>Ga0318524_10000274_pt1 | contig 16886 bp, 9 predicted proteins | sample GRESIP052b4f22_FD_203685 | JGI IMG/M metagenome (GOLD analysis project Ga0318524, IMG submission 203685) | Tropical soil microbial communities from Luquillo Experimental Forest, Puerto Rico - GRE.SIPMG.052b4f22 | ecosystem: Environmental > Terrestrial > Soil > Tropical forest > Bulk soil... | reverse complement strand
GCTGGCCCGTGCCCTCCACCTGCCCGAAGGAGTCGCTGTGACGGACATTTTCCCCGAGCCCCAGCCAGCACACGCGGTGCCACCCGCTGAGCACGGCGCCGCCATCCCCTACCTCGCGGTGCGCGGGGCCCGTGCCGCGCTGGACTGGTACGCGCGGGTGCTCGGCGCCCGGCTGCGCGGGGAGCCGGTCATCATGCCGGATGGGCGGGTGGGGCACGCCGAGCTGGAGCTGGCGGCGGGGGTCATCTACCTCGCCGAGGAGCATCCGGAGATCGGCCATCGCGCGCCCGAGCCCGGCGGCGTCCCGGTGAGCCTGGTCCTCACCGTTGCCGACGTGGATGGTGTCGCCGAGGACGCGGTACGGGCCGGGGCCAGGCTGGACCGGGAGCCGTACCAGGCGCACGGCCACCGCAATGCCACGCTGACCGACCCGTTCGGGCACCGGTGGCTGCTCCAGGCGCCGGTTGCGGCCGGGGCGGCCGCGGGCCGCGGCCCGCAGCGGTGGCGGCAGGGCGACATCGGCTATGCCTCGCTGTGTGTGCCAGACGTAGCACGTGCCGCGGCGTTCTACGGCTCGGTGCTGGGGGTGGAGTATCAGCCAGCACATGGCGGGCGCGGCTGGCAGGCGGCTGGTCTTACCCCACCGCAGGGGTTCTGGGAGACCGGGGACGAGCCGACCCTGTTCTGCTCTTACGTCGTGGATGACGTCACCACGGCGGTGGCACGGGTCCGGGCCGCCGGTGGCCAGGCCAGCGAGCCGGTGCCGCGGCCCTACGGGCCGACCGCGGACTGCACTGACACCGACGGCGCCCGGTTCGCGCTCTACCAGCCGCCGGCCGGGCTGGCCGGATCGCCGCCCGGACTGGCGGGTTCCGCACCCACCCCCGCCATGCGTGACGGCGACCTGATCTACGTGACCCTGGAGGTGGCCGACGCGGCCCGGACACTGGCGTTCTACCAGGCGGTGCTCGGCTGGCGGTCCCACCCCGGCCGGGCGCCGGGCGGCTGGCAGGTCGAGGGCACCACCCCGATGATCGGGGTCAGTGGCGGCCACCACCGGGCCACGGCGGTGCCGGTATGGCACGTCGCCGACGTGGCGGCGGCGGTGGCACGGGCCCGGGCCGGGGGCGGCACCGCGACCGAGCCGCACCGGGAGCCCTACGGCCTGATCGCTGAGTGCCAGGACGACCAGGGTGCCCGTTTCTCGCTCAGCCAGTTCCCCGGCTGAGCGGGCTGGGAGCGCAGCCGCAGCAGCGGCCGGGAACACCGACAATGGCGGTGTGAGGGTTGCCGTGCTGGCCGACACGCATGCGCCCCGTCGGTGGAAAGCCTGCCCGCCCGGGGTGGCGGCCCAGCTGCGGGCGGCAGACCTGATCCTGCACGCCGGTGACGTGTGCACCGCGGATGTGCTGGACGAGCTGGCCGCCTACGCGCCGGTGCGGGCCGTCCTGGGCAACAACGACGGCCCGGACGTGGCTGGCTGGGGCGCAGCGGAAACCCTGCAGTTCGGCCTCTGCGGCCTGCGGATCGCCATGGTGCACGACGCCGGCCCGTCGGCCGGGCGCCCCGCCCGCCTGCGCCGCCGGTTCCCGGGCGCGGGACTGGTCGTGTTCGGCCACTCCCACATCCCGCTCGACCACACCGAGGCCGGCCAGCGGATCTTCAACCCCGGGTCGCCTACCGACCGGCGCCGGCAGCCACACGGGACGGTCGGGGTGCTGGAGATCGCCGGCGGGCGGGTGCTGTCGGCCGCCATCGTGCCGGTCAGCTGAGCCCGGCGGTGCCGGGTGCCATGGCCGCCCTGGCCACTGACCCTGCCATCACCCGTTGCCGCCGTTGCCATCGCCATCGCCGCCGTTCCCGTTCCCGCCGCCGTGGTCATGGCCGTCCCCGTGGCCAGCGGCGACGGTCACCACGACCGTGCTGCCCGCCGGCACCGGGCCGCTGGGCTCGACCGCGAGTACCGTGCCGGGCTGGGAGTCAGACTGCTGCCACCGCACCCGCATGGCCAGCCCGAGCTGATCCAGCCGCTGCCGGGCCACGCTCAGCGGCTGCCCGATCAACGGACCCGCCGCGAGCTCGACCGTGGCCGCAGGCCGGGAGCTGGCACCGGCCGGGCGGCCGCCTGCTGCGGCTGGCGGCCCGCCCACCGACCGCAGCACCAGCACCAGCCCGAGCAGGGCAAGGGCCGCGAGCGCTGCCACCGCCGTGACCCGCCGGCGCGGCCACCGGGCGCGGCGATCCGGCCAGTGCAACGTCGGCGCGGGGACCGCGGGCAGGCTGGCTGTCGCCGCCGGGCCCGTAGGCAGCCCAGCTGTCGCCGCCAGGCCCGTGGGCACCGGGCTGGCCCAGCCGCTGGTCTGGCCGGCGGGTTGCGGGCCCGCACCGCCTGCTGCCAGCAGGTCCCGCAGGTGGCTGGCCCGCACGGCGACCCCGGCGGCGGTGGCCGGCCTGGCCGCCGGATCCCGGGCCGTCAGCTCCGTGATGAGCAGGGTGGCCGCGGGCACGGTGGCCGGCAGTGGCGGCAGCGGCCGCTGCTGATGGGCTGCGGCCACCTCGACCGCGCTGCCGGTGAACGGCAGCGCACCGGCCAGGCACTCGTAGCCGACCATGCCCAGCGAGTACAGGTCCGCGGCCGGGGTGGCGGGCGCGCCGGTCATCCGTTCCGGCGCCAGATAGGCGGGGGTGCCGACGACCGTCCCGGTGCGGGTGACCGAAGCTGCCCCGGCGGCACAGGAAATCCCGAAATCGGTGATCTTCACCTGTCCGCCCGGCCCGAGCAGCAGGTTGGCCGGCTTGATGTCACGATGCACCACGCCCGCGGCGTGTGCTGCGGCCAGCCCGTCCGCCACCTGGGCGATCACATCCATCGCCCGGCCGGGCGCCAGTGGGCCCGCGGCCAGCACGGTGGCCAGCGACGGCCCGTCCACCAGCTCCATCACCAGGAACGGCGGATCCGGCGACAGGCCGTCGCCGTAGTCGTACAGATGGGCGATCGCCGGATGCGACAGCCGCCCGGCGTGCCGGGCCTCGGCCCGGAACCGGCTCAGCGCAGCGGTGTCGCCGGCCAGTTCGGCCCGCAGCAGCTTGACCGCCACCGGGCGGGCCAGCACGGTGTCCTCGGCCTGCCAGACCTCGCCGGCCCCGCCGGCTCCGATCTGGCGGTGCAGGCGGTAGCGGTGGGCCAGCAGCGCTGAGGACATGACAGGATCTGACGCTACCCAGGCCAGGCGGCCTAAATCAGCCGCAGCGGGAAGTTCGCCGGTCCCGCGGCCGGCGGCTGGCTGGCACAGGAAAGCAGGTGCCGCCGGCTCCACGCGGCCGGCCGCGGCGGCCTGGCGGCGTGCTGCGTGCTACCGCAGGTCGTATGTTCCCAGCGGAGACCGGTCGCCGACCAGCCACAGATGGCCGAAGGGGTCGATGAAACCGCCCTGCCGGTGCCGGCCCCAGGGTGCGGGGTGGTCCCGGATCTGGTCGGCGCTGCCGTCGGCTCCCGCGGCCACTGCGCGCTCGATGAAGCCGTCCGGGTCATCGGCGAACACCTCAACCCGGACCGTGCGGGAGCCAAGGGCAGCCGGGGTGTCCCAGCCGTTGCTCTCGGGCTCGCCGAGAAAGAACGGGGCACCGGCCACGGTCAGGCCGACGACGCCGCCAAGGTTCCACAGTTCGGCGGCACCGAGTGCCTGTGTGTACCATCGCGCGGCCGCTGCGGCATCGGGCACGGCGAGCATCACCGATATCACCGGAGGACGGGCGCCGGCTGTCATCGGCTATCTCCTGACGTGAACCCCGCTGGGTGGTGTCATGGCACGCGGCAATGCCGGCCGGCTGCGGTCGCCGGTGGCCGCCGGCCAGGCATGCCCAGGTTCGCCGGGCAGGCACCCGCCGGTCACACGGCAGCCGGCAGCCGGGTCAGGGCATCCTGCACGGCCGCCATCGGCAGGTCGAAGTCCTCGACCTGGCCGGCCTGGTAGTTGCTGTAAGCAGACAGGTCGAGCAGGCCGTGCCCGCACAGGGCGGTCAGGATCACCTTCTCCTCGCCGGTCTCCTTGCAGCGCAGCGCTTCCTCGATGCAGGCCGCGACCGCGTGGGTCGGCTCCGGCGCAGGCAGGATGCCCTCGGTCCGGGCGAACCGCAGGCCCGCCGCGAAACACTCCGATTGCGGCTTGGCCACCGCCTCGATCAGCCCCAGCTCGTAGATGTGCGACAGCAATGGCGACATGCCGTGGTAGCGCAGGCCGCCGGCATGGATGGGGTCCGGCACGAAGTCGTGGCCGAGCGTGTGCATCTTGAGCAGCGGGGTGAGGCCCGCCGTGTCGCCGAAGTCGTAGGCGTACACACCCCGGGTGAACGACGGGCAGGCGGCCGGCTCCACCGCGCGCAGCACGGGGTTCATCTTCCCGGCCAGCTTCTCCCGCAGGAACGGGAACATCAGGCCGGAGAAGTTCGAGCCGCCACCGGTACAGCCGATGATCAGGTCCGGGGTGTCACCGGCCAGCGCCAGCTGCTTGATCGCCTCCTCGCCGATGACGGTCTGGTGCATCAGCACGTGATTGAGCACGCTGCCGAGTGAGTACCGGACAGCGGGGTCGGGGGCGGCCGCCTCCACCGCCTCGCTGATCGCGATGCCGAGGCTGCCGGTCGAGTCCGGGTGCTCGGCCAGGACGGCCCGGCCGGCCGCGGTCAGGTCGGACGGGCTGGGGTGGACGGTTGCCCCGTAGGCCTCCATCAGCAGCCGCCGGTAAGGCTTCTGGTCATACGAGGCACGGACCTGCCAGACCTCACACTCCAGGCCGAACAGCGCGGACGCGAACGCCAGCGCGCTGCCCCACTGGCCAGCCCCGGTCTCGGTGGTCAGCTTGGTGACGCCTTCCTGCGCGTTGTAGTACGCCTGCGGGACCGCGGTGTTCGGCTTGTGCGACCCGGCCGGGCTGCCGCCCTCGTACTTGTAGTAGATCCGGGCGGGGGTCCCGAGATCCTTCTCCAGCCGACGGGCACGGAACAGCGGGGTGGGCCGCCACAGCCGGTAGACATCGACGACCTGCTCGGGGATGTCGATGAACCGGTCCGGCGAGACTTCCTGCTGGATCAGGGCCATCGGGAACAGCGGGGTGAGCGCGTCCGGGCCGACCGGCTGCTTGGTGCCCGGGTGCAGCGGTGGTGGCGGCGGCGACGGCAGGTCCGGGACGATGTTGTACCACTGCCGGGGCAGCTCCGACTCTTGCAGAAGGTACTTGACCTGGTGCTCCATGGGTGCCTCCGGCGGGTAAGGAAAGTGGATCAGTGTGACCCTAACCGCTCCGCGCGCCCAGCGGGAGGCTCTCGATGGGGCCTGTTGGCGCAGCGGGACTACCGGGCCTCCGCGGGCCCGGTTACCGGCACCGGTTGTTTACCCTGGACATGTGTCGCAGCGAGACGTCGGGCATGAGCAGGCGTACGTATCGATGCTCTACCGGCACCTGGACGGGCTGCGCGACCGGGCGTCGGGACGGCTGGCGCAGACGCTGCGGCAGAACGGCGGCACCCCGCAGGCGCGGACCGAGCGGGACGTCAACGCGGTGATGTACGCGCAGCGGATCGCCCAGCTGGACGCGGCCGAGAACGGGCTGTGCTTCGGCCGGATCGACTTCCACCAGGGGCCGCCCCGCTACATCGGCCGGATGGGCATCCGGGACGAGAAGGATGACTACGAGCCGCTGCTGCTCGACTGGCGCGCGCCTGCCGCCCGGCCGTTCTACCTGGCCACCGCGGTTTCGCCGGACGGGGTCTCGCGGCGCCGGCACATCAAGACCCGCCGCCGCGAGGTCATCCGGCTCGACGACGAGGTGCTCGACCTGGCCGCGGCCGGCCAGGAAGGCCTGGCCGGCGGGCTGACCGGGGAAGCGGCACTGCTGGCCGCACTGACCGCCAGCCGCACCGGCCAGATGATCGACATCGTCGAGACCATTCAGGTGGAGCAGGACTGGATCATCCGGTCACCACACAAGGGCGTGCTGGTGGTCGAAGGCGGGCCGGGCACCGGCAAGACCGCGGTAGCACTGCACCGGGCGGCGTACCTGCTCTACACCTACCGGGAGCAGCTGACCCGGCGGGCGGTGCTCATCGTCGGGCCCAACCCGACCTTCCTCCGCTACGTCGGCCAGGTACTGCCCTCCCTCGGCGAGACCTCGGTGCTGATGTCAACCATCGGCGAGCTGTACCCGGGGGTCATTGCCCGCCGGGATGAGCCTGCGGCCACGGCGCGGCTCAAGGGCACGCTCTCGATGGCGGAGGTGGTTGCGGCCGCGATACGCGACCGGCAGGGCAACCCAGGGCTGGAGGTCGAGCACGAGCGGGAGGTGCTCCGGCTGGACCGGCGCGCCTGCGCACGGATCAGGGACCAGGCCCGCCGGACCCGGCTGCCGCACAACCGTGCCCGGCCGGCGGCCCACCGGCTGGTCATCGACGAGCTGGCCCGCCAGGTGGCGGACCGGATTGGGTACGACGTGCTCGGCGGCGGCAACCTGCTCGGTGCGGACGACCTGGCGGAGATCCGCCGGGAGCTGCGTGAGAGCCCGCGGGTACGGTCGGCGCTGGAGGAGTTCTGGCCCCTGCTGACCCCGCAGGAACTAATCGCCGGGCTGCTGTCGTCACCCCGCCGGCTGGCGTCGGCCGGGCGCGGCCTGCTCGCCGCCGGGCAGCGGGATGCCCTGCTACGACCCGCGGACGGTGGCTGGACCCCAGCCGACGTCCCGTTGCTAGACGAGGCGGCGGAACTGCTCGGTGAGGACGACCGGGCGGCACGGGCGCGCGGGGAGCGGGAACGGCGGCGCCGGATCGCCTACGCGCGCGGCGTGCTCGACCTGGCCTACGGCTCCCGCTCGGTGGACCTTAACCCGGAGGACGAGGCGGACATCCTGTCCGCCTACGACATTCTTGATGCCGAACGGCTGGCGGAGCGGTACGAGGAGGAAGACGACCGGACTGCGGTTGAGCGGGCCGCCGCCGACCGGACCTGGACGTTTGGCCACATCGTGGTCGATGAGGCGCAGGAAGTCTCGCCGATGGCGTGGCGGATGCTGATCCGGCGCTGCCCCACCCGGTCGATGACCGTGGTCGGCGACATGGCCCAGGCCGGGGACCTGGCCGGCGGGTCATCGTGGCAGGATGTGCTCGCGCCACACCTGGGTGACCGGTGGCGGCTGGAACGGCTGACCATCAACTACCGCACCCCGGCCGAGATCGCGGACGTCGCGGGCGACGTGCTGGCGGCGATCGATCCGGAACTCCAGCCGCCACGGCCGGTGCGGGAAACTGGCGTCCATCCCTGGTCGGAGCAGGCGGGCGCCGGGAACCTGGCGGCGGTGCTGGCCGGGCTGACCCAGGCCGAGGCCGGGCGGATCGGGCCGGGGCGGCTGGCGGTGATCGTGCCCCAGTCGCGGCTGGCCGAACTCACCGCGGCGGTCGCCGAGGTGGTGCCGGACGTGATCAGCGCGGAGGCACCCGATCTGGACCGGCCGGTGGTGATGCTGAGCGTGATCCAGGCCAAAGGGCTGGAATTCGACTCGGTGCTGGTCGCGGACCCACGCCGGATCCTGGCCGACTCGCCCAGAGGGCTGAACGACCTGTATGTGGCCATCACCCGGGCGACCCAGCGGCTGGGGGTCGTGCACGAGGGTGAACTGCCGAAGGTGCTGTCGCGGCTGCGGCCGCTGGGTGCGCAGGAGATGAGCTGAACAGCCGCCTTGCACGGCGCCGTTTTCTCCCGCCCCTCAGTGACGGTGTCATCGTCGCCGGCGACGGGTGACCGTGCTTGACGGCTGACCGGGGTACGCCTACCGTGGACCTAGATAACTTGATATCAAGATACTTTGCCCGGACCGCCGTGCGGCAGGCGGCAGGCAGGTCGGCCCAGGTCCTCCGTTACAGCCGCGCGAGGATGGGCAGCAGAGCCGGGTGACCGGCCACGGATCCGATCAGGAGGGCTGCACCATGACGGTGAACAGTTTCGGCAGCCGGGGCACGCTGGACGTGGATGGCAGCAGCTACACGATCCACCGGCTGGCCGCCGTGCCGGCCGCGGCCGACCTGCCGTTCAGCCTGAAGATCCTGCTGGAGAACCTGCTGCGGACCGAGGACGGGCAGAACATCACCGGCGACCATGTCACCGCGCTCGCCGAGTGGGATCCACAGGCCGAGCCGGACACCGAGATCGCGTTCACCCCCGCCAGGGTCATCATGCAGGACCTGACCGGGGTACCGGCGGTGGTCGACCTGGCCACCATGCGGGAGGCCATGCAGCAGCTCGGCGGCGACCCGGCCATGATCAACCCACTGGTGCCAGCCGAGCTGGTCATCGATCACTCAGTGGTGGCCGACGTGTTTGGCCGCCCCGATGCGTTCGATCGCAATGTCGATCTTGAGTTCGGCCGTAACCGGGAGCGCTTCGCGTTCCTGCGGTGGGGGCAGCAGGCGTTCAGCCAGTTCAAGGTGGTGCCGCCCGGCACGGGCATCGTGCACCAGGTCAACATCGAGCACCTGGCGCGGGTAGTGATGACCGGCGAGGACGGGGCCGCCTACCCGGACACCTGCGTAGGCACCGACTCGCACACCACCATGCAGAACGGCCTGGGGGTGCTGGGCTGGGGAGTCGGCGGGATCGAGGCTGAGGCGGCGATGCTCGGGCAGCCGATCAGCATGCTCATCCCGAAGGTGGTCGGTTTCCGGCTGACCGGCGTGCTGCCGGGCGGCGCCACCGCCACCGATCTGGTGCTGACCATCACCGAGATGCTGCGGCGGCACGGCGTGGTCGGCAAGTTCGTCGAGTTCCACGGCGAGGGGATCAGCGCCGTCCCGGTCGCCAACCGGGCCACCATCGGCAACATGAGCCCGGAGTTCGGCTCCACCTGCGCGATCTTCCCGATCGACGCGGAGACGCTCAGCTACCTGCGGTTCACCGGCCGGCCCGCCGGCCGGGTCGCGCTGGTCGAGGCGTACGCCAAGGAGCAGGGCCTGTGGCACGAGCCGGGCCGGCCAGCCCGGTACTCCGAGGAACTCACGCTCGACCTGTCTACCGTCGTCCCGTCGCTGGCCGGCCCCAAGCGGCCGCAGGACCGGGTGGCACTCAGCGACGCCAAGACTGCGTTCCGGGACGCGCTCGGCTCCTATGTCGCGACCCCTGGGCTGGACAACGGCCTGCAGGGCACCTTCCCGGCGTCCGACCCGGTGAGCAACGATGTGCCCGCCCGCGCGTCCGCGCCGGCCCAGGTCACCCTGGAGGACGGCACCCAGACCGCGGTGGACCACGGCTCGGTGGTCATCGCCGCCATCACCTCCTGCACCAACACCTCCAATCCCTCGGTCATGGTCGGCGCCGCGCTGCTGGCCAAGAAGGCGGTCGAGGCCGGGCTGTCCCGCAAGCCGTGGGTGAAGACCACGCTGGCGCCCGGCTCGAAGGTGGTCATGGACTACTACGAGCGGGCAGGCCTGACCCCCTACCTGGAGAAGCTCGGCTTCAACCTGGTCGGCTACGGCTGCACCACCTGCATCGGCAACTCAGGCCCGCTGCCGGAAGCGATCAGCAAGGCGGTGGCCGACAACGACCTGGCGGTCGTCTCGGTGCTGTCCGGCAACCGCAATTTCGAGGGCCGGATCAACCCCGATGTGAAGATGAACTACCTGGCCTCGCCGCCGCTGGTGGTCGCCTATGCGCTGGCCGGGACCATGGACATCGACCTGGAGCACGAGCCACTGGGCAGCCGGCCGGACGGGACGCCGGTGTACCTGCGGGATATCTGGCCCGCCCCGGCGGAGATCGCCGCCGTGGTCCGGGACGCGATCGCGGCAGAGATGTTCAGCCGCGACTACGCAGGCGTGTTCGACGGTGATGACCGGTGGCGGTCGCTGCCGGTGCCCACCGGCGACACCTTCACCTGGGACGGCGCCTCCACCTACGTACGCCGCCCGCCGTATTTCGAGGGCATGGGGGACAAGCCGGAACCGGTCACCGACATCCACGGGGCCCGGGTGCTGGCCATGCTCGGCGATTCGGTGACTACCGACCACATCTCCCCGGCCGGCGCGATCAAGACCGACAGCCCGGCTGGCCGCTACCTCACCGAGCACGGCGTGGAGCGGCGGGACTTCAACTCCTACGGGTCCCGGCGCGGCAACCATGAGGTGATGATCCGCGGCACGTTCGCCAACATCCGGCTGCGCAACCAGCTCGCCCCCGGCACCGAGGGCGGGGTGACCGTGAAGCTGCCTGGCGGTGAGCAGATGAGCATCTACGACGCCTCCCGGCAGTACCTGGCCGAGGGCACGCCGCTGATCGTGCTCGGCGGCAAGGAGTACGGCTCCGGGTCATCCCGGGACTGGGCGGCCAAGGGCACGCTGCTGCTCGGCGTGCGGGCGGTGCTGGTGGCATCGTTCGAGCGGATTCACCGGTCCAACCTGATCGGCATGGGCGTGCTGCCGCTGCAGTACCGGCCGGGGGAGTCGGCCGCGTCGCTGGGGCTGACCGGCCGTGAGGTGTTCGACGTGACCGGCATCGAGGCGGTCAACTCCGGGCCGCCGCCACGCGAGGTCACGGTCCGGGCGGACGGCCGTGAGTTCCGCGCGGTGGTCCGGATCGACACCCCAGGTGAGGCCGAGTACTTCCGGAACGGCGGCATCATGCAGTACGTGCTGCGGTCACTGCGGGCGCGGGGCTGACCGGCCCGGCTAGGTGCGCGCCAGAGGCGGGCCGGCGGTAGCGTGACCCGAATGCCCGATTCGGTGACCTCCCGCCCTCAGGCCACGGCCAGCTCTGGTACCCACCGGCTGCCAGTGGCGGTGTTCCTGGTGGGCATTGTCACGCTCGCGTTCAACCTGCGGACCGCGATCACCAGCCTGCCGCCGCTGTTCCCCGAGCTTGCCACCCAGCTGCACCTGTCGCCGGCCGGGATATCGCTGCTCGCCGCCACCCCGGTGCTCTGCTTCGCCGCGTTCTCCGGCAGCGGGGCGCCGCTGTCCCGGTGGCTTGGCGAGGAGCGGGTTCTGCTGGCGGCGCTGGTGCTGCTGGCGGCTGGCCTGGCGCTGCGTGGCGCCGCGCCGCACCTGCTGCTGTTCCCGGGCACGGTGCTGGCGTCCGCGGCTATCGCGCTGATGAACGTGCTGCTGCCCAGCCTGATCAAGCGCCGGGATCCGGCCCGGGCTGGCTGGCTGATCGGGATATACCTGCTCAGCATGTCCGCCGGGGCAATCCTGGCGTCGTTGCTGGCGGTGCCGATGTTCACCGCCTCCGGCGGCTCGGTCCCGCTGGTGCTGGCCGTGTGGGTACTGCCGGCGATCGCGGCGACGGTGGTGTGGCTGCCGCAACTGCGGTTCCGGACCGCGCCGGCCGGCCTGGCCGCGCCCCGGCCGGGCAGCCAGGGCCGGCTAGGCGAGCACAGCCAGCCCCGGCTGAAGGTGACCAGATACCCGCTCACCTGGCAGGTCATGGCCTACATGGGCCTGCAGAGCCTGGTCTATTACGCAGCGCTTTCCTGGCTGCCCACCCTGTTCCGCGACCGGGGAGTCAGTGCGGTCCAGGCGGGCACCCTGCTGGCGCTCATGCAGCTCGGCGGCGCGGGAACCTCGCTGCTGGTCCCGGTGCTGGCACACCGCACGCGTGACCAGCGCTGGCTGGCCGGGGTGGTGGTGGCCGTGTCCGCGGCGGGGCTGGCCGGCTGCGCCTTCGCGCCGGTCGGCGGCGCGGTCGGCTGGGTGCTGCTGCTGGGGGCGGGCCAGGGCGCGGCGCTCGGGCTGGCCATCTACTTCACCATGGCCCGCGCACCCGACCCGGTGGCCGCCGCGTCGCTGTCGGCCTTCGCCCAGGGGGCGGGCTACCTGGTGGCAGCGGCCGGCCCGCTGATGGTGGGGTTCCTGCACACGGCGACCGGCGGCTGGACCGTCCCGATCGGTGCGGTGCTCGCCGTGCTGGCAGGCCAGTTCGCCGCCGGGATGCTGGCCGCCCGGCCGCGCGTGCTCGCCGCTGGATAGAACACATCGCCGCGGGCTCAGTGCGCCGCGTGCACCGGGCGAAATAGACTCGCCTTCGGGTTCTCTCTCCGCGCCGGGACGGCGGGCCCGCCTGCCGGGCTGATAACCGGCCCTGCGGCAGGCTGACGACGAGGAGGAGCAGACAAGGTGACCTTGCTCGAGTCCATCAGCGGTCCCCGGGATCTGAAGGCGCTCAGCCCCACCGAGCTGCCCGTCCTGGCCAGCGAAATCCGTGACTTTCTCGTCGACGCGGTGTCCCGCAACGGCGGGCACCTCGGGCCGAACCTGGGCGTGGTCGAGCTGACCATCGCACTGCACCGGGTCTTCGACTCGCCGTCCGACCGGATCATCTTCGATACCGGCCACCAGGCCTACGTGCACAAGCTGCTCACCGGCCGCCAGGAAGGCTTCGCCCGGCTCAAGCAGCGCGGCGGGGTGTCCGGCTACCCGAACCAGGCCGAGTCCGAGCACGACATCGTGGAGAACTCGCACGCCTCCACCGCGCTGTCCTACGCGGATGGGCTGGCCAAGGCCTACACGCTGCGCGGCGAGACCGGCCGGACGGTGGTAGCGGTGGTCGGGGACGGGGCCCTGACCGGCGGCATGGCCTGGGAGGCGCTGAACAACATCGCCGCGGCCAAGAACAGCCGGCTACTGATCGTGGTCAACGACAACGGCCGCTCCTACACCCCGACGATCGGCGGGCTGGCCTCGCACCTGGCCTCGGTCCGGGTGTCGCAGCGGTACGAGCACGTGCTGGAGTACATCAAGACCTCGCTGACCCGGACCCCGCTGGTCGGCCCGCCGCTGTACGAGACGCTGCACGGGATCAAGAAGGGCCTCAAGGATGTCCTGCAGCCGCAGGTGATGTTCGAGGACCTCGGTATCAAGTACCTCGGCCCGGTGGACGGCCATGACGAGCAGCTGGTTGAGAGCGCGCTGCACCGGGCCCGCGACTTCGGCGGCCCGGTGATCGTGCACGTGATCACGCGCAAGGGCTTCGGCTACCCGCCGGCCGAGAATGACGACGAGGACTGCATGCATGGCCCGGGCGCGTTCGACCGGGCCACCGGGCGGCCCACCGGCAGCGCCCGGCGCGGCTGGACGAACGTGTTCAGCGACGAGCTGGTCGCCATCGGCGCGGAACGCCCGGATGTGGTCGCGCTCACGGCGGCCATGCTCTACCCGACCGGGCTGGCCGCATTCGCCGCGGCCTACCCGGACCGGTGCTTCGACGTCGGCATCGCCGAGCAGCACGCGGTGACCAGCGCCGCCGGGTTTGCCCTCGGCGGCCTGCACCCGGTGGTCGCGGTCTACGCGACCTTCCTTAACCGCGCCTTCGACCAGGTCCTGCTTGATGTGGCACTGCACCGGCTGCCGGTGACGTTCGTGCTGGACCGGGCCGGGGTGACCGGCGCGGACGGGCCCAGCCACAACGGCATGTGGGATCTGTCGATCCTGCAGGTTGTGCCCGGCCTGAGGATCGCTGCCCCGCGGGATGCCAGCCAGCTGGCCGGGCTGCTGCGGGAGGCGGTGGCGATCGCCGATGGGCCGTCGGTGGTGCGCTTCCCCAAGGGCGCCCCGGGGCCGGACATTCCCGCCATCGGCACCCTGGGCCAGATGGACGTGCTGTACCGCCCGGCCGACCCGGCCGCCACCGACGTGCTGCTGGTCGGTGCCGGGCCGATGGCCGGGGTGGGGGTGGCGGCCGCGGCCCGGCTGGCCGACCAGGGCATCGGCGTCACCGTGGTCGACCCGCGCTGGCTGAAGCCGCTGGACGAGGCGCTGATCACGGCCGCGGGCCAGCACCGGCTGGTGGTCACGGCCGAGGACAACGGCCGGGCCGGCGGCTTTGGCGACGCGGTCGCGCGGCTGCTGCGGGACGCCGGCAGCGCCACCCCGGTGCGGACGTTCGGCCTGCCGCAGGAGTTCCTGAGCCACGGCAAGCGGGAGGAGATCCTCGCCGATGCCGGGCTGGACCCGCAGCACCTGGCCCGCGAGATCACCGAGGCGGTGGCCAGGCTGACCCCCGAACTGGAGCACCATCAGTCATGACCGGTCTGGACGTCGCCGTGGTGGGTTCCGGGCCGGCTGGCCTGTATACCGCTGAGGCGCTGATCAAGCAGACGGCCGCGCTCGACCCGCCGGTGCCGGTCCGGGTGGATGTGCTCGACCGGCTGCCGACCCCGTACGGCCTGGTCCGGTACGGGGTCGCGCCCGACCACCCGTCGATCAAGTCGATCGCCGAGTACCTGCGCACGATCCTGGAGCATCCCGAGGTCCGCTTCCTCGGCGGCGTGCATCAGGGTGACGATGTGACCCGCGAGGATCTGCTGGCCAGCTATGACGCGGTGGTATACGCCACCGGGGCGATGCGGGACCGGCGGCTCGGGGTCGAGGGCGAGGATCTGGCAGGCAGCCACGCGGCCACCGACTTCGTCAACTGGTACTGCGGGCACCCGGATATGGACTCGGAGGCGTTCAGCCTGGACGCCGAGTCGGTGGCGGTGGTCGGGGTCGGCAACGTCGCGGTGGACGTGGCCCGGATCCTGGTCCGCGACCCCGCCGAGCTCGCGCCCACCGACGTGTCACAGCCGGTGCTCGACGCGCTGATGGCCAGCAAGGTCCGCGAGGTGCACGTGATCGGCCGGCGCGGCCCCGCGCAGGCCAAGTTCACCACGAAGGAACTGCGCGAGCTGGGTGAACTGTCCGGGGTGGATGTGGTGGTAGCCGGGGAGGAGGCCGACCCGGCCGCGTTCGACGTCACCGGGGAGGGTGCCCGGCTCGCGGAAACGGACCGCAGGGTGCGCGGCAACCTGTCCGTGATCGATGGCTGGGCGGCCCGTGTCCCGGCCGGGCATGACCGCCGGCTGACCGTCCGGTTCTGGCTGCGGCCGGTGAAAGTCGAGGGCACCGAACGCGTGTCCGGCCTGACCGTCGAGCGCACGCGGCTCGATGAGCAGGGCAGGCTCAGCGGGACCGGCGAGCTGGAAACCATTCCCGCCCAGATGGTGCTGCGCAGTGTGGGCTACCAGAGCGTGCCGCTGGCGGGGGTCCCGTTCGACGAACGGACCCACACTGTGCCCAACGACGCGGGCCGGGTACTGGGCCCCGACGGTGTGCCACTGCCGGGTGAATATGTGGCCGGCTGGCTCAAGCGCGGCCCGACCGGGGTGATCGGCACCAACAAGTCCGACGCGGCGGAGACGGTCCGGTCGCTGCTCGCCGACCTGGCCGCGGCTCGGCCAGGCCGCGCACCCGCGGACAGGGAGAAGCTGGCCGCCCTGCTGGCGGCGCGCGGGGTGGTGCCGGTCAGCTATGCCGACTGGCTGCGGGTGGAGCAGGCCGAGAAGGATCTGGCCGCCGCGCTGGGCCGCGGCGCCCGGGTCAAGCTGCCCAGCCGGGCGGCGATCGACGCGGCCTACCGGCCACCGGCCTGACCGGCCGCCGTCCAGCCGGTCGCTTCATCGCCCGGGGCGGGGCAGGTGAGGCGCGAATACTTGTTTGTCCGGTATGGTGCCGTCATGGCCATCCCCGCATCCTGCGGTGGCTTCGCTTGATTGGTCATCCACATGATCGCCTGGGCCTTGCAGCGGCCACCACCGCCAGGCTCCCGGCGGTGGCTTGCTCAGCTGGCCGCCGTCTGGACCGTCCTGAATCAGTCACACCTGGGCAAGTTCCGGCCGGGCGGCCCTGGTGTGGCCGAACGAGCCCCGTCGCCGGATCCCGCGCGCCCTGGGCTTGCGGATAGTCCCCAGCCCGGGCGCCTTGAGTTCGCCGGCACTGGGGACAATGAGGTTATGGGTGGTGACCAGGAAGATGAGGGCTGGGCCGGCGGCGACACGGTAATCACGGCAGCGGAAGAGCTCCCGCCCGGCCGGTACTTCGATCGCGAGGAAAGCTGGCTGCGCTGGAACCAGCGGGTGCTGGAACTCGCCGAGGATGACAGCCTGCCGCTGCTGGAGCGGGTCAGGTTCCTGTCCATCTTCGCCAGCAATCTGGACGAGTTCTTCATGGTCCGGGTGGCCGGGCGGATCCGCCGGATGGCCGCCGGCCTGCCGGTCGAGTCCGTGAGCGGGCGGTCGCCGGACCAGATCCTCGCCAACACCCTGGAAACCGCCAGGCTGCTCAGCATCCGGCACGCCGAATGCTTCGCCACCTCGGTCATGCCCGCACTCAGCGGCGAGGGCATCGAGATCCTGCGGTGGAAGGAACTGTCCGCCGCTGAGCAGGACAATCTCCAGCAGCTGTTCCGGGAGCGGATCTACCCGGTGCTCACGCCGCTGGTGGTCGACCCGGCCCATCCGTTCCCCTACATCTCTGGCCTGTCGCTGAGCCTGGCGGTGATGATCGCCGACCCGGTCACCGGCAGCACCATGTTCGCCCGGGTTAAGGTGCCGCCGCTGCTGCCCCGCTTCCTGACCGTCTCCCAGCACCGGTTCGTGCCGCTGGAGGACGTGATCGCCGCTCACCTGCCCGAGCTGTTCGGCGGGCTGGACATACTCGAGCACCACGTGTTCCGGGTCACCCGCACCCGGGATCTGGAGGTGGACGAGGACGTCAGCGAGAACCTGCTGAAGTCGATGGAGCAGGAACTTCAGCGGCGGCGGTTCGAGCCCGCGGTCCGGCTGGAGGTCGAGGACGCCATGTCCAGTGACATGCTGGACAAGCTGGTGACCGAGCTGAGCGTCGACCGGGCGGCCGTCTACCACCTGCCAGTGCCGCTGGACCTGTCCGGCCTGAAGGTCATCGCTGACCTGGATCTGCGCCGGCTCAAGTACCCGGCCTTCGTGCCGTCCGAGTCGGCCCTGCCCGAGGACACCGACATCTTCAGCGCCCTGGGCCGCCAGGATGTGCTGGTGCACCTGCCGTACGACTCGTTCACC
>Ga0318524_10000253_pt1 | contig 17528 bp, 20 predicted proteins | sample GRESIP052b4f22_FD_203685 | JGI IMG/M metagenome (GOLD analysis project Ga0318524, IMG submission 203685) | Tropical soil microbial communities from Luquillo Experimental Forest, Puerto Rico - GRE.SIPMG.052b4f22 | ecosystem: Environmental > Terrestrial > Soil > Tropical forest > Bulk soil... | reverse complement strand
GGGGAAGCTGAACGGCACGCTGCAGACCGACATCTTCAAGGAGTACATCGCCCAGAAGGAATGGCTGTTCCCGCCGCAGCCACACCTGCGGCTGATCGGCGACCTGATGGAGTACTGCGCGGCGAACATTCCCGACTACAAGCCGTTGTCCGTGTCCGGCTATCACATCAGGGAGGCGGGCGCCACGGCGGCGCAGGAGCTGGCCTTCACGCTGGCCGACGGCTTCGGCTACGTGGAGCTCGGCCTGTCCCGCGGCCTGGACATCGAGGTGTTCGGGCCCCGGCTGTCGTTCTTCTTCGACGCCCACATCGACTTCTTCGAGGAGATCGCGAAGTTCCGCGCCGCGCGCCGGATCTGGGCGAGATGGATGCGGGACGTTTACGGCGCGCGCACCGAGCGGGCTCAGTGGCTCAGGTTCCACACCCAGACCGCCGGGGTCTCGCTGACCGCGCAGCAGCCCGACAACAACGTGGTGCGGACCGCGATCGAGGCGCTCGCCGCCGTGCTCGGCGGGACCAACTCGCTGCACACCAACGCGCTGGATGAGGTGCTCGCGCTGCCGAGCGAGAAGGCGGCCGAGATCGCGCTGCGGACCCAGCAGGTCATCATGGAGGAGACCGGCGTGGCCAGCGTGGCCGACCCGCTCGGCGGCTCCTGGTACCTCGAGTCCCTGACCGACCGCCTGGAGGCCGAGGCGGAAGCCATCTTCGCCCGGCTCCGCGCGATGAGCCCCGACGAGACGATGACCGGCGGCATCATGCGCGGGATCGAGGACGGCTGGTTCATGGCCGAGATCGCCGAGGCCGCGTTCGCCTACCAGCAGAAGCTGGAGAAGGGCGACAAGCGGGTGGTCGGCGTCAACTGCCTCACCGACACCGTCGGGCAGCCGGTGGAGATCCTGCGGGTCAGCCACGAGGTCGAGCGCGCCCAGGTGCGCGAGCTGGCCGCCCGGCGCCAGGCGCGGGACCAGGCCGCGGTCAACGCGGCGCTTGCGGCGATGCTGGCCGCGGCCAGGTCCGGCGCGAACATGATCGAGCCCATCCTGGACGCGGCCCGCGCCGAGGCGACCCTGGGCGAGATCTGCGGCGCGCTCCGCGAGGAATGGGGCGGCTACATCGAGCCCCCGGCGTTTTGAGCCCGGGAGCGGCCGGGCCGGGATCACGCTGGCCAGCAGGCCAATCCGGGCACCAGGGTGCCGGAACGGTCATCAGGATGCGGCAGGATAGAGATATGCCAGCAGTCGCCGGATTTCTCCCTTCGCGGTGCCGTTGACTTGGGCGCCAGGCAGGCCGCCGCGCAGCGCAAGCAGCAGGCCGCCACCCGGGCATCGGGCTCCGGGGATCAGACGGGGTATGTGATCGACGTCACCGACGAGAGCTTCAACGCCGACGTCGTCGACAGGTCGCGCAGCGTCCCGGTGGTCATGGACCTGTGGGCCGAGTGGTGCGGGCCGTGCAAGCAGCTCTCGCCGGTGCTGGAGAAGCTCGCGGCCGAAGCTGAGGGCGCCTGGGTGCTGGCCAAGGTGGACGTGGACGCCAACCCGCAGCTGAGCGCGGCGCTCCAGGTCCAGTCCATCCCGATGGTGGTGGCCGTGCTCGACGGGCAGCTGGTGCCCGGCTTCCTCGGCGCGCTGCCAGAGTCCGACGTGCGGGAGTGGATCGGCCAGGTCCTGCAGGTAGCCGCGCAGCTCGGCCTGCCCGGCCCGGCGGCCGCCCCGCCCGCCGACGCCGACGCCGGGGACGCCGAGCGCGCGGCCGGACAGGCGCCCGGCAGGCCGGACGCCGGCCCGGGCGGTCCGGGCCCGGGCTCCGCCGGGGCGCCCGGCCCGGCGGGACCGCCCGGCGGCCGCGGACCGGGGCCGGGCCGCGGCGGCCCCGGGGCGGGCGATGCGTTCGCCGACCCCGCGTTCGGCGAGGCCCAGCAGGCCATGGAGCGCGGCGACCTGGACGGCGCCGCCGCGGCCTTCGAGAAGGTGCTCGTGTCCGCCCCCGGCCACCCGGTGGCCACGATGGGGCTCGCGCAGGTGGACCTGATCAGGCGCGTGAACTCCTACGACCAGGCGAAGGCGCGCCGGGACGCCGAGGAACACCCCGGCGATCCCGAGGCGCAGGGCCGGATGGCCGACATCGACGTGGCCACGGGCCAGGTCGAAGCCGGATTCGACCGGCTTCTCGACACGGTCGGGGGGACCTCGGGCGAGGAGCGCAACCAGGCCCGGCTGCACCTGCTCCGGCTGTTCGAGGCCTTCCCGCCCCGGGACCCGCGGGTCACCAAGGCCCGGGCGACACTGTCCAGCCTGCTGTTCTAGGGCGGCTACGCGGCCGGGCCCCCCGTGGCGGGCAGGCGCGCCGGGCCGGGCGGTGCCGCTTCGGGCTGTGCTGTGTCGTGCGGCGCGCCGTCGGCGAGCTGCTCGAGCGCGGGCAGCGCCGCCGCCAGCGCGGCGAGCTGGTCCGGGGACAGCGTCAGCAGGCTGTCGGCCAGCAGGATCGTATTCTCCTGCCGGATCCGGTCCAGCACCTCATGGCCGCGCTCGGTGACGGCCAGCGTCCACGCCCGAGCGTCCCCGGGGACCGCGTGCCGCTGCACGTAGCCGTGCTCTTCCAGCGCGCTCACCAGCCTGGTCAGCGTCGAGGGCGCGATCCGTTCCGCAGCGGCCAGGTCGCCGAGGCGCAGCGGCCCGGCCTGCTCGACGGTGGCCAGCGCGGCCAGCTGCGTGGGCGTCAGCCCGGCGAGCTCGTGCTTGCGCAGCCGCCGGGACAGGCGCGCGATCGCGACCCGCAGCCGGGTGACGTCGACCACGGGCACGCCGGACAGCACGGCCGTGGCCGTCTGGGCGCCGTGCTGGCTGCCATCCTGCGGGCCGGTATCCCCGCCGCTCGCGTTACCCCGAGACACCCATACAGCGTACGTGCCCCGGGTCAGAAAGCCGCGCCGGCATCCTGCAATCGCGCCGCGCGAAGTTCCGCGATCCTGGCGCATCATTGATACATGGAGGCTGAATCCCTCAGCGGCCAGCTTCTCGTGGCCACGCCGCTGCTCGGCGACCCGAATTTCCGGCGGACCGTGATCCTGATCGTCGAGGACGAGCCGGAGGAGGGAACGCTCGGCGTCGTGCTGAACCGCCCCACCGAGGTTCAGGTCGAGCAGGTGCTCGAATCGTGGACGGAGCTCGTCACCGGGCCGTCCGTGGTGTTCCGGGGCGGGCCGGTGTCGCCGAACAGCGCCCTGGCGCTGGCCCTGGCCCGAGGCGACGACGAGCCGCTCGGCTGGCGCTCGCTGGAGGGGTCCAGCCTGACGTCGAGGATCGGGCTGGTCGACCTGGAGGCACCACCGGAGCTGCTCGCGGAAGGCATCACCTCGCTGCGGGTTTTCGCGGGTTACGCGGGATGGGGCCCCGGCCAGCTGCAGGCGGAGATCGAGGAGGGTGCCTGGTACGTGCTGGCGGGCGAGCCGACCGACGCGTTCCTGGCCGAGCCGGAGCGGCTGTGGCAGGAGGTGCTCCGGCGGCAGGGCGGCGAGTTCGCCATCGTGGCCACCTACCCGGACGATCCGCTGCTCAACTGAGCCTTTCCCTCCGCCGATCCAGCCCGCGGCGGGTGGAGGGATAGAAGTTCACGGAGCCGCAACCGCGGGCCAGCCGTTAGACTCGGTCCTCGTGAGCACAGAAGTCCTGCCAGGAAGCGATGTCAGGGAAGACACCCGGACCCGCCCGGATCTCTCCCACGGCGACGGCGATCATGAGCGATTCGCGCACTACGTCGATAAGGACAAGATCGTCGACAGCGCCGTGACCGGCACGCCCGTGGTCGCGCTCTGCGGCAAGGTCTGGGTGCCGAGCCGCGACCCCAAGCGGTTTCCGGTGTGCCCCGAGTGCAAGGAGATCTACGAGTCCCTGCCGGAGGGTGACGACTAGGGCCTGCCCTGGCCCGAGCGTCAGCTCGGGGTGGCGCCGAGTTGCTGCATCATGGCGACGCCGTCGAACTGCGTCCAGATGTCGGTCACGCGACCGTCCTTGAGGCGGTAGAAGTTCATGCCCTCGACCCTGATTGTCTGGCCGTCGGCGGGGATCCCCATGAACTCCCGCTGGAGGGAACCGGTCACGATCCACCGGGTGGCGACGGTGTCGCCGCTGGCGATGATGTCCTGCAGGTCCTCCTCCAGGTCGGGGAAGATCGCCTGGAAGAACGCGACCTTCTGCTTGAAGCCGGCCAGGGTCGGCTCATGGCCGGGCGCTGGATTGTGGTCGACCAGGCCTGGGTGGCAGAACTCGTCGATCATCGCCAGGTCGGCCGCGCGGAAGGCGGGCTCGAAGCGCATGATGATCTCGATGTTGTCGGACAAGGCCAATGCCATGACAGCCTCCAGGGAGTAGCAACCGAACGGTTGCTATAATATGGCAACCGCTCAGTTGCGTCAACGGTCCTTCCGGAGGTGGCTCGGGCCAGGGCTTGTCCTGTCGGTCGTCTGACCCAGGCCAAAGCTGAGGGAAGAATAAAGCTGGCGCGATAGATGGCGCGTTCGGCGTAGCCGATGCCCAGCCAGGTCAGCCGCCCGTCCCCACGACGGGACTCCCGGCTAGCTCGACGCCCGCCGTGCGCATCTCCTCGAGAGCGGCCTGGGTCGTCTCCGCGGCGACTCCGGCGGTGAGGTCGAGCAGCACCCGGGTCGCGAAGCCCGCGGTGGCGGCGTCGGTGGCCGTGGCCCGCACGCAATGGTCGGTGGCGATCCCGGCGACGTCCACGGCGGTGATGCCGCGCTGGCGGAGCCAGGCGGCGAGCGGAGTGCCGTCGGCGTCGGCGCCCTCGAACCCGCTGTAGGCGGCCGAGTGCGCGCCCTTGCGGAACACCGCCTCGAACGCGCCCGGATCCAGGCTGGGGTGGAAGTCCGCGCCGGGCGTGCCGGCCACGCAGTGCGCCGGCCAGGTCACGATGAAGTCGGGCTCGTCGGAGAAATGCCCGCCGGGATCGACGTGATAATCCTGCGTCGCCACGACGTGGTCGTAGCGATCGCGAGCCGGGCCGGCCAGGTACCCGCTGATCGCGCGGGCCACCCCGGTGCCCCCGGAGACGGCCAGCGAGCCGCCCTCGCAGAAATCGTTCTGTACGTCGACGATCAACAGCGCTGTGACCACACGCCGAGCTTAGCCAGGCCGGCACCCCGCGCGGGTGCCGGGCGGCAGGCGGCGGCCCCGCGGACCGGATCCGTCCGCGGGGCCGCCGGGTGCGGGGCTGGCTATTTCTGGGCCAGGCGGAACGCCCGGGTGGACAGCGCGGCGGTGACCACGAGGGCGGCGGCCAGGAAGCCGGCGTAGGAGGCCACCGTGCCCCACGGCGGGTGGGCTGCGATCGCCTCGCGCCCGGCGCTGGCCGCCCAGTTGACCGGGTTGAACCTGGCGATGCCGGCGATCCAGCCGGGCACGATCTGCAGCGACAGGAACGCCCCGGACAGAAACGTCAGCGGCAGCACGAGCGTGGTCGACGCGGCGATCAGGGTCTCGCGCTGGGGGACCAGCAGGGCCAGCCCGTCGGAGAGCCCGGCCATGGCCAGCGCGATCAGCACCGAGACCGCGATGAGGACCGCGATGCCGCCTGCGCCGCCGGGGAAGCCCGCCCCGATGCCCCAGCCGATCGCGATGATGATGGCCGACTGCACCACGGTGGTGACCGCCTGGTAGGCGAGAGACGACACGATCAGCGCGCCGCGGGAGACCGGCGCGGTCAGGAACCGGTCCATGACGCCGGTGCCGGAGTCCTCGATGAACGACATGCCGGCCCAGCTGGACGAGAACAGCGCGGTCATGATCACCACCCCGGGCGTGAGGTAGCTGATGTAGTTATCCGCGCCGAACCCCGGTATCTCGGCGACCTTCTTGAACAGGGCCCCGAACAGCAGCAGCCAGATAACCGGCTGGGTGAGCGTGATGCCGATGACGGCTGGCTGGCGGTAGAGCTGGCGCAGGTACCGGCCGGTGAGCAGGGCCCACGACTGGGGGATGAGGTTCATGCGACGGCACTCCCTTCGGCCTGGCCGAACGAGCGGCCGGCGTAGTGAAGGTAGACGTCGTCCAGCGACGGCCGGGCGACGGTGACGGAAAGCACGGGGACGGCGCCCGCCTCCAGCCCGGCGAGCACGGCGGGCAGCGCCCGCGGGCCGTCGGTCACGCGGGCCCGGACGAGGGCGCCGTCGGCGGTGGTCTGGCGGACCTGCGGAACCTGGGCGAGAGCCTTCTCGGCCTGCTCCACCTGGCCGGTGTCGCCGAGCTCGAGCAGCACCGAGTCACCCTGGAGCCGGGCCTTCAGCTGGTCGGACGTGCCCTCGGCGACGATCCGGCCGCGGTCGGTGATCGCGACCTTGGCCGCGAACTTGTCGGCCTCCTCCAGGTAGTGGGTGGTGACCAGGATGGTCGTCCCGGTCTGCGCCGACAGGCCGGTGAGCACCGCCCAGAGATCGGCGCGGCCCTCCGGGTCGAGCCCGGTGGTCGGCTCGTCCAGGAACAGCACGGCCGGGCGGTGCACCAGCGCGGTCGCCACGTCCAGGCGCCGTCGCATGCCGCCCGAGTAGGTGCGTACCTGCCGCCCGGCCGCCTCGGCCAGCCCGAACTGGTCCAGCAGCTCGGCCGCCCGGCGCCGCAGCTCCCGGCGCGACATCCCGTAGACCCGGCCCTGCAAGACCAGGTTCTCGTAGCCGGTCAGCAGGCCCACCGCGCCGCTGTGCTGGCTCACCGTGCCGATCACGGAGCGGACCCGGGCGGGCCGCTTGAGCACGTCGATTCCGGCCACGACCGCCCGGCCCGCATCGGGCCGGGACAGCGTGGTCAGGATCCGCACGGTCGTCGTCTTCCCGGCCCCGTTGGGGCCGAGCAGGGCGAAGACGGTGCCTGCCTCGGCCGTGAAGCTCATCCCGTCCAGCGCGCGCACCTCGCTCCCGCGGCCGCCGTAGCTCTTGCGGAGCTCGCAGGCGGCCACGGCCCTGGTTGCCTCGTTCATGGGTCCTCCGAACTATGTTCTCGACACGAACGCCGTTCTGTGAACAACGGTCTACTACAGAACATTGTTCACGTCAAGTACGATGTTTGGCATGCCGGAGACGTCAGCCGGGTCAGGGCCGGCTCAGCCAGGGGCGGGCCAGCCGGCGCCCGAGCCGCCGTGGCGGTCCGCGCCGCGGCGGCGCAACGTGCCCCGGCCGCAGCTCAGCCGGGAAGTGGTCGTCGCGGCCGCGCTGCAGGTGCTGGAGAAGGACGGCGGCGAGACGCTCACCATGCGCCGGGTCGCCGAGCAGATCGGGGTCTCCGCCTCGTCGCTCTACGGCTACGTCGCCAACAAGGAGGAACTGGTCCAGCTGGTGCTCGACCGGATCTTCGAGGAGGTCGAGATCCCGCCGACCGGCTCGTGGCAGGAAACGCTCAGGGAGTTCGGCCGGGCGCTGCTGGCCATGTACCGGCGGCATCCGGGCGTGGCCGCGCTCACCCTGGGCCGCGTGGCGGTCACCCCCAGCATGCTCCCCGTAGGGGAGCGCATCGCGTCCGAGCTCCGCGCGGCGGGCATGCCCGCCCAGGTCACCGCCTTCGTCGGCGACCTGGGCGGACTCTACGTCGGCGCGTTCGCTTACGAGCTGGACGTGACGCCCCTGGCCGGCCAGGAGAGCGAGTTCCTGGCCCAGTTCACGTCCTGGATCAGGTCGCTGCCCGCGGACCGCTTCCCCACCACGGTCGCGCTCGCCGACCTGGCCGTCGCGGGGAGCCCCCAGGACCGGTTCGAGTGGGGCATGGACGTCATCGTCCGGGGGCTGGCGACCTACCTGAAGGACCCGCCCGACCCGCGGGACGGCTGGCCGGGCGGCAGTTAGTCGCCCTCCGGGCCGAACACCGTCGGGATGGCCGGGTAGCCGCGCGAGAGCTGCAGCGCGTACGCGGGGAGCTCGGCCATGACCACGCGGTGCCGTGAGCGCGCCGCCTCCAGCGGCTCCCGGTCGACGATCTCGCCGCCCAGGATGAGCGGCTGCAACAGCACTCGGTCGCGCGGCCCGGGATCGGCGGGCACCGTGGTGACCACCTCGGTCACGGCCGTCCCCGCGCCGTCGCGGCGGCGCACCGCCCACTTGCGCCCGGGGCGCCCCGGCTTGCCCACCGAGCGCTTGGCCACGGCCCGCAGCGGGGCGGACCCCCCGGCCTCGTCGGCCCGGGCCACCAGCTTGTACACCAGTGCCGCGGTCGGCACGCCGGACCCGGTGACCAGCGACGTGCCCACCCCGTAGCCGTCCACCGGGGTGGCCGCCAGCGCGGCGATCGAGTACTCGTCCAGGTCGCCGCTGACCACGATCCTGGTCTTAGTCGCGCCGAGCGAGTCGAGCTCCGCGCGCGCCTGCCGTGCGACCACCAGCAGGTCGCCGGAGTCGATCCGGACCGCGCCCAGGTCCGGCCCCGCCACCTCGACGGCGGTCCGCACCGCGGCCGCCACGTCGTAGGTGTCGACCAGCAGGGTGGTGCCGGGGCCGAGCGCGTCAACCTGCGCGCGGAACGCGTCGCGCTCGGTGTCGTGCATCAGCGTGAACGCGTGCGCCGCCGTGCCGCTGGTCGGGACGCCGTAGTCGTGACCGGCCCGCAGGTTGGAGGTGAAGTCGAACCCGGCGATGTAGGCCGCGCGGGCGCTGGCCACGGCGGCCAGCTCGTGGGTGCGGCGCGAGCCCATCTCGATGAGCGGCCGACCGGTCGCGGCATTCACCATCCGGGACGCGGCCGAGGCGATGGCGCAGTCGTGGTTGAGGATCGACAGCACCAGCGTCTCCAGCACGACGGCCTCGGCGAACTCCGCCTCCACCACCAGGATCGGAGACCCGGGGAAGTAGCAGTCGCCCTCCGCATACCCCCAGATGTCGCCGCTGAAGGCGTAGGCCTCCAGGTAGCGCAGGGTCTCCTCGTCAGCCACCCCGGCATCGGCCAGGAAACCGAGTTCTTCCGGGCCGAACCGGAACCGGGCCAGCGCGTCGAGCAGCCGCCCGGCGCCCGCGACGACCCCGTAGCGGCGGCCGTGTGGCAGGTGCCGGGCGAACACCTCGAAGACCGCACGCCGCTGCGCCACCCCGCTGCGCAGCGCCGCGCGCAGCATGGTGAGCTCGTATTGATCGGTCAGCAGGGCGGTGCTGGCCGGCCCGGCCGCGGATGGCGGCCTCCCGCTGTCAGGGTGACTGGTCACGAAGGAAGCCTACGGATCGCGAGGAGAACCCACGGACCTGCCCGGTGTCCCGGGTCCCCCGGCGATGTCACGGACGCGCCGCGGCTTTGGCAGACTGGGGGTCTACCGACTGAGCCTTTTCATCCGTCGGCCACGTGCCGACTGCGCGTGGGAGGTCACGGGGAGGATAAGAAGGTTCGCTGGGGAGGTGATGGCCGTGAGCGTGGCACCCGCCGAGGTTGAGCAATCGCAGACCAGTGAGCAGGCGGTCCCTGACATGCCGTGGGTCACGATCGTGTGGAACGATCCGGTCAACCTCATGTCGTACGTGACGTACGTGTTCCAGAAGGTGTTCGGCTACGCCAAGCCGAAGGCGGAGAAGCTCATGCTCGACGTGCACCACAAGGGCAAGGCCGTGGTCTCCTCCGGGGCCCGCGAGGCGATGGAGCGGGACGCGGAGACGCTGCACGGCTACGGCCTGTGGGCCACGATCAGCCACGATTCGTGACCAGCGCCGAGCCGGAACCGGAGGAGGGGGTGAACCTGCCGGAGCTGCTGGGGGGGTTCCGCCCGTCCCGGGGCGGCGGCGCCACCGCGCGCTTCGGGGCGGTGCAGGCGGCCAACATCCGCTACCTGGTCGGCCAGGTCGTGGAGCTGCTCGGCGGCGACACGCTGGACGAGGAAAAGCCGGATGACCGCACCGCCGGGCCGCGGGACAGGCCGTCGGAAAAGACGCCTGACGCGCCGGATGACGGCCTGCCCAGCGCGGACGACCTGGCGGCGATGATCGGGCTGACCGAGAACCACGAGCTGCCTTCCGATCCCGCCCTGGCCCGGCTGCTGCCCGACGCCTACAGCGACGACCCGGAGGCGTCCGGCGAGTTCCGCCGGTACACCGAGCAGGGCCTGCGCTCGGGCAAGGTGGCCGCGGCGAGGACCGTGCTGGCTACGCTGCCCCCGAAGGGGGGGCGGGTCCGGCTGTCCGGGCCGGAGGCCCAGGCCTGGCTGCGGGCGCTCAACGACGTCCGCCTCGCGCTCGGCGTGCGCCTCGAGGTCACCGAGGACTTCGATGAGCTGGTGGCGCGGATGAGCCCGGACGATCCCCGCCTGGCGTACGCGGACATGTACCACTGGCTGGGGTACCTGCAGGAGACCCTGGTGGGGGCGCTGTCGCGGTGACCGCGGCGGGCTACGCTCGCGTGCATGCTGACCTTGCCAGGCGCGCTGCGCGCCGCCATCATCGCGCACGCCAGGGCCGACCACCCGGACGAGGCGTGCGGGGTGATCGCCGGCCCCGCGGGCAGCGACCGCCCGGAGCGGTTCATCCCGATGACCAACGCCGAGCGGTCACCGACGTTCTACCGGTTCGACTCGATGGAGCAGTTGCGGGTGTGGCGCGAGATGGACGACCGGGACGAGGAGCCCGTGGTCATCTACCACTCGCACACCGCGACCGAGGCGTACCCGTCGCGTACCGACATCTCCTACGCGAGCGAGCCTGAGGCACACTATGTCGTGGTGTCCACCCGGGATCCCGACGAGGTCGAGTTCCGCTCGTTCCGCATCGTGGACGGGGCCGTCACCGAGGAGGAGGTGCGGGTCCCGGCCGGCGAGCCGGCCGGGCCGCCGGGGGGTGCTGCGCCGGAATGATCCGGCCCGCCGGCCGGTTGGACCGCACGGAGATCCCGCACACACCCCATCCGCACGATCTGGAGCGCTAGCCATGGCCATCGAGGTACGGATCCCGACCATCCTGCGCAGTTATACCGGCGGCGCGAAGTCGGTCGAGGGCTCCGGCGACACGCTGGCCGGCCTGATCGCCGACCTGGAGGAGCGTTACGGCGGGCTGCAGGAGCGGCTCGTGGACGACTCCGGGCTGCGCCGCTTCGTGAACGTCTACCTGAACGACGAGGATGTGCGGTTCCTCGGCGGGCTTGACGCCCCGGTCAAGGACGGCGACACGGTCACCGTGCTTCCGGCCGTGGCCGGCGGGACGCGCTGACCGGCTCGGGGCAGGCCTGAGGCCCGATGCGCTACGACTCGCTGCTCGACTCGCTCGGCCGGACGCCGCTGGTCGGGCTGCCGCGGCTGTCACCAGCGCCGACGGCGCGGCTGTGGGCCAAGCTGGAGGACCGCAACCCGACCGGCTCGGTGAAGGACCGGGCGGCGTTCTTCATGGTGTCGCAGGCCGAGAAGGAGGGGCTGCTGAAACCCGGGTCGACGCTGCTGGAGCCGACCTCGGGGAACACCGGGATTTCCCTGGCCATGGTGGCCAAGCTGCGCGGCTACCGGATGATCTGCGTGATGCCGGAGAACACCTCGGCCGAGCGCCGGCAGCTCCTCGAGATGTACGGCGCCGAGATCATCTCCTCCCCGGCCGCCGGCGGGTCGAACGAGGCGGTCCGGGTCGCGAAGCAGCTGGCGGCTGACCACCCCGACTGGGTGATGCTGTACCAGTACGGCAACGAGGCCAACTCGCTGGCCCACTACGAGACGACCGGCCCGGAGCTGCTGGAGGATCTCCCGACGATCACGCATTTCGTGGCCGGGCTCGGCACCACCGGAACCCTGATGGGCACCGGCCGCTACCTGCGCGAGCACGTGCCCGGGGTGCAGATCGTCGCGGCCGAGCCCCGCTACGGCGAGCTGGTCTACGGGCTGCGCAACATCGACGAGGGGTTCGTGCCCGAACTCTACGACGAGTCGGTGCTGACCTCGCGGTTCTCGGTGTCCTCGGCCGACGCGCTGCGCCGGACCCGAGAGCTGCTGGACCGCGAGGGGCTGTTCGCCGGCATCTCCTCGGGAGCCGCGGTGCACGCGGCCCTGGCCATGGCGCACAAGGCCGCCGCGGCCGGCCAGCCGGCCGACGTGGCCGTGATGATCGCCGACGGCGGCTGGCGGTACCTGTCCACCGGCGCCTACTCGGGGACCCTGGACGAGGCCGAGGCCCGGCTGGAAGGCCAGCTGTGGGCATGACCGGGAAGCACAGCGTGTTCGACGAGGCGACGGCGGCCCGGCCCGCGGGCACGGGGCGGTACCAGGTCCATCCCGATGTGCGGTTCGCCATGGTGGTGCCGGGCGGCTCGACTCCGGCGGCGGTGAACGGCGGGGTGATGGTGGCGACCGTGCTGCGGGCGGTGCTGGACACCTCGCCCCATCCGTACCCGGTGGCCACCAGCGCGCATTTCCTGCGCGTGCCCCGGCTGGAGCCCGCCGAGGTCGAGGTGACCTGGCTGAAGCAGGGCGGGACCGCGGCCACCGCGCGCGCCGCGCTGGTCCAGGAGGGCCGGCCGGTGCTGGACGTGACCGTGACCACCGGGAACCTGCCCGCCGGCCCGGCGGCCAACGGGGAGCTGAGCTGGACCGGTGAGCCGCCGCATCTGCCGCCGATCGAGGAGTGCGTCGATCTCGGCCCGTGGCGGGGCACGGTCGGCCCGGACGGGACCGCCGGGTACGCGGCCCAGGTCGACATGCGCCTGGACCCGGCGACGACCGGCTGGCGGCGCGGCCAGCCGTCGGGGATCCCGGAGATGCGGGGGTACTTCGCGCTCCGCGACGAGCGCGAGCCCGACGCCTACCTGCTCGCGCTGGCGGTGGACGCGCTGCCGCCGGTGGTGTTCGGCCTCGGGGCCGCGGGCTGGGCGCCGACCGTCGAGCTCACCTGGCACATGCGGGCGGTGCCCGCGGGCGGCCCGCTGCGGGTCGCCTCCCGATGCCGGCACGTCAGCGGCGGATGGTTCGACGAGGAGTCGGAGGTCTGGGACGCGGCGGGCCGGCTGGTGGCGCAGAGCCGCCAGATCGCCCGGGTCGGCCGCAGAGCCCGCGGCTGAGCGGCAGTACCCGGCACTACGGCACGCTCTTGATCCGCCACACCAGCACCGAGCCCAGGAATCCGATGACCGCGGTGGCGGCGAACAGGGTCGGGTAACCGCCCAGCGAGACCAGGGGGGCGGCGAGCAGCGCCCCGAGGGCGGACGGGCACACGATCGCGATGTTGATCACTCCGAGGTCCTTGGCCCGGTCCGCGGCCGCGGGCAGGACCTGCGTGATCAGCGCCTGGTCGACGGCCAGGTAGGCACCGAAGCCGACCTCGAACAGCACGGCCGCGCCGATCGCGGCCGGCCAGGTCTCCACGAACGTGAGCAGCAGGGCGGCGGCCGCGATCAGCGTCCCGGAGATGGTGACGATCATCTTCCTGCGCCCCAGCCGGTCGGAGATCATCCCGCCGACGATCGCGGTGATCACCACGCCGGCCGTGTAGATGACGATGAGGATCAGCAGCCCGTCCGACGCGGTCTGGCCGGGGAAGAGCCGGGCGTAGTGGATCTGGTCCCGGAGGAAGTAGAGCAGGTACAGAGTGCCCATGGCGATGGCCAGCGAGACCAGGAACCGGGTGACCCAGGCCCAGGCGAAATCGGGGTAGTCCCGGGGGCTGACCCAGTACGCGCGCCGCAGCTGGCCCCAGGTCAGCGGTTCGCGGTGCTCGGCCTCCAGCGGGTAGTCCGGGGTGCGCAGCACGAACGGCAGCGTGAGCACCACCAGCAGCACCGCCAGGGCCAGGTAGCCGCTGATCTGCCCGGTGACCACGTCGACCACCAGGATGGTGCCGACCACCAGGCCCAGGGCCTGCGGCATGCCCACCCAGCCGGCCACCGTGGCCCGCTGCCGCACCGGGACATGATCGGGGATGGCGGCGCTCAGGCTGGCGTACTCGCCGTTCTGGAACGCGCTGAACAGCACCCACAGCACGGTCACGCCGAGCACGGTGGCCTGCACGGACAGGATGGCCAGCGACAGCGCGCCGAGCAGCGCCATGCCGAGCGTCCAGCGGTGCCGCCGGCCGGCCATCCGGCCGAGCGCGTACTTGCGCGTGGTGCGGTCCGACAGCGCCCCGGCCACCGGGGTGGCCAGGCCCGAGGCGATCGCGCCCGCGCCGCTCACCACGGCCAGGGCGACGATCTTGTGGTGCGGCGTGATGTGCTGGAGCTGGAGCGGCAGGAGCACCTGCAGCGGGGTGTAGGACGCCATCCACATGCCCAGGCTGGCCAGGCCGAGGCCGGTGATCCAGCTGCGCCGCACGTGCACGGTTGGCTCGGCCAGGGCGCGGGACACCGCCTGCGGCGGGTCGGTTGTCTGGTCGGCCATGGCCACCTTCCTGCGTCTGGCCCTGCACGGATCATCCCGTATCCGGTGACGATAACGGTAGCCGCGGCCTGGCCGGGACCGCCGCCTCGCTAGCCTGGTGAACCGTGCGTCTCACGATCATCGGATGTTCCGGGAGTTTCCCGGGGCCGGACGGGCCGTCCTCTTGCTACCTGGTGGAGGCCGAGGGCTTCCGGCTGCTCATCGACCTCGGCAGCGGGGCGCTCGGCGCGGTACAGCGCTACGCGGATCTCTACGAGATCGACGCGGTGTGCCTCAGCCACCTGCACGCCGACCACTGCCTGGGGGTGTGCGACTACTCGGTCGCCCGCACCTTCCATCCGGGCGGCCCCAAGCCGCGGATGCCGGTCTACGGGCCGGCCCAGGCCGCGGTGCGCCTCGGGCGCGCGCTGTCCGCCGATCCCGCCGCGCAGGACGCCAGGCTCGGCCCCGACCCGGGCGGCGGGATCACCGACGCGTTCAGCTTCGCCACGATCACCCCCGGAGTCACGGAGATCGGGCCGCTGCGGATCACCGCCGCGCGCATGAACCACCCGGTGGAGACGTTCGGCTTCCGGCTCGAGCACGCGGGGCGGACGCTGGCCTACTCGGCGGACACCGGCCCGACCGAGGCCCTGGTGGAGCTGGCCCGGGACGCGGACGTCCTGCTCTGCGAGGCGTCGTTTGCCGCGCCGGCCGACGCCGCGGCGGCGGCCGCCCTGCCCGACGGCCTGCACCTGACCGGCCGGCAGGCCGGTCAGCACGCCGCGCGGGCCGGCGTCGGCCAGCTCGTGCTTACCCACCTGGTGCCGTGGAACGACCAGGAGGGCACGCTGGAGGACGCGGGCCAGGCCTTCAGCGGGCCGCTGACCCTGGCCGCGCCCGGGCTGGGATTCGTGCTCGACTGAGCACGAAGCGGTGCGTTCGGGGCATATGCCCCGGGTCCTACGGCGGTCCGCGGCGTCCCCCTAGACTTCTGGCCCATGCGGGTACTCATTACGGGCGGGGCCGGCTTCATCGGCTCGCACCTGACCGACGCGCTGCTGGCCCGAGGCGATGAGGTACTGGTCGTCGACGACCTGTCGAGCGGCCAGGCCTCCCGGCTGGACGCCCGGGCGGTGCTGCACAAGCTGAGCGTCACCGACGCCGCGCCGCTGACCGCGCTGGCCGAGCGGGCCAGACCCGACCTGATCTGTCACCTCGCCGCGCAGATCGACGTCCGCGTCTCGGTGGCCGCGCCCGCGGACGATGCGCAGACCAACGCGGTAGGGACCGTGAACGTCCTGGAGGCGGCGCGCGAGGTCGGCGCGCGGGTGCTGTTCGCCTCGACCGGGGGCGCCCTGTACGGCCGGGACGCGCCGATCCCCTCGAACGAGGACGTGCTGCCGCTGGCCGAGTCCCCGTACGGCATCGCCAAGTACTGCGCCGAGCAGTACATCGGCCTGTACAACCGGCTGCACGGCTGCTGCCACACGATCCTGCGGCTGGCCAACGTGTACGGCCCGCGGCAGGACCCGGCCGGCGAGTCCGGGGTGATCCCGATCTTCTGCGCCCGGGTGCTCGGGGGGCAGCGGCCGGTCATCTACGGCGACGGGGCCCAGACCCGCGACTACCTCTACGTCAGCGACGCGGTGGCCGCCTTCCTGGCCGCGGCCGACCGGGGCAGGCCCGGCATCTGGAACATCGGCACCGGGGTCGAGGTGAGCGTCCTGCAGTTGGCCCGGCTGATCGGCACGACCGGCGGCCGCCGTGTCGACCCGGAGTTCGCGCCGGCACGCCCCGGTGAGCTGCAGCGCTCCGCCCTGGCGGCCGAGTGGGCCCGGCTCGAGCTGGGCTGGACGCCGTCCGTCGGCCTGGCCGCCGGCGTGAGCCGGGTGTACCGGTGGATCGAGGCCGGCGCGCCCGACCGGGCCGCCTGCTGACGGTGGCGGGTACGCTGGCCGGCATGTCGCGACCGGACGGGCGCAGCCCCGAGCAGCTGCGCGAGGTAAAGATCACCAGAGGCTGGCTCGATCACGCCGAGGGGTCGGTGCTGATCGAGTTCGGCGCCACCCGCGTGCTCTGCGCGGCCAGCGTCGCCGAGGAGCTGCCGCGATGGCGCCGCGGCAGCGGCCTGGGCTGGGTCACCGCCGAATACGCGATGCTGCCCCGGGCCACGAACACGCGCGGCGACCGGGAATCGGTTAAGGGCCGCCCCGGCGGCCGCACCATGGAGATATCCCGCCTGGTGGGCCGGTCCCTGCGGGCCTGCATCGACCCCAAGGCACTGGGCGATAACACGATCATCGTGGACTGCGACGTGCTGCAGGCCGACGGTGGCACCCGCACCGCCGCGATCACCGGCGGCTACGTGGCGCTGGCCGACGCGATCAGCTGGCTGCGCGGCCGCAACCGGTGCAAGGGCGATCCGCTGGTCGCCTCGGTGGCGGCGGTCAGCGTGGGGATCGTCAACGGGCAGCCCCGGCTCGACCTGTGCTACGAGGAGGACGTCGCGGCCGAGACCGACATGAACGTGGTCTGCACCGGCGACGGCCGCTTCGTAGAGGTCCAGGGCACGGCTGAGCGCGAGCCGTTCGGCCGCGAGCTGCTTGACGAGCTGCTCGGGCTGGCCGTCGCCGGCTGCGGCGAGCTGACCGAACTCCAGCGCCGCGTCCTTTCGGGAACATGAGCCCGCAACGGGACAGCCGCTGCGATCATGCACCATCACGGCTGGTCTTGGCCACGGCCAACCAGCACAAGCTCGCCGAGCTGGCCAGGATCCTGGCTGCCGCCGAGATCGGCGTGGCGCTGGCCGGGCTCGGCGAGTTCCCCGGCGCCCCCGACGTGGCCGAGACCGGGGCCACGTTCGCCGAGAACGCGCTGCTCAAGGCGCGGGCGGTGGGCGCGTTCACCGGGCTGCCCGCGGTCGCCGATGACTCCGGCCTGTGCGCCGATGCGCTGAACGGGATGCCGGGTGTGCTCTCGGCCCGCTGGTCCGGCAGGCACGGGGACGATGAAGCCAACCTGCGCCTGGTCCTGGCCCAGCTGGCCGACGTGCCGGACGGCAGGCGCGGGGCGCATTTCGCCTGCGCGGCGGCCCTGGTCCTGCCGTCCGGGCGGGAGCACGTGAGCGAGGGCGCCGTGCACGGCAGGCTGATCCGCGAGCCCCGGGGGGTCAACGGGTTCGGTTACGACCCGATCTTCGTTCCCGACCCGTCGGAACTGCCCCCCGGGGAC
>Ga0318524_10000252_pt1 | contig 17530 bp, 12 predicted proteins | sample GRESIP052b4f22_FD_203685 | JGI IMG/M metagenome (GOLD analysis project Ga0318524, IMG submission 203685) | Tropical soil microbial communities from Luquillo Experimental Forest, Puerto Rico - GRE.SIPMG.052b4f22 | ecosystem: Environmental > Terrestrial > Soil > Tropical forest > Bulk soil... | reverse complement strand
CGGCCGTCGGCGCCGAGCGAGCCGCAGCGGCCGCGGCCCGGAACCTGGACCCCGAGGTGCTGGAGGGCGCCCTGCGGCACCTGGTCCGGGCCGGGCTCGACCCCGCGCTCATCCGGGACCTGCGCGGCCAGCGCGGCCTGCTGGGAGACGTCCGCCAGCGCGCCGCCGAGGCCAAGGGCATCGAGGCGCCCAAGCTGGTAGAGCCTCGCCGGGTGAGCTGGCCGACATTGATCATGATCGTGGGCACGCTCATCGGCGGCTGGGCGCTGATCGGCGTGCTCATCGACGTGTCCCAGTCCTTCGACACCGTGATCGGGGCCGACTGGCTGTGGGTCATCGTCGCGTTCGTGCTGTCCCAGCTGGTCTTCGTGGCGTCGGCCGTGGAAAGCATCGGCAGCGTGGCCGGGCCGCTGCCGTTCGGGCGGACGCTGGCGGTCGAGGTGGCCAACACGTTCAGCTCCCTGGCCGGCGGGACCCCGGCGGTCTTCGCCACCCGGGTGCGCTTCTACCAGCAGCAGGGCTACGACTCCACGGTCGCGCTGAGCTCGGGCGCCATCATGTCCACGGTCAGCTGGATCGCCACCATCGTGCTGTTCCTGGTGTCCTTGCCGTTCGCCTGGGGGTCCCTCGACCTGGAAGTCACCCCGCAGACCGGCGGGGACTCCAAGCTGGTGTGGATCATCCTGGCCGTGGTGCTCCTGGTCGCCATCGTGGCCGGCCTGGCCGTGGCCGTACCCCGGCTGCGCGCCCTGGCCGCCGCGAGGCTGCGCCCCCGGATCAGCGCCGTCTGGGGCAACCTCAAGCAGGTCGCCACCTCCCCGGCCAAGCTGACCTTGCTGGTGGGCGGCTCGTTCGCCCAGAGGCTGCTGGTGGTCATGGCCCTGTCAGTCTCGCTGCGCGCCTTCGACGACCACCTGCGGCTGCCCATCCTGATCGTGGTCATCACCCTGGCCGGGATCATCGGCGGCATCTCCCCCTCACCCGGCGGCATCGGCGTGGTCGAGGCCGGCATGATCCTCGGTCTCACCGCCGCCGGCGTCTCGGAAGCGGACGCCACCGCCGCGGTCTTCATCCAGCGCCTGTTCACCTCGTACCTGCCGCCCATCTGGGGCTGGGCCACCCTCGTCTGGGCCCGGCGAAAAGAGTTCCTGTGAGCAGGCCGGCCGCCCATGGGCCTGGTTTACGCTCAGGGATGGCCTGGGTTAACGGAACGACACCGCAGGATGGCTAAATGGCGACGTCGGTTAGTACTCGGGAACAAGCCGCTCCGTTCGCGTCCGCATGGCGGCGCGCGCACCTGACCGTGGAGGAGCGCCAGGCCCGGGGGCTGGCGGCCCGCAAGGATGCGCCCCGGTCGAGCCACGGGCGTTGGGAGCCCGCGCCGGGCCGCCCGGACCCGGTGGCCCTGCTGGAGGCGCAGGGCGCCGCGCGGGTCCCGGAGCTGGTGCCGGTCCGGTACGGGCGCATGCTGGTGTCGCCGTTCACCTTCTACCGCGGCGCGGCAGCGATCATGTCGGCCGACCTGACGCCCACCCCGGTGTCGGGGATCACCGTCCAGTTGTGCGGGGATGCGCACCTGTCGAACTTCGGGGTGTTCGGCACCCCGGAGCGGCAGCTGATTTTCGATATCAATGATTTCGACGAGACCCTGCCCGGGCCGTGGGAGTGGGACGTCAAGCGGATGGCGGCCAGCTTTGAGATCATGGGTCGCTTCCGCGGGTTTTCCCCCGACAACCGGTATGCCATCGTCACCGCCGGGGTGCGCGAGTACCGGGAGCGGATGCGCCGGGCCGCCGGCCTGGGCACGCTGGGCGCGTGGTATGACCAGCTGGACGCCGACATGTTGCTGAAGATGGTCCGCCACCAGGTGCGCGTCCAGCAGCTGACAAAAAGTCAGCACGGCGCGCGGAAAAGCATGTGGCCAAGGCCTACGCCAACGACAGCACCCGGGTGTTCGCCAAGCGGGCAGGCCGAGGTGGGCGGGGAGCTGCGGATCGCCGCTGACCCGCCGCTGATCACCCCGGTCGAGGACCTGATCGTGCCCGGGTCAGAGTGGGAGGACCCGGCGCCGCTGATCAAGAAACTGCTCGCCTCCTACCGGCGGACGCTGGGCCACCAGGGTCATCCGCTGGAGGAGTTCCGCTACGTGCACGCCGCGCGCAAGGTGGTGGGCGTGGGCAGCATCGGCACCCGCTGCTACATCCTGCTGCTGACCGGCCGCGACGCGGACGATCCGCTGTTCTTGCAGGTGAAAGAGGCGCAGGCCTCGGTGCTGGCACCGTACGCGGGCCCCAGCACCTACCCCCACCACGGGCAGCGGGTGGTGATGGGCCAGCGGCTGATGCAGGCCGCCACCGACATCTTCCTGGGCTGGCAGCGGATCAAGGGCCTCGACGGCGTGGCCCGCGACTACTACGTCCGCCAGTTCCACGATTGGAAGGGCAGCGCGGACGTGGACCGGATACCCATGCCCGGCGCCACGCAGTACGCGCGGTTCTGCGGGGCGACGCTGGCCCGCGCGCACGCCCGCTGGGGCGACCGGATCGCCATCGCCTCCTACCTCGGCCAGGGCGACGCCTTCGACCGGGCCATCGCGGACTTCTCCGCGGCGTACGCCGACCAGAACGAGCGGGACTACGAGGCCTTCGCCGAGGCCGTCAGGTCGGGGCGGCTGACCGCCCGGACCGGGCTGTAGCCCGGGTCGCGGCCGGAACGCTGATGAGCGTCCCCGAGACGGAACCCGCCGCGGAGGGCGCGGAGACCGCGGCGACCGCCGAGCCCGGGAAGGCGGGCCGGCCGAACGATCCGCGGCTGCCCTGGCACGGGAAGCCGCGGGCCGCCGATATCCTCTGCTGGCTGGGCATCGTGTTCAGCGGCTTGTTCTACTGGGTCCTGCTGCCGTTGCGATTGTCGCTGATCGGCACCCACCCGGTCGTGGCTGAACTGCTGAACGGCAGCACCGAGTCCATCATCTCGGCCGCCGCGTTCGCCCGGGCCGGGGACGGAACGCTGGCCGTGGTGCTGCTCGCCGCGATTCCAGGGCTGATGAAGTTCGATGTCTTGTACTGGTGGGCGGGGCGGCTGTGGGGCGAGCGGTTCATCGTGGCCCTGCCCGGCAGCCGGCGCGTAGCCAAGCACATGGGGCGCGTGCAGCGGGCAGGCCGCAAGATCACCTGGCCAGCCGTGGTGCTCAGTTACTTCCTCCCCATCCCCTCGGCCATCATTTATGTCATCGCCGGCTGGGCCAGGATGAGGCTGGTCACGTTCCTCGTCCTGGACCTGATCGGCGCCCTGCTGTGGGCTGGCCTGCTCGCCGGGCTGGGGTACGCGCTCGGTCACCACGCGGTCGTCGCGGCCCGGACCATCTCCCGCTACAGCTGGTGGTTCACGATCGGGATCGTGGCGCTGACCGTGTTTTTCACCCTGCGCTCCCAGCGCCGGATGATGGCGGCCGCGGCGCCCCCGGCCGACCAGGACACCGGATGACCCGGGGTACGACGTGGACGCGGCGGCGCCGGCGAGCGCCCCCCGGCTCGCCGGCGCCGCCGCCGCTGGTGTCGGAGCGGTCAGGGACGCGCCTCGTACACCAGGTTGAACGGTGTCTCCGCGGCGCGGCGGAACCGGGTGAAGCCGCCGGCCCCGGTGACGTCCGCGATCCGGGCCTGGCCCGCCTGCGCGCCGAGGGCCAGCCCGACGTCCTGGGAGAGCGACGCCGGGGTGCAGAGCAGGGTGGAGAACGCGTAGTAGCAGCGGCCTACCGGGTTCAGGTTGTCCTCGACCCGGTCACCGGCGAACGGCTCGACGATCATCCAGGTGCCGTCGGGCTTGAGCGTGGAGCGGACGTGGCGGGCCGCCCCGACCGGGTCGCCCATGTCGTGCAGGCAGTCGAACATGGTGACCAGGTCGTACCCGGTTCCGCCGTAGGTCGATGCCGATGCGGCCTCGAAACGGACCCGGGCAGCCACGCCCGCCTCTTCCGCCCGGCGGCGCGCGGTCTCGATCGATCCGGCGTGGTAGTCCGAGCCGACGAACGACGAGTTCGGGAACGCCTGGGCCATCAGGATGGTCGACGCGCCGTGGCCGCAGCCCACGTCGGCGACCCGGGCCCCCTGCTCCAGCTTGGCCACGACCCCGTCCAGCGCGGGCAGCCACTCGGGGATCAGGTGCGCGTTGTAGCCCGGCCGGAAGAACCGCTCGCAGCCCTCGAGCACGTCGGTGACGTGCTCGCCCCAGCCGAACCCGACGCCGGTGCGGGCCGCATCGACGATCCTGGATGAGTCGGCCAGCGTGCCCAGCGCGAGCTGGAAAGCGCCGGGCAGGTACGCCGGGCTGTCCGGCACGGTGAGCGCGACGGCCTGTTCCGCCGGCAGCGTGTAGCGCCCGCTGTCCGGGTCGTAGGTGACGTAGCCGCCTGCCGCCTGGGCGTTCAGCCACTCGCGCACGTACCGCTCGGCGGTGCCGGTGCGCTCGGCGAGTTCGGCGGGCGACAGCGCGCCCGCCCCGGCGAGCGCCCGGTACAGGCCGAGCCGGTCGCCCATCACGACGAGCGCGGTGTTCACGGTCGCGCCGAGCTCTTCCACGGCGCGGAACACGAACTGCATGAGCTTGTCGACGTCGATCTCGACGGGCTGTTCGGTGGTGGTCATGGTCATTCCCCCTCGGGTAGCTTCTTCGCCGCGAAGCTATGCGCGAGGCGGCCGTCCTCGCTTCCGGGGGGGCACCTAGTCTTCGGCGCGCACGGCCTGGCCGGTATCAGGCCTACAATCGCGTCATGCTGCTCGGTCGCGAGCGAGAGCGGCTGGCTATCGAGAACGCTCTGGCGGGCGCGCGGTCGGGGGGGAGCACCGTGATCGCGCTCGTTGGTGAGCCCGGAATCGGCAAGACGGCGCTGCTGGACGACGCGGCGCAGCGCGCAGCGGAAATCAGCGGGATGCAGCTCCTGCGCGCCCGCGGGGTTGAGTCAGAGGCGCACATCCCGTTCGGGTCCCTGCTGGAGCTGCTCCGGCCCGCCCTGGTCATGCTGGAGAAGGTGCCGCAGCCGCAGGCGGTGGCGCTGGGCGGCGCGCTGGCGCTGCGCCCCGCCCCGGCGCAGGATCGTTTTGCGATCGGAGCGGCCACGCTCAGCCTGCTGGCCGCCTACGCCGAGCCGGGCCCGGTGGCGGTGCTGATCGACGACGCGCAGTGGCTGGACGAGTCCAGCGCCCAGGCGCTGCTGTTCGCGTTCCGCCGGCTGGTGGCCGACCCGATCGCGGTCTTCCTGGCCGTCCGCGAGGGGGAGCCGTCGCTGATCGACGGCTCCGGCCTGCCCACGCTGCACCTGGGCGGCCTGTCCAGCGACGAGGCGGCCGCGCTGCTGCGCGGCCTGCCCGCCGAGACGGCCCAGCGGCTGCACGGCGCGACGGCCGGCAACCCGCTCGCGCTGCTCGAGCTCGCGCCGGACGCGTATGATCTGGCGCTGGTCCCCGAAGGCGCTCCGGTCCTGGTCTCAACCAGGATCTCGCATGCATTCCGGCAACGGGCCGGCTCGCTCGACGAAGCCGCCCGGCGCGCCCTGGTCCTCGCGGCGACCAGCGACAGCGGCGACCTGCGGACGCTCGAGCGGGCCGCGGCCCGGCTCGGGATCGACCTGGAGGCGCTGGCCGTCGCGGAGAGCGCGGGCCTGGTCACGCTGCACGCGGGCGCGGTGGAGTTCCGCCACCCGCTCGCGCGGTCGGCGATCTACGCCGACGCGCCCGCCGGGCAGCGGCGCGACGCGCACCGGGCGCTGGCCGCCGCCCTGCCCGACCGGGACGTCGACCGCCGGGCCTGGCACCTGGCCGCCGCGGCGATCGGCACCGACGACTCGGCTTCGGCCGCGCTGGAGCAGGCGGGTGCCCGCGGCCGCGAGCGCAGCGCGTACGCCACCGCGGCCGCGGCGTTCGAGCGGGCCGGGCAGCTCGCGGCCGATGCCGAGCGGCGCGCCCGCCTGCTGTGGGAGGCGGCCGAGGCGGCGTGGCTGGCCGGCCTGGCCGACCGCGCCGCGACCCTGCTCGGCCAGGCCCGCGCGGCCACCGGCGATCCCGGGCGGCTGGCCCAGATCGACCAGCTCGCCGGGCACATCGCGGTGCACCGCGGCCCGGTGATGCGCGGCCACGCGATCCTGACCGCGGCCGCCGGGCGCGCCGACCCGGAGCGGGCCGTCGCCATGCTCGCCGAGGCCGCCTTCGCCTGCTTCCTGGCCGGGGATCCGGCCGAGATGCTGTCGGTCGCCGAGCGGGCGCGATCCCTGCTGCCCGAAAACTCTTCCGCGCGCGCCCGCTTCCTGGCTGCGACCGCCGTGGGAATGGCCCGGATCCTCGGCGGTGACGCCGCCGCCGGCGCGGAAGCGGCGCACGAAGCGGTCACGCTCGCCGAGAACTCACCCGGCCTGCGCGAAGATCTCCAGCTGATGCCCTGGCTGACCCTCGGGCCGCTCCTCCTGCGGCAGACCGGGGCCGGGCGACCGCTGCTCGACCATGCGCTGCGGACCGCCCGGGACCACGCCGCGGTCGGCGCGCTCCCTTTCGTGCTCAACCTGATCGCCCGCGACCAGGCCGCTACCGACCGCTGGGCGGTCGCCGAGGCCACCTACCGGGAGGCGATCGACCTGGCCCGGGAGAGCGGGCAGCAGACCGAGCTGGCCTTCGGCCTGACCGGCCTGGCCTGGCTGCAGGCGCGCCGCGGGCGGGAGCTGGACTGCCGGGCGTGCGTCGCCGAGGCGCTCCGCCTCAACCACGACCTCGGGGCCCGGCTGAACGAGGTCTGGGCCACGGCGGCGCTCGGCGAGCTCGAGCTGGGCCTCGGCGACGCGGCCCGCGCCGTGAGGCACTTCGAGCGGCAGCAGCGGCTGCTGCTCGACGTGGGCATCACCGACGCCGACCTGTCGCCCGCGGCCGAGCTCGTCGACGCCTACGCCCGGCTCGGGCGCGACGACGACGCGCGGCAGGCCGCCGACCGGTTCATGGACATGGCCCGGGCCAAGGGCCAGCCGTGGTCGCTCGCCCGCGCCCTGCGCAGCCAGGGGATGCTCGCGGCGGGCTCCGGCTTCGCCGCGCTCTTCGAGCAGGCGCTGAGTGCGCACGAGCAGACCCCGGACGCGTTCGAGACGGCGCGCACGCGACTGGCCTACGGCGAGCGCCTGCGGCGCGCCCGGGACCGGATCCTGGCCCGGGAGCAGCTGCGCGCCGCGGCGGACGCGTTCGAGGACCTCGACGCCCGTCCCTGGGCCGACCGGGCCCGCGCGGAGCTCGCGGCGACCGGCGAGACGCTGCGGCGGCGGGACTCCAGCACGCTGGAGGAGCTGACACCGCAGGAACTGCAGATCGCGCTGCTGCTCACCACGGGCAAGACGACCAGGGAGACCGCGGCCGCGCTGTTCCTCAGCCCGAAGACCGTCGAGTACCACCTCCGGCACGTCTACCAGAAGCTCGGCATCCACTCCCGCGACGAGCTGGCGCAGGCGCTCGCCGCGCAGGACCGGCAGCGCTCGCGTCACCGCGCCCCGCGGTGACCCGAACCCGGCGGCGCTCTTTCTCGTGATCACAGGTGTAGGCCCCGCAGCCCGTTGACGTAGAACGTCAGGGAGTTCGCATGAGGCCCATCACCATCCGACGCCCGGGTGCCGCCGCGGCGGCCATGGCGGCAGGCCTGCTGGCGGCCGCGCTCGCCGGCTGCGGCGGTTCGCCCGGCCTGCCGGGCATCTCCAGCCCCGTCCCGGCCGGCGGCGCAGCGGCGGGCGGCACGGCCGGCCCGGCCTCCCCGGCGCCGGCGGCGTGCTCCCTGCTGCGGCCGGCCGACGTGCTCACCGTGGCCGCGGCGTTCCGGGGCGCCACGATCACCGTTGACGGCCACACCCGGTCCAGCCAGCCCCCGCTCAACGCGTGCGGCTTCAACCAAAAGGGCGTGTCCAGCTCCGGCGGCATGACGACGACCCTGTCCGGCGACCAGTGGGCCCAGCTGACCGTCATCGCGGACGGTAACGACATCGGCGACTACAGCCCCGACGGTCCCGCGATCCACGGCCTGGGCCACGGCGCTTACTGGGACCCGGGATCGGACACCATCGTGATCCTGGTGGGCCGGAACGTGTTCCAGGTCGTCGACGACGTGCCGGTCAACATCAGCGTCTACCCCAACCTGGATGCCGCCCGCGAGCAGGCCGCGACGGCCCTCGCCGCCAAGATCCTCAGCCACCTGCCGCCAGGCGCCTAGCCTCCCGGTCTTCGGGACCACGTACCACCGCGGCGCGTGCGGCCCGTTTGCGCGGGCCCGTTCCGGGACACGACCCGACTATGGCGTCGACGGCGACGAGCATGATGCGACAGACCATGGACCGCCAGGCCGCAGCCCTGGCCGTGATCATGGAGGATACGGCGCCGATCCCGGCCGCGGCCGGCCGGCTGCGCGGGCGCCGGGTCCTGGTGATCGGCACGGGAACTAGCTGGCACGCCGCCAACCAGGCGGCCGTGCTGCTGCGGGCGGCCGGGCTCGACGCGACCGCGGTCCAGTCGGTCGACGCCGCCACCGACGGCCCGCTGCCCGCCGCCGGCGACGTGCTGCTGGCCTTCACGCATACCGGCGCCAAGCGCTACACGGCGCAGGCCGTGGCGCGCGCCCGCGCCGGGGGCGCGGACGTCGTCCAGATCTCCGGCACCGCCGTCGAGGGCGCGGACCTGCGCACCGTGGAGCGGGAACGCTCGTCGGCCTACACCGCCAGCCACCTCGCCGCGCTGCTGCGCGCGGCGCAACTGGCCCAGGCGCTGGGCGCAGACCTGCCCGAGCTCGGCGCGGTCCCGGCCGCGGTCGACCGCGTCTACCGCGACCCGAACGACGGGCAGCCGCTGGCGTCCCCGCCGGGACGGCTCATCGAGTTCATCGGCGGCGGCATCAACCAGTGGACCGCCGCCGAGGGAGCGCTGAAGATCCGCGAGGCCGCGTACGTGGCCAGCGAGGGCCTCGGCGTGGAACAGTTCCTGCACGGGCCCCAGGTGGCCCTGGGCCGCCAGGACCGCCTGGTCTCGCTCGACGGTGGCGGGGCGTGGTCGGAGCGGGTCGCCGAGGTGGCCGGCGCCGCGGCGGACTCCGGCACCCCGGTGACCCGGATTTCCCATCCTGAGCTGGGCGAACTGCTGTCGATCTTCCCGCTGACCGTGGCCGTGCAGCGCATCGCGCTGGAGGCCGCCGAGATACTCGGGGTCAACCCCGACACCTTCGGGCGGGACGTGCCCGGGCGCGACGCCTGGAAGCGCGTGGAGCTTTGATTGACATCCTCCCGGCCCTGAAGGGCCGGGATTCCCGTGGCCGCTCACGCCGCCTCCGGGGTGGTACCCGCTGCTGCCGGGAGGGCAGGCTGATGCGTGGCGTGGGCCCCATGTCCTGGGGCGGGCGCGGGGACCAGCTCGCCGGTAGCGAGCAGGCGAAGTCCCCGGGCGAGGATATTGAGCGCAGCGTTGCGGTCTGCATGATCGAGGTGGCCGCACTCCCGGCACCGGAAGACCGCTTGGCTCTCGCGGTTCTCCGGCTGGGTGTGACCGCACGCATGACACTGCTGCGAGGTGAATCTCGGGTCGACGAATACGATCTGGACGCCACAGGCCTGGGCCTTGTTCTCCAGGCGGCTGGCGAGCAGGCCCCAGCAGGAGGCGAGGATCCCACGGCTTAGCCCGGCCTTGGCGCGGGCACGGTTCGGCAGGAAGGCGCCCGGCCGGTCCGGATCCGGCTTGGCTTCGGGTCTGCGTACCATCCCCTTGGCGTTCAGTTGCTCCAGGACGACGACGCCGTTTTCGCGGACCAGGCGGGTGCTGATCTTCTCCGCCCAGTCCTTGCGACGGTCGGCAACCCGGGCGGAGATCAGGGCCATCTGCCGGCGAGTACGCTCGCGGCCCTCCGACCGCTTGTGCTGCCGGGCGAGCTTGCGCTGCAGGGCCAGGTAGCGAGCGGCCCGGCGGTCGCCGATCCCCGGGGCCCGGTAGTGCTGCCCGTCCGAGGTGACCAGAGCGGTCCGCACTCCGCGGTCGATGCCCAGTGCCCGGCCTGTGGGCTCGCGCTCAACTGCAGGCTGAGGGCCCGGGAACGAAACGTGCCACCGGCAAGCCCGGTCGCAGGTGACCCGGGCCATGCCGAGCTTGCCCGGCACCTGCCGCGTCCAGCGGAACCGGACCCAGCCGACCTTGGGGACGAACACCTCGCCCCACCTCCGGTTGACGCGGCGGGCCCTGCTGTCGCGGATCGCGAACCCCTGGACTCCTCGCCTGGCGCTGCGGTAGCCCGGCTTGCGGGCGGGGCTGGCCGGATCGAAGAACGCCGCCATGGCCCGGTCGAAGTCCCTGAGGACCTGCTGCTGGACGCTCGACGATCCCGCCGCAAGCCATGACTCAGCCGCCCGGGCCTCGGCGAGCTGACGGTACCGTTCCGCGGCCGATGGCGCACTCCCTCGCCCTGGCCAGTACCAGGACTGCTGCTCGACCGCGAGGTTCCAGATATACCGCGCATGGCCGCAGTGCTCGCTCAGCCCGCGCATCTGAGCCGGAGCTGGGTACAAGCGACTGCGGATAGCCACCTCGGGAGCCTATTCCCGGAGCCCGACATAACCGGCCGGGCTAACCCCGCCCCGAAGGACGAGGCTCGCGCCCGGCCCCAGGGTCAGCCGGGTTCCGGCGCGCCGAGCCGGTCCAGGAGCGCGGCGCGGGAGGCCGGGCGCAGCGCGTAGACCAGGATGAACATGGCTTCCCGGGCCAGCCGCTGGGCCTGCTCGGTGACGAGCAGCGACCGGCTGCCTTCCGTGGTCATCAGTGCGGACGCAGCCCGCGGCGCGAGCTCCCCGGCCGCCGCGCGGGCCGCCGCCGTGCCCGGGCCGAGCCGGTCAAGCTCGGCCCGCAGCGACGCGAGCTCGGCGTCCAGCGGCGTCGGTCCCAGCATCCGGGTGCACCGGGCGGCCACGCCGAGCGCGAACGCGGAGTGCAGCCGGAGCACCTCGGGGGCCGTGCCGGGGCTGACCGGGTGCCGCCTGATCACGCGCCCGGCGGGCACGGGCAGCTGGTCGAAGGTGACCCGCACGGTCGCCGTCGCGTTCAGGGCCGCCAGCGTGAGCCGCTCGGCGCGCACCGACGGGCCCTCGGCCGCGTCGACCAGCAGCCAGACGATCTCGTCGCCGGCCCGGGCCGCCACGTGGATGACGTCGATGCGGCCCCAGCCGGAGACGAACGGCGCCACCCCGTCGAGCCGCCAGCCCCCGGCGCCGGGGCTGGCCCACAGCGGCGGCCGCGGCAGCATGCCCGCCAGGGCGAGGCCGGCCCGGATCTCGCCGCGGGCCAGCGGGGCCAGCCATCTCGCGGTCAGCTCCGGGTCGCCGCCCTCGGCCAGGGCACGCACCAGCCCGTTGTGCTGCGCCCAGACAAAGGCCGTGGTGAGGCAGCCGGTGGCCAGGGCCTCCTGGACCGCGCAGAGGGCCGCGAAATCGGCGCCGGTGCCGCCGGCCTGCTGCGGCGCCGCTACGCCGTACAGCCCGGCGCCGGCCAGGGCGTCGAGCAGCTCCCGGGGCAGGACGTCGCTGGCGTCGGTGGCCAGGGCCGCGGGAAACAGCACGTCGTCGGCGATACGCTGAGCCACCTGAACGATATCCACCGGCCGAGCCTATAGATCGTCCCGGTCAGATGGCGCCTGCTGGTGCTGGCCCGGCCGGCGAGGGGCGGAACCATGCACTTCGAGCACTCTGGCGAGATCTGGCGTGACTTCCCCGAGCTGGTTCCCGGCGTGCTGTTCGCCGACGGCCTGTCCGCCAGCGCGGTGACCGGCGATCGCGCGGCCAGGTTCACCGCCGTGGCGAGGTCCCGGCTGGCGAACGGGTCAGAAGCCGAGCTGCCCGAGGTCCAGGCCTGGCGGCGCGCGTTCTCGAGGATGGGGCTGAAGCCGACCCAGTACCGCTGCGCCTCGGAGTCGCTGCTGCGGCGGTGGCGCAAGGAGGGCTCCCTCCCGGAGCTTCACCCCCTGGTCGACCTGTGCAACGCGATCTCGCTGGCCTTCGCCATCCCGGTGGCCGTGTTCGACGTATCCAAGATCGCCGACGGCCTGTGCGTGCGGTACGCGGACGGCGACGAGGACTACCTGACGTTCTCCGGCGAGACGGAGCACCCCGCGCCGCACGAGGTGATCTTCGCGGACGCCGCGCGCCGGGTGCACGCCCGGCGCTGGACCAACCGGCAGAGCGGCTGGTCGGCGGTGCAGGACTCGACCACCGCCGCCTTGATCGTGGCGGAGGCGATGCACGACTCGGCGGCCTCCGACGTGCGGGAGCTCACCGCGGCCGTGGCCGGCGAACTCGAGGCCGTCTGGTCGGTCACCCCGGCGAGGTCCGTGCTGAGCCCGTCCTCGCCGCGCTTCACGTTCGGCCACCAGCCCGAGCCGGCCACGTCAACCACCCGGCCGGCTGGGTAACCACACAGCTAGCCTGGCGCGTAACCTGCTACCTATGACCGGGGCAGCCGGACCGACAGCGGGCGACCCCGCGGCCTGGACGGGCCGGGCCCAGCTGACCTGGTGGCTGCCGCTGGTGCTGGTCGCGATCGGCGGGGTCCTCGTGATCGCGGCCCGCAGCCCGGTCGGCGCCATCCCCGTGGCCCTGCTGCTGCTCCTCTACCTCGCGCTCGGCTGGATCAGGGTCAGCGTCGACGCACAGGGGCTGCGGATCCGGTACGGGCTGCTGCCCCGGCCGGTCACCAGCGTTCCGCTGGACGACATACGCCGGGCCGAGCGGGTCGACCTGGCGCCGCTCGAATGGGGCGGCTGGGGTTACCGCGGCAGCCGGAAGGTATTTTCCCGGGCCGCGGTGGTCCTGCGCGGCGGCGACGCCATCAAGCTGCAACTGGCCGACGGCAGCGAGTTCGCCGTCACCGTGGATGACGCGGCGACCGGCGCGGCCGTGCTCGCCGACCTGCTGGCCCGGAAGCAGATCAGCGGCTTACCGCCTGTTTGACCAGCGTGCGCCCGAAGTCCCACATCAGGCCGCTGCCCCGGTGCGCGTCCTTCATGATGTCGTCGAACGCCTCCCGGAACAGCGCTACCTCGGCGTCCCCGATGGTCAGCGGCGGCAGCAGCTTGATCACTTCGGTGTGGTCGCCGGATACCTGGGTGAGGATGCGGTGCCGCTGGAACAGCGCGACCACCACCATCTGGGCGAACAGGCCGACCCGCGCGGTCTGCAGCATGCTCCAGCCGGGCCGCAGCTTCAGCGAGCTGGGCTTGCCGAACTCCAGGCCGATCATCAGCCCGCGGCCGCGTACCTCGGCCAGCAGCTCGTACTCCTCGACCATGTCCTGCAGCGCGGCCTGCAGGGCCGCTCCGGTGCGCTCGGCGTTGCTGATCAGCTGCTCGTCCTCGATAACGGCGAGCGAGGCCAGCCCGGCCGCCATCGCGGCCGCGTTGGAGCCGAACGTCGAGTCGTGCACCAGCACCCGGTCCATCGACGAGTAGACCTTGTCGAAGATCCAGCCCTTGGCCAGGGTCGCGCCAACCGGGACGAACCCGCCGGACAGGGCCTTCGCCACGGTAACGATGTCCGGCTCGACGTCCTCGTACTGGTAGGCGAAGAACCGCCCGGTCCGGCCCAGGCCGGTCTGCACCTCGTCGCAGATCAGCAGCGCGCCGTGGTCGTGCAGCAGCTTGGCCGCGGCGGTGAGGAAGCCGTCCGGCGGCATCCAGACGCCCTTGCCCTGGATCGGCTCGATGACGAGCGCCGCGACGTCGCCCTGGCGAAGCTCGGCTTCCAGCGCGTCCATGTCGCCGAGAGGGATCGGGACGTCCGGTAGCAGCGGTTCGAAGCCCTTGCGGAACTCGGCCGCGCCGTTGACCGACAGCGAGCCGGTCGTCAGGCCGTGGAAGGCGTGGCTGCAGTACAGGATTCGCTTCCTGCCGGTCGCGTACCGGGCGAACTTCAGCGCGGTCTCGACCGCCTCGGTGCCGCTGTTGCCGAAGTACACCCGGTCGAACTCGGGCGCCTGGCCCAGCAGCCGCTCGGCCAGCAGGCCGGGCAGTAGCGCGCAGTCGAACTGGACCATGCTGGCCAGCTCGGCGTCCAGCATGTCGTGCAGCGCCTGGCGCACCACCGGGTGGTTGTGGCCCACCCCGAACACACCGAAGCCGGCCAGGAAGTCGGCGTAGCGGTTCCCGTCGCGGTCCCACAGGTAGGCGCCCTCGGCCCGGTCATACACCTTGTCGAACCCGATGGCGTGCAGCATGCGGGGCAGCTGCGGGTTGAGGTAACGGGCGTGCAGGTCGTATCCCTCCCCGCGCCGGGCGGCGAGGAGAGAGGGCAGGTCGAATCCCATGGGCGTCAGGCTAGCGGCAACAGGGCGTCGGCGAGCGGGCCGAGGATGTCCGGCGATGCCTGATGGGGCAGGTTCATGATCGCCAGGTCGGCTCCGGCGTCGCGGTAGGCGGCGGCCAGCTCGGCCGCGGGCCCGATGCCGTCGTCCACCCGGACGTTGACCGAGCAGGTGATCTCGGCCGGGTCGCGCCCGAGCTGCTCGCAGTGCTCGATCAGGGTTTCCTTCAGGCTGTCCCAGTCCTCCGGGTTCGGCGTGATCGCGTTCCACTGCTGCGCCCAGCGCGCGGCGGTGCGCAGGGTCCGGGTCCGGCCCCGGCCGCCGATCGTGACCGGCGGGTGCGGCCGCTGCACGGGCTTGGGCTCGCAGCGGGCCTCGGTCAGGTGCAGGTACTTGCCGTCGAACGTCGTCGTGGTGTCGCTGAGCAGCCGGACGATGACCTCGACGCCCTCGTCGAAGCGGTCGAACCGCTCGCGCAGCGGCGGCAGGTCGATGCCGTAGGCGTCGCACTCCATCTGGTTCCAGCCCGCGCCGAGCCCGATCTCGAGCCGACCGTCGGAGACGATGTCTACGGTCGCGGCCATGTTGGCCAGCACGGCCGGATGGCGGTAGACCATGCCGGTGACCTGGCAGCCGATCCTGATCCGGCGGGTGGCCTGGGCCATCGCCGCCAGCATCGTCCAGGCTTCGAGGTTAGGCCCGGTCAGGTCGCCGGTCAGCGGGTAGAAGTGGTCCCAGTTCCAGGCCGATTCGAACAGGTCGATCTCGTCGGCCGCCAGCCACACGTCGCGGAACTGCGCCCACGTCGCATGCTCGGGCCTCGTCTTGATCGCGAAGCGCACTGATCCTCCTCGTCCGCGGACCGGTGCCCGTTCGGCACCTCATGCCGGAAACGTTACAGAACGCTGGCCGTCGCTACTCTGGCCTGGTGGGCAGGGACGCCGACCGCCAGTACGTGCCGGCGCCGATGCGCCGGGACGTCCGCCTGCTCGGCGACCTGCTCGGCGAGGTGCTCCGTGAGTCGGGCGGCCAGGGCCTGCTCGACGACGTGGAGCGGCTGCGGCGGGCCGTCATCGCCGCGCGGCACACCGAGCAGGCCTCCCAGCCCGGCACCCTGCGCGCGATCGGCGAGATGGTCGCCGCCTGGCCGCTGGACCGGGCCGAGGCCGTCGCGCACGCGTTCACGGTCTACTTCCACCTCGCCAACCTGGCCGAGGAGCATCAGCGGATCCGCACGCTGCGCGAGCGGGACGCCGGCGACCAGCCGGTCCGCGAATCGCTGGCCCAGGCGGTGGCCGGGATCCGGGCCGAGCACGGGTCCGGGCGCGTGTCGGGGCTGGTGGCCGGGCTGCGCGTGCACCCGGTCCTGACCGCCCACCCCACCGAGGCCCGCCGCCGCGCGGTCACCGAGGCGCTGCGGCGGATCGGCGCGCTGCTGACCAGCCTGGACGACGGGCGGCTGGGCGCCAGCGAGCGCGCGGAGACCCGGCGCAGGCTCCGGGAGGAGATCGACCTGCTGTGGCGGACGTCGGCGCTGCGGGCGGCGGCCATGCAGCCGCTCGACGAGGTCCGCGCGGCCATGACCGCGTTCGACGAGACGCTGTTCCGCGTGGTCCCGGCGCTGTACCGGTCGCTGGACCGCGCGCTGGCCGGCCCGGCGTCCGGCCGCGTCGCCTCGGCCGCGCCGCCGTTCCTGCGGTTCGGCAGCTGGATCGGCGCGGACCGGGACGGCAACCCGTTCGTGACCGCGGAGGTGACCAGGCAGACGGCGGCCATCCAGGCCGAGCACGTGCTGCGCGCGCTGCAGAACGCCACCGAGAGGATCGGCCGGTCACTCACCGTGGCGGCAAGCGGCGGGACGGCGCCCGGCATGGTCCAGGCTCTGGCGGCCGCCCGGCAGGCGCACCCCGAGCTGGTCGCCGAGATCATGGCCCGCGCGCCGGAGGAACCCTTCCGCGCCTATCTCCTGTTCGCGGCGCGCCGGCTGCGCGCGACCCGCGCCAGCCTGCCTGACCCCCCCGGCCACGGGCTCGACCAGCCCGGCCAGGAGCCGGACGGGCCCGGTCATCACCCGGGCCTGGCCTACCGCGAGCCCGCGGAGTTCATCGCCGATCTCCGCCTGGTGCAGCGGGAGCTCGCGGAGGCGGGCGCGGCCCGGCAGGCGTTCGTGGAACTGCAGCACCTGCTCTGGCAGGCGGGGACGTTCGGTTTCCACCTGGCCGGGCTGGAGATCCGCCAGCACAGCGCGGTGCACGCCCGCGCCCTGCGCGAGCTGGCGCCCGGCGGCTCACCGGAGCAGAGCCTGTCGGCACCGACCCGCGAGGTCATCGCGACGTTCCGGGCGATGGCCTGGCTGCAGGGCCGGTTCGGCCCGGAGGCCTGCCGGCGCTACGTGGTCAGCTTCACCAGGTCCGCGGCCGATGTGTCGGCCGTGTACGAATTGGCCCGCCACGCCATCCCGGACGGGTGCCTGCCCCAGCTCGACGTCGTCCCGCTGTTCGAGAGCGGCGCGGACCTGAGGAATGCCACCCGGGTGCTCGACGACATGCTGCTCCTGGAGCCGGTGGCGGCGCGGCTGGCGGCCACCGGGCGGCGCCTAGAGGTGATGCTCGGCTACTCCGACTCGGCCAAGGAACTCGGCCCGGTCAGCGCGACCCTGCGGCTGTTCGACGCGCAACAGCGGCTGACGCGGTGGGCGCAGGCCAATGATGTCCGGCTGACCCTGTTCCACGGCCGCGGCGGCGCGCTCGGCCGGGGCGGCGGGCCGGCCGGGCGGGCGGTGCTCGCGCAGCCGCAGGGCTCGGTGGCGGGCCGGTTCAAGGTCACCGAGCAGGGTGAGGTGATCTTCGCCAGGTACGGCCACCCGGTGATCGCGCAGCGGCACCTGGAGCAGGTCGCCTCGGCGGTTCTGCTCGCGTCCGCCGCGCCCGGCCCCGGCCCCGCCGCTGACCCGGACCCGGCCGCGAGCCAGTTCCGGCTGGTCGCCGAGCGGATGGACGCCGGGGCGCTGCGGGCGTACCGGGCCCTGGTCGAGACCGGGGGATTCGCCGAGTGGTTCGCCCGGATCAGCCCGCTCGAGGAGATCGGCGCCATGCGGATCGGGTCGCGGCCGGCCCGCCGCGGCGTAGCCCCTGCCGCCGGGCTCGACGACCTGCGGGCGATCCCGTGGGTGTTCGCCTGGGCTCAGACGCGGG
>Ga0318524_10000243_pt1 | contig 17861 bp, 22 predicted proteins | sample GRESIP052b4f22_FD_203685 | JGI IMG/M metagenome (GOLD analysis project Ga0318524, IMG submission 203685) | Tropical soil microbial communities from Luquillo Experimental Forest, Puerto Rico - GRE.SIPMG.052b4f22 | ecosystem: Environmental > Terrestrial > Soil > Tropical forest > Bulk soil... | reverse complement strand
CTTCTCCCACCTGGAACCCGAGTGGTCCGCCGATCCCTACCCGATCCAGGACGACCTGCGGCAGCGGTGCCCGATCGCGCACACCGGCCGGTTCGGCGGCGGGTGGCTGCCGACCCGGTACGAGGACGTGGCGGCGATCGCCTACGACACCGAGCGCTTCTCCTCGCGGTCGATCATCATGGGCAACTTCCGGCCGCCGCGCGATATCGCGCCGGTGGGCGGCTCGCCGCCGATCTCCTCCGATCCGCCGTTCCACCAGCACGCCCGCAAGTTGCTGCTCCCGGCATTCACGAAGACCGCGGTGGGCCGGCAGGAGCCGACCACCCGGGCCCTGTGTCATGAGCTCATCGACACGTTCGAGGGGCAGGACGTGGTCGACGCCGCCCGCGACTACGCGCAGCACATCCCGGTCCGGGTCATCGCGGCCATGCTGGGCTTCCCGCCGGAGGACGGGCCGCAGTTCCGTGAGTTCGTCGAGGATCTGCTGGAGGGCATCAATCTCCCGCCGGACGAGCGCATCGAGCGGGTCGGGAGGCTGTTCGAGTACCTGCTCGCCCAGGTCCACGACCACCTCGACCGCCCGCGCGAGGACCTGACCAGCTACCTCATCGACGCCGAACTGTTCGGCCACAAGCTCCAGGCGGATCACGTCGTCGGGACGATGGCCCTGCTGCTCATCGCCGGCATCGACACGACCTGGAGCGCGATCGGCTCGTCGCTGTGGCACCTGGCCAAGAACCCGGCCGACCGCAGGCGGCTGGCGGCCGAGCCCGGGCTGCTGCCGGTCGCGATGGAGGAATTTCTCCGTGCGTACGCGCCGGTCACCATGGCGCGGCTGGTCAAGGAGGACATGCACTGGCACGGCGTGGACTTGAAGGCAGAGGACTGGATCCTGCTGTCGTTCCCGGCGGCCAACCGTGACCCGGCGCAGTTCGACCGGGCGGGCGAGGTCGTCATCGACCGCGAGGCCAACCGGCACGCCGCGTTCGGGCTGGGCATCCACCGCTGCCTCGGATCGCACCTGGCGCGGATGGAACTGCGGGTGGCGCTGGAGACCTGGCTGTCGCGGATCGGCGAGTTCACCCTCGACGACCCGGCGGCGGTGACCTGGTCCGCGGGCCAGATCCGCGGGCCGCGCACGCTCCCGCTGCGCCTGCGCTAACGCGTCCGACCGGCACGGGAGATAGGGCGCGTGGTGGCTGGCCGGGGTTCTCTGCCAAGCTGGGCTTGGCGAGCACAACACCGGAAAGGGATAGCAGTGACCGACGCAGCCAAGCACGAGATCACCCTCTCGCGCCTCTTCGACGCGCCCCGCGAGCTGGTCTACCGGGCGTTCGTCGACCCCGACCAGCTCTGCCAGTGGTTCGGGCCGGACGGCTACTCCGTACCGTGCGAGACGGTGCAGATCGACGCGCGCCCCGGAGGGTTCCAGCGCTTCGTCATGGTGAGCGACGAGGACCCGGGCCACCGCAGTCCGGTCGACACGACCTTCAGCGAGGTGGTCGAGAACGAGCTGCTCGTCGGTCACGAAGACGTCGAGGGGGTTCCGGGCACAGGAAGGACGACGAGGCTGCGGCTGCGGCTGGAGTTCCGCGACGAGGCCAACGGCAAGGCCCGGCTCGAGCTGCGGCAGGGCCCGTTCACCGAGGAACGGGGCAACGAGGCCAAGGCGGGCTGGGAGAGCTCGTTCGGCAGGCTCGACTCGCTGCTGCGCCGATCACTGTGAGAGCGGTCAGTCGGGCATCGCGGCGAGGATCTGCCCGGCGGTGAGCGGCAGCGCCCGCACCCGGACGCCGATGGCGTCGTACAGGGCGTTGGCGATGGCGGCGGCGGTGGGGCCCTGCGCGGTCTCGCCCACGCCCAGCGGCGGGTTCTCGTGGCCGGGCATGAACTCCACGTCCACCGCGGGCGCGCAGCGGCATGACCGACAGCCGGTGGTTCACCACGCGCCAGGCGGGGAACGCGTAGCCGGGCACAGCGTTCCGCCCGGCGCCGCCGCCCCGCTCCAGCGGCGGGTCCGCGGCCGGCTCGATCGGCTCGCCGCCGTCGCGGTGGCTCGCCGCGAGCAGCCCGACCGGGCAGGCCAGGCCCGGCCTGGTCGCGTGGCCGTTGCCCCAGATCTCGTGCTGCCAGGACAGCACGTTGCCGCGCGTGTCGACGTCGGCCGCGATGCGGACCACGGCGGCAGGCCCGAAGGGCGCCCAGCCGAGCTCGTCCGAGCGCGACCACACCACCTGCACCGGCCGGCCGGGCACGGCGAGGGCGAGCAGCGCCGCGTCCATGGCGGCGTCGTCGGCGCCGTTGTGGCCGTAGCAGCCCGCGCCTTCGGCGTGCCGCACTGACACCCGCTCCGGCGGCAGCTTCAGCGCGCGGGCCAGTTCACGGCGCAGCGGGTAGACGCCCTGGCTGTGCGTCCAGACCTCCAACCGGACGCCATTGGCGTTCCCGGCCGACGGGGCCGACGCCAGCGCCGTGGCCGCGCAGGGTCCCATCGCCGCGTTCGCCAGGTAGGGCCGGTGGTAGACGGCCTGGTGCGAGCGCGCGGCCGGCCGGTCCGGCGGGCCGGCCGGAGCGGCGGATTCGGCCAGGACGCTGGTCTCGACCGGCGCGCCGAGCAGGAACGCGGGCAGGTCGTCTTCGTCGGGCAGCGTCGGCTGCTCCTGCCATTTGGCCTCCTGCCGCAGCAGGCCGGCCGCGCGCAGCGCCACCTCCTCGCGTTCGGCCGCGACGCCGAGGAAGTTCCCGTCCCGCACGCTCACGACCCCGGCCAGCGCCGTGGCCGGCCCCGTGACGACGTCGACCAGCGTGGCGCCGCGGGACGGAGGCCGGACGACCCGGCCGTACAGCATTCCGTCCAGGACCAGGTCGTGGACGTAGCGGGCCGCGGGGCCAGCTTGTCGGGCAGGTCCATCCTCGGCACGCTGGTGCCGACGATCCGGTACCGCGACGCCGCCTTGGGCTCGGCCAGGCCGGTGGCCGGGCGGTCCAGCAGCGCGTCGTCCGCTAGTTCCCAGTAGCTCGTCGTCCGTCCGTCCGGCGCGGCGATGGCGCCGTCCGTGACGGTGAGCACGGCGGGCGGCACGTCCCACCGGCGGGCGGCGACGCCGAGGTAGACCACCCTGGCTTCGGCGCAGGCGACCCGGAGGGCCGAACCCGACTGCTGGACCGACAGGCTGCCCGCGGTATGACCCTCGTCGGGGCTGATCCCGGTCGCGGCCGCCACCATGCGGACCCGGGCCATCTCGACGTCGAGCTCGTCGGCGGCGACCTGCGCCAGCGCGGTGAGCACGCCCTGGCCGAGCTCGACCTTGCCCGAGCGCACCTCCACCACGCCGGCGGGCCGGACGCGCAGCCAGTCCCCGAGGCGCGGACTGGCCGCGAGCGAGGGCGGCAGATCGGGTGAGGCCGCGGTCATCGGCTGGCCCGCAGAGCGGCCGCGGCGGCGAGCACGGCGCGCACGATCCGGTTGTGCGCTCCGCACCGGCACAGGTTGCGGTCCAGCGCGGACCGCACCTCGTCCTCGCTGGGGTCGTGGTTCTCGGCCAGCAGCCCGGCGGCGCCGACCACCACGCCGGAGATGCAGTAGCCACACTGCGCGGCCTGCCCGTCGAGGATCGCCTGGGCGACCGGGTGGGGCCGCCCGGGGGTGCCCAGGCCTTCCATCGTCGTGACCTCCCGGTCCCGCACGGCCCGGAGCGGGGTGTCACAGGAGTAGGCCGGGTGCCCGTCGATGAGCACGAGGCAGGCTCCGCACAGGCCAAGACCGCAGCCGAAGCGGGTGCCCTTCAGGCCGAGATGGTTCCGCAGCACGTAGAGCAGCGCGGTGTCCGGCTCGGTGCGGACCTCCTCGGGCCGGCCGTTCACCAGGACGGTGACCCGCACGAGATCGGTGTCAGGCATGCTTCCTCTCAGGCGGTCGCCGCGACCTCCACGCTCGCGCCAGGCAGCATGTCCGCGACCAGGCCGGCCAGGGCCGAGCCCTCGGCGGCGCCCGCGGCCCGGATGGCCACGTGCAGCTCGGCGCCGGGTACCGCCCGTTCCTGGGCGCTCAGCACGTCCTGCTCCTGCCGGTCGGCCGAGATCACGTGCAGGTAGACCTTGGTGTCAGCCGTGACGAGAGGGAGCGCGTACCGGTCCACCATTTCGTCGATCGTGACCTGGCCCGGCGCGGTGGTGCTGGCGGTGGCGGCCGAGCCGTAGGTCAGCAGCGAGTGCCGGAAGGCCGGCGCCAGGAGGCGGGTGCACGTTCCCGGGCGGCCCATGGCGATGCCGATGACCGGCGTGGCGGCGTCTCTCAGCAGTTCCAGCACGGGCAGCACGTCCGGCGCGGCGTGCGCGGTGCCGACGAGCTTCACCACCGCGCAGCGGTCGCGCAGCTCCAGGTAACGGCCGAGCAGGCCCGAGGGCATGCGGTCGAACCAGTGCTGCGACGCGATGATCCGGGTCGGCGAGCCTTGCCATCCCGACGCGCTGTCCAGGCTGTCCGCTTCCACGTCGATGTAAGCGCAGCCGGATTCGTAGGCGGCACGCAGGGTGGCGAGCCGGTCGCGTTCGGAGCCCGTATAGCCGCCGCGCTCGCGTTCCGGCCGGCAGGTCAGGATCAGCGGCACCGGCGAACCCGCCACCAGCGCGGCGACGTCGAAGCTTCGCATGAGGTCGAGGCGGATCTCGGCCAGGCCGATCCTGGCGGCCAGGCGTTCGAGGTCCCGCAGGCAGCTGGCCGTGTCCGGGGGTGCCAGCGAGGCGGCGACCTTGTTACCCGTGCCGAGCGCGGCGAGCACGTCCAGGGCGACGGCGTCGGGGGGCCGGCCGTCGGTGTCGACGGCGACGAAGGACAGATCCTCGAAGGCCGGCAGCCGCCGGCTGTACACCTCGCCGAGGCCGGGCCGGTGCAGCATCGGCCGGAGTTCGTCGCTCCTGATCCGCGCCATCGCCTCGTCGTAGCCGACCCGGAGGTAGACGACCCGGGCGTGGCGCAGCACCGCCCGGGTTCGCGGGTCCTCCACGGCGCCGCCGCCCAGGGCGACCACGACGTCCGGCCCGCGGACGAGCTCGGCCACGGTGACGTGCTCGAGCTGGCGGAAATACGGCTCACCCTCGGTGGCGAAGATGTCACGGATCTCCCGGCCGAGGTGCTGCTCGATCAGCACGTCGCTGTCCACGAAAGGCTGGCCGAGCCGTTCGGCCAGGATGCGTCCCACCGTGGTCTTGCCGGCCCCCATGAAGCCGACCAGCACCACCACCATCAGGTTCTCCTTCGCATCATGCGCCGACGAAGGGGATGCTACCGCCGCGGCCGGTCAGGCGGAGGTGGTGAGGTAGGAGGAGCTACGCGTGAAACGATGTTCAATATGCTAATATGCGAATATGCGCACAACGATTGACCTGCCTTCGGAGCTGATGCGCGCCGCGAAGGTCAGGGCGGCGCAGCGAGGCGAGTCACTCAAGGAGCTTTTCACCCGCGCGATCGAGCATGAGGTGGGCGACAGCAGGCGAGCGCGACCGGCAGGCCGGGTTGCGTTCCCGTTGATCGGCCAGGACAGCGAACCCCGGGTTGAGGTCACCAACGACGACATAGCCGCCGCCCTCGAGGCCGAGGACGTGGACCGGTACGGCCGATGATCCTGGTCGATGCCGGCGTGTGGCTCGCCGCGACGTGGGGCAGGCACGCTCATCACCGCATCGCCCGGCAGTGGTTCGAGGAAGAGGCGGACGATCTCATCTTGTGCCGGGTCACCCAGATGAGCCTGCTCCGCCTGATCACCAACCCCGCCATCATGGGAGAGGACGCGGTGACGCGCAGGGAGGCTTGGCGCATCGTCGACCAGATCTGGGCCGACGACCGTGTGCTGCGGGCCGAAGAGCCCGATCAGCTTGAGGCAGTGTTCCGGGCCATCTCGGCCCGGGACGACAATAGCCACAGGCTGTGGACCGATGACTACCTGGCAGCATTCGCTCAGGCGAGCGGCGCATCGCTGGTCACCCTCGACACCAGGGTGAAGGCTCGCTACCCCTCGATCCAGGTCGACCAGCTGGCCTGATCGGTAGCTGGCCAGGGAGCGGATCGCTCCAGCGACGCGGTGCTCTGCTCGATCGGCATGCCCGGCGGACGGGCCCAGAAAACCAGCTCCTCGTAGCCGAGGCGCCGCTGGCTCTCGGGTTCAGCACCGACGGGTCGGTCAGCTCCGCGCCGTGCGTGTAGGCACAGAGGCCCCAGAAATCGGACTTCGGTCACGCCAGCACCGCCAGCACCGCAGCCCGCACGCTCCAGGCCAACCGGAACGACATGAAACCGCAGTTCGATGTCGCTACAACGTACTGGAAGTCTGGTTTCATGACGTGCGGCGCTCGGCCGACCTCCGCCTCGGCGCTACGCCTGTTCATAGCAGCCTGCCGCGGTAACAGCGGCGGCACAGCTTGGTGACGTCGTCGATCTGGGTGCACGACCCGCGGCGGTGCGCCGGCTATTCCGGGCACGTAACGCATGCCGGGGCGGCTTGGTAGCGGGGCTGGCGGGCCAGCGGCCCCGCCCGGGAGACTTATGAGCGTGAACACGACAGATGTTTCCGCGGGCCGCGAGGCCGCGGCGCGGATGGCCGCGGCGGCGGCCGCGTGGCTGGACGCGCTCGACCCGGCGCAGCGGGCGGTGGCCGCCGGCGCCGCGCCCAGCGCGGACGGCGGGTCCGACGCCGAGCGCAGGCGCTGGTTCTACACCCCCACCGACCACGGCGGCCTGGCCCTGGGCGCGCAGCGGCCGGCCCAGCAGCGGCTGGCCCACCAGCTCGTCGCCACCGGGCTCTCCACCGCCGGATACGTCACCGTCGCCACCATCGTGGGGCTGGACAACGTGCTCGACCAGGTCGAGGGCTTCAGCATCGACTGGGGCCGCGAGCGGGGCCGCGACCCGGGCCTGTACTACCTGCGGGTGTTCGGCGAGCCTGGCGGCACGGCGCCGTGGGGCTGGCGTTTCGGCGGCCATCACGTCTCGCTGAACAACCTCGTCACCAGGGGCGCGGTCCGGTCCATGACCCCGCTCTTCTTTGGCGCCGACCCGGCGTCCTCGCCGCTGCTCGGGCCGGCCCCGCTGCGCCCCCTGGGCGGGGCCGAGGACCTGGCCCGCGAGCTGGTCCGCTCGCTCGATCTCGGCCAGGCCGCGCGCGCCGTCCTGCTCGACCGGGCGCCGTCCGACATCGTCGGGGGGAATCGGACACAACTGTCCGACGGCGATTAGATGATCCAGCTCCGCGACATCTGGCGCGGGCATTTCACCGAGCCGGGGCTCGACGAGATGGTGACCCGGCTGGGCGACGGCGCCGAGCGGGCCTCGGGCTACGACGCCGCCGACCACCGGCGGGTCGCGCTGACCAGTGTCCCGAAGGGCCTGCCGGCCAGCGAACTCGACCAGGCGCAGCGGGCCACGCTGCGCACGCTGCTGGCGACCTACCTGGGACGGGTCCCGGACGGCCTGTCACCGCAGCCGGACTACCAGGACGACGCCGCACTGGACACCGTCCACCTGGCCTGGGCCGGCCCGGTCGAGCCGGGCCGGCCGCACTACTACCGGCTCCAGGGCCCGCGGCTGCTGATCGAGTACGACAACACTCAGCGCCAGGCCAACCACGCCCATTCGGTGTGGCGCGACCCGGCAGCCGACTTCGGCTTCGACGTTCTCGGGGCGCACCTGACCGCCCACCACCTGTAGCGGCCAACCGGGGGCGCGGCCGGGGTCAGCCTGGATCGGCGAACCGGGGCGGGCGCTTCTCGAACTCGGCGGTGACCGCCTCGACCTGGTTCGGGCTGCCGATGAGGGCGCCGATCTCCTCCTGCTCGGCCGCGAAGCCGGCCTTGAGGTCCACCCGGCCGGCCAGGTCGAGCAGCCGCTTGGCCGCCCGGATGGCGTGCGGGCTGCGGGCGGCGATGGACCGGGCCAGCTCGAGGGCGGCCTGGCGCGGGCTCGGGTCGGCCCGGGTGGCCAGGCCCAGCGTCACGGCCTCCTCGCCGGACACCACCCGCCCGGAGAAGGTCAGCTCCTTGGCCACGTCCCGGCCGACCAGGTCGGGCAGCAGCTGGCTGCCGGTCATGTCGGGGATCAGGCCCCACCTGATCTCCAGTACCGACAGCCGGGCGTCCGGCGCGACGATGCGGATGTCGGCGCCGAGCGCGATCTGCAGCCCGCCGCCCAGGGCGTTCCCGGTTACCGCCGCGACGACCGGGACCGGGATCTCGGTCCAGACGTAGGCGGCGCGCTGGCCGGTGGCCTGGGCCGGGCCGGCGGTGACCGGGAGCTCGACCCGGAGGCTGAGCCGCTCGCCGCCGCGCATGGCCTGGAACGAGCCGAAGTCCAGACCCGCGCAGAAGTCGGGGCCCTCGCCGGACAGCACGACCGCGCGCAGGCCGGGCTCGGTCTTGAGCCGCTCGCCCGCGCCGACCAGGCCGGCGAACATCGCGATGTCGAGGGCGTTGCGCTTACCCGGCCGGTTCAGCCGGACGTCCGCGACCCCGTCGGTGATCTGCACCGTGACCCGCTGTTCGGTCATCATCGCTCCCTGGTGGCTCGGCCCGACCCGACGATGACGACGTTACCCGGGTCGAACGGTCAGGCCGCTCTCGGCATGGCCAGCTCCGCGTCGCGACGGACGGCCCGGTCCTGGAGCAGCAGCACCCCCGCGTCGTCGAAGAGCACGACGCCGTTGCAGAGCAGGCTCCAGCCTTGTTCCGGGTGGGGGGCCACCACCCGGGCGGCGGTGCGGTCCGGCGCCAGGGCGCTCGGACACCGGGGCTGATGCTGGCACATGGTTTCCTCCAGCGCGGTGAGCTATGGGTGTCACATACCTCGACGATCACACATGGCCGCCGCCTTCGTCTCTGCGGCTGACACCCCAAGTCCGCCACCGGTTGACTACACCATCCGGAGTCGGGTTAGCCCTACCCCTGGTCGCGGCGCAGGCCCTCCTCGGCGTACTCGGCGAGCAGGTCGCTGACCGAGAGGCCGCGCCGCTCGGCCCGGGCGGCGAGCCGCTCGGCCAGCGCGCCTGGCATGACCACCATGCGGCGCACGCAGTCGTCGCTCTCCCACACGTCGGCCGGCTCAGACATGCTCTCTCCTCTCGGCGGACACGCGCGCGAGCGGCCCGGACCCTGCGTAGCGGCGCAAGACACGGTCGCTCAGCAGGCCAAGGCAGCTCAGGTTGGGGAAGCCAGGTCCCTGGGCCAGCCCGGCGGCCACCGGGAGATGCAGCGGCGGGTCCAGGCCGGCGACGGAGAGATCGGACTCGATCCACCGGTCGAGTTCGGCTCCGGCGAGCGCGCCGTGCAGGCGGGCGCGCGCCTGGTCGCCGAGCAAGCCCTCGAACCACCGCGCCTGGAATCCGATCGCCACGACCACGAGATCATAGGCGACCCGCTCGCGCTCGTGGTCGTACTCGATGGTGACCACGACCTGCCGCTCACCCGCCTCGATCGCCGCCGCCCGGCCGGCCAGCGCGCGGTAGCCGCGCGACTGGCCAAGGATCGCCTCGGCCTGTTGCGAGAAGACCCCGCGGTCGGTGCGCCGGAGGAACTCGCGCCGGTGCGACTCGGCCAGCCCCGGCCAGTCCCCCGGGTCGGAGTACAGGCGGTTCTCCTCGTAGCTCTCCCCGCGCGAGTACAGGACCCCGCGGCTGGTCAGCACGTCGATCACCGAATGCTGGTGGGACCGGCCGAGCAGGCTGATGACCACCGAGGCGGCGGTCTCGCCGCTCCCGATGACGCACACGTTCTGGGCGATCTGCTGGCTCAGCGCGTGCTCGCGCAGCCAGTAGCTGCGCCCGTCGAGCACGCGCGGATGCTGGCGCGGCTGGCCGGCAACGCGGACCGGCGGCCCGGCGCCGGTGACTACGACCCCGTCGGCCCAGATCGCCTCGCCGGGCTCGACCGTCAGCCGCCACCGCCCGCCCTCGGCTTCCAGGCCGGTCACCTTGGCCGTGATGATCTCGGCCTGCGCCTTCGCGGCCACCTCACGCAGGTAGGAACTCCACTGACGGTGCGTGGGCCGTAGCCGGCCGCGGTCAACCCAGTCGGCGTAGGCGCCCCGCTCCACCAGGTGCCGCGGCCAGCTGTACTCCGCCATCGCCGCGCTGACCGCGGCCGAGGCAGACCCCCAGCTGTCCGCGTAGGGGAAGCCGACGTCCTTCTCCGGCGGCGTGCCCAGCGGCAGCAGGCCGCTGGTGTAGCCCTGCCGTCCGGTCCAGTTCCCGGCGACGGCGCCTGGCTCGACGAGTACCACTCGCGGCGCGTCGAGCCCCGCCGCCGCCAGGGCGCGGGCTTTGGCGGCGATGGCGATCCCCTTCGGTCCCGCGCCCATTACGGCCAATGTCGGCACGCTCGCGAGGATAACCTCACCCGAGAGGAGGATCAGCACAGCTGCCCGGTGATGCGGCGGACGAGGCTTTCCGGCTGGTGGCGGAGGTCCGGCACGATCCGGCCCGGCGCCTGCGGCTGGCGAGCCGGTTCTACGACGACCGGGCGTGGCGCGGCCCGATAGGCGCCTACCGCCGGGCCGAGCTCGCCTTCATGCGATGGCAGGTCAGCCGGGGCCTGCTGGCGGCGCCGGACGCCCGGCCGCCGGGCAGCGAGTGGTGGCGCTCGGTGAACGAAGGCCTGCTGCGGGACGCCTGGGAAGCGGACCGGCTGATGGCCGGCCGGCCGGGCCGGGCGAGCGGCCCCGCCGTGACGCACTGGGCCGCCTTCCTCCGCCAGCCCACGCCGCAGGGCTGGTACCGGGCGCACAATTCGAGCGTCGTGGCCGGGTACCTGCAGCACCGCCACCTGGCCGCGGCCGAGCTCCCGGTGGAACGCTTCTTCATGGACGTCGCCCTGGGCCGCGTGCTCTACGCGCACGCCCTCGTCGCCCGGCCGCGGCTGGCCCTGGGCCGGCTGAGGGCGGCGGGCCGCCCGCTCGGCGACCCGCGCTGGCGCGGTGCCGACCTGTTCCTGTCGCTGCGCAACATCTTGCCGGTCAGCTACCCCCTGACCGGAATCGGCATCGCCGAGCTCCTCGAGGCGGAGAACTACACCGGGCGGCTCATCGACTATGGCGTGATCCTGCCGCGCCTGCAGGCCCTGTACGCCTTCGCGGCGGCGGACATCGAGGAGCCGCGCCTGCTCGACTTCATCCAGGATGGCGTCCCGGTCTACGCCTGGACCTACGAGGATCGTTTCGCCTGGACGACCGCGCGGGCGCGCGCCGCCAGGAGCGTCCTGTCCTGGCTGACCTCCTAGCACGGTGGGCAGCGTGAAACCCAGCCCGTTCGGTGGAAAGGTTCTAGGCGTCCACCACCAGGTGGGTGCGGTCGAGGCGCTAGCCTGCCTGGGTATCGGGACGGGCGGCGCGGCAGTGCGCGCAGGCGGCGTCGAGGTCGGAGCGGTACGGGCCGCCGCGGCGGGGGCAGGTCCGACGAATAAACTCGCGGGTGCCAGATGATGCCCTGGTGCGGAGGCCACGGCCTCGGCGAACCGTCGCGTTCCGCGGCTGATGGCTTCTTCCCCGACCCTGATAGGAGTCTTCGGCGTGCAGGAGGCATCGGACGGCGTGGCCAGGCTGGCCGGGGTGCGCGCGCGGCGGCTGCCCCGGGTCGACCGGCGGGAGATCGCCGCGATCTTCGCCGGCGGCGCGCTCGGCACGCTGCTGCGGGCGGCGATGGCCGAGGCGTTCCCGCACCCGGCGGCGGCCTGGCCGTGGCCCACGTTCGGCGTCAACGTCGCGGCCGCCTTCGCCCTGGGCTACTTCGTCACCCGGCTCACCGAACGCCTGCCGCTGTCCAGCTACCGGCGCCCGCTGCTGGGCACCGGCATGTGCGGCGGGCTGTCCACGTTCTCCACCATGCGGGTGGAGATCCTCCGGATGATGGACGCCCGCGCCTGGGGCCTGGCGGCCGGCTACGCCGCGGCCAGCCTCGCCGCCGGCTACGCGGCCATCCACGTGGCCACCGCCATGGTCCGCCGGGTCCGGGTCCGGTCATGAACGTGCTGGTCTGGGTGGGCGTCGTGCTGATCGGCGGGGCGGGCTCGGTGGTGCGCTTCCTGGCCGACGGGCTGGTCGCCTCCGCGGCAGGCCGTGACTACCCCGTCGGCACCCTGGCCGTCAACGTGTCGGGCGCGATGATCCTCGGCCTGATCACCGGCCTGGCCCTGGGCCACGACCAGGCGCTGCTGGCCGGAACCGCCGCGGTCGGCTCCTACACGACGTTCTCCACCTGGATGCTGGAAACCCAGCGGCTGGCCGAGGACCGCCAGCACGGCAAGGCGGCGGCCAACGTGGCCGCCAGCCTCGTCCTCGGCGTCGCCGCCGCCGCGCTCGGCCGGCTGATCGGCGCGCACCTGTGACCGCGGACTGCCTGAAGCTGACCAGCTACTTCGGCGAGCGTCACCGGACCGGGGGCAGCTTCGTCGCGGACGCCCTGATCGAGTTGTACGCGCGGCACGAGATCGCGCCGCCTGGCGGCCCGGGGACCGGGAGGAAGCCACCAAGCTGACCGTATACCTGGGCCGGCAGGAGCGGGCCGGCCGCGTGCCCACCTTCGTTGCCGTCTGCGACCTGCTGCACCGAAGTGGCTTCGACTGCGCGGCGGCGCTGCTCGGCGTGGACGGCACGGCGCACGGCCGCCGCGAGCGGGCGGCCTTCTTCGGCCGGAACGCCGAGGTTCCGATGATGGTGATCGCGGTCGGGCCGACGGACCGGACCGGCGAGGTCCTGCCCGCGCTGGGCGGGCTGCTGCGCCGCCCGTTGGTCACCCTCGAACGCGTCCGCGTCTGCAAGCGGGACGGCCGGCGCCTTGCCGCTCCCGACGCGGTGCCCGGCACCGACCGCCACGGCATGACCCTGTGGCAGAAGCTCGTGGTCTACACCTCAGAAGCGGTCCGGCACTACGGCGAGCCTGTCCACCGCGCCATCGTCCGCCGGCTGCGCGCGGCCGGGATCAGCGGCGCCACCACCCAGCGCGGCATCTGGGGTTTCCACGGCGACCACGCGCCGCACGGCGACCGCCTGCTGCAACTGGGCCGCCACGTGCCCGCGGTCACGGTCGTCATCGACAGCCCGCAGCGGATCTCGCTGGCGTTCACGGTGATCGACGAGTTCACCCCCGAGCGCGGGCTGGTCACCAGCGAGACCATCCCCGCCATGCGGGCCAGCAGCGGCGAGCGCCACCGCGGCGGCACGCGCCTGGCCACCCACCACCTTCCCGACCGCTAGCCGGCCGCGCCACACTGGTGGGGTGGCCTTCAACCAGTACGAACCCTACGGACCTGTCGTGGAGACGACGATGCGGATCGCCACCTGGAACGTCTGGGGACGGTACGGCCGCTGGCGCGAGCGGCAGGCGGGCATCGAGGAAACCCTGGCCGCGGCGGCACCGGATGTCGTCTGCCTGGTGGAGTCCTGGTCGGCGGCGGAGGACAATCAGCCCGGGCTGGTCGCCAGGCGGCTCGGCTTCGAGCACAGCGTGTTCGCCGGCGACTGGCGGCAGGAGGACTGGGTGTCCGGGATCGGCCTGGTGTCGCGCTGGCCGGTCGTCTCGCACGAACGCCGCCCGCTGCCTGGCGACACGGGCTCCGACGTCGGCGGCGCGCTGTTCGCCCTGGTGGAGGGGGACCGCGGGCCCGTGCAGGTGTTCGTGGCGATCCTCGACTCCCCGCTGGGCGCGAGCGCGGTGCGGCAGGCTCAGGTGCGCGAGCTCGCGGCCTTCATCCAGGACCGGACGCGGCGGCGCCATCCCATCGTGGTGTGCGGCGACTTCAATGCCGGGCCGGACGCCGACGAGCTTCGCATGCTCGCCGGCCGGGCGACCACGACCGGGCCCGGCCTGGTCTTCTATGACGTCTGGGAGATCGCGGGCGACGGGACGGCCGGTCACACGTGGTCCAACCAGAACCCCCTTGCCGCGGTGGCGCTGTACCCCGACCGGCGTTTCGACTACATCCTGTCGGCCTGGCCCCGGCGCGGCGGCGTGGGCCATCCGGTCCGCTGCCAGCGGCTCGGCGTCCTCCCGGCCGGTGAGCCGCAGCTGTCCGACCACTACGGGGTTCTCGCGGACCTGCGCTACTGACTCCCGGCTGATACCGGCGGCCGGGCTGAACCTCCGGGACCGGCCGTTCCGTACTGCCTGCTGCGAAGGCTCGCCTGGGTGCCCTTCGCGCGCCGCGCAGGCCGGCGCCGCCACGGGAGGAATCATGACATGAGCAGACAGTGGAAGTTCGCCGCCGCGCTGGCGGCCGTCGCGACGGCCGCGGCGGTGGCCCCGGCGGTGATCATGGCGCCGCCCGCCGCCGCGGGCCCGCCGGGTTGGGCGCTCCAGACCACGCAGAGCCCGGCCAGCACTCTCGGCAGCCCCCTGCAGGCCGTGTCCTGCCCGTCCGCCACGGCCTGCCTGGCCGTCGGCTTCGACAAGCAGCTCAGCCACAGGTACCTGGCGAACGCCGAGGCCTGGAACGGCACCAACTGGGCCATCGTCACCCCGGGCGAGCCGCCCAGCGCCGGTCTGAGCAACCTGGCGGCCGTATCGTGCACGTCCGCCACCGCCTGTACCGCCGTGGGCTACTACAAGGATTTCTTCGGGACCCACCCGCTGGCCGAGCGCTGGAACGGAACCGGCTGGACGGTCCAGCTCCCCCCGTCTCCGGCCGGGTCGACCCAGGCTGAGCTGGCCGGGGTGTCGTGCGTGTCGGCCACGGCCTGCACGACGGTCGGCTGGTCGGTGAACACCAGCACGGGCAGCATCAAGGACCTCGCGGAGTTCTGGGACGGCAGCAACTGGACGATCCAGGCCACCCAGGCCGCGTTCAGCAAGATCGACTACGCGCTCAACGCGGTGTCCTGCTCGTCGGCGGCGGACTGCCTGGCGGTCGGCCACTACGTCTCGCATTTCAGCACCGGCCAGCGGATCGCGACGTGGGCCGAGCACTGGAACGGCAGCAACTGGTCCGGCGTGCTTCCCGACGTCGCGAGCAGCTACTACAACGACCTGCTCGGGGTGTCCTGCACCGCCGCCACGGCCTGCACCGCCGTCGGCTACTCGCACGATCTGGGCGGGATGAACTTCCCGCTAGCCGAGCGATGGAACGGCACCAGCTGGACGATGCAGTTCCCCGAGTTTCCGGCCAGCTCGTCGGGCACCGTGCTGAACGGGGTGTCTTGCGCGTCGGCCACCGCATGCATGGCGGTCGGCGACGCGGCACCGCCGATCCCGGGCGTCTCAAGCGTCACGCTGGCGGAATCTTGGGACGGCGCCAGCTGGACACTGGGCAGCCCGCTCGAGCGCGGGCCCGACAACAGCCTCGGCGGCGTGTCGTGCCCGTCGGCGGCGGTCTGCACCGCGGTCGGCTGGTGGGACGCGACCGGCACCGAGGAGCCGCTGGCCGAACGGTACTCCTGACCGTCAGGGCTTGCGCGCCATCCCGCACCACATCGAGGAGGGCGCGGCGGCCACCAGGTCGCTGTCCGGCCGCTATTCAGAGTCCTTCAGTTCACATCCGGTCTGATGTGGGGGCAGTGGAGAGCAGCCGTACAATCCGGTCGGCCATGTGCATTCCGTCTGGGTCTTTGTCCGGGGCAGTCCGGTATGTCACTTCAAGGAAGGCATCTCTGGAGCTGGGTCCGGAACTGACGTAACTGACTTCCGCGTATTGCCCGGTCGCGGGATTGCGGACCCATATGAAATCGGCGTCTTGGTCGCCGGGCGACAGGGGTTGTTAACGGGCATATTCACGTGCAGGCCGTGACTGATCAGTTTCTCGGCTACATTGGCGAGCCGCTCGTCAGCCGGCGTGTCATTACTCATGTCGCCTCCTCGCTCACAGTTGGCTGAGCGAATATCCCGAGAAGCGCGCCTATGAGTTCCGCCGCGCTTTCTATTTCTGGTCCGGTCCCGATCTTCAGCCATCGATCACAGGTGACCTGGCATTGGTCACCTAGGCTATTGCGGTCAATCACGACCGGATCGCAATTGGGGAGTCCTGATAGGGTTACGTCAAGTTCCTGGTAAGTAATCGGTGATCTCGTGGTGTGGGCTGCCGGGGCCGCGACACGCCGGGTTTGGTGCGTGACGTGGCTAGCGTGGTGATGTGTGCTGGGTTGCGTGTCGGCGCCGGTGATCGATGAGGATGTTGAGGCTGGTTACTGGCGTGCCCGCGCCGGGCGGGCCGAGGCGCTGGTCGCGGAGTTGCGGGCGGATAATGCCGGGCTGACCGCGCGGGTGGCGGAGCTGGCCGGGCAGGTGGCCGCTTTGCAGGAGAGCGTGACGACGCTGAGCGGGTTGCTGTTCGGCTCGTCGTCGGAGAAGGGCGGCTCGCCCTCAAGCAGGACCGGGCGGGAGGGCGGCGATCGGCCGGGCGGCGCGGGTAAGCGGGGGCAGCGGCCTGGCGGGCCTGGTCACGGCCGGCGGGACTATTCGCATCTGGAAACCGAAGAGCGTGTCATCGATGTGGATGCCGGCCAGCGGTGCTGCGCCGAGTGCGGGAAGGCGTTCGAGTTCATCGGGACCGAGGACAGCGAGCAGATCGACTGGCGGGTGACGATCACCCGGATCGTGTGGCGGCGGCGGCGCTACCGGCGCGCCTGCGCTCATCCGGGGCCGGCGACGGCCTGCGCGCCGCCGGCGGCGAAGCCGGTGCCGAAGGGCCTGTTCACCGCGGGGTTCCTGGCGCGGCTGGCGTATGAGAAGCATGTGCTGGGACGGCCGGTGCACCGGATCGTGCAGGCGCTGGCCGCCGACGGGCTGGATGTGGCGGCGGGCACGCTGTGCGGGGCGCTGAAGCAGGTCGCGCCGCTGATCGCGCCGTGGGCGGAAGCGATCGCCGCGCACGGCCGGACCGCCGGGCACGTGCACGCCGACGAGACCAGCTGGCAGGTATTCGAGGACATCGCGGGCAAAGACGGCCACCGGTGGTGGCTGTGGGTCTTCGTCACCGACGCCACCACCGTGTTCGTGATGGACACCTCCCGCTCCGCCGATGTCGCCGCCGCCCAGCTGGGCATCGACCGGGAGCAGACCGCGCTGGAAGCGGGCCGCCGCCTGGTCATCTCCTCCGACTTCCACAAGGCCTACCAGTCGCTGGCCTGCATCGACGGTGTCGACCCGCTGTGGTGCTGGGCGCATATCCGGCGGTATTTCCTGCGGGCCGGGGCCGCGCACCCCGAAGCGCTGGGCGACTGGCGCGACGCGTGGACCGAGCGGATCGCGGTGCTGTACCGGGCGCACCACGCGCTGGCGGCCACCACGCCGGGCACCGATGCACACCAGGATGCCGCGGGCCGCTGGCAGCGCGCCTTCACCGACATCGACGCACACCGCATCCTGCAGGCCAGCGACGCCGCCAAGGGCCTGCTGCACCCGGCCGCCGCCAAGGTCATCGCCACGCTCTGCAACGAGTGGGACGGGCTGGCCCGCCACCAGGACCTGCCGCAGCTGCCGCTGGATAACAACCGCGCGGAAAGAGCGCTGCGCACTCCGGTGATCGGCCGCAAGAACTTCTACGGCTCCGGCGCCGAATGGGCCGCCCGCCTGGCCGCCGACATCTGGACCGTCACCGCCACCGCCGCCCGGCACGACATCGAGCCCCTCGGCCTGCTGACCGGCTACCTGCAGGCCTGCGCCGGACACGGCGGCGCCGCCCCGGCCGGAGCCGGCCTGGACCCGTTCCTGCCCTGGACACCCCAAGGACGCGCCGGCCGTCGTCCCGCCAGTGACCAGCGCCAGGACCCCGGCCCGTAACCCCGGCAGCCGCAAAGCCGGCCCATAGCTCTCCGTCACATGACGCCGAGGGTCATTCGGTCATGCCCAGCGGGCGCCACAACGTGATCTCCCACTGGTTCCCCGATTACTTAC
>Ga0318524_10000236_pt1 | contig 17929 bp, 15 predicted proteins | sample GRESIP052b4f22_FD_203685 | JGI IMG/M metagenome (GOLD analysis project Ga0318524, IMG submission 203685) | Tropical soil microbial communities from Luquillo Experimental Forest, Puerto Rico - GRE.SIPMG.052b4f22 | ecosystem: Environmental > Terrestrial > Soil > Tropical forest > Bulk soil... | reverse complement strand
TCTCGGTCTCGGCGCCGGTTCCGGCGTCGGTTCCGGCGTTGGTTCCGGCGTCGGTTCCGGCCGGGGCGAGCGCGGCGCGGAAGGCGTCGACGATCCAGCGCGGATAGCTGTAGCGGGCGGCCAGGTACCCGGACGGGTCCCGGGACCGGTCCGGGGCGACGATCTGGACCCAGGCGTCCAGGTCGCGGACGGCGACCCGGCGCAGCACGGCGTTGACGAAGCCGGAAGGCCGGGGGCCGCAGACGTCCTTCGCCAGGTCGACCGAGGTGGCCACGGCGGCGTGACGGCCGACCCTGGTGGCCAGCAGCTGGTGCGTGCCGAGCCTGAGCACGTCGCGCACCGGGGGGTCGAGCTCATCCCGGTCGCTGCACGCGGCCAGGATGGCGTCGTAGGTGCCGCGGCCGCGGAGTGTGCCGTAGGTGAGTTCGGTGGCGAAGGCGGCGTCCCGGCCGGCGATGCCGCGCTCGGAGAGCAGGGCGGGGAGCAGCAGGTTGGCGTAGGCGTCGCGCTCCGCGACGGCGCGCAGGACGTCGTAGGCCGCGCGCCGGGCCGGATCGGTGCGGGGCCGGCCGGTGCGGGGCTGGCCGGTGCGGGGCTGGCCGGTGCGGGGCTGGGCTGTGCGCGGCCCGGGGGGCCTGCGGCGCTGCGTGGGCTCTGGCATCTCAGCCGAACCGGACGGGACCGCCGGAGCGCAGGCCGCGAGCCCAGTCCGGGGCGGTCATCCGGCGCTTGCCCGGAGCCTGGACGTCACCGAGGCGCACCGGGCGGGAGCCGGTGCCGACGAACACCGCCTGGCGGCTGGCCCGCAGCTCGCCCGGGGCTAGGTCGTGGGCCGGATCGTCCAGGGACACTGGGTCCAGGAACACCGGGCCGAGCTTGATCCGGGCGCCATCGAGCTCGGTCCAGGCACCCGGATCCGGCGTGCACGCGCGGATCTGCCGGTCCACCACGTGCCCGGGCAGCTTCCAGTCCATCTGCGCGTCGGCCGGGCTGATCTTCGGGGCGAAGCTCACGCCCTCGGCCGGCTGCGGTACGGCGCGGACCGTGCCGTCCTCGATCCCGTCCAGCGTCGCGACGAGCAGTTCCGCGCCCGCGCGGGAGAGCCGGCCGAGCAGCGTGCCCGACGTGTCGTCGGGCCGCACCGGTTCGGTCAGCACGCCGTATACCGGGCCCGCGTCCAGTTCCCTGACGATCAGGAACGTGCTCGCGCCGGTCACGTCGTCGCCGTGCAGGATGGCGTGCTGGACCGGCGCGGCCCCGCGCCAGGCCGGGAGGATGGAAAAATGCAGGTTGACCCAGCCGTACGGCGGGATGTCCAGCGCGGCCTGCGGCAGCAGCGCTCCGTACGCGACCACCGGGCAGCAGTCCGGGCCGATCTCGCGGAGCCGGTCGAGGAACTCGGGATCGCGGGCCCGGGCCGGGGTGAGCACCTCGAGTCCCGCCGCCGCGGCACGCTGTGCCACCGGGCTCGCCTCGACCCTGCGGCCGCGGCCGGCCGGGGCGTCGGGACGGCTTACCACCGCGGCGACCTCGTGCCGGGAGGCCAGCAGCGCGTCAAGCGCCGGGACCGCCGTCTGCGGCGTACCCGCGAAAACCAGGCGCATCCCTAGAAGGCCTGACCCCGGGTGTCGTGCGGCGACACTCGCACCCGCGGGACCGGGTCGCCCCACCACTCCGCCTCGCGGATGGCCTTCATCGCCGCCTTGCGCTGGGCGGGGTCCATCCGGTCGATGAACAAGATGCCGTCCAGGTGGTCGGTCTCGTGCTGGACGCAGCGGGCCAGCAGTTCGGTGCCCTCGACCGTCACCGGGTCGCCGTGCATGTTGAAGCCCTTGGCCACCACGCCCCACGCCCGCTTGACCGGGAAGGCGAGACCGGGGAAGGACAGGCAGCCCTCGTCGTCCTCGTCCTGCTCGGAGGACAGGTCGAGAGAGGGGTTGATCAGGTGACCGGGCTCGTTGTCGTCCACGTGATAGGTGAACACCCGCAGGCCGACCCCGATCTGCGGGGCGGCGAGGCCCGCCCCCGGCGCGTCCAGCATGGTGTCGGTGAGGTCCTTGACCAGCCTGCGCAGCTCGGCGTCGAAGTCGCGGACCGGCTCGGCCGGAGTACGCAGTACCGGATCACCGAAAAGACGGATCGGCTTGACGCTCACGAAAATCCTCCTGGACACTGTGCGGCGGCCGCCTGTTCAACGTGGCGCCGCCGGGAACCAGTTTATCCGTCAGGCCACCTCGGCCGGGTCGAGCTGAACCCGGATGGCGCCGCCGTCCTTGCGCGCGCTGCGGGTAGCCTGGGCGGCGTGCAGGGCGCGGGCCAGCGCGAGGCCGTCTCCCCGGCCGATCCTGATCAGCGCGCGCTCCTGCGGCTCGGCGGGGGCAGCAGTGTCGATAGGCACCGGCCCGAGTACCTCGGCCTGCGCGGGCAGCCCGGCCGCGCCGATGAACTCCGCGACGGCGTCCGGCGTCCCGGTGACCGACGCCATCCGCACGGCGGGCGGGAAGCCGAGCTCGGCGCGTTCAGCCAGTTCCCGTTCGGCGAAGGTGACCGGGTCCCAGCGGATCAGCGCCTGCACCGCGGGCAGCGCCGCGTCGGCCAGCACCACCACGGGCCCGGCCGGGCCGACCAGGGCGGCCGCGTTCATCCAGCGGCGCAGGGTCTCCTCGGCGGCGCGCAGGCTGGGCCGGCCGAGCAGGGCCCAGCCGTCGAGCAGCAGCGCGGCGGCGTAGCCGCTGGGTGCCACTGGTTCGGCCCCGGGGGTGGCGATGACGAGCGCGGGTGCGGCGGGCACGGCGGCGAGCACGTGCTGGCCGAGCCCGCGCTGGCCGCCGGAGGCGCGCACGGGCACGCCGGGGAAGGCACGGCCGAGTTCCTCGGCGGTGCGCGCGGCGCCGGTGACGAGCGCCCGCAGCTGGCCGGACCCGCATCGGGCGCACGTCCAGTCCGCCGCCAGGGCGCCGCACCACCGGCAGCCCGGCGTCTCGTGCGAGCCGCCGATCTCCAGCGGCCCGCCGCAGGTGGCGCACCTGGCCTGGGCGCGGCACCGGCCGCAGGCGATGGCGGCCAGGTAGCCCCGCCGCGGCACCTGGACCAGGACGGGTCCTTCGGTGAGCCCGGTCCGCGCCGTGCGCAGAGCCAGGCTGGGCAGCCGCGCGGTCATCGCCGCGGCGTCCCTGGCCAGTTCGGCCTCGTCGGGCGCGGCTCTCACCCTGGGCGCGGCCTGCCGCAGGGCGGCCGGGCGGCCGGCCAGGGGCTTGGCCCACCCGCCGGCGACCAGCTGGGTCAGCTCGGCGGTGCGGGCGAAGCCGCCGATGAGCGCGGCGGCGCCCGCCCGGTGGGCGCGCATGGCGAGCACCTCGCGGGCGTTCGGGTACGGGGCGCGCGGCTCGGCGTGCAGGTCGTCGCCGTCGTCCCACAGCACGACCAGGCCGAGCGCGGCGACCGGGGCGAACATCGCCGCCCTGGTGCCCGCGACCACCGGGACCAGGCCCCGGCGCACGGCCAGCCAGCGGCGGTAGCGCTCGGCCGGGCCGAGGTCCGCGGTCAGGCAGACGTGCGCCTGCGCCGCCGCGGTCAGGGCCGCGTCGACCCGGTCCAGGTCACGGGCGTCGGGCACGACGATGACCACGCCGCGCCCCGCGGCGGCCGAGGCGGCGGCGGCGGTCGCGATCTCGTTCGGCCACTCCGGCCCGGGCAGTGCCGACCAGGCCGCCCGGACCGGGCGGCCCTGCGCCAGGCCGGCCAGGAAGGCCGGCCCGGCCGGGTAGCGGTCCCAGGTGCCGGGGTCGGGTGGTTCGGCGGCGCGGGTGTCGCGCCCGGCGGGCGGGGTGTCGCGCCCGGCGGCGCGGGTGTCGCGCCCGGCGGCTGGGGCGTCGCGCTCGGCGGCGGCGTGGCGGGGCGGGATGGCCAGCCGGAGCACGTCGGCCAGCGTGCCGCCGTACCGGTCCGCCACGGCCCGGGCCAGCTGGAAGATCTCGGGCGTGAGCACGGGCTCCGGCGAGGTCACCCGCTCCAGCCTGGCCAGCTTGCCCTGATGCTCGCTGTTCTCGGCGCGCTCCAGCAGGTAGCCGTCGACCAGCTGGCCGGCGAACCTGACCCGTACCCGGCAGCCGGGCACCGCGCTCTGGTCCAGGCTCGCCGGGACGAGGTAATCGAATGGCCGGTCGAGGTGGGCCAGGGAGATGTCGACGGCCACCCGGGCGACGGGCAGCCGCTCGCTCACCGCCTGATCTTTCGGCCCCTTGACCACGGTTCCGTCCTACCAGAATCGCAGCGGAGGTTAGGCCAGCGCTCGCGGCCGGCGCCGCAGGGAACCAGGAACCGGACTTCAGTCACGCAGGCATCGCCAGCACCGCAGGCTGTCCGCTCCGGGCCCGCCGGAACGACATGAAACCCCAGTTCGATAGCGCTAAAGCGTACTGAAAGTCCACTTTCATGCCGTACCGCACACGGCCGGGCTTCATGATCAACTCGCGCTGCCGGGGAATGCGCTACCGGTGGTGCTGTCGTTGCCGGTGGTGTCGTTGCTGGTGGTGGCTGTCGTTGCCGGTGGTGCACTCAGCGCTCGCGCGACGTCTCACCGGCGCAGACGGCCGCGCTTACGGCCATTAGCGGCGTTGGGTCCTATCCGGCCCGTGTGAACCTCGCGGGCGCGGGACCGGCGCGATCGCTAGAGGCCGGCGGCGTCGCGGAGGTGGTCGGCGCGGTCGGTGCGCTCCCACGAGAAGTCGGGCTCGGTGCGGCCGAAGTGCCCGTAGGCGGCCGTCTGCGCGTAGATGGGGCGCAGCAGGTCGAGCGCGTAGATGATGGCCCGCGGCCGCAGGTCGAAGACCTGCATCACGGCGTCCTGGATCTTCTCCACCGGCACCTTCTCGGTGCCGAAGCACTCGATGAACAGGCCGACCGGCATCGCCTTGCCGATCGCGTAGGCGACCTGGGCCTCGCAGCGGTCCGCCAGGCCCGCCGCCACCACGTTCTTGGCCACCCAGCGCATGGCGTAGGCGGCGCTGCGGTCGACCTTGGACGGGTCCTTGCCGGAGAAGGCGCCTCCCCCGTGCCTGGCCATGCCGCCGTAGGTGTCGATGATGATCTTCCGGCCGGTCAGCCCGGCGTCGCCCATGGGCCCGCCGATCTCGAACCGGCCGGTCGGGTTGACCAGCAGCCGGAAGCCCTCGCAGTCGAGGCCGGCGTCGGCCAGCACGGGCTCGACCACGTAGTCCGTGATGTCGGGGGCGAGCAGCTCCTTGAGGTTGATGTCGGGCGCGTGCTGGGTCGAGACCACCACGGTGTCCAGCCGCACCGGGACGTCGCCGGCGTACTCGATCGTCACCTGGGTCTTGCCGTCCGGGCGCAGGTAGGGCACGGTGCCCGCGCGGCGCACCTCGGACAGCTGGCGGGCCAGCTTGTGCGCCAGCATGATCGGCAGCGGCATCAGCTCGGGGGTCTCGCGGCACGCGTAGCCGAACATCAGTCCCTGGTCGCCGGCGCCCTGCCGGTCGAGCTCGTCGGTGCCTTCGCCCTCGCGGTACTCGAACGCGTCGTTCACGCCCTGCGCGATGTCCGGCGACTGGGATCCGATGGACACCGACACGCCGCAGGACGCCCCGTCGTACCCCTTGGCCGAGGAGTCGTAGCCGATCTCGAGGATCTTGTCCCTGATGATCCCCGGGATGTCGACGTAGGTCTGAGTCGTGACCTCGCCCGCGACGTGCACCTGGCCGGTCGTGATCAGGGTTTCCACCGCCACGCGGCTGCCCGGATCGTCCTTGATCATGGCGTCCAGGATGGCGTCACTGATCTGGTCGGCCATCTTGTCCGGATGACCCTCCGTAACCGACTCAGAAGTAAACAGACGACGAGCCACGTCAGCTCTCCCCTCGCTCTGGGTGACTGCGGTGAGTTTATCCTGGGCTGCGGGGAGTTTAGCCGCCACTTCCCATTTCGCTCAGCCTGGCGGCCACAAGATCCCACACCACGTCGGCCAGCGCTTCCTTGGACCCGCGCGGTATCGGCGTGACCGTTCCGTCACTGGCGTAGACCACGGCCTCGTTGTCCGGGGTGCCGAAGCCGAGCCCGTTCCCGACGGGATTGACGACGAGCAGGTCGCAGCCCTTCCTGGCCAGCTTAGCCTGGGCCGCGGCCGGCGAGGTGTCGGTCTCGGCAGCGAACCCGACCAGGACCTGGCGTGGGGTTGCCGGGGCGGGGAGCCCAGCCCGTTCGGCCGCCAGTCCGGCCAGGATGTCCGGGTTCTCGGTCAGTACGATCGGCTCCGGCGGCTGCCCGTCCTTCTTGATCTTGGCCGGGCTGCGTGCCGACGGCCGGTAGTCGGCCACCGCGGCGGCCATGACCACCGCGTCGGCTCCGGGGGCGGCGGCCATTACCGCGTCGCGCATCTCCCGCGCCGAAACCACCCGGGTGACCTTGACCCCGGCCGGATCGGGCAGCGCCACGCTGGCCGCGACCACGATCACCTCGGCGCCGCGCGCCGCCGCCGTGCGGGCCAGCGCGTACCCCTGCGTCCCGGTGGACCAGTTGCCGATGAACCGCACCGGGTCGATCTCCTCGCGGGTGCCGCCCGCCGATACCAGCACGCGGCGGCCGGCCAGGTCGGGCGCCAGGGTACCGCGGGCCAGCAGCCGGGTCGCGGCGGCGAAGATCGCGGCCGGCTCGGGCAGCCGGCCGGCCCCGCTGTCCTGGCCGGTCAGGCGGCCGACCGCGGGGTCGAGGACGATGGCGCCGCGACGGCGGAGCAGCGCCACGTTGGCCTGGGTGGCGGGGTGCTCCCACATCTCGGTGTGCATGGCCGGCGCGTACAGCACCGGGCACCGCGCGGTGAGCAGGGTGGCGGTCAGCAGGTCGCTGGCCATCCCCGCCGCGGCCCGGGCCATCAGGTCGGCGGTCGCGGGCGCGACCAGCACGAGGTCGGCGGACTGCCCGAGCCGGACGTGCGGGACCTCGGCCACCCCGGTCCAGGCGTCGGTGGTCACCGGCTCCCCGGACAGCGCGGCCCAGGTGGCCTCGCCGACGAAGCGGAGCGCGTCGGGGGTCGGCACGACGCGGACCCGGTGACCGGACTCGGTCAGCAGCCGGAGCAGCTCACACGCCTTGTACGCGGCGATGCCCGCGCCGACCCCGAGGACGACGCAGGCAGACATGGACCTGGTCAGCCCTCGATGGCCTCGACGTTCAGCATCCGCTCCTTGATCTCGCGGAGCGAGATGGACAGCGGCTTCTCCTGGCTGCGCGTCTCCACCAGCGGACCGACGTACTCGAGCAGGCCCTCACCGAGCTGCGAGTAGTAGACGTTGATCTGTCGTGCGCGCTTCGCGGCCATGATCACCAGCCGGTACTTGCTGTCCACGACGTCAAGAAGCTCGTCGATCGGCGGGTTGATGATGCCGTCGGCGACTGGGTGCGGCTGAGTTCCTGCCACGTCCTGCCTTCCGTCATTCACAGTTATCCATCAAGGCTACCAGCTGGCGGCATACGTCCTTGACGGACGTGTTGACCAGCGTGACCTCGAACTCGCCGGCCGCGGCGAGTTCTTCCCTGGCGGCCGCCAGCCTGCGCTCGAGAACCTCGGCGGGCTCGGTACCGCGCCCGGTGAGCCTGCGCACCAGCTCGTCCCAGGACGGCGGGGCCAGGAACACCAGGCGGGCATCGGGCACGGCGCGCTTGACTTGCCGCGCGCCGGCCAAGTCGATCTCGAGCAGGCAGGATACGCCCGCGTCGAGCCTTTGGTAAAGCGGCGCGCGCGGCGTGCCGTACCTGTGGCCGGCGAACCGCGCCCACTCCAGCAGGGCCCCGCTGGCGATCAGCCGGTCAAACTCGGTGTCCTCGACAAAGTGATATTCGCGCCCGTCTAGTTCTCCGGGACGCGGGCGCCGCGTCGTCACCGACACGGAAATCCAGATCTGGGGGCAGGTCCTGCCAAGTTCGGCGACGACCGTGCTCTTCCCGACCCCGGAGGGCCCGGAGAGCACGGTCAGCCGCGAATGCACCGGGGTCGCGACCGCGGCGCCGGAGGGACTCGGCTCCCGCCTGCCGCGTGGATCAGATATCGGCACCGAACTCTTGCTCAAGCGCGGAGCGCTGGTTGGTGCCCAGCCCGCGCACACGGCGCGATTCCGCGATGCCAAGCCTTTCCATGATCTGCTTTGCCCGGACCTTGCCTACGCCCGGCAGGGATTCGAGCAGAGCGGAGACCTTCATCTTGCCAATGACGTCATCAGTGGCGCCTTCCTTGATGACGTCGGACAAGGACGTGGCCCCGCGCTTGAGGCGGTTCTTCACCTCGGCGCGTTCTTTGCGTGCTCTGGCAGCCTTCTCCAGTGCCGCCGCACGTTCTTCGGGAGTGAGGGGAGGAAGAGCCACTCGGGGTCACCTCGGGTTTCGTTGGAAAAAGGATTGTCGGGAGGGGAAACTAGCCAATCACGTACCCTTTAGGCAACGCAAACTGCCGGTTACTTCATCACAAATTGAAATATATTACTCTCTGTAACTAATTTATTACTTAGAGCTATCAAACCGCGTCCCCCGCCCCGGTTAGGGGTCTCACGTGGTGATATCCCGCCGTCAAGGCCTCTGCCCACCAGCCTAGGCCATTGTGCCCGATTGGTTCGGCATCCGCGCGGCGCGTCATGGATTCGGCTGGCATGTTCCACTCATCTCACTACGGCGCCGGCACAACTCGAAGGATATTCGGCGACGTGAGTCTCAACTGTGACGATGCTATTAAAACTGGCCTCGCGGGGCTTCGCGGGGCTTCGCGAGGCTTCGCGGGGCCCTGCGATGACTGCCGCCCGCATCATACTCGCTGGGTGAGCCGGGAGTCACCCCAGGTCACCGCCTTGGCCAGCGCGCGACGGTGATCCGGCGCAGCGACGCGGCGATGGCCGCGGCGGCCGCGCCGGGATCGGGGGCCCGGGTGATGGGCCGGCCGATCACGAGGAGGTCCGCGCCGGCCAGCAGCGCCTCCTCCGGCGTGGCCACCCGCGCCTGGTCGTTCGCCTCGCTGCCGACCGGGCGCACGCCCGGTGTGATCAGCGTCACATCGTCGCCGACCTCGGCCCGGACCGCGGAGACCTCGCGCGGCGAGCAGACCAGGCCCTGCGCGCCCGCCGCCACCGAGAGCACGGCCAGCCGCCGGACCGCGTCCGGCACCGGGCCGGTCAGCCCGATCTGGCCGAGGTCGTCGTCGCCCAGCGAGGTGAGCACGGTGACCGCCGCCACCATCGTGCCCGGGACGGCCTCGACGGCCGCGCGGATCACGTCGGCGCCCCCGGCCGCGTGCACGGTGAGCACCTCCGGGCGCAGCCGCGCGACCGCCCGCGCGGCCCCGGCCACGGTGACCGGGATGTCGTGCAGCTTCAGGTCCAGGAACACGGACACACGGCTGGCGCCCCGCACCGTGGCCACCACCTCCGGCCCGTAGCGCAGGTACAGCTCGAGCCCGACCTTGACCGTGCTCACGTGCGGCGTCACCAGCGCGGCCCAGCGCGCGGCGGTTTCCAGGTCAGGCGCGTCAAGCGCGACAGCGACCGGGGCCGGCTCGCTCACAGCCACACTCCCCTCCCTCGTGAACTGAGAACGCGGCCGTGGGCCTGGCCGATCACGTCGGCGGCCCGGTCCGCCCCGATGGCCGCCAGCTCCTCCTCCAGCTCCTTCAGCACGCGCGAGCACGCCGAAGGGTCGTGCATGAGCTCGGTGCCCACCGCGATCATGGAGGCCCCCGCGAGCAGCAGCTCCAGGGCGTCCCGGCCGGTGCGCACGCCGCCGGTCCCGATGATCGGCACGTCGGGGAACGCCGCCCTGACCTGCCACACGCAGCGCACCGCCACCGGCCTGATGGCCGGGCCGGACAGGCCGCCGTACCGGCCGGCCAGCACCGGGCGCATGCTGGCGGGGTCGATGGCCATCCCGAGCAGCGTGTTGATCAGCGACAGGCCGTCCGCGCCCGCCGCGACGCAGGCGCTGGCCACCGCCACGATGTCGGTGACGTCGGGCGCCAGCTTGGCGAACACCGGGATGTCGTACCTGGCGCTGCCCCGGACCGCGGCGATCACGCTGCCCGCCCGCTGCGGGTCGAGCGCGAACGGCTGCCCGGCGTCCTCGGCGTTGGGACACGACAGGTTGACCTCGATCGCGGTCACCCCGGCCGTGTCGGACAGCCGGGCGGCCAGCCCGGCGTACTCGCGGATGGTCTGGCCCGCGACGGAGACCACGACCCGCGCGCCGCGGGACAGCAGCCACGGCAGGTCCCGCTGCAGGAAGGCGTCGATACCGGGGTTCTGCAGGCCCACCGCGTTGAGCATGCCGCTCGGCGTCTCGGCCAGGCGCGGCGCGGGGTTGCCGGTATGGGGTTCGGCCATGATCGACTTGCTGATCAGGGCGCCGACCCTGGCCACGTCGGTGAACTGGGCCAGCTCGCGGCCCGCGCCCGCGCAGCCGGACGCGGCGAGCACCAGGTTGGGGAGCTCGGCCTGTCCGAGCCTGGCCCGCACGTCAGCCGGCATGGCGCGACTCCGTCGGCTTCCAGCCCGGGGCGCCGAGCGCGTCGAACGGGATCGTGCCCACGTCGTCCCAGCGGACCAGGTCGCCGCGGAACACCGGGCCGTCCACGCAGGACCGGACGATCCTGGTGATCCCGTCGGTGCCGGTGACCGGCAGCACGCACCCCATGCACACCCCGGTCCCGCAGGCCATCGGCACGTCCACCGACGCCTGCACCGGGATGTCGTACCGGCCGGCGATCGCCGTGACCTCCCGCAGCACCGGCACCGGCGCGCAGGCGTAGATCACGTCGGTGCGCGCCTCCCTGATGATCTGCTCCATCAGGCCGGTCACCGCGCCGCGGGCGCCGAACGAGCCGTCGGTCGTCGCCACCGCCGCGCTGCGCCCGTTCCGCCGGGCGGTCAGCGCGCCGAACACGCGGTCCGCGCTCTCGCCGCCGAGCAGGTAGTCCACGCTGCAGCCGCGCTCCTTCAGCCGGGCCGCGAGGGCGAACAGCGGCGCGCTGCCGTAGCCGACGCCGAGCAGCAGGCAGCTCGACGGGTCCCTGGGGATGGGAAAGGGCCGGCCGAGCGGCCCCACCGCGTCCAGCACGTCCCTGGCGCGCAGCGCGGCCAGCCACCGGGTGCCCGGCCCGCGGGCCTCGAACACGAACTCCACCGTGCCGCCGTGGTCGGGGCGCACGTCGTGCACGGCGAAGGCCCGCCGCCCCAGCATCGACGTCTCCGGCCCGCCGACGGCGACCGTGATGAACTGGCCGGGCCGGAACCTGGTCGCGATGGCGGGCGCGACCAGCGTCAGCGCGTGGTAGGCGTCGACGCGCCGCAAGGTCAGCACGGTGCCGCGGATCTGCACAGCCGTCATAAGCGTCTCGCGAGCAGCGCGGCGTGCTCCTGGAGCGAGCGGACGCCCACCTCGCCGCGGATGATGGCCTCGATCCCGTGCACGGCGGCGGCGAGTCCGGCGGCGGTGGTGACGCAGGGGATGCCGCGGCGGACCGCGGCGGTGCGGATCTCGTAGCCGTCCAGGCGCGGGCCCGACTGGCCCGGGCTGCCGAACGGCGTGTTCACGATCAGGTCCACCTCGCCTGCGAGGATCCGCGTCACCACGGTCGGCTCGCCGTCAGGTCCTGGGCCGTCGCCGTGCTTTCGCACGATCTTGGCACGAACCCCGTTGCGGCGCAGCACCTCCGCCGTACCCTCCGTAGCCCAGATCTCGAAGCCCAGGTCGGCGAGGCGCTTGACCGGGAATATCATCGACCGCTTGTCCCGGTTGGCCACCGACACGAACGCCCGCCCCTGCACCGGCAGCGACCCGTACACCGCCGCCTGGGACTTCGCGTACGCGGTGCCGAACACCGCGTCGATCCCCATCACCTCGCCGGTCGAGCGCATCTCCGGGCCGAGCACGGTGTCCACGCCCTGCCCGGCCGGGTCGCGGAACCGGCCGAACGGCAGCACGGCCTCCTTGACCGCGACCGGCCCAAGCGGGGGTTCCAGGGGGTCGTCCCCCTGGGCCAGCGGAGTGAGCGGCAGCGTCCCGCCGTCCCCCGCGGCCTGGAGCATCCCTTCCGCGCGCAGCTCGGCGATGCTGGCCCCGAGCATGATCCGGGCCGCGGCCTTGGCCAGCGGCACCGCGGTGGCCTTGGACACGAAGGGCACGGTCCGCGAGGCCCGCGGGTTGGCCTCGAGCACGTACAGCACTCCCCCGGCCATCGCGTACTGCACGTTCAGCAGGCCGCGCACGCCGACCCCCCGGGCGATCGCCTCCGTCGTCGCGCGGATCTGGGCGACGTCGCCGCGGCCGATGGTGATCGGCGGCAGCGCGCAGGCCGAGTCGCCGGAATGGATGCCGGCCTCCTCGATGTGCTCCATGACCCCGCCGAGGTAGAGCTCGGACCCGTCGTAGAGCGCGTCCACGTCGATCTCGATCGCGTCGTCGAGGAAGCGGTCGATCAGCACCGGGTGGCCGGGGCTCACGTCGGTGGCCCGGGACACGTAAGAGGCCAGCGTGGCGTCGTCGTAGACGATCTCCATGCCGCGCCCGCCGAGCACGTAGGAGGGCCGGACCAGGACCGGGTAGCCGATCTCGCGGGCGATGCTCACCGCCTGCGCCTCGGTGGTGGCGGTGCCGTACCTGGGGGCGGTCAGGCCGGCATCGCGCAGGACCCGGGCGAACGCGCCGCGGTCCTCGGCCAGGTGGATGGCCCCGGGCGAGGTGCCCACCACCGGCACCCGGGCGGCTTCGAGCGCGCGGGCCAGGCCGAGCGGGGTCTGCCCGCCGAGCTGCACGATCACGCCCTCGACCGGTCCGGTGGCCTGCTCGGCGCGGACCACCTCGAGCACGTCCTCCAGGGTGAGCGGCTCGAAGTACAGCCGGCCCGAGGTGTCGTAGTCGGTGGAGACGGTCTCCGGGTTGCAGTTGATCATCACGGTCTCGTAGCCCGCCGTGGCGAGCGCGAACGACGCGTGCACGCAGGCGTAGTCGAACTCGATGCCCTGGCCGATCCGGTTCGGCCCGCTGCCGAGGATGATCACCTTCGGGGTGGCGCCCTCCGGCACCTCGGTCTCGTCGTCGTAGGTGGAGTACAGGTACGGCGTGCGGGCGGCGAACTCGGCGGCGCAGGTGTCCACCGCGTGGTACACCGGCCGCACCCCGAGCCCCCAGCGGATCTCGCGGATGACGGTCTCCGTGGTGCCGCGCAGCTCGGCGATCTGCGCGTCGGAGAAGCCGTTCTGCTTGGCCGCGGTGAGCGTCGCCGCGTCCAGGGCGGGGGCCTGGTTTACGTGCTCCGCGACCTGGTTGATGTGCTGGATCTGCTCGATGAACCACGGGTCGACGCCGGTCGCGCGGGCCACGTCCGCCTCGCTGGCGCCGGCCCGGAGGGCCTCGTGGATGGTGGCCAGCCGGCCGTCGTGGGGGGTGGCGACCGCACGGAGCAGGCTCTCCGCGTCACCAGGCGGGTTCTTGTAGCCGAACGAGCCGGGACTTTCCAGGCTCCGCAGGGCTTTTTGCAGCGCCTCGGGGAAGTTCCGGCCGATGGCCATCGCCTCGCCCACGCTCTTCATGTGCGTGGTGAGCGCGGTGTCGGCGCCGGGGAACTTCTCGAAGGCGAACCTCGGCACCTTGACCACCACGTAGTCCAGCGCGGGCTCGAAGCAGGCGGGCGTCTGGCCGGTGATGTCGTTCGGTATCTCGTCGAGCGTGTAGCCGACGGCCAGCCGGGCCGCGATCTTGGCGATCGGGAAGCCGGTGGCCTTGGAGGCCAGCGCGCTGCTTCGCGACACGCGCGGGTTCATCTCGATGACGACCATGCGGCCGGTGCGCGGCTCGACCGCGAACTGGATGTTGCAGCCGCCGGCGTCCACCCCGACCGCGCGCATGATGGCGATCGCGGTGTCGCGCATCCGCTGGTACTCGCGGTCGGTGAGGGTCATGGCGGGGGCGACGGTGACCGAGTCGCCGGTGTGCACGCCCATCGGGTCGATGTTCTCGATCGAGCAGACCACGACCACGTTGTCGTGCCGGTCGCGCATCAGCTCGAGCTCGAACTCCTTCCAGCCGAGGATGCTCTCCTCGAGCAGGACCTCGTGCGCCGGGCTGGCGTCCAGCCCGGCCCCGGCGATGCGGCGCAGGTCGTTCTCGTCGTGCGCGATGCCGGAGCCGAGGCCGCCGAGGGTGAACGAGGGCCTGACCACGACGGGATAGCCCAGGCTGGCGGCGACGGCGGCGCACTCGTCCAGGTCCCGGCAGATCTGGCTGCGCGGGACCTCGGCGCCGAGCCCGGTGACGATCCCCTTGAACCGCTCGCGGTCCTCGCCGGCCCGGATCGCGTCGATGCTGGCGCCGATCAGCTCGACGTCGTACTTGTGCAGGACGCCCTGGTCGTGCAGGGCGACGGCGGCGTTCAGCGCGGTCTGGCCGCCCAGCGTCGGGAGCACGGCGTCCGGGCGCTGGATGGCGATGACCTTCTCCAGCGTCTCGGTGGTGATCGGCTCGACGTAGGTGGCGTCGGCGAACTCGGGGTCGGTCATGATCGTCGCCGGGTTGGAGTTGACCAGGCTGACCCGGATGCCCTCGGCCTTGAGGACCCGGCAGGCCTGGGTGCCCGAGTAGTCGAACTCGCAGCCCTGCCCGATCACGATCGGGCCGGACCCGATCACCAGCACGGACTTCAGGTCCTCACGCCTCGGCACGGTTCACCCTCCCCAGTAGGGCGCGGAACTGGTCGAAATGGTCGGCGGCGTCGTGCGGGCCCGGCGCGGCCTCGGGGTGGTACTGCACGCTGAACACCGGGCGCTCGAGCAGGCGCAGGCCCTCCACCACGCCGTCGTTGAGGTTGACGTGGCTGACCTGCGCCGGGCCGTATGGCGTGTCGAACGGGGAAAGGAGGGGTTTCCCCGGCCCGTTCGGTATCAATGGTTTGCCTGGTGCCCCGGGGAGCGCGGCGGCGAAGCCGTGGTTGTGGCTGGTGATGTAGACGCGGCCGGTGGCGAGGTCCATGACCGGCTGGTTCACGCCGCGGTGGCCGTACCTGAGCTTGTACGTGCTCAGGCCCAGCGCCAGGGCGAGGATCTGGCTGCCCAGGCAGATCCCGAACACGGGCAGGCCGGCGTCCAGGACCCCGCGCATCGCGTCCACCGCGTAGGTGGCCGCGGCCGGGTCGCCCGGGCCGTTGCTGAAGAACACGCCGTCCGGCGAGGCGGCCAGGATCTCTTGTGCGGTGGCGGTGGCCGGCACGACCAGGACCTCGCAGCCGCGGGCGGCCAGGTTCCGCGGCGTGGACGCCTTGATGCCCAGGTCGACGGCGACAACGCGGTACCTGGGCGTTTCCGGCGGGCGCACCGTGTACGGCTCCGGCGTGCTCACCACCCGGGCCAGGTCGGCCCCGGTCATCTCCGCGCTGGCCAGCACCCGCTCGAGCAGCCTGTCCGGGCTGGTCTCGGTGGTGCTGATGGCCGCCCGCATGGCGCCGCGCTCGCGCACCCGCCGGGTCAGCAGCCGGGTCCCGCGGACCGCGATGCCGGTCACGCCCTGGTCCTTCAGGTAGGCGTCGAGGTCTTGCCGGGCCCGCCAGCTCGACGCGAGCCTGGCCGGCTCGCGCACCACGTAGCCGCTCACCCAGACCCGGCCGGACTCGGGGTCCTCGTCGTTGACGCCGGTGTTGCCGATGTGCGGCGCGGTCATCGCGACGATCTGGCGGCAGTACGACGGGTCGGTCAGGGTCTCCTGGTAGCCGGTCATGCCGGTGTTGAAGACCATCTCGCCGAACGTCTCGCCCGCCGCGCCGAAGGCGGTGCCGCGCAGCGTGGTGCCGTCCTCCAGGACGAGCAGGGCCGGCTGTGTCATGTCCTCAGGCCAGCTTTCCCTCGAGCACGGTCGGGACGCCGCGCAGGAACGTGGCCACCACCCGGCCGGGCAGCTCCATCCCGGCGAACGGGGTGTTGCGGCTCTTGGACGCGCCCGGGGTGACGGCCTCGGCCGGGGCGGCCGGGTCGTACAGGGTGAGGCTGGCCGGCCCGCCGGCGTTCAGCGGGCGGCCGTGGCCGGCCAGCCGGCCGATCCTGGCCGGCCGGACCGACATCCGGTCGGCGACCCCGAGCCAGTCGAGCAGCCCCGTGTCCACCATCGCCCGCTGCACCACCCGCAGCGCGGTCTCAAGACCGGTCATGCCGAACGCCGCCTCGGCCCACTCCGTTTCCTTGGCCTCCACCGGGTGCGGGGCGTGGTCGGTGGCCACGCAGTCGATGGTGCCGTCGGCCAGGGCGCGCCTGAGCTCGGCCACGTCGGTTTGGGTGCGCAGCGGCGGGTTGACCTTGAACACCGGGTCGTAGCCCGCGGCGAGCTCGTCCGTCAGCAGCAGGTGGTGCGGCGTGACCTCGGCGGTGACCGGCCATCCCTTGGACTTGGCCCAGCGGATGATCTCGGCCGACCCGGCGGTGGAGACGTGGCAGACGTGCAGCGCCGAGCCCACGTGCGCGGCGAGCAGGCAGTCGCGCGCGATGATGGCCTCCTCGGCCACGGCAGGCCAGCCGGCCAGGCCGAGGCGCGCGGACATCTCGCCCTCGTTGAGCTGCGCCCCCTCGGTGAGCCTGGGGTCCTGCGCGTGCTGGGCGATCACCCCGTCGAAGGCCTTGACGTACTCCAGGGCGCGGCGCATCAGCAGCGGGTCGGACACGCACCGGCCGTCGTCGGAGAACACCCGGACCCGCGCGGCCGAGTCCGCCATCGTGCCCAGCTCGGCCAGCCTGGCGCCGTTGAGGCCGACCGTGACCGCGCCCACCGGCTGGACGTCGCAGTGGCCCGCGGTCCGGCCGAGCCGCCAGACCTGCTCGACCACCCCGGCCGTGTCGGCCACCGGGTCGGTGTTGGCCATCGCGTGCACGGCCGTGTAGCCGCCCAGGGCCGCCGCGGCGGTCCCCGTCTCCACCGTCTCGGCGTCCTCGCGGCCCGGCTCTCTGAGGTGCGTGTGCAGGTCGACCAGGCCGGGCAGGGCGATCAGGCCCTGGGCGTCGAGGGTGGTGGCGCCGGGGTGGCTGAGGCCGGTTCCCGCGGCGGTAATTCCGCCGTGGCTGAGCAGGATATCGGTGGGATTCTTGGCGCTCCCGGGGATGGTGACGCCGCGGATCAGCCAGCTGCCGTGGTCCGTCACCGGGTCACCCCCGCCGCGTTGTCCGTGGCGGGGAACTCGGTGCCGCCGAGCAGCAGGTACAGCACCGCCATCCGGGTGGTGACGCCGTTGGCCACCTGTTCCACGATCGTCGAGCGGACCGAATCCGCCACCTCCGCCGCAATCTCTACCCCCCTGTTCATCGGCCCGGGATGCATGACGATGGCGTGCTCGGGCAGCCTGGCCATCCGCGCGGCGTCAAGCCCGTACCTTCGGCTGTACTCGCGCACGCTCGGGAAGTAGGCGGCGTTCATGCGCTCCTGCTGCACCCGCAGCATCATGACCACGTCGCTCTTGGGCAACTCGCTGTCCAGGTCGTAGCTGACCGCGCAGGGCCAGCTGCCCACGGCGAGCGGCAGCAGGGTGGGCGGGGCGGCCAGCGTCACCTCGGCGCCCAGGGTGCTCAGCAGCAGCACGTTGGAGCGGGCGACCCGGCTGTGCAGCACGTCGCCGACGATCGTCACCCGGAGGCCGTCCAGCGCGGCGCCGCGCGCGCCCGGCGTGGCGGCGGCCGGGCCGGCCGGGCCCGCTCCCTTGAGCCTGCGGCGGATGGTGAACGCGTCGAGCAGGGCCTGGGTGGGATGCTCGTGCGTGCCGTCCCCGGCGTTCAGCACGCTCCCCCGCACCCAGCCGGCCAGCCGGTGCGCCGCGCCCGAGGCGCCGTGCCTGATGACCACCGCGTCCGCGCCCATGGCCTCCAGCGTCAGCGCGGTGTCCTTGAGGCTCTCGCCCTTGGCCACGCTCGAGCCC
>Ga0318524_10000223_pt1 | contig 18364 bp, 22 predicted proteins | sample GRESIP052b4f22_FD_203685 | JGI IMG/M metagenome (GOLD analysis project Ga0318524, IMG submission 203685) | Tropical soil microbial communities from Luquillo Experimental Forest, Puerto Rico - GRE.SIPMG.052b4f22 | ecosystem: Environmental > Terrestrial > Soil > Tropical forest > Bulk soil... | reverse complement strand
TCCGAGGAATCGGTCGCAGCATGACCGAGCCGGTGGCCTTCCGGTGAGCGGGAAAACTAGCGTGAGCTGGGGCCTGGAGGACGTGCGCGTCAGCTACCGCCGGCGGGTGGCCCTGCACGCGGTGACGGTGCCCGTCGACCCCGGCCGCGTCACGGTCGTGGTCGGCGGGGACGGGGCGGGCAAGTCGACCTGCCTCAAGGCCATGGTGGGGCTGCTGCAGCCCGAGGCCGGGACGGTGCGCCGCCCGGCCAAGGAGCACATCGGGTACGTGCCCTCCACCGCCGGGCTGTACGCGGACCTGACCGTCCAGGAGAACCTCGACTTCTCCGCCGTCGCCTACCGGCTGCCGGCCGGCCGGCGCGGCCCGAGGGAGGCGGAGATCCTCGAGCGCACCGGGCTCGCGCAGGCCCGCGACCGCCTCGGCGGACAGCTCTCCGGCGGCATGCAGCGCAAGCTGGCCGTCGGGCTGGCCTTGCTGCACTCACCTGAGCTGCTGGTCCTCGACGAGCCGACCACCGGCGTCGACCCGGTGAGCCGGATGGAGCTGTGGCGGCTCATCTCCGGCGCCGCCGCGCTGGGCACGGCCGTCGCCGTCGCCACGACGTACGTCAACGAGGCGGCCCGGGCCGCGTCGGTGGTGCTGCTCGAGGCCGGGAGGGTCCTCGCGAGCGGCTCGCCCGAGGCCATCCTGCGCAGCGTGCCCGGCGCGGTCGGCACGGCCCGGGGCGGCGGCACTGCCCGGCCTACCCCGCTGTCCTGGCGCCGCGGGCCGGACTGGCGGGTGTGGGCGCCCGCGGGGGACCTGCCGGCCGGCGCCACGAAGACTGACCCGGACTTCGAGGACGCCGTGGTCGTGGCCGAGCTGGCCGGAGAGCGGGGGAGGTAGCGCCGATGGATGTGCTCGCCGAGGCCCGCCAGGTCACCATGCGCTTCGGGGCGCTCACCGCCGTCGACGCGGCCGACCTGGCGATCACCGGGGGCGAGGTGGTCGGCCTGCTCGGGGCGAACGGCGCGGGCAAGACCACCCTGATCCGGCTGCTGCTCGGCCTGCTGGAGCCGAGCGACGGGATCGTCCGCCTGTTCGGCTCCGCTCCGTCGGCCGCCACCCGGCGGCGGGTGGGCTACGTGCCGCAGACGCTCGGCCTGTACGTGGACCTGACCGTGGCCGAGAACTGGAGCTTCACCACGGCGGCGTTCGGCTACGCCGGGACGGTGCTGCCAGAGACCATCGCCGCCTGGCGGGGCGAGCTGGTCGGGGCGCTGCCGCTCGGAGCGCAGCGCCAGGTGGCGTTCGCCGTGGCCCTGTCCCACCGCCCGGAGCTCCTGGTGCTCGACGAGCCGACGTCGGGCGTGGGCCCGCTCGGCGCGGCGCGCCTGTGGGAGCAGATCAGGCAGGCCGCCGACGGCGGGGCCGGCGTGCTCGTGACCACCCACAACATGGAGGAAGCGCAGGAGTGCGATCGTCTGGTCGTGATGGCGGACGGTAGGGTCGTGGCCCGCGGCACCACGGCCGAGATCATCGGCGGCCGCACGGTTGCCGAGGTCCGCTGTGACGACGCGGGCCGGGCCTTCGCCCTGCTCGATGCCGAGGGCTTCCCGGCCCAGCTAGAGGGCCGGAACGGCGTTCGCGTCGCCGGGCCGGCCGCGGCCATCGCCGACCTGCTGGCCAGCAAGGGGCTGACCGCGGCCGTCGACGTAGCCGGGGCCAACCTCGAGGAGGCGTTCGTGGCCATCGTCACGGATCCGGCATGACCGAGCCGAAGGGACGGACCGGCCGCCGCCCGGGAACCCCGGATACCCGTGAAGCCATCCTGACCGAAGCCCGTCGGCAGTTCGCGACCCGCGGCTACGACGCGACCTCGCTGCGCGGCATCGCCGCCGATGCCAAGGTCGACCCGGCCCTCCTGATCCACTACTTCGGGACCAAGGAAGGGCTGTTCACCGCGGCGACCGGGTTGCCCGCCCGCCTGTCCGACCTGTTCGCGGGGCTGGACGGCTCCGACGTGCACGAGTCGGCCGACGCCCTCGTCCGCGGGTACCTGCAGGTCGTGGACAGTGACCAGAGCCGTAACGCGATCCTGGCCCTGGTCCGCTCCGCGGTCTCCCAGGAGAAGGCCGCGGCCATGCTGCGCGAGTTCCTGACCGCGGAACTGCTGAGCGTCATCGCCGGGTGGACACAGGCCCCGAACGCGCCGCTGCGGGCCGCCCTGGTCGCCGCCCAGCTGGTCGGGATCGCGATGCTGCGCCACGTGGTCCGGGTGGAACCGGTCGTGCGGGCGAGCCCGGACGAGATCGTCGCCCTGGTGGCGCCCGTGATCGAGATGTACCTGAGCTGAGCCGGCTCGGGCGGCCCCTCAGCCAGCGGCGGGAGCCGCGGGAGGCGCGGTAGCCGCGGTAGCCGCGGTAGCCGACGCCGGATCGGGCGGCAGCGGCGGCGTCTGGCCCGGGCTGGTCGACGCCTTGAGATTAGCCAGCCCCGCCGCGCTCCCGGCCATCTGCTTCAGCATGAAGTCGTGGTTGAGGTCCAGGACGGCCCTGGTCTCGGCGGCGATGACGGCGTTGCGGCTGAGGGTGAGCTCGTTGTCCTGCTGCTGCTCGCCGGACAGGGACCAGTTCGTGGACCCCTTCACCGTGTACACGCCGTCGACGATCACGATCTTCAGGTGCGAGATCGCGTTGTGCACCGAGCTGGTGCCGATGGCGATGCTGTTGCCGAACGCGTTGTTGGCCCACGTGGCCAGGATCTGCTTCTCGTGCGCCCCGGTGGACTGACTCCGGTCCAGGCTCATCTGCACGTAGACGCGCTGGTCGGCCAGCTTGGCCTGGATGATCTTGTTGAGCTGGTCGTCGTCGTAGCCGAACATGTTGACCACGATCGAGTGCTGGGCGCTGCCGATGACCGCGACCAGCAGGCCGTGCACGTTGTCGCGCGGAGCGAAGAAGGTCCGCTGGTCATCCGGGTAGCCATCCAGGAACCGGCCCTCCGCCTTGAACTGCGCCAGGTTGTCCCAGTTGAACGTCTCATCAGCCACTGCAGCCCCTTCGTACGCCTTCGGCCCTGTCGTTGCGCGCTCGCGCACGCCACCTGGTGTTTCCCCCGAGCCCCCGGCCAACCCCCCGGTGGCCGCCGCGACCCTGGAGGCCTGGCGTCGGCGGGTGGTCCGCTGGCGCGGTGTCGTGACCGCCCGCACCGGCGGGCTCGCCTGGAAGGAAGTGTCCCATGGCCGCCCCCGCCATCACGATCGAGCCCGACGAGCTGCTGGGGCTGACCGCGCTCGCCGAACTAGAACGGGCGGACGGGGCGAGGCGGACGTCGTGAGCACCGCGAAGACGCTGATGCACGGGGCGCTCGCGGCCAGGCTGACCGAACGCGGTCTGCCCTGGGCGCCGTCCCCGGAAGCGGCCCGGGAGCGCGCCGCCGAAGCCGGTCAGCCCGCTGGCGCCCTGCGCGAGCTCGCCAGGAACGATCTCGCCCGCAGGGCCGCAATCAGCGTCCTGGCCATCGCCGCGCTGGTCGTGCTGTGGGGGGGCTACGTCCGGGGATGGGCGTGGACCGGCTTCCGCGGCATGACGCTCTGGAATTGGTACGGGCTGCTCTTGTTCCCGCTGGCGGTGGCCTCCCTGAGGGCCCGGCCGTCCGGCCGCTCGTTCCGCCCCCGCTACAAGGCCGTCATCGTCCTCGCCGCTGCCGGGTGGGTCGTCACCGTCCTCGGCGGCTACCTGCTGGCGTGGGCCTGGACCGGGTACGCGGGCAACACGCTCTGGGACTGGCTGCAGATGCTGCTCCTGCCGCTGATGTTCCCGACCGTCCTGCTGCCGGCCGTGCTCCGCTGGGTCTCCGGCCACGGCCGGAAGGCGCCCAAGGCGGCCGCGAACCAGAGTCCGGCCAGGACGCGTTATAGCGGTGACATGTACGACAAGGTCCAGGTTGGCCTGGGCTGACGGGGAATGAGGCGGGGGAAATGTCGACCCAGGCTGCCACGCAGGCACCCCAGCCGCGGAAGGGCTGCGCCTCGGGCCTGTGGCTCATGATCAAGCTGCCGTTCATGTTCCTGCGGACCATACCGCGGATCGGGGAAATCGTCCGGCATGAGGCGGCCACCACCACGGGGGAACGGGCCCAGGCCTCCTACGAGCAGCTCACGCCCGCCGCCAACCCGGACGCGGTGGCGGCCGTGCTCGCCACGGTCAGGTCGCGGGACCCGGGCTTCGACCTTGACGCGACGACGAGAGCGGTCGTGCGGGCGCGCGCGGTCGTGAACCAGGCGCGCCAGTCGGGCGATGCCTCGGCCGCCCGCCAGGTCATGTCCCAGGGCCTGTGGAGTGTCTTCGCCATCCTCCTGCACAGGGGCGCCGCGCGCGGCCTGCGCCGCGAGGAGAAGTCCGGGGTGGTATCGGCCAGGCAGCTCGACTGGGAGTTCGTGCGGCCCGCCGGCCACAGGACCGACCCGGAAGCGGTCTTGCTGCCCAGGACCTGCGCGAGCTGCGGCGGGCCGTACCGCAGCGAGTTCGACGACGCCTGTCCCTACTGCCACGCCCCCCGGACCGACTCGCAGGCCGGCTGGCGCCTGGACCGCAACTACCTGGTCGTAGACTCCGGCGGCCGGTAACCGGCGCTGGCCGCCTGGTCCATGGTCTTCTCGAACCAGTGGTGGGCATAGGGCTCGTCGTTGAACGCGGGCACTTCGCGGTAGCCGGAGTCCCGGTACAGGCCGATCGCCTCGTCCAGGGCGTGGTTGGTCTCCAGCCGCAGGATGCGGACCCCGCAGGCCGCCGCGCGTGCCTCAAGCTCGGCCAGGAGCCGGCGGCCGAGCCCGAGCCCGCGCCGCTCCGCGGAGACCCACATCCGCTTGAGCTCGGCAGGCTCGTCACCGTGGAACTTCAGCGCGCCGCACCCGACGGGCTCCCCGTGCAGGGTGGCGACCAGCAGCAGGCCCGCGGGCGGGGTCAGCTCTGCCTCGTCGGCGGAGATGCTCAGGGCGGGATCGAAGCCGCGGTCGAAGCGGCGGGACAGCTCGCTGAAGTAGGCCCGCAGGCACGAGCGCGCGTCCGGGTGCCGCGGGTCGCACGCGGTGACCTGGACCGCCGAGGCCACCAGGAGCCGCTCGACCTCGGCCATGGCCGCGATCAGCCGGCCCCGCTGCCGCGCGCTGAGCGGCCGCAGGATGGCCGCGGCCGCATCATCGGAGCGCCGGTCGAGCATCGCCCGCTCGGCCAGCCCCGCGCCGGTGAGGCGCGCGATCCGCACCCGCCCGTCGGCCCGGCTCGGCTTCACCACGACCAGCCCGTCTCTCTCCAGCGCTCGCAGCAGCCGGCTCAGGTACCCCGAGTCCAGGTCAAGCCGCGACCGCAGCAGCCGGATGTCGCAGCCGTCCGGGCCGATCTCCCACAGCAGGCGCGCCTGCCCGAGGGGCCGGTCGCGGGACAGGAACTCGTCGTTGAGGGCGCCGATCCGCTGGGTGACGGTCCGGTTGAAGCTCCGGACCTGGCCGATCAGGCCCGGATCCATTGCCTGGCCGCTGGCCACGCTCGCATCCATGCCCTGGCCACCCGCCCGGCTCGCATCGATCTGCTGACCGGCTGCCCCGTGCCCATGCATTCTCTGACTATAGTCAGAGAAATCTGCAGCCGCCAGGGGTCCCCGGAGCGGCCGGGCCCGGCCCGCCTAGTCTGTTGCTCACCCGGGCGGGCGCCCGCGGAGGAAGGGGCGAGCACATGCCGGCGATAGGCAGCTATCTGGACTCTTCAGGGCGGGATGACGTGCTGGGCGGCGGCGCGCGGAAGATCCCGGTCAGTACGCCCAAGGGCGAGTTCAAGGTGTGGGTGAAGCGGATCGGCAACAACCCGGGCCTGCGGGTCCTGTTGCTGCACGGCGGGCCGGGAATGACGCATGAGTATCTGGAGGCCTGCGACAGCTACCTGCCCGGCGCCGGCGTGGAGTACTACTACTACGACCAGCTCGGCTCGGGCTTCAGCGACCATCCCGACGAGCCGTCCCTGTGGGAGGTCGACCGCTTCGTCGACGAGGTCGAACAGGTTCGCACCGCGCTGGGCCTGGACTCCGGCAACTTCGTGCTATTCGGGCAGTCGTGGGGCGGGATCCTGGCCATCGAGTACGCGCTGCGTTACCAGCAGCACCTGCGCGGCCTGGTCATCTCCAACATGATGGCCAGCGTCCCGGCCTACAACGCCTACGCCGAGCAGGTGCTGATGCCGAAGATGGACCAGGCGGCTCTGGCGGAGATCAAGGCGTTCGAGGCCAAGGGCGACACCGACAACCCGCGGTACATGGAACTGCTGGTCGAGCAGCACTACATCCATCACGTGGTGCGCATGCCGGTCGCCGACTGGCCCGACCCGGTGCAGCGCGGCCTGGCCCACGTCAACCCGGCCATCTACGTGTCGATGCAGGGCCCCAGCGAGCTCGGCATCAGCGCCGACGCCAAGCTCGCCCACTGGGACCGGACCACGGAGCTGGCCTCGATCGAGGTGCCGACCCTGGTGATCGGCGCCGAGCACGACACGATGGACCCGGCCCACATGGAGATGATGGCCGCCCGGCTGCCGGCCGGCCGCTACCTGTACTGCCCGGACGGCAGCCACCTGGCCATGTACGACGACCAGCAGACGTACTTCGCCGGGCTCATCGATTTCCTGCTCGGCCGGGCCGGCTAGCGCCCGGGCGGCGGTCAGCTTTCGGCCAGGGGCAGCTCGGCGACGGCGTGCCAGCTGCCCGGCTCACGGGTGCCGGTCATCAGCCACACGTGGCTGATGACGGCCCGGACCGGCAGCGCGCCCAGGACGTCCGCCTCCGCGGCCCGCAGGTCCGCGACGCCGCCGGGCGGGCGGTCGCCGACGGTCAGATGCGGGATCACATCGCTGACCGTCATTCCGCCGTAAGGCGGGTACCCGGGAAAGGCGGCCGTCACCGCGCCGATCAGTGCCCGGAACGGCCCATCGGGGACGGGGGCGAGCCAGAGCACTTCCTCCCCGAACCACGCGGTCCGGGGGAACCCGCAGCCGAAGGAGCTCACCGACCCGACCGCGGCCGCGAGAACCTCGATCGTGGCCGCGGTGATCTCCGGCGGCGCCACGAACGGGTACAGGACCGTGACGTGCGCGGGCACCCCCTCCGCCGCGGCACGGTCGAGCCGGGCGCGGTGCCGGCTGACGACAGGCTCGGCCTCCGGCACCGGGACCAGGACCGCGCTCTCCCCGGCCATCATGGCCTCCCTTCGCCCCGATCCATCGCTGACATCCTCCCCGGAAACTCCCGGCTGTCACCGCGGTGGCATCATCGGGCCATGGTCGCGATCGAAGTCGTGCGCGGCGACATCACCCGCGAGAACGTGGACGCCATCGTCACGGCCGCGAACCAGTCCCTGCGGGGCGGCGGCGGGGTGGACGGGGCCATCCACCGGGCAGCGGGCCGGCGCCTGGCCGAGGCGGGCGGCGCGATAGGGCCGTGCCAGCCGGGCGATGCCATGGCCACGCCGGCCTTCGACCTCGATCCGCCGGTCCGGCACATCATCCACGCGGTCGGGCCGGTCTGGGCCGGCGGCGGCCATGGTGAGGCCGAGGTGCTGGCCTCGTGCTACCGGCGCAGCCTGGAGGTGGCCGACCAGGTGCAGGCCCGCAGCGTCGCGTTCCCGGCCATCGCCACCGGCGTCTACGGGTTCCCGCCGGACCAGGCCGCGCAGATCGCGGTGGCGACCGTCAGGTCCGCGCCCACCGCTGTGCAGCGGGTTCGCCTGGTGGCCTTCGACGAGGACACGTTCAACCTGCTCACGGCGGCCCTTGGCCGGTAACTCAGGTGGCCGGCGTATCCCTCCAGAGCGCGACGAGCTGCGCCGGGCTGATGTTGCCGCCGCTGCAGACGACCGCCACCTTCCGGCCGGCGAACCGCCCGGGGTCGCCCAGCACGGCGGCGAGCGCGGCCGCGCCGGCCGGCTCGACCAGGTTGCGCGTCTTCTCGATCATCACCCGCGTGGCGTTCCGCAGCGCGTCGTCCGGGACCAGGACGAAGTCGCTGAGCCGCTCCCGCAGGATCCGCTGCGGGAGCTCGAACGCGGTCCGGGTCGCCAGCCCTTCCGCGAACGTGCTCGTAGCGTCCTCGACGAGCGCGCCGGCCTGCCAGGACCGGTAGGCGGCCGGCGCCGCCTCGGACTGCACGCCGATGACCTCGATCGACCCGCGGACGGCGCCGGCCACGATGCAGGCGCCCGAGGCCCCGCTGCCCCCGCCCACCGGCACGATGATCACTTCGGTGTCCGGCTGCTCCTCGAGGATCTCGAGGGTGTAGGTGGCCACGCCCGCGATCAGGGCCGGCTCGTTCCCGGAGTGGATGTAGCGGTAGCCCTGCTCGGCGGCCTGCTTCTCGCAGTACTCGCGGGCGTCGTCGAAATCACGGCCGTGGAAGACCACCTCGGCACCGAGGGCGCGCATCGACTCCACCTTCACCGGGTTGGCCTGCTCCGGCGTGCACACGATCGCCCGCACGCCGAACAGGTCGGCCGCGTAGGCCACCGACTGGCCGTGGTTGCCGGTCGAGGCGGTGATGACGCCTTGGCGCCGCTCGGCCGCGCTCAGCTGGCTGACCAGGTTCACGCCGCCACGGACCTTGAACGCCCCCACCGGCTGGTGATTCTCGTGCTTGACCCGCAGCCGCGCGCCGGTCAGCGCGTCGAGCGCGGGATAGCGGTACAGCGGGGTCGGCCGCAGGTACGGGGCGATGCGCTCGCGCGCCGCGAGCACGTCGGCGAGGTCCGGGGGAGCGGAGGCGGTCATGGCAGCGACCGGAGGAAGGCCAGCAGGGCGGCGTTGACCTGGTCCGGGTGGCTCATGTTGGCGGCGTGCGAGCCGCCGTCCACCGCGACCAGCTCCACCGGGCCGGCCAGCCCGTCGCGCACCGCCTCGGCCTTGGCCATGGGGATGGCCGCGTCGGCGGTGCCGTGCAGGATCAGCGTGGGAACGCTGATCTCGGCCAGCCGCCCGGTGATGTCATCGCGGTCCATCAGGCAGCGGAACGAGTGCGTTAGCCCGTCCCGGTCGAGCTTCGCCCACTTGGCAAACCACGGCTGCGGGTCGACCGTGCCCAGGATGATCGAGGCCACGACCTCCTGCACCGGTTCCGGGCCATGCGCCATCCAGGTCTCTTCCAGTTGCTCGTAGCCCGGCGCCACCGCCGGGTCCTCCTTACCCGCCTGGGTGTCGATGAGCACGAGCGCGCGCACCCGCTCGGGGGCCAGCAGCGCCGCGCGCAGGCTGAGGAACCCGCCCTGGGACATGCCGCCGAGCACCGCCCGGGACAGGCCGAGGTGGTCCAGCAGCCCGAGCACGTCGCGGGCGGAGTCCCAGTACGAGAACGGCCCGTCCGCCCTGGTGTCGCCGAAGCCGCGCTCATCCCAGGTGATGACCCGGAACTCCGGGGCCAGCGCGGCGACCTGGGGATCGAACATCGTGTGATCCATCAGGTAACCGTGGCTGAGCACGACGGCCGGGCCGCTGCCCCCGCTGTCGGCGTAGGTGATGTCCGTCCCGTTGACCTTGACTGTCAGCATGAACGACAAGCTATCGCCGCGGTGGCGCGCCGGGAAGGCCCGGCGCGGGAGGCGGGTTAGGCCGAGGCGGGGAAGGCTCGGGTGCGGGCGGGAAGGACGGCGCGGGCGCCGGGTCAGCCGTTCTGCTCGTAGGCCGCGTGCAGGAGGTTCAGCACCTCGTCGTCTACTTCCGCCGGGCTGCGCAGCGACAGCTTGTGCGTGGCCTGTCCCGGCCCGGCCGACGGCTGGAGGCGGGGCGAGTCCGGCGGATCGGTGAAGCGCAGGCCCACGTCCACCCGGTCGCGGGTGGCGGCGGCGACCGCCGCGAACTGTCGGCCGCGCACGAACGGCGTGTAGCTGTCGCGGCCCTCGATGCTCACGTCGTCGCCGAACCCGGTGATGGCCGCGGCCAGGGCGTCATAGACCGGACGCAGGGCCGCCTTGGCCCCGGCGTACTGATTGTCGACGTACTCGGCGGCGGAAGGCCTGGTCCAGCCGGCTTCCCGGGCCGCGGCGTCGGCGATGGCCCACTGGCTGTTCTGCGGCACGCCGTGCTCGGCCCGCAGCCACCTGCGCACCGCTGCCTGGTCGAGCGGGTCGATCCCCGAGGCCCGGACCAGGGCCAGCCACTCGTCCAGCGACCGGCCGGTGCGCGCGGCCAGGGACTCGCTCACCGCGGTCATCATCTCGTCCGGCGTCGGCGCCATCCCCGCAGCCTAACGGGACTACCGGGTCACCGGTATCCTCCGGCCGGTCACCGACATGGGACGTATCCGGATCCAGAACGGGGGGTCCGCGGCGGCGGCCCACGGATGCAGGCCCAGCCGGGCGAGCCGCTCGATCTGGGCGTGCTCGTACACCGCTTCCGCGCGGCCGCTGATCACGACGCTCCACCCGGACCGGGTCTGCGGGTCGTAGTCGTCGGCCTCGAACGCGACCAGGTCGTGCTCGGCGGCCGCGGACAGCTTGGACCCGCGGGCGGTTCGGAAGACCACGTCCTGCCCGTCGACGGCGTGGTTGATCGGCAGGACCACCACCTCGCCGTCGGCGTGGAAGCCGACCCTCCCCACCGGAACCGAGGCCAGCCGCTGCAGGCAGTCGTCCAGGGGCAGGACCTCCAGTCCCGCGTGATCCGTCGGTAGCTCTGGCACGGCACCTCCCGGCGGTCGGACCGGCTGGTCGCGGCATCGCAGGCCCGGGCGTGGCGGCCGCCGGTTCCTGCCTCCCACCATGCGCGCCGGGGTCGGTGCCCGCAGCGGGCCGAGGTCCCCGACGGCCGGGCCTTTCGGCCCCAGCGGCGATAGTGCCCTCAGGCGTCAGGGCGCGATCGCCACCGCGTCTCGATCCGGCCGTAGCGCATGCGCCCGGCCAGCCAGACGCGCAGGATGACCGGCGCGTCGGGCTCGGGACCCGGGTAGATGTCGATGTCGGTGTAGCGCACGCGGAGCGTGTCGGCGTCCACGACCACACCCGGCCGGGTCACCAGGACCAGGGATCCGCCGCGCATGTGCATGTCGATGCGCAGCGTGTCGTACATGATCACCGCGTCGGTGAAGTCGAGCGTCACGTCGCACCACGACGCGCGCAGCCCCAGCCGCCGCGGAACCATCCAGCGGTCGGCACGCCGGACCGAACCGCCGCGCTGGTCGATCCATATCACGTCCTCAGCCTGCGGCGGGGCCGCGACCGGCCGGGTCGGCCCGGCTGGTCCCACCCCCAGGTCGGCGGTGAGCACGGCCAGCTCGCCGAGCGTACGCGAGGACAGGGCGGTGGCCATGCGCTCGTCGAACTCGTCGACGGTCAGCCGGCCGTCCGCCGCGGCGTCGCGCAGCACGTCCACGACCCGGTCCCGGTCGGCGTCGGAGGCCCGCACCTCGGGGGCCGCGCCGGCTCCGGAAGGCTCGCCAGCTGGCGGCACGTCTGTCGGCATATCCTCTCCTGTCCTGTCCGCGGCTCGGGCCGGAGCGCCGGTAAGCACCGGCGAACCGACGCTACCTCGCAGCGTCCCGGCCGGGCCAGGTCGGTAGGCTCAGGCGGCGTGGCCATTCCGCTCCCCGAAGACGTCAGGGAACTGCTCGCCGCGCCCAACTACGTGCACCTGTCGACCCTGCGGGCCGACGGCTCGCCGCGCAACTGGGTGGTCTGGGCCGGGCTCGAGGGCGACCGCATCCTCGTCTGCACCGGCGAGACCACGCTGAAGGCCAGGGACATGCACCGTGACCCGAGGGTCGCGCTGTCCATCACCGACCTGGCTAACCCGTACCGCATGGCGGCGGTCCAGGGCCGGGTGGTCGAGGTACGGCCGGATGAGGACGGCGCGTACATGAACCCGATCTCGGTCAAGTACACCGGCGCGCCGTTCCCGAGCCTCGGCCCGGGCCGGGTGTGCTTCGTGATCGCGGCCGAGAAGGCCGGCCAGCGCACCCTCGGCTTCGTCCACCGGCCCGGGTAACGGTGAAGCTCGCGCTGGTCGTCCGGACCGATCTCGGCATGGGACGCGGCAAGATCGCCGCGCAGGTCGCCCACGCGGCCGTCACCGCGGTCCTGATCAGCCGCGAGGCCGACGTGGCCGCCTGGCTCGGCGAGGGGCAGCCCAAGGTGGTGCTCAAGGTCCCGACCGGCGAGGAACTGCTGGACCTGGCCCGGCAGGCCCTGGCCGACGGGCTGGTCGTGGAGGTCGTGCACGACGCGGGCCGCACCCAGGTGGCGCCCGGCACCGCGACCTGCTGCGCGATCGGGCCCGCGGACAGCGAGCGGGTCGACCGGGTGACCGCGGGCCTGCCGCTGCTGTGAGCCCGCCGGGTCAGGCGCGGCGCAGGGTGAGGCCGAGGGAGGCGAACTGCTCGAACGGCCGGTGATACCCGCGCTCGATGTGGTGGATGCCGTGCAGTGAGGAGGGCTGGTCGGCGACGGCGGCGGCCAGCACGGCGGAGAACCCGGCACGCACGTCGGGCAGCGTGACCTCCGCGCCGCGCAGCTTGGACACGCCCCGGATCACCGCGGAGTGCGCGGCGTTGGTGTCCTGGAAGCGGCACGCGGCCCCGCCCAGGCACGCCGCGAACACCTCGATCTCGCAGCCCATCTTCTGCAGCGCCGGGACGTAGACGAGCCGGTTCTCGAACACGGTCTCGTGCAGCACCGACATCCCGTCGGCCTGGGTGAACAGCACCATCAGCGGCTGCTGCCAGTCGGTCATGAACCCGGGGTGGGTGTCGGTGTGCACCGCGGCCGACCGCAGGCCGCCGGGCGCCGACGCAGTGATCCACTCGTCGGTGATCTCGAACCGGGCGCCCATCCGGGCCAGCGTGGTGATCGCGGTGACCAGCCGGTCCTGCGGGCAGCCGTGCACGCGGACCTCGCCGCCGGTGATCAGCCCGGCCACCAGGTAGGAGAACGCCTCCAGCCGGTCACCGAACAGCCGGGCCGAGGCACCGCGCAGCCGCGGCACGCCCTCGATGACGATCCGCCGGTCCGGGCTGAGCTCGATGTGCGCGCCCATCCGCTGCAGGAACAGCGCGAGCTCCACCACCTCGGGCTCGGTGGCGGCGCCGCGCAGCACGGTCTTGCCCTCGGCCAGCACGGCGGATAGCAGCACGGTCTCGGTCGCGCCCACGCTCGGGTAGGGCAGGTCGATGCGCGCGCCATACAGCTTGGTGGCGCGGGCCGTGATCCCGCTCGGGCCCACGTCCACCTCGGCGCCCAGGGCCCGCAGCGCGGTCACGTGGAAGTCGACCGGCCGCCGCCCGATCGGGTCGCCGCCCACCAGCGGCACGAACGCCTCGCCGGTCTGGTGCAGCAGCGGGCCGAGCATCAGGATCGGGATCCGGTTCAGCCCGGTGAACGCCTCGGGGACGCGGGGCTCAACCGCGTTCCCCGGCACGATCGTGATCTCGGCGTCGGACCGGCCGACGTAGTACCCGATGGATTCGAGCATCGCGGCGGTGATGTCGGTGTCGCCGACCTCCGGGACGTTGCGGATCGTGCTGGGCGCGTCGCCGAGCATCGCGGCGACCATGTGCTTGGACACCGCGTTCTTCGACCCGCGCACGTGGATGTCGCCGCGCAGCGGCCCGGACGGATCGACCTGCCAGGTGTCGGTCACGTAGATCACTGTACGGGCAAACCCCCCAGATCGATGTGAACCAGGCGACGGCCGGCCCGTCCCAGCTCACCCTCCCAATGGGTGATGACGCCGGCCCCGTTGCCTGCCACGCTGGCCGTGCGCGGGCAAGCTAGAAGTAGCAATGTACTCCGCCGGGCCAGTCCGGCGGGGGCGCGTCATGGTGCGGGTCCGGGCCCGCTAAGCCAGCGGCGGTCGCCGCTGCTCGGGCCGGGCCGGAGCGATGATGGTAGCCGTCGGCCCGGTGCCGGCGCACGGCGCCGGGCCGAGAACCTGGCAGCGGCCGAGCCCGTGGCGCGCCCACAGCGACGCGGTCCAGGCGCACAGCAGGGCGTCGATCAGGTCCTCGCGGTGCTTGTACGCGGCGTCGCTCGCCGGTGACGGCTCGGCGGCCAGCCGGCGGGTGACCGGGTGCGAGTCCAGCCGCAGTGGCGGGTCGGCGGCCGCGAGGCCGGCGAGCCGGCCGATCAGCGTGTCGCAGTTCGCGGCGCGCTCGGGGCGCCACACGGCCGCCGGGAAGCCGGTTGGCTGGCGCTTGTACCGGGGGCGCTGGCGGTCGTAGCCGAGTTCGGCCGCGCCGACCAGCGTGGTGTACGGGTAGCACTCCGAAAGGAAGCGCCCGCCCGCCGGCGGCCCCGCGTGGCCGTCGGAGTACCGCCACCCGGACGACCGCGCCAGGCTCAGGAACCGGACCCCGGCCAGCCGGGGCGAGCGGGTGTTGACCGGGTTGGCGCTGACCTTCCAGCGGCCGTACCGCTGCCCGACCTGGGTCTCGCACGGCCGCTGGCCGGCCTCGTTGGTCACCACCAGCGGCGCGTCCACGAACATCAGCGCGCTGCCGCCGCCCGCCGCCGCGTCGGCCCAGGCCAGGGTCGCCTCCACGCCGCGGGTCCAGCCGGCGTCCAGGACCCGCCCGGCCGGGTCGATCGCGGCCACCCCCGTCTCGTTGGCCGGGAGGTCGGCCCGGGCCTCGCGCCAGGCTAGGTCGACGCCCAGGAAGCAGGTGACGGTCATCTTCCGATTTTTCCGTAACGGTCCGCCGCGTGTCGGGCCGGTCGCCGTGCCAGGCTGGCCGGCCTGGGGTCCGCGCGCCTGGCTGGTTCGTCGAGCCCGGTCAGGCGAGGAAATCCGCAGGTCCGCCAGTGGTGGTAGGCCCACCGGCAGACGCCTGGTAACGCCCTGGGACGCAGCGGTCGGCGCGACTAGCTTCGGCATCATGAATACGGGGCGAATTATCTACCGCTACCTGACGGCGCTGTTCGTCATCGACGTGCTGCTGCAGTTCTTCCTGGCCGGGGCGGGCGTGTTCAGCGCCGGCCCGGGGACCGCGGCCCGTGACTCGAGCACCCTCGACCCGCACCGGTTCAACGGCATGATCATCATGCTGCTGGCCTTGCTGTTGCTGATCGCGGCGCTGGCGGCCCGGGGCGGCCGGTGGAAGTGGGCGCTGGCGCTGCTCGTGCTGACCGTGCTGCAGCCGGTGCTGGCCATCGCGGGAGCGGCCGGGGGGCTGCACGTGCTCAACGCCGCGGTCATCCTGGTCGTCGGCGCCACGCTGGCCTACCGCGCCTGGCGCACCGACCGCGTCCGGCCGCCCGAGCCAGAGGCCGCACCGGCCGCACCGCCCGCGGCATCTCACGCTGCATCGAGTCCGGCAACCGGGGAACAGCAGTGATATGGCAGAGCGAACCCTGACCCTCGCCGAGCTGCGCGAGCAAGCCGGCAAGCACATCGGTACCAGTCCCTGGCGCGAGGTCACCCAGGAGCAGGTCAACCTGTTCGCGGACGCGACCGGCGATCACCAGTGGATCCACGTCGACCCGGAGCGGGCGGCCGCGGGGCCGTACGGCCGCACGATCGCGCACGGCTACCTCACCCTGGCCCTGGGGCCGGCGCTGCTGTGGGAGGTCCTGGAGGTCTCGGACGCCTCGGTCACGGTGAACTACGGGCTGAACCGGGTCCGCTTCCCCGCGCCGCTGCCGGTCGGCAGTCGGGTCCGCGCCGACATCACCTGCGCCGCGGTCGAGGAAGTGGCCGGCGGGCTGCAGGCGACCCTCGCCCTCACCTTCGAGTGCGAGGGCGGCAGCAAGCCGGTGTGCGTGGCCGAGGTGCTCTTCCGCTACGGAGCGTGAGCCGCTAGCCCTGATCGTCCGGGAACAGCAGCGAGTCCAGCCCGCGGCGCACGCCCACGGTGTCGGCTACGTTGCGCACGGCCAGCAGGGTGCCGGCCACGTACGGATCGGGGGTCAGGCCAGGGTCGTGCCGCAGCACCAGCCGTTCCCCCGGCCCGCCGAACACTATCTCGGTGGTCACCACGAAGCTGGGCAAGCGCATCGAGTGGATCCGGGTGCCCGCGACCTCCGCGCCCCGGGCTTCGGCCGGCCCGTGCAGGTCGGCGAGCGGCACCGCGGCCTGCGGCGTGCGCACCCCGGCCAGGGTCTCGGCCAGTTCCCGGGAGGTGCCGCTGGGCACGTCCGGCTTGTCGTCGCTGGCGTAGTCGAGGATCTCCCAGTGGTCCAGGTGCTGCGCGGCCATCGCGGCGGCCCGGCCCAGCACCGCGGCCATGACCGAGAAGTTCCCGGCCGCGATCACGCCGACGCCGCGGTCGCGGGCCCGGCGGTCCAGGTCCTCGTAGTCGGCCGCGGTCAGCCCGCTGGAGCCGATCACCGCGTGCACCCCGGCCGCCACCGCGGCCCACGCGTTGCCCTTGACCGCGGCGGCACTGGTGTAGTCCACCAGCACGTCCGCCGGCCTGGCCTCCAGGGCCTGGGCCACCGTGGCGTACACCGACCCGGTGCAGTCCAGCCCGGTGACCTCGGCCAGGCTCCGCCCGGCCGCCGAGCGGGACACCCCCGAGACCAGCGCCAGGTCGTCGGCGGCCGCGATCGCCGCGGCGATCGGCGGCGCGGTCCAGCCGGTGATGCCCGCGAAGCAAACATTGATCATGGGACCGACCCTAGCCCCGCTCAGCGTGGGCCGGCGCGGACCGGGCGGCCGGGCCGGGCGTCGGGCACGATATCGGAGTCCCGGACCACGAACGTGCCGTTGACCAGGACGTGCCGGATGCCGGCCGACGGGCGGGTGCTGCTGGCGTAGCTGGCCCGGTCGCTGACCGTGGCCGGGTCGAAGACGACGATGTCGGCGTCCGCGCCGGGCTGCAGCCGGCCCTTGCCGCGCAGCGACGGCACCCGGTCCTGCAGCAGCCGGGCGGGCTGCAGGCTGCACTTGCTCAGCGCCTCAGCCAGGTGCAGCGGCCCGCCGTCACGGGTGAGCAGGCGCAGCGCCCGGGAAAACGTCCCGGCCGTCCGCGGGTGCGTGATCACCGCAGCGGGCAGCGGCCAGGCCAGCGGATCTGGCGCGGGCCCGGTCCAGGTCAGCGGCATGGCGTCGCTGGCCACGACGGCGCCGGGGTAGGTCAGCGACCGCATCAGCAGCCGCCGGTCGGCCGGGTCGTCCTCGTCGAGCAGCTTGATGATCACCAGCCCGCCGGGATCGGCCTGCCGCAGCTCGCGCAGCCGCGCCGCGCTGGCGACCTGCTCGCCGGTCGGCGCGTAGGTGAGCGACGACGGCGTGAGCCCGCGCTCGCCGAGCCGCTCCGGCGCGAGGAACGCGGCGCCGATCCCGGTCATGCCGGACCCGTACGGATAGGCCTCGGTGGTGACCCGCGCGCCCTCGGCCTGGGCCCGGCCGATCAGGCCGAGGACCCGGTCGATGTGCCGCTGCGAGGTGCTGTTGACGTGGCAGTAGTGCATGTGGGCGCCGGTCTGCCCGGCCGCGCGGACGATCTCCTCCGCACCGTCGATGGCTGCGCCGGGGACCATCTCGATCAGGTCCCGGGCGTGCGTGAACGTGGGCACCCCCGCTTCCGCAGCCAGCCCGGCAACCTGCAGGTACTCGGCGGGATCGGACGCGGCCGCGTACCCGAGGAGCACCCCGATGCCGATCGCGCCGTCGGCCAGGTCGGCGGACAGCCGGGCCAGCACCGCGGTCACCTGCGCGGGGGTGGCCGGGCACTGCCAGGCGGGCCTCGCGATGTTGGCCAGGAACGTGTCCAGCCGGCCATCGAGTGCGATCCCGGCCACGGCCTCCATCCGGGCCAGCGCCCAGGACGTGGCGAAGCCGTAGTTGACCGGCCGTCCCTCGGCCGCGGCCCGGCGGTAGGCGGCGTCCACCGGGGTGACGCCCGCTTCCAGTTCCAGCGCGGTGGTGACGCCGTCCAGGGCCTGCAGTCGCTGCCCGGCGACGTCGTTCACGTGACTGTGCAGGTCGATGAATCCGGCCGTCACCACCAGGCCGGTGGCGTCAGCCTCGGCCCGCGCGGGCGGCAGCCCGGTCCCGACCTCCGCGACCCGTCCCGCCGCGACCGCGACGTCCCGCACCGCGTCCAGGCCGGACTCGGGATCGATCACGCGTCCCCCGCGCAGCACGACGTCCCGGTCGCTCACAGCGGTTCGGGCCCGTCACGCGGCGGCGGTGGCGGCCGGCCCGGCCGGCTCGGGTGCCTCCGGGGCCACGGGGACGGAGGGGAGCAGGACGGCTGCGGCGAGGCCGATCAGGGCGACGAACGCCAAGACGACCATGGCGATCCCGTAGGACCGGTTGGGGTCGGCCAGGCCGGCGACCAGGATCGTGCCGGCCAGCGCGGTGCCGAACGAGGACCCCAGGTTGGAAACGCTGCGCGACAGCCCGGAGATCTCTCCTTGCA
>Ga0318524_10000172_pt1 | contig 20739 bp, 37 predicted proteins | sample GRESIP052b4f22_FD_203685 | JGI IMG/M metagenome (GOLD analysis project Ga0318524, IMG submission 203685) | Tropical soil microbial communities from Luquillo Experimental Forest, Puerto Rico - GRE.SIPMG.052b4f22 | ecosystem: Environmental > Terrestrial > Soil > Tropical forest > Bulk soil... | reverse complement strand
GGATTGCGCCGACGAGCTCGTCGGCGCAATCCCGGACGCAAGCGCCGTCGCGCCGGCGCAGGCCTGCGGGTGGCCGAGCAGCGCATCACGACGGTGAAGCGCCGCAAGAATCCCGGCCGCCGGCGCCGATCGCCCCGACCCAACAAGTACCGCCGCATGCTGCGCGCGCAGCGCCTCGCCCTGGTGGCGGTCGGGCCGGGCGGCAAGCACCTGCACTACAACGGCGCCGGCAAGTTGACCGACCAGGGCAGGCCGAAGCTCTATCGCTCGGTCGCAGCCTTAAAGACCGCAGCGAAGGCCTTGCGCCGGCGCTACGGCCAGGTGTTGGCCCGCTACTCGCTGTACGCAAAGACCATGACGGGAAAATAGAGGCCGCGCGGCGCGCAAATCCGGAGGCGCGCGCGGCTCAGACACCGGAAGTTGCCCAGGCCTCGCGCCTGTGGGAAGACTTCACCGGCCACAAGGCGACGCGTGTGATGCGCATCTCACGCCGCGTGCCCAAGGTCGGGCTCACCATTGGTGAGTTAGATTTCGTAGGGTATACAACGATTCGTGATGGGGAGCGGCTGGCCTACATCCACCGCTTTCCGAAAAAATCCCGGCCGCTACTAACAGCCAGCTCTGACGGGACACAGCTCGAAATTCACGGCGGTGAGTTTCAGTTCACTGAGGCAGGTATCGAGGGATGACCCGATCGCCTCCTGACACTGGAGTTAGCCCCCATGGCCGAGTTGCTGCTCGTCAATCCGTCGCCGCGCCGGCGTCGTAAGTCTCACCCCAAGCGCCGCCGCGCGCGCCGTGCGAACCCGCACCGCAAGCAGCGACGCCGTCGAAATCCGCATTTCAGGCTGCACCGCCGCCGGCGTCGCAACCCCTCGCTGCGCTCGATCACCGGCATGGTGGTCCCAACGTTGAAATCAGGGTTCACGGGTGCGATCGGCGGCTTGGGCCTGGACCTGATCACCGGGCAGCTGATCGGCGCGACCTGGTTCCCCGCTTCCATGAAGACGGGGCTCCCCTGGACGGGCGTCAAGCTCGCCGGCGCGATCGTCGTCGGGATCCTGGGCAACAAGGTGCTGCGCGGCCGCGGCAAGGCCTTGGCCGATGGCGCGATGACCGTCGTGTTGCACGACGCGCTCAAAGCGCAGCTCGCCACCATGTTGCCGGCGTCCGTCCCGCTGGGTGAGTACCTGACGTATGCACCGACGGTCGGCATGAGCCCCGGGACCGCGCTGCCGCTCTCGACCGGCATGGGGATGTACATCACCGGCGATGGTGCGGGCCTGGGCGAGTACGTCTCAGCCGACATCGGCGCGACCGGTCTCTATGACGCCGGCGGCATGAGTCCGTACGGGGGTGGCTTCGGCTACTAACCCAACACAACCATTTTCCCCCGGCCGCTATTGATCGATCCCACGACGGGGGCTCAGGAGCAACGCTCACGGCGGTGAGCGCTGAACCAACACGCGCAGCTACACACGCGCACTTTGGAGGATCGATCAATGCCTGATGGAAGCGCTCCCGCTCCCCAGACCGCATCCCGCGGCTGGCGGGGCAAAAACCCGGTGCCGGTCTCGGCACTGAATCAGTACAACCCGAACCGCGCCGGCTCGCTGGAAGCGATCTGGCAGCCGTTCTATGACTTTCAGACCTACCCGACCACGGGACAGACGCAGTTGCTGTTCTTCCAGGTCCCGAACGGGCAGGGCGGAAAGAATCTCGCGCAGACCAACATGACCAACGCGGGCCTGTTCCCCGCGCCCACCATGTTCCTGTGCACCGGCGTCCAGGTCGTGTTCATCCCCGGGGCCTCGGCGTCCCAGATCGGCACCGCGGCCGCTCGAGCGCTCAACAACGTGATCGACACGATCGCGGTGGCCAACAGTGGCTACCTCGAATTCTCGATCGGCTCCAAGGTGTACCTGCGCGATGCGCCCATTGGGAAGTTTGCCCCCAACTTCACCGTGCAGGTCTTCGGTGCCATCAACGGCGCCGGTAACACGGGATCCGCCGACGTGCAGTTCGCGCGCGCCGCGGGTCGCTACTACGACATCACGCCGTTCGTGATCCCGCAGACACAGAACTTCGCCGTGACCCTCAACTGGCCGACGGCGCAAACCGTGGTCACCCAAGGGACGATCGGCGTGATTCTGGACGGCTTCTACTACCGGCAGTCGCAGTAACCGCGGCTCTGTTGGTGTTGGCCCACCCGGGCGCGCGCAGCTTTTGCGCGCGGGGCCAGTCGGATCGGAATCCCTCGGGGCGTATCGGGCGCCCCGGGAGTGTTGGAGTGAAACCATGTCTGCCACAGCGCAAGCTGTCCAAGCTCAGATGCCACGGCTGCCGGCTGTGGGGGTGTTTGCCCCCCAGAAGGGCAATATCGATTACTTCGTGTACCCGTTCCTCGTGGCCTCGCTCACCTTTGCCGCCGGCGCGAACGGGCCGACGGCCACCATCAATCAACAGATCTCGACCGATTCAGACTTCTATTGGACCGGTACGACGTACCAGACCGATCTCGCGACCGCGGCCCAGACCAACGCCTCGCGCGTGGTGCCGGCGGTCACCGTGCAGATCATCGACCAGGGCGCCAACCGCCAGCTGCACAACGCACCCGTGCCGGTTGCAACCGTGGCCGGCTACGGCAATGAGCCGCACCGTCTGGTTCACCCGCGCATGTTCACGCGAGGCAGCACCATCACGGTCGTGTTGTTCAACTATTCCACGGTGGAGAACTACACCAACCTCTATCTGGTGCTCGAGGGCTTCAAGATCTACAGCCTGTAAATGCGGCGGGATTGCCGCGCGAGGCGCACGGACGCGCCGCCCCCCGCTCGAGGAGCTCGTGTATGCAAGTCTTGAGTCCGGATCAGATGACGGCCTACTGGAGCCGGGTGCGCGGCAGCGGCCGCATGCGCCGCTATCCCTTTCCCGCCGCCGGCGTCGGCTACTCGCAGAACGACCCGAATACCTTCCCGCAGGATGCCAAGTATTCGGAAGGGTTGGTCTTCGGCGGTCCGGGGGGTGTGCCGCTCGCCTCGCTGCCGAACTCGGACGCGCTGATCGCGCTGAACAACACACTCAACCAGACCAACACGAGCACCAGCACCAGTACGACAGGTGCGGCGGCGCCGTTCGTCAATCGCGATCGCTTCACGGTCACCCCGTTCATCACCGCCGGCTCGATGCAGGTGCTCGCCCAGAATGACAAGCGCTCGGGGCTCCTGGTGCAGAACCAAAGCCCGACGCTGACGCTGTTTTTCAACTTAGGTTCCGCCGCCGGTCCCAACATCGGCATCCAGTTGACCCCGGGGCAGGGCATCTTGTTTGAGCACATCGTGCCCAACAACTTCGTCACCGCGGCGTTTGTCGGCGGGGCGGGGTTCGGCGTGGTGGCCGAGGCCACGCGGGGTTAAGCGATGGGGTTCTTTGGCTCTCCACCGCCCACGATCGCGCATGGCGGCGGGCTCTTCGGGGCCGCCAACGTCGCCACCTGGTTCGCCGGTGGCCCCGGGGTCCCCGGCAATGTCATCAGTGTCGCCATTATCGATCTCGCCCACTGGGTGGGCCTGATGGACACCGGCGATGTGATCTCAACGGCCGACGGGGGATTCACCTGGCAGCACTTCACGACCCCGTTCTCCGGCGGCGGCTCTGGAGTGGCGATTGCGAGCAACGGCTCCTCTGTGGTCGCCGTCGGCAGCACGCCGGCCGCCGTGCCCACCTTGATCCGTTCCATCGACACCGGGGCCACCTGGTCGGATGTCACCCCGGGCGGGGAAACGCCGGCCTCCGTGCAGTTCCTGCCGCAGTTGAATGCTTACATCGCGCTCAGCGGCCCGGGGGCTGCCACGACCGACGTGTTGATTTCGATCGATGGGGCGATCTGGTCCAGCTCGAGCATCCCCGCGGCCATCACCGCCTTCACCAACGCCTTCGCCGAAGGGGCGGGCAAGCTCCTCCTGCCGCTGACCGATACGACGAACGGCGGCATCATGGGGATCGCGCTCTCGACCGATAGCGGGCACACCTGGTCATTGCAATTCGAGGGCGCGGCGGAGTCCGGTACCGCCTTCAGCGTGATCTACAACGGCTCGGTCTGGAACGTCGTCGCGCAATCCAACGTCGATGGCAAGGTGTTGAATGCCACCTCGCCCGATGCGCTCAATTGGACCGAGCGCAACCGGCAGGGGAATCCCGCGCTGCCGCCATACCGCGACGTGCCGCAGGTGCTGCTCGGGAACAGCTTCATCACCGCCGCGGGCTTTCCCGTGGAGATCGGCGCCTCGAGTGACAACGGGCTCACCTTCAGCGCGCACGCGCCCCCCAATCCCGGCGGCGGGGGCCTGCAGAGCATGTTGGATTTCAACGGGACGCTGCTGCTCGACCTAAGCGGGGTCATCTCGAGCGCCGATCTCAACAACTGGCAAACCGAGCTCACGCTCGCGAGCGGCCAGGTCAACACGTTCGTCACCGCGCTCGGGCTCACGCTCGCCGGCGGGATCGATGATTCGGGCAATGCCACCCTCTGGAGGCGCACCCCATGAAGGACGGCGCGCTCTTCTGGTGGGCCGCCGGCGGCTTGTTACTTCTCACACTCGGAGCCGGCGGTCTCGCCGTGGTCAACACTATGTGGAAACAACAGGGCGCAGGACCTACATGGCTACCGGCGCTGAACCAGGCTGAAGGCCGCTACGGGATCCCGGCCGATCTCCTGGCGCGCATCGCCTACCAGGAGTCGCATTTCCGGCCCGACATCATCAGCGGGGCGACGGTCTCGCCGGCGGGCGCCCTCGGCCTCATGCAACTGATGCCGCAGTACTTCGCCTCTGTGCAGGTCCCGCGGCCCTTCACCCCGGTCAACACGTTGGCCCAGATCGATGAGGCCGCGCGACTCCTGCAGGGGCTCTTCGCGCATTTCAACGACTGGCAGCTGGCCGTCGCCGGCTACAACGATGGCCAGGGGAATGTCGATCAGTTCCTCGCCGGCGCGCGCGATCTGCCGGATGAAACCTACGCCTATCTCGCGCAGGTCTTCGGCGATGTCCCGGTTCAATCGAATGCTTGAAGGAGAATTCAACATGTCAGTGTCTGATCACGGTCCGCCTCCGGAGCTCGTCCAGATCGATCCGACCCTGGGCCTCGAGGCCCATATCGCGGCGGTGTTCTCCGGCGCGTTGGGAGCGGCGATCGCCGCGTGGCTCTCGAGCAGCTTCCATGTGCCCGCGCAGGTGGCTACCTGGTTGGTGGGTGCCGTCGGCATCGGCATCACCTCGATCGTGCACTGGGCGCACGCGAAGCTCTATCACGGGCCGGCCGCCGGCAACGGGCCTCAGATCGTCAAAGCGCTCTGGGCGGTGCTGATCCTCTCGGCGCTGCTCGCGGGCGCTGCGAGCTGCGCGAGCTCGCCGGCAGCGGTCGGGTGCGGTTCGAAGGCCGGCCAGTCGCTCGAAACCTGCACGTACGCGCTCTTCGGGACCTACGTGGTAGTCGAGCACGAAGCGGCTGCGCTCATCCAAAGCGACCAGGTGCCCGATGCGGCCAAGACGGCGATCGCCCAGGCCGACGTCAAGGCCGCACCGCTGATGGAAGCGGGGCGCGACCTGGCGCTGCAGTATGCGAGTGTGCGCGCCCAGGTGCAGGCGGGCGCCTCGAGCGCCGATCGACTGGCCATCCTCACCGATCACCTGCAGGCTTGGCTTGCCCAGGCAGAACCTGCCGTCTCTCAACTCATCGCGGCGGTGAAGGCCGCCAAAGGACCCTAGTCATGGAGCTGTTAGTGTTGGTTCCCGCGTTTCTGCGCGCGCTCTCCGTGGCGCTCACCTCCGGCAAGTTTGCCGGCTGGGCGTTCAAACTCGCCGACATCAGCGCGCTCGGCGCGCTCCTGATCGAGCTCGGCGAGGAGGGCCAGCAGCAGCTGCAGGCCTTGACCGATCAGATCAACGGCCTGGTGCAATCGAAGGAGGCCCCGACGGAAGGCGAATGGGCGCAGCTCGAGCAGGTGCACCAGGCCTCCAAGCAGCTGATCGAGGCCTATCTGCAACGACAGCTCGCTGCCGCGGCGCCCGCGGGGGTGTCGCCACCGACAGCGGTGCTGGCCGATGGAACTGCGCACGCTGGGTAACTTAAGTCTGGCGGCGGCGGTGTCGATCGGGGCGATCTACTCGGTCCGCGACATCCGCCGCCACGGCTGGTGGCAGGCCTTGAAGGGCACGTCGACACCGGCCGGCAGTTTCGAGGATCGCATGGGCCAGCTGGCCGGCTGCGGGCGTGGCGCTGTTCCTCCTCACGCGCCTGATCCCCTCGGGAGTCAATGATGGACCCTAACGACGATACGCTGCCGCCGGCGGGCTCTTCGGGCACCCCGGACTATGGGGAGATCTCCCCGGATGTGGTCACGATCAGCACCGGCTTTCCGTACACCTTCTGGGCGTTGGTGGCGCTGGGAGTGTGGGTGCTCTTCGGTGAGCGTCGCTGGCGCCGAGCTCGCCGGCGGTGAGTGATCTGTCGGCGACCGATGTGTTGAAACGCGGGGCGGTCGTCGGCCTGTGGGTGCGTGCGCGTTGGAAACTCCTAAGTTGGATCGCCGGCGTCACGGTGTCGGTGCTCGGGGCGCTCGCCTCGGCGGCCCTCTGGGTGTTACATCAAACCTGGGATGTCGAGGAGCTGCAGAAGCGCGACCCGACCGACCAACTGAACCGCATCGAGGCGAAGCAAACCGAAATCCTCACGCAGCTCGCCGGCGTCAAGTCTGATCTGACCAACATCGAAGGACGCGTCGGCCGCCAAGAGGCGCAATGGGATCGCGTCACCGAGCTCGCCGAGGCGCCGCCGCACCGCCGGCCGCGATCGCGAGTTATACAGTAGCGAACTGTATAAAATTCGTTTTCTGAAGTGGGGGGCGATCGCGCGCTTCCTGGTCAGCGATCCTCGGGCAGCACCGTCCAGCGTCGCTCGATCCAATCGGCCTGGAAGGTGCGGCCCCGCAGGTTCTCGAGCTCCGAGCGGTAGATGCGGACCTGGCCGTGCAGGAACGGGATCGAGCGGATCTCTCCGGGGCTGAAGCACCAGCCCTCGGGGCTCACCAGGTGGCCATCCGTCAGGCGCCAGCCCGCCCAGGCATCGCGTACCTCGCCGAGCTCCCCGGAAATGCAAAGTGCGAGCAGCCGATCGAGCCAGCGCGGGCAGCGCCGGCGTACTTTCCAGCGCCGCGCCGTACTCTCGTGCACCCCAGTGAGGGCCACCAAACGCGCCGCGGTGACCCCGTCGAGCGAATCCGTGCCCATGGTGAGACGTTTAGCGGCCCGGGCGTCGCGGCCTTGAGACACTCGAGCACGAATCGCGCGCCACATCGCACCAGAGTACGGGCAGAACGGCGCCGGCGGCCACCCCGGCGCGATTTGCCATAATATACAGAGCAGGCAGGCTCCAACATGTTGGTCGCCGCGTAACCCTCGGCACGGGCAGGGGATTGCGACCAACCTAACAACGCACCCACGAGCAAAACGCTCGCGGCGTGGGATTTGAACCGGGCCGCGATGCGCTGCCACACTTTCAGGACGTCGGGCCTGCTCTCGCGCTCTGCCTCGACGCACGCCAGCACGTACTCCGGCGGCTCTTCCAACAATGCAGCGATGCGCGTCACATATTCACGTCCGATCGCCGATCGACCATGTTTCCAGTTGTTCACCGTGCTCTCACTGGCAGGGATCACCTTCGATAGTCCCCACCAGCTGGTCGAATACTTCGCGCGCAGGCGCTCGAGGAGGTCCTTGGTCGTCTCCAATTTCATTGCCCCGCCGTCCGGTCGCTGTGATCGATCGCACGCTACAGGGCACCAGGAGCGCCCACAACCAGTCAGCCGTTGACGGGCGTCACTCGCTAGAGGGATGATGGCGGCCGGTGCGGTTCCCCGCTCCGCCGCTGCTGGACCGCCTTCTGGCACTCCAAGTTGAGGCTACGTCGGGGAAATCGTCACTGGGGAGCCGCGCCCCTTTCGCGGTCCCGCGTGAGTGACGTCACGCGATCAACACAACTTGGAGTGCACCGTCCATGGAAGCGATCGTTGTCGTACCCGCCCCCCAGGCGGCCCCGCTTGGGGAGCTCACCCTCACCATGCAATCGCAGGATGCTCGCTACACGAAGCTCCTGCGGCTGCACCGCCTCAAGGCCGACCTGCGGCGCATCCGCGCCGAGCAGGAGGCCCTCGAGGCGGAGCTTTTCGGACCGACCGCATGCATCCGCTGATGCGCTGCGGTCTCCTCGAGCACCTGCGCGATCAGCGCGATGCCGCCATGGCCGCCGCGGAACTGTGCGCCCAGGCCGCGCGGCAGTCCCACGGGCTGGACCGTCTGATGTGTGAGCTCGATTTCGACGCCTTCGTCGAGGTCGCCCGTACGTTCAACTGGCAGCGCCTGCGGCTGCTCAAGTTGATTACGAACCGGGGGGAGGCCATCCGATGAGCTCAATCTCCCCCGGGCGTGGGACCGATCAATCTGCCGTGGCGATCCGGCAGTCCCCCGCCTATCACCAGATCCTGTCCAAGGTCAGGATGGCGGCGGCCGATGAGCGCAGCATCGGCGTGCTCTCGATGGGCGAGCGCATCGCCGTGGCCCTGGTGTTGGATCGGCCCGATCTGTTGCCGGAGACGTACGGCACCATTCTCGAGGCGGTCGATCGCCTCGGGGCCGACTGGCTCACCGCCGCCATCCTGGTGCACCGCGATCGCGCGAGCGGGTGGTGGGACGAGTGACGGAAACGGCCACCGCAGCCGTCACTCCTTTGCCGGACCGCGTGCCGGCGCGCACCATCCGCCTGATCCGGCGCCTCCACAAGCTCGACCAGGAGGGTTTCGCCGCGGGCTTCGGCGTGTCGACGCGCACCGTGATCCGCTGGGAGCAGAATGGACTCGACCCTGCACAACTGCCCACCTCCGCCGAGATCGACGGCCCCGACTGGCGCAAGCGACTGCTCGCCTGGTACCTGCAGCGTTATCACGCAGCCCTGTCAGCTGACAGTCCCGAGCTGCGTGCGCTCGAAGCTTCCGAAACCGAAAAAACCGCTCGCGGCCGACGCGCCCGTCGGCCGCAAAGGAGAGCGTGATGATCCCCTTCGTGCTGCCCCTGATCGCCTCGGTCTGCCTCCAGGAGGGCGAGCTGCGCGCGCAGCTCAACGAGCTCATCGACCTCACCGACGTGTCGGTGATGTACGACTGGAACGTCATCGGCCCGGTGCGCCGCGCGCGCTTCTGTCCGCCCGAACCGCTGACGGCCAACGCGGCGCTCACCGGGTTGCTGGCCGGGACCCGTTTCACCTGGGACTGGGTGAACGAGCGCACGCTCGCCGTGACGCCGATCGGTGCGTGTCATCCGGAGTGGGGCGCCAATGCGCCGGCGCCGCCGTGCCTGCCGCCCGCGCTCCCCACCCTGGCCAAGGGGTACTGAGTGCCCGGACCCCGCGCCGTCAGCGAGCTCCTGGAGGTCTGGTTGCGAGGCCTGCCGCTGCACGAGTCGGGGATTCTGCGCGCGCTCGCGCTCGCGATCGCGCAAGCCAAGGGCTGCGCCAGTGAGCTGCCGCCCTCGATCGATCGCCGCTGTCGCGAGCTGATCGCCACCAAGTTGGATGAGGCCGAGCACTGGGCGTTGGCCGCGCTCCGGGCCGCGGTGGATCGCGCCGATCGGGAGCGGCCGCCGCCGCGCTCCGAGCTCACCGCGCTACTCGCAGAGGACGAGACGCTCGAGGAGAGAATCGAGCGCTGGGACCGCGAGCGCGATTGCGGGGATGCAGATGAGTTAGGTCTGGACGGTCACCGCAACAAGGATCGGCCATGAGAAACACGCCGCACCGCGAGCTCACCTGTCCGGGCTGCGGGCAGTCATTCAACGCATCCCTCGATCCGGTCGGCCAGGGCACACCCTGCCCCGGTGATCTGTCGGTCTGTGTGTACTGCACGCTGTTTCTGGTCTACGGGGACGATCTAACACTGCGCCAGCTCACCAATGCGGAGCTGCGCGGGCTGTTGCCGGAAGACCGTCGCGTGCTCGAGGCATTCGCGTCCGCCGTTCGCCGCGGGTGGAAGAAAAACGGGCCGCCGCCCCCGACAAGGGCGGGATACGCATCACATGGCGCGCATCAACACGGCGCGCGACGAAGGCCTGCAGGGGAGGGAAGCATGAGCAACCAGTGTTTGATCTGGTCTTTCGAGCATGGCAAGTGGTGGCGCGCAAACGGGGCGGGCTACACCGATCAACTTCAGGAGGCCGGCCGTTACGGTCTGCTCCAGGCGCTGCAAATCTGTGAGAATTCGCTGGTGTCAGATCCGCTCCAGCACGGCGAGGCCATCCTGCCGCTGTGGCTGGCGCTGCCGGAGGGCGTGCAGCCGTTGCGCACGCAGGGCTCGCGCGAGCTCCTCGAGGTGACCGGCGGGCCTGACGGAGACGACAGCTGGCGCAAGACCGGGTGCTACGTTCGCGCCCTGCGGCGCAACGGCTGGGCCAACGTCGATATCACCGAGCTTGATCGTGACTCGCTCGTGCAGTGGCTGCGCAGCCGCGGCGGTGAGAATCCCTTAGCCGAGGCGGTTGTGTTGCGCCTGTTGGGGTACGAATGATCAGGCTATGGCTGTGGCGGTCACTGGTCGTGGTGGCTTGGGTGGGAACGATCGTGATCATTGTCATGGGGCTGCGCTGGCTCCTCCCGGGCGATGAGTATTTCGAGTTCCGCATCCTGTGCTCGTTCGTGTTGGGTTGGTTGAACGGCAGGTACTCCGCGCGCGCGTGGATTCGGCTGTGGGAGTTTCGATGAAACTCGGCCATCTGCTGAAGGCCTGCCGCACGGAGGAGGAGCTGCGCGAGCTCGCCGATGTCTTCTCCTGGGCGGCCGCGGGCTTGCTCTACTCGGTGCGTAACCGCCGCGATCAAATGGATCTGATCGCTCCCGATCTGTTGGTGTTGGGCCTCGTCAGTGAGTGAGATTCAGCGCAAGGTGGGGACGCACTGATGAGCAGAATTTTCCGCGCAACCGCCGTCGCTACCTCAACCGTGTTGATGGAACAGGTTGGCGACCACATCGAAGTAAAGGTGCAGCTCGATATATTGGGAATGCTGTTCACCGCGCCGCGCAAGTTCTCAACGATTGGCGAGGCTTCCCACTGGCATGAGTATCTCGTCACCGCTCTACAAGGCATGGCGCGGCTGCATGGTCTGAGCGATGAGGCCCGATCTCTGCGCGTGAGCGAGAAGGAGGAGGAAGGCGATCGGTGAAGCGTGATCCGCCATCAGTGTTGAAGCCGCCGTCTGTTGACTGCGTGGCCCGTATCGCGCAGGCCTGGGATTGCGAAGGCGACTACATCTTTCAACCGCCTTTCGAGCATCGCGCCATTCTCGCCCTCGCAGGCCTGGCCGAAGGTCTCGAGCAGCTGCGTTGGCGGCAGCTGCGCGCCGAGGAGCGGCGGAAGATCGCCCATGCGCTGTTGCGCATCTATCAGCGAGTCACCCCCGTGATCGCCTGGTGCTTTGCGCTGGAGGGCGATACACGTTGAGCACCAGCGCCGGCGATCTAACGGGCTCGGGTTATGAGACCGCCCCCGCGCGGGCCGCCGGCGTCTGGTTTGGCTCTCCCTCGATCTGCCGCTCGCAATTCCGCGAGTTGCCGCTGCGCTGCATCCTGGTCCCCACGCTCGGCGGACCGCTGCTGCACTTCCCCGACCGACACCGCGCCCTAGCGAGTGTGTGGGCTGCCCGGATCGAGGACCTGCGGCCGCGCTACTTTCGCGCGTTCAGTGTTGAGTGGCGTATCGACATTGCAAAGCGGGCGCGCCAGTGGCATCTGAAGCGTGTCGCGATTGCCGACGGGTACCATTGGCCGAACTTCATCGGGTGTTGGTTCCTCTTCGAGGGCGAGGAGGACCCCTACGACCACTGATCAGCAATCACTGCTGCCTCTGGAGCTCGACGCCGATCGCCTCGAGCTCCAAGCCCGCCAGATCCAGGAGGCGGGCGAATTCGGCGCCGTCTTCACCGATCCGGAGACCGGTGAAACAGTCAGCTACGCCTCGCTCGCGCCGGCAGCCCTCGCCGCCCAGGAGCAACTCGAGCTGAAGCTCGAATCGGCCAACCTGCGCCAGCACGTCCGCCTCAAGCTCGCTGATAAGATCGAGCGCGACGTGTTGCCGCTGCTGGCGTTGCCCTGGGTGCAGCACATCGTGGACCAGCTGCGCATCGCGCGACATGACGGGCCGATCTACTTCGATCACAACACGGGGAAGTTAGTCCCGCTGTGGGATGCCAAGGCGGGGCTCGCGCGCTATTGCCCCGACGATGCGCGTGAGGAAGCGCAGCGCGTAGTGAACAAGTACCGGCCGGTGCTCCTCGAGCACCAGGCGGCCGGTTACAACATCTATACGTGCGTGCTGACGGCTCCCAACGTCGGCCGCGGCGGGCTGCGCCGAGAGCAGGATCGGCAGTTTCGCGCGTTCCGCCAGATGCTGAAGCGCCGCTATCCCGACGGCTCGCTGGTGTTTCCGGAGATCGCCGGCGCCCTGGTCGTGCAGGAGTCGCCCCTCGGCGGCTATCGCGACTGGCACGTCCATCTGAATGTCATTTTCGTGGTCCGGGGTTCGATCAACTACGGCAAGCTGCGCAGTCGCTGGGGCGCCAACCTCGAGATCGACCAGGTGGCCGCCGGCAAGCATCTGAGTGAGACGCAGCGGGCCGATGCCATGCGCTGCGCGCTCACCGAGCTCATCAAGTACCCGGTCACAGCGATGGCCGTGAAGTCCGCCAAGAAGGCCCTGCAGCATTCGCGCGATCCGGATCGGCCGCCGGCGCCGGGGATGCTGGACTACAGCGGCAGCGAGCTCCTCGAATGGATGCGGGGCCAACGCGGCCATCGCCGCACCCGCTCGTACGGGTGTTTGTTCAAGGTGAAAAAGCCTGAGCCGCTCCCAAAGGGACCGCGCACCTTCGTGGGTCGCATCAGCTGGCTGGGCAAGCGCTACGGCGTGAAGCTCGCGCTGCCTGCTCCTATTGGGTCCATACGGGAGGATAACTCGTCCCCTCAGGCGGAGATTGCGCGCTACGTGGCGATGCTCCGCGGCCTCGGCGTGTCCAAATCGGGTGAGCGGGGCGCCTGGCAGGCCTCTCTCCCGCCCCATCTGCTCGACGAGCTCGAGTTCTAACAAAAAAATCGGGTCTCCCGAGGCCCCGCCGTCTCCGTCGACATGTTGGAAGTGCGATCTAGCTCACCGGGTCGGTAAATTTCGTGTGACCGGGTCGGCACTCGGCCGGGGCGGGGCGGATTCTGTGAAGTGGTCTGCGGATCGCGACAGCGTCACGCGCGCAGTCTCCCGCGCACTATGCGACGACCCTCACACACGGCCGAAATGTTGCGGCGCCTCGCCGAGGAGCTGCAGGGGCAGGAAGATCAGGAGCGCCACGACGCGGAGTTCCGCGCCGAGCAGGAACAGCGCGACAAGCAAGAGGCCGAGGAGCGGCAACAGCTCGCTTCGATCGAGTACTCGTTGCGGCGGATCGCCCAGACGCTGCAGGAACTGCGCATGGATGTGGCGAGCGGCGCGTTGAGGCCTCACAAATGAGGCGCCCCGATCCCGAGACCCCGCCGCGCGTCAACGTGCTCCCGATCGAGCTCCCGATCACCGGCCTCGAGGTGGAGCTCTCGAGCAAACTCCTGCGCGTCAGCGTCTGGACCGAGCGGCACGGCCTGGTCAATCTGCTCGAGCTCCCGTATCGGGAGGGCATCACGAGCAAGTCGCTGCGGCAGCTCGCCAACGAAGCATTCCAACGCGCGTACGAGTCCGATCTGCACCAACTGACCCCGCGGGCCGTCGAGCATGTTGGATAAGCAACTGCTCGAGTCCTGCAAGATGCTGCGGGCCTACTTCAGTGGGCCGGAGCCTTGGCCGCGCGAGTTCGCTCCGATCGTCCCGCAGCTGCGCGAATTCCTCGCCGGCGTCGAGGACCTGGGCGATCGCTTAGGCCTGGTCGAGCTCGCCCTGCGCACCTTGCACCAGGAGCAGGAGGCGGTCTCGCCGCGGCGGCTCACCCAGGAGGAGCTCGCGCGGCAGTATCCGTTCTACGAGACCATGCGCTTGCGCTTCGTGGAGAGGGACGGCCGGCGGATCATCCAACAGTACTTCATGCGGCCCGTGATCCCGCTCGATCGCATGCCGCTCGAGGGCTACGCGGCCTGCGAGTGGCGCGACGTGCCGCTCCTCGAGACCGTCTGATGGTCTGGCCGGTGTTGCTCGCGGTCTCGCCGCTCCTCCTGCTTGCGGCTTTCTACGGCGCGTTGGCCTGGTGGCATCGCCGGCGCTCGCGAGCGTGGTCGGCGCAGCTCGAGGCCGTGCACAAACAACCTTGGATCTGGCGCTGCAGCCGCGTCGGCGGCGGGGGTGTGTTTGATACGCCCCCGCTGCTGCGCACTGAGGCGCTCGACTATGTGACCCGGCAGGGCACGCACCAGATCGTGTTCGTCGATGACGATCACAAATTTATTTTCTATCGGAGCTTGTAGCCGCCGCGACAGCACAACACTGCAGACCAGGGGCACTCCCTCACCATGACAGTGCACAACTGCTCTCGGCAGACCGGGCGTGCAATTCCCCGGGCGGTGGCTCTTCGGAGGTCTGATGTTCAAACAGGACTGGGTAATCGGCTCGGGCGCCCCGCCGCCCAAGTGGCTGCTGAAGGAGTTCAAGCGCGCGCTCACCCTCATGGGCAAAAACCGCGAGGTCGTGCATGTGTTTGACACCGGGCAGCGCCCCGACCGCTGCTTCAGCTTCATCATCGCGATCGCGCCCACCCGCAGCTCGGAGGAGCTCTCCCGCAAAATCGCCGAAGTGATCGGCGCCTCGCCCCAGGCCGTGGTCGATTCGACTGATGCGGCGGCGGTCGCCGCGGCGAAAGCCCCACCTGGAGAAGGAACGCCGTGAAGAATCAACCTAACATTGTGCTCATCGATGAGCCGCAGTTCCCCTCGCTCGCCGAGCTCCCGTTCTATGAGCGCGATCCCAACCAGACCTGCCGCACCTGTTACAACCTGGTGCGGCTGAAGGAGCACCCGCTCGACCAGGAGGGCCGGCTCTATTGCAAGGTGGGGCCGCCGGGCCTCACGACCTTGCCCGGGCCGGGCGGCTCGACCGCACAGCTTGCCTCCCAATTCTCACCGGCCCATCCCTTGCAGTGGTGCTTTCAGTGGGTGCCGCGCGGGGCGGGGGGTAATCCGGGCGGTAATTCCCGGGGTAATTGATCGGTTGTTTTGCAGGTTGAAAACGGGGTAATCGCCCCGGTAGATCGAGGGGTATATATGGCGCGCGAGCGGCCCAGAAACGTCGGTTCAGTGGACACAGCGGGGGCCACGGAGGCCGTTTTGCTCACCCGATTGGACGAGGAGGGCGGCTACGATGCCGAGACGGAGGCCTCCTTCGAACAATTCCGCGAGGATCTGCGCACGCAGAACAGCGGCGGCACGCTCTGGGTGCATCGGTTGCCGCTGGATGAGCGGGGCGAGCTCATCGCCAATGCGCGCGGCTCGCTGCTCTTCACCGCGCCGATCGAGCGCTACACCTTGGAGGAGGTCTTCGCGAAAGTGCAGACCGAATACATGGCGCCCAACGAGCGACGCACCTGTGTGCGCGTCACTGGGAGCAAGAAGGGCGAGCGCGGCCTGCGATTCAACCGCATCGTGATCGTGGAGACTCCGCTGCGCGCACCCGACAAGGCCGATTCCGCGCGCGAATCGGTCGCCGAGCTCCTGCGTGCGCTGCAGGAGTCGCAAAAGGCCACCGTGACCATGGTGCGGGAGATGTTGACTCAACATCGGCCCGCGCTGCCGGCGCCGGCGACCCCGCCGATCGCCCAGATCCGGGAGCTCGCCGAGGTGATCTTCCTTCTACAGGGCGGGAAACCCGCCGCCGCCGCGGCGCCGCCGGTCGCCGCGATCGCGCCGCCCTCGGTGCTGGATCAGCTGAAGACCCTGCGCGAGCTGCGCGGCTTTGTGAGTGAGCTCGCAGGCGACGCCGGCGAGGTCCTCGAGCCGGGCGAGGAGAGCGGGGGCAGCATGTTGGCCACGCTCAAACACTTATCCCCGTGGGCAGCGCTCTTCAATCAAGTACTGGCACGCGGCGGCGGAGCTCCGCAGCGCCGCCTCGTGCGCCCCGGGAGTGCGGGTTCGAATCCCGCACCTGGCGCCCCGACCAGGTCCGAGGCCGCTGGTAGCGGTCCCGCGGGTTTGACAATTCCCGCATCGGGGCAACCCAACAGTCAGCCCTCGGCGCATGCCGCCGGCGTCGCCCCCATGACTCCCTTGCAACCCAACCCGGCGACGCCGGCGGAGGACCCTGTGATTGCTCAGATGCGCGATCAATTCGCCGCGCTCACCCAGTCAGCCGCGGAGGGGGCAGATCCGGTGCAGGCCGCCGCCATGATCCTGCAGATGATCCCAGCCGATTCGCAGGCCGAGTCCGTGTTGTTAGGGTTCCTCGAGGACGCGGGTTGGTTCGGTAAGCTCTGCGGGATCTATCCGCCGGCTCGGCCACATGAGGCCTGGTTCGTGCAGCTGCGCAAGGAGATTCTCGCGGAGTTTCCCGAGGAGGGCGCAGCCCCGGGCACCGACATCATTCCGATCGAGTGAGACGCGTGCTGCAGTGTGACCGCGAAGCGTGGGCATTGAGCGCACTGCGCGAAGCCTTGCGGCATCTACCGTTGGCCCGTGTTCGTTTCGACACCGGGCGCACCGGCGCCAACCTTTTTCGTATCCGGGATCTGAGCGTCCGAGCGGATCGGCTCGAGGACAACGGGGTCATCATGGTGCTGTTGGAACCTGCAGAACCATGAATCCGCTCTCTGACTTCCGCCGGCGTCACGCGGTGCACTATTCCGGCACGCATCCGATGACGCACCGGTTTCCCAAAACTCTCCTGCGCCGATTGGATGCGATGTCCGATCGCCTGGGATGGAAACGCAGCCAGGTGATCATGGCCATTCTGGAGGAAGGCCTCAATCTCCTCGAGGCGGGCCTGGAGCTCGAAAAGCGTGACGCGCCTCCTGGCGATAGCACATAGGTCACTTCAAACATCAACACAACTGTACATACACGTGTGTTGACACCCTTGACCCGCTGAAAATCCGCGCTCTATCGTCGGCCCCGCACTGATCCTCTGACGCTGCTTTCGAGGTGTTAGGTGTTCTATGTGGGTTGATCGGGTGCCGCTGGCGCCTGGCTCGTTGGTCTCATCTCCTTCGCCAACCTACGCGACCCTGCAGGGGTTGCCCGATGGTGAGCTCGGTACGGCCGAGACGCTCTCAGTGATGCGGGATGTGGTACGCGCGGCCGTGCGCGATCCAAAGCAGGTCGTGCGCGAGGCGGCGCTGCAGATCCTGAACGCTGCCGGCGTGCCGCAACGCAAATGGGTGCGCGAAATACAGGCATTGCATGCCTTCGTGCGCGACACCATCCAGTACGTGACCCACCCGCAGGGCGTACAGATCGTGCAGGAGCCGGCGAAGACTCTGGAGTATGGCCGGGGCAACTGTGTCGATAAGTCGGTGCTTTTGGCCTCGCTCCTCGAGGCGCTCGGTCACCCCTCGCAGTTCGTCGCCCTTGTAATCCGGGGGCAGCAGAACGGCCAGTTTTCCCACGTGATCGTTGAAACGAAGAACGGCCCCAATTGGATGCCGCTCGAGACGATCCTCTCAGTGCCCGCGGGTTGGTACCCCCCCGATGCCGAAAAGCGCTACGTGAGGAAAATCTAACATGTGGGTACGAGAACCCCCGCGGCCGCGTCACCTGGTCGCCTATGTGCCGAGCGCCCGGCGGGCAATCCCGCGCGTGAGCACGCAGTTGAATGCGGCGCTCCTTGGTTCCCTCGGGCTCGCCACGGGAGTGACTGGAGGTCTCACCGGTGCCGCCACAGGCGCCAAGGTGGGTTCGGTGGCAGGTCCCATCGGGACGGCGATCGGCGCCGGCGTCGGTGCGATCGCCGGCGCGTTGCTGAGTGTGCTCGGTAAGCAGGATCAGGAGATCCAGAATTTCAACCAGGCGCAGCAGCTTGCCGACTCTCAAGGCCCCATGGCGGTGCTCAACATCGCCGACAAGTATCTGGTGTTGGCGGGGCTGTTCGATCTGCAGCCCGGGCAGATCAAGGGCAACATCCCGATCTACAAGCGCTACGGCCGCATGGGCGAGCAGCGCTTCGTGACGGACATGATGACGCGGGTTTACCAGGCCACCCAGGCCGGTCAGATCACCGCGAACGACACCGCGCAGTCGGTCATGACACGCATCGTGCAGCCCTGGATCGATCAATGGGGCTACGGGCCCATGTCCGATCACAACGCCGCGATGATCAACATGATTCTCATGGGGATGATCGCCGAGTACACGCAGGGGCTGCAGACCCGTTGGCGTGCCCGCGCGGGAGACTATCCTTTCGGCAGCCTGCCGGCCTTCAGCCTGCCGGCCCCGATCACGCCGGCGACACCGGCGCCGGCGAGCTCCTCGGGGCCGGTGCAGGTGGTCGCGGCCCCGCCGCCGGCGGTGCAACAGGTGACGGCCGTGCCGGTCATCACTCCCGCACTGATCGCCGCGTCCAACCAAGCCGGGGCACCTGTGGCGGGCGGGAATGTGGTCACGAGCTCGGCCAGTGGCGGGCCGGCGCCAGTGCCGACGCCGGCGAGCTCCACGACAACCGTCCCCGTGCCGGTGACCCCGGCCGGCCAGGTCGATACCAACGCACTCGTCCAACAGCTGCTCGCGCAAGGGCAATCCCAACAGCAGGCCTACGCATCCGCGCTCGCCTCGCTGCAGGCCGCCGGCGTGCCCCCGACTCCCCAGGCCCAGGCGGCCGTCGGCCAGGCCGTGCAGGCCGCCGGCGCCGGCGGCAGTTCGTTGTTTTCCGGCATGGGCGGCGTCGCTATCATCGGCGCACTGCTGTTGGCCTCCTTCGCGCTCGCCCGACCCGTTGGCCCTGCACCCCGCGCGAGGACTCACTAACATGGCCGACAAAATCAACCCCGCCGATGCCAAGGCGCTGGCCAGCTGGCTCGCAGCGACGCATCCCGATCTGTTCCTGGCGGTCTATCACCTGGCCGCCTTCGGCGCGACTCCCAACACGTCGGGCCTGGGTGACATCGGTGATTTTCTCTCCTCCGTCGGCAGTACCCTCTCTGATGCGGCGAGCTCGGTCGGCAACTTTCTCACCGATCCGGACAATCTGAAGACCCTGGCCGGGGTCGCGACGACCTATCTCAGCACGCAATCCCAACAGAACGTGTTGAATGCGCAAATCGCGCGGGTACAGGCCTCGCAACCGCCGCTGCCGGTGCAGTACACGCAGAATTCCGCCGGCCAGTACGTGCCGGTCGTCCCCGTGGCGCAAAACGGGCTCGTGGTGCAACCGAGCTCCCCGGCGGTCGTCCAGTACGTGCCGGCCACCTCCACCATGTTCGCCACGCCGGCGAGCTCGCTCACCGCGCTCACCCCGTACCTGCCGTATGTGCTGGGCGGGGTGGTGCTCCTGGGCGTGTTGCTACTTCGCAGGTGATCTATGCAGTATTCGAGCGGCACGCGCGGGTTTCTGGAGTGGACACGGGATCATCTGCCGTGGGTGTACACCGAGTACGCCAAGCGGGATGTGTCGGGCACCTCCGGCGGGGGGTTGTCCGGATTCAGTTATGCGGACGCGGGCATGCGCCATTACGGCGGCGGGTTGCTCGGCCTGATCGGTGATGACCCGACGACCGAAGACATCAGTGTTGATACGGTCGATGTCTCCCCAAGCGTCGCGGCCGCGGTGAGTGACCCGGCGAGCTCCGCGGCTGCATCGCCCACCTCGAGCAGCCAGGCCGGGATCTTCTCGCAGCTGGCGAGCGCGGTCAGCGGGTTCCTCCTGACCCAGAATCAGCTGCAGACCCAAAACAAAATCGTCAACGTGCAGCTGCAGCGTGCGCAGCAAGGCCTCCCGCCGCTCAACATCAACACGTTGCAGGCGGGCCTCCCCAACCCGACAGTCAATATCGGGCTCTCCTCCCAGACGAGCCAGCTAGTCATGTACGCGCTCCTGGGCGTGGGCGCGCTGTTCGTGCTGCCGCAGCTCTTCAAGGGGGCGCGATGAATCGCGAGCTCACCAACCTCGCCCTCATCGTGCTCGCCGCGGTGATCCTCTATCAGCTGCTGAAGAAAGCGATTCCCAACGCCACAGCGCCGGCGGCCGATGCGATCGCCGCGTTCTGGCTGAAACTCTTCCCCAATCCCCCGCCCATGAACGTGTTGGGGAATGTGGTCATGCCCGATGGCTCGCTCGTGCCCCTGCAGGGCCTCGAGGTGCGCACCGATGCCAACCAGAACGTGTTCGTGAAGGTGGGCAGCAGCGTGTACCAACTGGCCCCCTCGGATGCCAACGGCAACTGGCCGGCGGTCGCGGTGACCGGATGAGCGGCTGCCCAAAAAATCGCGCGTCGCCGGCGATGCTCCGCCTCGCCGGCGACCAGGAGTAAGCCAAAGTGGCCAAGCGTAAGAAATCAACACGTCGGGCTCGCAAGGGTCGCGTCCCTCCGCAGCTGCGCCCGTACCTGTTCAAGAAGGGCCACGGCAAGGTGCGCCGACGAGCTCGTCGGCGCAATCCCGGACGCAAGCGCCGTCGCGCCGGCGCAGGCCTGCGGGTGGCCGAGCAGCGCATCACGACGGTGAAGCGCCGCAAGAATCCCGGCCGCCGGCGCCGAT
>Ga0318524_10000165_pt1 | contig 21016 bp, 21 predicted proteins | sample GRESIP052b4f22_FD_203685 | JGI IMG/M metagenome (GOLD analysis project Ga0318524, IMG submission 203685) | Tropical soil microbial communities from Luquillo Experimental Forest, Puerto Rico - GRE.SIPMG.052b4f22 | ecosystem: Environmental > Terrestrial > Soil > Tropical forest > Bulk soil... | reverse complement strand
GCGGTGAGGAGGGTCACGTGGCTGGTGCGCGTCGGCGACGCGGCGCGAAGTGTACCGGCGGCGACCCGGACGGCCGCTGGTGCTCGTAGGCTCCGGCGCCGAGGAGGCGCGATGACCGATCGACCGAGCTCCGAGGTGCTGCGCGTCGACGTCGAGGGCGGCGTGGCCACGCTGCTGCTCGAGCGGCCCGAGAAGCGCAACGCGCTCGGGCCGGCGTTCTGGGCCGACCTCCCGAGGTTCATGGCATGGCTCGACGGCGAGGACGACGTTCGGGCGGTCGTGCTCGCGGCGGCCGGCCCCCACTTCTCGGTCGGCCTCGACCTCAGCGCGTTCGGGGGGATCGGTGGTGGGGCGGACGATCCCCGCGGCGCCGTCGCCGCGAACCGCGCGCTCTTCGAGTCGGTGCGCACCATGCAGGCGTCGGTCTCGTCGCTCGCCGCGTGCCGCAAGCCGGTCGTGGCGGCCGTCCACGGCTACTGCATCGGCGGCGGCGTCGACCTGATCACGGCGTGCGACGTGAGGCTCGCAGCCGAGGACGCGATCTTCTCGGTGCGTGAGACGAGGATCGCGATCGTGGCGGACCTCGGCAGCCTGCAGCGTCTCCCGCGGATCGTCGGCGCCGGGCACGCCGCCGAGCTCGCGCTCACCGGCAGGGACGTCGACGCGCAGCGGGCGGCACGGATCGGGCTCGTGAACGACGTCGTCGACGGAGGCGGCGACGGGGTGCGCAAGGCGGCGACGGCGCTCGCGGTCGAGATCGCTGCCAACTCCCCGCTCGCGGTCCAGGGCACCAAGGCGGTGCTCGCCGCGAACGACGGGCGGACCGTCGAGCAGGGGCTCGAGTACGTGGCCTGGTGGAACAGCCTCTACCTGCGCAGCGACGACCTCACCGAGGCCATGACCGCCTTCCGCGAGAAGCGCGACCCGCGGTTCACCGGGCGCTGAGCGAGGCTCAGCGCGGCCGCGGCCACCTGCGCCGGCGGCTCTTCTGGCGGCGTCGCTCCTGCTCCAGCGCCTCCGGCGCCAGCTCGTTCACGATCTTCTCCGCCTCGTCGAGCACCTCGACCATCCGGTCGACGGGCACCTCGGGCTCGGCCTCGATCGCCGGCTCGACGAGCGAGCCGTGCACCCACCCGACGTCAGCCATCCGAGGCTGGTACTTGGGGCAGTCGTCGGGGCAGCGCCACGGCGCCTCAGGCGCGAGGTCGAGGACGCAGAACCGCGCGACCTCGCCGGAGGCGTAGGTGCGGCTCTGGAAGTTCTTGCACTCCTCGCGCATGGGCACCGCACCAGTCTTGCACCCGACGCCCGCCCACCGTCCGCGCGACGTCGCCCGATCGCCCGTGCAACCCCCGGGTACGCTCTCGCCGTGCCGCGCCAGGACGTGTCGATCCACGACGCGCCCCTCTCGAAACGAGAGCTCCAGGACGCCGCGCTCGTCGCCGCACGAGCGTTCCACACCGACCCGTTCTTCGAGTACCTCTCGCCGATGGCGGTCGCCCGGGCGAGGGGCCTCGCGCTCTACTTCGCGTCGCTGCTCCGGCACCTCGGCCCGACCGCGCGGATCCTCACCGGCCGCCGCGACGGCGCGGTCATCGGGATCGGCGCCTGGATCCCGCCAGAGGGGTACCCGTTCACTGCCTCGCTGCAGCTCGCCCAGACGCTCGGCGCGCTCCGCGCGCTCTACCGGGTCCCGCCGTCGATCGTCAGAGGGCTGCGGTACCTGACCGCCATCGAGACGGCCCACCCGAAGGAGCCGCTCTGGTACCTGCAGCTGCTCGCCTGCGACGCCCAGCACCAGGGCACCGGCGTCGGCACCGCGCTCGTGGAGGGGGTGCTCGCCGAGTGCGACCGGGACGGCATCGCCTCGTACCTCGAGACCCAGAAGGAGGCGAACCTCGCCTACTACGGACGGTTCGGGTACGAGGTCGCGGCAACCCTCAACCCGGTGCGAGACGGCCCCCCGCTCTGGACGCTGCGCCGCGAGCCGAGGCAGCGCTGACGTGGTCGCGACCCCGACGCTCGTCGAGGGCCCGCTCCACGGCCAGGCCCTCGACCAGGCCGTGGACGTCGCGGTCCGCGCGTTCGGGGACGACCCGTTCTTCAGGTGGATGTTCCCCGCGTCGCACTTCGACGAGGCGCTGGGGCGCATCCACCGCGCCGTGCTCGTCCAGGTCGCCTCCCTGGCGGTGACCCGGAGCGCCGTCCTCGACGGTCGGGTGGTGGGAGTCGCGCTCTGGATCCCGCCCGGCAGCTGGCCCTACCCGCCGGGCGTCCAGCTGCGCCAGCTGCTCTCGGGGATCCGGGCGTTCCTCCCCGAGCTCTGGCGGCTCCCCCGCGCCGGCCGGGTGCTCCGCTCGGTCGAGCTGGCCCACCCCAAGGTGCCCGCGCACTGGTACCTCCAGCTCCTGATGGTCGACCCCGACGTCCAGCGCCAGGGGATCGGCGGGATGCTCCAGGCGCCCGAGCTCGCGGCGTGCGACGAGGACGCGATCCCGGCGTGGGTCGAGACCCAGAAGGACGAGAACGTCGCGTACTACGGGCGGTTCGGGTTCGAGCTCGTGAAGGAGCACCGTCCCTACCCCGAGTGCCCCGCCATGTACTCGATGCGACGCGAGCCCCGGGGCTGATCAGCCGACCGAGCCCTCCATCTGCAGCTCGATCAGCCGGCTCCACTCGACCGCGTACTCCATCGGCAGGGTCCTCGTGACCGGCTCGATGAACCCGTTCACGATCATCCCCATCGCCTGGGACTCCGTGAGGCCGCGGCTCATCAGGTAGAAGAGCTGGTCCTCGCCGATCTTGGCGACCGTCGCCTCGTGGCCGATCGAGGCGTCGCGCTCGGCCACCTCCATCGTCGGCTTGGTCTCCGACGTCGACGCCTCGTCGAGGATGAGCGCGTCGCAGCGGACGAACGACTTCGAGCCCCGCGCGCCCTCCTCCACCCTCACGAGCCCGCGGTAGGTCGTCCGGCCACCGTCCTTCGAGACCGACTTCGAGACGATCGTCGAGGAGGTCTCGGGCGCGGCGTGGATCATCTTGGCTCCCGCGTCCTGGTGCTGGCCCGGCCCGGCGTACGCCACCGAGAGGACCTCGCCGGACGCCTTCGGGCCGACGAGGAAGACGCTCGGGTACTTCATCGTGAGGCGGGACCCGATGTTGCCGTCGATCCACTCCACGTGCGCCTCGGCCTCGGCGCGGGCGCGCTTGGTGACCAGGTTGTAGACGTTCGCGGACCAGTTCTGGATGGTCGTGTACGTGATCCGGCTCCCGGGCTTGGCGATGAGCTCGACGACGGCAGAGTGCAAGGAGTCGGTCGAGTACACCGGCGCCGAGCACCCCTCCACGTAGTGCACCTGGGATCCCTCGTCGGCGATGATGAGCGTCCGCTCGAACTGTCCCATGTTCTCGGCGTTGATGCGGAAGTACGCCTGGAGCGGCATCTCGACCTTGACGCCCGGCGGGACGTAGATGAACGAGCCGCCCGACCACACCGCGGAGTTGAGCGCGGCGAACTTGTTGTCGTTCGGCGGGATCACGGTCCCGAAGTACTGGCGGACGATCTCGGGGTACTCGCGCACCGCGGTGTCCATGTCGCAGAAGAGCACGCCCTGGGCCTCGAGGTCGGCGCGGTTCCGGTGGAAGACGACCTCGGACTCGTACTGCGCCGTGACGCCGGCGAGGTACCGGCGCTCGGCCTCCGGGATGCCGAGGCGCTCGTAGGTGGTCTTGATCGCCTCGGGCAGCTCCTCCCAGTCGCGGACCTGCCCCTCGGTGGGCTTCACGTAGTAGTAGATGTCGTCGAAGTCGAGGTCCGGCATGTTGACGGCGAACCACGCCTTCATGGGCTTCTTGTCGAACCGCTTCAGCGCGGCGAGGCGGAAGCGGCGCATCCACTCGGGCTCGCCCTTCATCTCGGACATCTCGCGGACGATCTCCACGCCGAGGCCCTTCTTGGGCTTGAAGACGTAGTCCTCCGCGTCGCTCCACCCGAGCTTGTACCGGCTGAGGTCGAGATCCTGGATCGCCATGGGCAGCACTCCGACGATCGAGCTTCGATCGACTTTCTCCTATCCAGATAGTAACAACCCACCCCCTTGGCTCGGCCCTCCGGGTCCCGGCTGCGTAGCGTTCCGCGGATGCGGGGGGCCCGGCTCGCCTGGATCTGGGCCGCCCTCCTCGCCGGGCTCCCCGCCGCGCCCCCTGGGGGCGCCGCCCAGCCGGCGACCGCCGCGCAGGTCGCCGCGCTCGTGACCGCGAGCCACCGGATCACGACGCTCCCCCGCACCGTCGCCGCCGAGCTGCCGACGGCCTCGAGGGACTGGTGGACCGTCCCGTACCCGCGCTCGGCGCGTGCGCCTTCGGTGACGTCAGCTCGCCGACGACGGTCGTCCTCTTCGGCGACTCGCACGCCGCGATGTGGCTCCCCGCGCTCGCGCCCGCCGCCACCCGGCTCCGCGTCCGGCTCCTGCTCGTCTACAAGGAGCTCTGCCCCGCCGCGGAGCTGGTGACGTTCTCGTACTCGGGCGAGCCCACCACGCCCGGGTGCGCCGCGTTCCGGTCCCAGGCGATCGCCGCGATCCGTCTGCTCGCGCCCGCGGCCGTGCTCGTCGGCGAGCAGACCGCCGAGATCTTTGCGACCCCGAGGCGGCAGCGGTTCACGGCGGCGCAGTGGCGCGCCGCGCTGGCCGCGACGCTCCGGCAGCTCGCGGCGCGGAGCGCGGTCGGGGTCCTCGAGGACGTGCCGTACTTCGACACGGACCCGCCGACCTGCCTGGCGGCCTCCCCCGAGGACATCCAGGTCTGCGCGGTCAGGGACCCGAACCCCGCGCGCCCGGAGTACCTCGCCGCCGAGGCCGCCGCCGCCCACGCGAGCGGTGCGGTGTACGTCCGCACTGTGCCGTGGCTCTGCCGCGCAACCTGCTCGCCGGTGATCGGCGCGTTCGTCCCGTACGTCGACGCCGGCCACGTCTCGGCCCGGTACGCGACGTACCTTGCCGGTGTGATGGCCTCGGCGGTGCGGGGGCTGCTCCGTGCCAGGCACCGAAGCGCCACGGGATCGCGGGCCGAGGACACCGCGCGCCCTGGCATGCTCTCCGGATGACGACCCCGCCGCTCGCCGAGCGCCGGCCCACGAAGCTCGAGCAGTTCGGCGACGTCCGCCTCGACGAGTACGCCTGGCTCCGCGACAAGGAGGACCCCGCCGTGCTCGCGTACCTCGAGGCGGAGAACGCCTACGCGGCCGACGTCCTCGCGGCGACGGGCGACCTCGAGGCGCGCGTCTACGACGAGATCGTCGCGCGGATCGAGGAGACCGACGTGTCCGCCCCGGTGCGCTGGGGCGGGTGGTGGTACTACCAGCGGACCTTCGAGGGCCGGAGCTACGCCGTCCACTGCAGACGGCGCGCCGAGATCGACGCGTACCCGGTGGACCTCGACGCCGACGGCGAGGAGGTCGTCCTCGACGAGAACGCGCTCGCCGAGGGCCACGCGTTCTGCTCGGTCGGCGTCCTGGAGGTCGCGCCGGGCCACGGTCTGGTCGCGGTCGGCGTCGACTTCGAGGGGGACGAGCGATACACGGTCACCTTCCGCTCCCTCGACGGCACCGACGCGCCCCCCGAGGCCATCACGGGCGTCGGCGAGGCGGTCACGTGGACCGCGGACGGCACGTCGATCCTCTACGTCAAGGTGGACGAGGCGTGGCGCCCGCACGAGCTGTGGCGCCACGACCTGTTCACCGACCCAGCGACCGACCGGCTCCTCTACCGCGAGGACGACGAACGGTTCCGGGTCTCGGTGGCGCGCTCCCGCGACGACGCCGCGATCCTCGTGCACGTCGGCTCGACGCTCACGACCGAGGTGCTCGCCGCCGCGCCGGTGGACCCCACCGAGCTCGAGGTGGTCTGGCCGCGCCGCCAGGGCGTCGAGTGCGGCATCGAGCACCTGACCTGGGCGGACGGGACCGAGTGGTGGGTGGCGGTCACGAACGACGACGGCGCCACGGACTTCAAGGTCTGCGCCGCGAGGAGGGCCGCCGCGCCGGAGTTCCGCGAGGTCATCGGTGAGGTCCCCGGGCGGCGGATCAACGCGGTGGACGCCTTCGCGGGCCACCTCGTGGTCTCCGAGCGCCGCGACGGCGCCGCCGCGGTCCGCCTCATCGGGCTCGCCGACGGCGACGACCCCTTCGGCGACGACCTCGAGGAGCGCGGGATCGTCGTGATGGCAGACGAGGCGCCCGCGACGACGTTCGTCGGCGCGAACCCCGAGTTCGTCACGTCCTCGGTGCGGGTCGCCCAGACCTCGCTCGTCACGCCTCGCAGCGCCTACGACGTCGCGCTGGCCGACGGCGCGCGCACCCTCCGCAAGCGCCAGCCGGTCCGCGGGGGGTACGACGCGTCCAGGTTCGTCTCGGCGCGGCTCTGGGTCACCGCGCGCGACGGCACCGAGATCCCCGTCTCCGTCGTCCACCGTCGCGACCTGCTCGCCGACGGCGGCGGCCCCGGGGACCCGCCCGCGACCCCGCCACCGATGCTGCTCTACGGGTACGGTGCCTACGAGGTCTCGATCGAGCCGATCTTCGCGTCGCTGCGCCTCCCGCTCCTCGAGCGCGGGGTCGCGTACGCGATCGCGCACGTCCGCGGCGGCGGGGAGCTCGGCCGTCGCTGGTACGAGGCCGGGTGCCTCGAGCGCAAGCAGGCCTCGTTCGACGACTTCGTGGACGTCGCCGACGCGCTCGTGGCGCGCGGGTTCGCGGACCGCGCGCGGCTGGCGGCGATCGGCGGCTCGGCGGGCGGGCTGCTCATGGGCGCGTCGGTCAACCAGGCGCCCGCCGCGTTCCGCGCGGTCGTGGCCGAGGTGCCGTTCGTCGACGTCCTCTCCACCATCCTCGACCCGACGTTGCCGCTCACGGTCTCGGAGTGGGAGGAGTGGGGCGACCCGGTGCACGACGAGGCCGCGTACTGGCGGATCAAGTCGTACTCCCCCTACGACAACGTGGTCGCGGCCGAGCCGGACGGCACCGCACGGCAATACCCCGAGCTCCTCGTGCTCGGCAGCCTGAACGACACCCGGGTCTCGTACTGGGAGCCGGCCAAGTGGGTCGCGCGCCTGCGCGCCGCGAACCCCGAGAACCGCGCGGTGCTCAAGACGGACCTCGGCGCGGGGCACGGCGGGCCGTCCGGGCGCTACGACGCGTGGCGCGAGCGCGCGATGGTCTACGCGTGGGTGCTCGACCGCCTCGGGGCCGCCGACCCGGCCGACGTCGGCTGATGGACGGGTTCCGCACGGTCATCGAGCCGTTCCGCATCCACGCCGTCGAGCCCGTCGCGATCAGCACGCAGGACGAGCGCCGGGCCTGGGTGCGCGAGGCGGGGTACAACCTCTTCAACCTGCGGGCAGGCGACGTCCTCATCGACCTGCTCACCGACTCCGGCACCGGCGCGATGAGCCGGGACCAGTGGGCGGCGATCCAGCACGGGGACGAGTCGTACGCGGGGTCGCCGTCGTGGTACGCGTTCGAGGCTGCGGTCCGCGACCTCTTCGGGTTCCCCCACGTGATCCCGACGCACCAGGGACGCGCAGCCGAGAAGATCCTCTTCGAGGTCGTCGGCGGCCCGGGCAAGGTCGTCCCCAACAACACCCACTTCGACACCACGCGAGCGAACCTCGAGGCGACCGGCGCCGAGGGGGTCGACCTCGTCGTGCCCGAGGGTCGCGACCCCACGAGCCGGCACCCCTTCAAGGGGAACATGGACGTTGCCGCGCTCGAGGCGCTCCTGGAGGCTCGCGGGGCGGACGTGCCGATCGTCATGGTCACCGTCACGAACAACTCCGGTGGCGGGCAGCCCGTGAGCCTTCAGAACCTCCGCGACGTCCGCGACGTCTGCGACCGGTTCGGAAAGCCGCTCTTCCTCGACATGTGCCGGTTCGCCGAGAACGCGTGGTTCGTCCGGGAGCGCGAGGCCGGGTACGCGGACCGCGACGTCGCCGAGATCGTCCGCGAGACGGCGGCGCTTGCCGACGGCATGACGATGAGCGCCAAGAAGGACCCGCTCTGCAACATCGGGGGGTGGCTCGCGTGCGACGACGAGGCGCTCGCCGAGTCGTTCCGGACGCTGCTCATCCTCACCGAGGGGTTCCCGACGTACGGCGGCCTCGCCGGCAGGGACCTCGAGGCGATCGCCCAAGGGCTGCGCGAGTCCGTCTCGCACGACTACCTGCGCTACCGGATCCGCTCCACCGCCTACCTGGGAGAGGCGCTCGAGCACCTGGGCGTCCCGGTCGTCGTGCCGATCGGCGGGCACGCCGTCTACCTCGACGCGCGCGGGCTGCTCCCCCACGTGGAGCCGCTCGCCTACCCGGGGCAGGCCGTCGCCGTCGCGCTCTACGAGCTCGGCGGGGTGCGCAGCTGCGAGATCGGCACGGTGATGTTCGGGCTCCAGCCCGACGGCACGGAGCGCCCCGCGGCGATGGACCTCGTGCGCCTCGCCATCCCTCGGCGCACCTACACCCAGAGCCACATCGACTACGTGATCGAGGTGTGCGAGCGGCTCGCCAAGGAGGCGCCGTCGCTCCGCGGCTACCGGATCGTCGACGCCCCGCGCGCGCTCCGTCACTTCACGGCGAGGTTCGAGCCCCTCAGCTGACGCCGCTCGGCGGCTCGAACCGCAGCGTGAGCGGCGGGGTGAACCGCGCCGGCAGCACGACGGCAGCGCCGTCGACGGTGACACGGGCGGCCGAGGGCGCGCCGAGCTCGAGATCCGCCGGGCCGGTCACCGACGAGGTCGACCGCCCCCCCGCCGCGAGGACCCGGGTGGTGATGTCCGCGCCGAGCGGCGGGACGGTCAGCTGCAGCCACTCGCGCCCACCGAGCGCGTCCACGACCAGGGCGTAGCGCGCCGCCGGCACCCGGTAGACGGCGAGCCCGCCGGTGACCGACGTCGCCCTGAGCGCCGCGGGCACGGTCGTCGTCGTCGTGGGCGCGGTCGTGCTCGTCGAGGTCGGGGCGGTCCCTCGGCCGCGCTGGATCAGGTACCCGGCGAGCGCGATGGCGACCAGGACGGCGACGACGATCGCGACCACGAGGATCGTGCCGGTGTCGATCCGCGCCCTCGGCTGCATCCGGCGCATCGCCCACTGCTGGTCGTGCCGGTGCCGTCGCGCCCGTGGCGTGGGCGGCGGCGCCCACGGCTCGAGCCGCGCGCTCTCGGGGTCGAGCCGCGGACGGTCCGGGTCAGCTCGCGGAGGAGGGGGCGGCTCCTCGTCGACGAACCGCACCGAGCCACCGCGGTCGCTCGCGCGGACGTGCAGCGTGTCGAGGCGCTCGTGGTAGTGGCCGATCGATCGGATCTCGTCGCGGCGTCGGCGGCGCACGACACGGGCGCCGAGCAGCACCGTGACGATCGCGAGGACGACGGCGGCGCCGACGAGCACCGCGCCATTCAACCCGACCCCGGCGGCTCGCGACTAGGTGCGGATGCCGGCGTACGGCCGGCGGTCCTCCGGGATCTCGTCGCGGCGGGGGTTGGCGCGGTCCCGGTCCGAGAGCACCGGGTCGGCGACGCCCCACTCCGCGCCGACGGAGGGGTCGTCCCACGCGAGGCCGAGCTCGTCGGCTGGGTTGTAGTACCCGTCCACCAGGTACCACAGCAGCACGTCGGTGAGCGACGCGAACCCGTGCGCCACCCCGGGGGGGATGAAGAGGCCGCGCTCCTCGCGCCCGTCGAGGTCCACGATGAACGTCGTGCCGTCCGTGGCGGACCCGACGCGCAGGTCGTGCAGGACGACGCGCGCCGTGCCGCGCAGCACGTACCAGTAATCGGCCTGATGCAGGTGGTAGTGCAGCCCCACGACGGCCCCGGCCGCCTTCTCCGATCGGTTCGCCTGGACCATCTCGCGCCCGAGCGGGAGCCACTCGCGCCGGTACGTCTCGACGAACCGGCCGCGCTCGTCGCCGTGGGCACGCGGCTCGAGCAGCAGCACGTCCGCGATCGTCACGGGGTGCGGCGTGGCAGGCACCGGCGAAGCGTACCGAGGCCCTACAGACCCACGTAGCGACCCCGGTGGAAGACCAGCGGATCGTGCTCGTCGGCGCCGAGCTCGAGGACGTCCGCGGTCACGACCTCGTGGTCTCCCCCGGGATGGATCCCCGAGATGGTGCACGAGAACCAGGCGAGCACGCCGTCGAGGACCGGGCTCCCGTCCTCCGCCGCGCTCCACTCCTGCAGCTCGAACTTGTCGATCCCCGACATCGCGAACGTCCGCGCAACCGGCTCCTGGTCGGCTGCGAGGACGTTCACGCAGCACCGACCCGTCCGCCGGATCCGGGGCCACGAGGTCGACGTGTGCGCCACCGCGAAGAGCACCATCGGCGGATCGAGCGAGAGGGCGTGGAACGACTGGCAGGTGAACCCGACCGGGCCGTCGGCGTCGACCCCCGTGATGACGGTGACCCCCGAGGGGAACCGACCGGCGACGTCGCGGAACCGCGCGGCGCTGAAGCCCGTCATCTGCGAGACGCCTCCTCGGAGCGGCTCCGGCGCACCCTACTGTCGCGGTGCGGCGCGACGGTGGCTCACTCCGCGGCGCGCAGCGTGCCCACGGCGAACGTGGCGAGGCCGTCGACCACCAGGTCGTCGGCGACGCGCCGGGCGCGCGCGGGATCCGTCGACCACCCGCTGACCGCACCGAGCTCGTCGATCGGGACCGGGCCACGGAGCACGGCCGCGAGCAGCCTGCCCCGGCCCTCTCGGTCGGAGCCCGCGAACGGCTGCTGGCGTCGCGGCGCGTGCGCCGAGCGCCGCGCCGGATCCGCGGCGACACCACCGGCTCGCCACGCGCAGCCGGGGCGCAGCGCGCAGCGCTCGCACGCGGGTCGCACGGTGCACGTCGTCGCGCCAAGGTCGAGGAGCGCCTGGTTGTGCACCCATCCCCGCCCGCGCGGCACCAGCCGGTCGGCCACCCGCTGGGCCTCGGTCCTCGAGAGCGGACGCCCGACCACCGCGCGGGCGAGCACGCGCGCGACGTTGGTGTCGACGACGGCCACGTCTCGCTCGAAGGCGAAGGCCAGCACGGCGCGCGCCGTGTACGGCCCGACACCGGGCAGCGCGAGCAGCGCGCCGAGGTCGTCCGGGACGCGCCCGTCGTGCCGCTCGACGATGGCCCTCGCGGTGAGCCGGAGGTCCCTCGCACGCCGGTAGTACCCGAGCCCGGACCAGGCCTCGAGGACGTCGCGCAGCGGTGCGCCCGCGCACTCCGACGGCGTCGGGAACCGCGCGCAGCATCGCTCGTACGCCGAGACCGCGCGATGCGCCTGGGTCTGCTGGCAGCACACCTCCGCGACGAGCACGCGCCAGGGGTCCCGGGTCTCCCGCCAGGGGAAGGTCCGCGTCACCGGGAGGGCGCGCACCCGTCGGCGGATCGCCGCGGTCGGCGCCGGTCCGGTCAGCCCCAGACCCCGTCGGGATACGGGCGGCGGCGCGGCGGCAGCGCGTCGCGCCGCCAGACCATCACCTTCCGACGGAAGTAGCAGACCTCCTTGCCGTCCTGGTTGAACCCCTTCGTCTCGACGGTGACGATCCCGCGGTCGGGCTTGGAGGAGCTCGGGACCTTCTCGAGGACCCGCGTCTCGGCGTAGATGGTGTCGCCGTGGAAGGTCGGGTGCTCGTGCCGGAGCGACTCGACCTCGAGGTTCGCGATGCACGAGCCGGAGACGTCCGGGACGGACATCCCGAGCACGAGCGAGTAGACGAGGTTGCCGACCACGACGTTGCGCCCGTGCACCGTGTCGTGCTCGGCGAACCACACGTTGGTGTGCAACGGGTGGTGGTTCATCGTGATCATGCAGAAGAGGTGGTCGTCGGCCTCGGTGATGGTCTTGCCGGGCCAGTGCCGGTAGACGTCGCCGGGCTCGAACTCCTCGAACGCGCGGCCGAAGGGACGGTCGTAGACGGTCACGGCGTCATTCTGCCCGCGTCTGAGTGGGGTGCCGCGACCCGGTTGGTAGGTTCCGACGGTGCCCGGGGCCGCGCCAGCGAACGGCGCGGCCGGTGCGCCGCGCCTCACCGACGGCGCAGTGCTGCTCGCGATCGGCGCGGTCACGCTCGCCGCCCACGTGCTCGCGGTCGGCCTCGGCCTGCGGGTCCACGCCGCCGGGCTCGCGCCCCGCGTGCTCGCCGCGATCTGGCAGCTGCTGCCCGCCTCGGTCCTCCACGGCGACCTGCTCGGGGGGATCGCGCACCTGCACAGCCAGCCCCCGCTCTACAACCTGGCGACGGGGGTGCTGCTCCAGCTCCCGGGCGGCCTGCAGCCGTACGCGGCGTCCGGGGCGATGGTGCTGAGCGCCGTCGCCGTCGCCGTCGCCACCGCCGGCGCGATGCTCGAGCTCGGGGTGCCGCGCGTCCCGGTGCTCGTCGTCGTCGGGCTGCTCGTCGTCGCCGACCCCGCCCAGTACCTCTACGCGGGGCTCTACTTCTATGCACTGCCGACCGCGGCGCTCGCGACGAGCGCCGGCTGGGCCGCGGTGCGATGGGCGCGCACCGGGCGCGCCGTGCCCGGCGTCGCCTACGGCGTCCTCGTGGCGGCGCTGGTGCTCACGAACAGCTCCTACCAGCTCTACACCTTGGCGCTCGCGACCGTCCCCATCGTGTACGTGCTGCGCCGCAGCTGGCGCCAGGTGGTCGCCGTGCTCATCGCGCCGCTCATCGTCGTCGGGGCGTGGTACGTGAACGACATCGCGCAGTTCCGTACCGCCACCACGTCCAGCTGGCTCGGGATGAACCTCGCGCGCGCCACGCTCTCGCTCGACTCCTCGGCGGACCTCCGCGCGCTCGTGGCGCAGGGCGTGCTCTCGAGGACCGCCACGACCCCGCCGTTCTCACCGCTGAGCCGGTACGGCCGGCTGGGCGTGGCGGGCGCCACCGGGCACGCTGCCCTCGACATCCGCTGGAACATCAACACGCCGAACTTCAACAACGCCGCGTACCTCGCGGTCGCCCGGCAGTACCTCCACGACGACCTGGCATGGATCGTGCACCGCCCGTGGCACTACGTGACCAACACGACGATCGGGCTGCGGCTGTGGCTGCTACCGACCACGCAGTGGTACGGGACCGTCGAGCTCCCCCAGTACCGGCTCGGCGGGTACACCTCGATCTACGACCACGTCGTCGGGCTCCAGCCGACGGCCGACCCGACCGCGGTGATCGCTGTCATCCTCGGCCACCGCGGGCCCGGGCTCTCGAGCATCTCGATCACCGCGCTCGCCGAGACGGCCCTCGCGGTGCTGGTGCTGCCGTTCGTCGCGTGGCGCCGGCGGGGTCGCGACCCGCGCGGCGCCGCGGGCGCGCTGTGGGTCTGGGTGCTCTGCGCGTCGGTGCTCGTCACGACCACGCTCGTCGAGGCGGCGGAGAACAACCGGTTCCGCTTCGAGCTCGGCGGGCTGCCGCTCGTCGGCGCCACCGTCGCGGTCGCCTGGCTGCTCGCGCGTCAGCCCTCGGTGGCGGGCTCCTCGGCGGGCCTCGTGGAGAACGAGACCGATGAGCCGGGCAAGCTCTCGCCGTCCACGACGAACCTCCAGGTGTAGCGGCTCGACGGCTGGAGCGGCAGCGGCCCGAGGCTGATCGCGATCGGGACGTCGCCGGGCGCGCCCTCTGGCACGTTCTCGGGGTGGCCGACGACGAAGTCGCCCCGCGCCTCCACCGGCTGGGCGCCCTCGGGCGTGTCGAACATCACGGCCTTGCCGTCGGCGTCCTCCAAGAACAGCTCCCAGTGGTGCTCGCGAGAGAGCTCGTGCCAGTCGACCTCGAGCTTGACCGCGACCGCCGACGGCATCGGCATCGGTCCGGTGATCGACCACCCGCCACCGAGGATGTAGAGCTTGCCGTCGGCCACCTGCGCGCTGTCGCAGAGCAGCATCGTGACCTGCACGGCGCGCAGCCTACGGCCGGCCCGAGAGGTCAGCCGTAGCGTGTCGCCTAGGTTGCGGCGATGACCGGCTCTCGTCCGACGCTCGAGGGCGCGGCGGCAGCGGTCGAGCTCGCCGAGTCGGTGTGCGAGGCGGCGACGAGCTCGCTCGTCGCCTCGGGCGGCGTCGACGCCAACCAGGTCCTCGCCTACGAGCTCGCGCACATGGCGGCGGCGACGGCCGTCGCCCGCGAGGCGCTCCGCTACGGGGCCCACGGCGAGCAGGAGGCGGACCTCGTGAGCGCGTTCGTCGCGGACGCGCTGTGCGACGTCGCGGCCCGGACCGTGGGGCGCGAGCCAGACCTCGGCGTGGTGCCCGGGTGGCTCGAGCCAGCGCGCGCGTTCGTCGAGGCGGGCCGGTCCCCGGGGTTCCTCGCGTCGCTCGCCGAGGTGGAAGGGCCGCGACACCTGGACGAGGACTTCGCGCTCGTCGCCGAGACCTTCCACCGGTTCGCCGCGGAGCAGGTCCGACCGCACGCCGAGGCCGTCCACCGACGCAACGGCGACATCCCCGACTCGATCATCGAGGGGCTCGCAGCGCTCGGCGGGCTCGGGCTCAGTGTCCCCGAGGCGTACGGGGGGTTCGCGTCTGGCGGCGAGCGCGACTACCTCGGGATGGTGGTGGCGACCGAGGAGCTCACCTGGGGCTCGCTCGGCATCGGCGGCTCGCTGATCACGCGGCCGGAGATCCTGACCCGCGCGCTCGTCAACGGCGGGACGGAGGCCCAGCGAGAGGCCTGGCTGCCGCGGATCGCCTCGGGAGAGGAGCTCGCAGCCGTGGCGGTGACCGAGCCGGACTTCGGGAGCGACGTCGCGGGGGTCACGACGGCCGCGACGAAGGTGGACGGCGGGTGGGTCGTGAACGGGACGAAGACGTGGTGCACCTTCGCCGCGAGGGCGACGGTGCTGATGCTCCTCGTCCGCACCGATCCGGACCGTTCGAGGGGCCACCGCGGGCTCTCGCTCCTCCTCGTGCGCAAACCGGTGGGCGCTGCCGAGGGGTTCCGGTTCGACCAGCCCGCGGCCGCCGGCGCCGGACCCGGGCGGCTCGAGGGTCGGCCGATCGACACGATCGGGTACCGAGGGATGCACTCCTACGAGCTCAGCTTCGAGAACTGGTTCGTGGAGGACACGTGCCTCGTCGGCGGCGAGGCCGGCCTCGGGCGCGGGTTCTACCTGCAGATGGCCGGGTTCGAGAACGGCAGGGTCCAGACCGCCGCGCGGGCCATCGGGGTGATGCAGGCCGCCTACGAGGCGGCGCTCGAGTACGCGAGGGGCCGTCGGGTCTTCGGTGCCGAGCTGGTGACGTACGAGCTGACGCGGGCGAAGCTCGGACGGATGGCCGCGGTCATCCAGTGCGCGCGGCAGTTCGCCTACGAGGTCGCCCGCCGCATGGCGACGGGCGACGGCGCGCTCGAGGCGTCGATGGCGAAGGCCTACGTCTGCCGGGCGGCCGAGTGGGTGACGCGCGAGGCGATGCAGATCCACGGCGGGATGGGCTACGCCGAGGAGTACGCGGTCAGCCGCTACTTCGTGGACGCGCGTGTGCTCTCGATCTTCGAGGGCGCCGACGAGACCCTCTGCCTGAAGGTCATTGCCCGCCGGCTCACCGAGCGGGACGGTCGCTGATCAGGTCGAGCGGCGGAGCCCTGCGCGCTCCCCACGGGAGACGAACTTCACGGCCATCTTGCGGGACGCCTCGTCGATCATCTCGTCGCCGAACATGACCGAGCCCTTGTGCTCCTCGTCGGTAGCGACCCGGTACGCCTCGAGGATGTCCCAGGCACGGTCGAACTGCTCCTGGGTCGGCGAGTAGACCTCGTTCAGGACCCCGGCCTGGTCCGGCGTGAGGGCCCACTTGCCGTCGTAGCCGAGCATCTTGGTGCGGGTGGCGAACTCGCGGAGGGCGTCGAGGTCACGGACCTTGAGGAAGGGCCCGTCGATCACCTGCAGCCCGTTGGCGCGTCCCGCCATGAGGATCTTCATGAAGACGTAGTGGAAGTGGTCCCCGGGGTACTCGGGGATCGAGACGCCGCCGGTGAGGACCGGCATCTCGATCGAGGCCGTGAAGTCTGCGGGACCGAAGATGATCGTCTCGAGCCGTGGCGAGGCGGCGCAGATCTCCTCCACGTTGATGAGCCCGCGGGCCGTCTCGATCTGCGCCTCGATCCCGACGTGCCCGACCGGGAGGCCGCTCGTCCGCTCGACCTGGGTGAGGAGCAGGTCGAGGGCGACGATCTCGGCCGCCGACTGGACCTTTGGGAGCATGACCTCGTCCAGGCGCGGCCCGGCCGCCCCGACGACCTCGATCACGTCGCCGTACGTCCAGGGCGTGTCCCACCCGTTCACCCTGACGCAGAGGACCCGCTCATCCCACTCCTGCTTGACGACCGCCTCGACGACCTTGGCCCGCGAGGCCACCTTCTCGTTCGGGGCGACCGCGTCCTCGAGGTCGAGGAACGTCATGTCGGCGGGGACGGTCGGCGCCTTGGCGAGGAAGCGCTCGGAGGACCCCGGCGTCGACAGGCACGAGCGGCGCGGGAGGTCGCGGGATCGCTCGGACACCGCGCAAGGCTACCCAACGGCTCCGCCGAACCGGCTGGGCCGGTCAGCGGAGGTGCGTGTCGAGGAAGGCCGTGGCCCGCTCGAAGAGGAGCGCGGCAGCGCCGGCGTTGTAGACCTCCGGCCGGTCGTCGTTCGCGAAGGCGTGGTCGACGTCGTCGTAGACGTAGAGCTCCGCCTCCTTGCCGAGCGACCGGAGCCGTGCCGCCAGCGACTCGGCCGCGGACGGCGGGAACGAGCCGTCGAGGGCGGCGCAGTGGATCTGGGTGGCGGCGGCGATCTTTTTGTAGTCGGGCTGCCCCTCGGCCCACGGGTGCACCCCGTAGCACGGGATGACCGCCGCGACCGCGTCGGGCCGCCGCGCGGCGAGCATGAGCGCGAGCCCGCCGCCCATGCAGTACCCGATCACCCCGACGGCGGCCCTGCCGGTCCGAGCGGCCAGCTCGTCGACCGCCCCGCTGAGGTCCGCCGCGGCGTCGGCCACCTTCATGTCCATCATCGCCGCGGCGGCGGCGTCGGGCTCGGTGACCGGCACCTTCGTGCCGTCGTAGAGGTCCGGGGCGAGCGCCGCGAACCCGGCGGCGGCGAACCGGTCGCAGGTGGCCTCGATCTGGGGGACGACCCCCCACCACTCCTGGATGACGATGACCCCCGGGGCGCCCGCCGGGCCAGCGGCGAGGTACCCCGACGCCTTGGCGCCCGACGCCGTCGGGAACTCGATGGTGGTGCCCATCCGACAAACCTAGCCCCGACGTCCCCGACCGCCGAAAGGTCCGCTGACCTGGGGCGATGCGGTCGCGGGCGGGCTGAATTCGCATTGCGTTGCCCGGTTCGTCACCTATCGGCAAGACTGGCCGCGTTGTGACCGACGTCGAGCGCCAGGGGCGCCACTCGACGCCGCGGCCGACTCGGGGCGCCCGGCGCCTCCGGTGGGTGGTGGCACCCACGCTGGCTCTCCTCGCGGTCTCCCTGTGCGCGGTGGTCGGTTCGTCACGTCCCGCCTCCGCGGACTCGGTCGGGTCTGCCAAGGCACGCGCCAAGGCCCTCGAGGCCGAGCTCCAGACGATCGCGGACCAGCAGTCCGCGCTCAGCCAGCAGTACGACTCGTCGGTCATCAAGGCGAACCAGCTGGCCAACCAGATCACCGTGGACGTGCGGGCGCGGACGCGCGACGAGAAGGCGGTCGCCAAGTACCAGGCCACGCTCCAGACGGCCGCGGTCAACGCCTACGTCAACAGCGGGACGGTGGCCTCGACGAACCCCCTCTTCGCGACCAACGCCAACGACGTCGGGGCGACGACGGTCTACAACCAGATCGCCGAGGGCGACCTCGCCGGCTCCGTCGCCGGGTTCACCAACGCCCGCGAGGCGCTCGGCCGCGTGGTGAGCAGCCTCAACACCGCGGAGGCGGCGGCCCGGCAGGAGGGCTCGTACATCCAGAGCCAGAAGTCGCACCTGACCTCGCTCTCCTCCCAGGTCCAGCACGACCTCGCGGCCGCGAACCAGGACGTCCAGCACCAGCTCCAGCTGCTGCGCGCCCAGCAGCTGGCGGCCGCGAGCACCAGCTTCAGCCAGGGTGCCCCCACCGTCCCGAACCAGAACTTCCCGGCGCCGCCGCCGAACTCGGCCGCGAACATCGCTGTGCGCGCCGCGCTCTCGTACCTCGGGGTCCCCTACTGCTGGGGCGGCGCGTCGCGGTCGTGCGTCGACTGCTCGGGGCTCACGATGCTCGCCTGGGGGGCGGCCGGCGTGAACCTGCCGCACTTCTCGGGCGCCCAGATGGCGGACTCGACGCCGGTGCCGATCAACGACCTCCAGCCAGGTGACCTCCTCTTCTACGGCCCGGGCGGCGACCAGCACGTCGCGATGTACGTCGGGAACGGGACCATGATCGAGGCGCCGTATACCGGCGCGGTCGTCTGGCTCACGCCCGTCCGCCTGGGCTACGGGTTCGCAGGGGCAGGCCGGCCGTAATCTCGGGGCGTGCGCCCCATCCCGACGGCGTTCCACATCGGGCCTCTGGAGCTGCACACCTACGGACTCGGCCTCGCCGTCGCCTTCTACATCGCCTGGCGCTACCTCGTGGCGCGGACGCGTGCCCGCGGGTACCCCACCGAGTGGATGGGGGCCCTCGGGATCTGGGTCATCGTCTCGGCGCTGGTCGGCGCCCGCCTCCTCCACGTCCTCACGAACCTCTCGACGTACTCGGGCCACCCGTTCCAGGTGCTCGCCGTGTGGCACGGGGGGCTCGCCTCCTTCGGCGGCCTCCTCTTCGCGGTGCCCACGGCGCTGTGGGTCACCCACCGGCGCTGCCCGGAGGTCGGCGTGCTCGAGGGCCTCGACATCGCGGTCCCCGCCCTCGCGGCAGGCTGGGCGATCGGCCGCGTCCTCGGCCCCCAGCTCATGGTGGCCGGCGGCGGGCACCCGACGAGCTCTTGGATCGGGATGTACTACGCGGGCCAGGCCGGCCGACGGATCCCCGTCCCGCTGATCCAGGCGGTGGAGGACGCGGCGCTGCTGGCGCTGCTGCTCGTCGTGGAGCGCGCGCTCGCCAGGGTCGCCGCCGCCCACCCCGGCCGACGCCCCCCGACGGGGGCGCTGACCGCCATCTCGATGGTGGTCTGGGGCAACGTGCGCGCGCTCGACGAGCGGCTGTGGCTCGGTGAGCAGGGCCACCTCGGTTCGCTCCTCGTCCAGGCGGCCGGGGTCGCGCTCGCGGTCGGCGGGATCCTGATCGGCGTGGCCGTCATCCGCAACTGGCGCGCCTTCGTCGCCGCGCCCGCGGAGACCGGCGCGGTGGACCGGGCACGGCTCGCCGGTCCGTGACGACGACCTCGTCGAGGACCGCCACCGAGCAGGCCGCCGCGACCCCGCAGCGTCGCACCGGGCAGTTCGTCGAGCTCAGGTGGGTGACGCGGCACGAGTGGGCATGGCTCTGGTGCGTCGCCGCCATCGGGGCGGTCGCGCGGGTCGGCGGGTTCTCGAGCGGCACGCTCTACCGCGACGACGCGTGGGTGGCGCTCACCACGCGAGTCTCGCTCGCCACCGCCGCGCGGATGGTGGTGACGACGCCCGGGTTCGTCCTCGGCGCACGGGCCTGGATCGGGTGGTTCCCCCACACCCTCTGGCTCGAGCAGCTGCCCACGTTCGTCGCGTCGGTCCTCGGGATCGTGGTGGTCGGGCGGCTGGCGAGGTGGTGGGGGCTCTCGGCGCCCGCGTCGCTCGTCGCGGCCGGGCTCGTCGCGGTCGCCGAGAGCGACGTCCTCTACGCGACCCGCGTCAAGCCGTACGCGTTCGACCTGCTCGGCGCCTGCCTCGTGCTCTGGCTGGCGGAGCGGTGCCGCAGATCTGGGTTCCGCGGGGCGCCGTGGCTCGCGGCCGCCTCGATCGCGGTCTGCGCGATCTCCCTCACGCCCGTCCCCCTCGTCCTCGGCGTCTGGGTCGCGCTCGGTGCCGAGGCCGCCGCCCGCCGACGGCTCACGCCGCGTCTCCTCGGGTCAGCAGGCGTCACCGCCGCGGGCCTCCTCGCGCTCTGGCTGGCGGTGCGCGGAGGGATCTCGCCGCGGCTGCGGACGAGCTGGAACGGCTACTACCTGGTGGTCTCGTCCGCCCACGGGCTCTGGCACTCGGCGCGCACGATCGTCGACGGGCTCGTCGCCGGGTTCGGGGTCACGACGCCAGCCCTCGGGATCCGAGGGCTGGGGACGCTCGACCGGGTCGCGCTCCTGGCGCTCTTCGGGCTGGGGCTCGTCCGGTGGCGGCGCCAGCTCCTCGGCCTCGCCGCGATCGCGAGCGCCGTGGTCTGCACGATCCCGTCCCTCGTCCCGCTCGGGACCGGCCGGACCGACGCGTACCTCTACCCGGCGATCGCCATGATCGTGGCGGAGGGCGCGGCCATCGCCTGGCGCGGCGCGCGTCGGCTCGGGGAGCCCGTCGCGGTCGCCGCGCTCGCCGCGTCGTTGGTGTTCGTCGGGCTCCTCGCCGCCGACCGGGTGCTCCACCGTCCCAGCTACCCGGGCGGGGACTTCCGGCCGGTCTCCCGGCTCGTGGCCCGCCACCTCGCCGGCGGCGGGCTCGTCGTGATCGGGGGGACGGCCCGGTGGCCGTGGGCGTACTACGACGCGCACCCCGTCGTGATCCTGCACTCGGACCTCTACAACAACGGGTACTACCCCGTGAGCGAGAGCCCCCGCGTGATCGTGATCCCCGGCTCGGCGATCGAGGGCGGGTACCTCGCCGCGGCGGCGGCCGCGGCGAGGAGCGTCCGCGGGGCGTGCCGCCCGGTCCTCTACGTCGAGGCAGGCGACTGGCGGTCGATGCCGACGACGCTGCTCCGGACGCTCACCGCGACGGGCGGGCTCGCTCCCTCGGCGCCGCGCACGCTCGGGGGGTACCGGGTCTGGACGCTCTCCCCCGCGCACCGTTGCGACCTCCGGTCCATTGCAGGTCCGCGCCGGGAGCCGGCGAGCTGAGCCTCAGGGGAGCCGGATGA
>Ga0318524_10000158_pt1 | contig 21290 bp, 13 predicted proteins | sample GRESIP052b4f22_FD_203685 | JGI IMG/M metagenome (GOLD analysis project Ga0318524, IMG submission 203685) | Tropical soil microbial communities from Luquillo Experimental Forest, Puerto Rico - GRE.SIPMG.052b4f22 | ecosystem: Environmental > Terrestrial > Soil > Tropical forest > Bulk soil... | reverse complement strand
GGCGCTGGGCGCGCCCTAGTCCGCTCTTCCGGCGCGCCTGCGCACGCGGGGCGGGCGCGCGGGCGGGAGGCGCGCGCCGGTCGAGATGCGGGTGGAGCGCATCGCGTTGGCCGCGCGGCGCAGCGCCGAGAAGATGCGCTCGAACAGCACCGTGCCCAGGATGGCGCGCCGGATCGGCTCGGACACGTCGTCGCCCTCGGACTCGCGCGGCACCCGCGCGCCGCCCGGCGCGAGCGCGAACTCGGTCTCGGAGAGCAGCCAGGCCACGTCGGCGTAGGGCCGCAGGTCGGCGACCGCGAAGTCCGGGAAGAGATGCCGGCGCACCAGGCCCAGGGCGGCGGCGATCTCGTCGGCGAAGAAATGGCGCTCGTCGTCGGTGGTCCAGGACAGCCCGCGCAGGAATGCGCGCACCTCCCCGCGCAGCCGCCGCAGCGCTGCGGACTCCTCCGCGCTCGGTGCGCCGGCGGGCTGGGGCAGGGCGTGCAGCGCCTGCATCGCCTCGCGATAGGGATCGCCCTTCCAGCCGCGCTCGAGCTCGCGCGTCACCCGGGACACGGCCTCGAGCGGCAGCCCCGCGACCTCGCGCAGCGCGCGGATCAACGCCAGGCGCTCGAGGTGCTGGCTGCCGTAGCTCGCCTGGTTGCGGGCGGAGGCGGCCCCGGGAGCGAGCACACCCTCGCGGATGTAGAACTTGATCGTGGAGCGCGGGACGCCCGCGCGCCGGGAGAGCTCCGCCAGCCGCATCGCGGGAGGTTGACCCCGGAACGCGGACATGTCTAGTATCCATATGATGGATACTGGAGCTATCCGATCCTCATTCCGCTGGAGCCGCGCGCTCTGGACCTTCGCCGCCGCCTACGCCGCGATCACGGTCGTGGCGACCGCCTTCTGCCTGGGCGTCTCGGCGCTGATCGGGGGAGGACGCACGGTCGAGCCGCTCGACGACCCCGGCTACCAGCTGGCGGAGAAGCTGCTCCCGGCGTTGAACCTGGCGGTGTGGACGCCGTTCGCTGCGTTGTACTTCCGAGGCCGCGCGCCGGGTCCGGAGCTGCGCCGAGAGGCCTGGGCGCTGGGCGCGCTCTGGCTCGCGGCGGCGCTACCGGTGGACTACCTCGGCTTCGTGGTGCTGCCGAGCCCGATCTCGCTCTCGGCGCACGACTTCTACCTGGGGCAGTTCCCCTGGATCTACCTGATCTACGCGGCCGTGCTCGCGAGCCCGGCCTGCTTGCTGGGAATGCGGCTGCGGCTCACGCCCTCGCGACGTTCACCACCTGGATCTCGGTGAAGCCGAGCAGCCCCCAGGGGCCGTTCTCGACGCCGATCCCCGACCACTTGGCGCCGCCGAACGGAAGGTTCGGCGCGATCGCCAGGTGCTGGTTGACCCACGCGGTGCCGCAATCGAGCTGGCGCGCCACCTCGGCTGCCTTCTCCGGGTTCGCGGACCACACCGAGCCCGACAGCCCGTAGGGGGTGGCGTTCGCGCGCTCGACCGCGTCCTCGACGTTGCGGTACGAGATGACCGGCAGCGCCGGACCGAACTGCTCCTCGTCGACGAGCCGTGTGCCGTCGCTGATCTCGGACACGATCGTCGGGGCGATGAAGTAGCCCTTCGCCGAGAGCTGCTGTCCGCCCGTGGCGACCTTCGCGCCGTGCTTGCGCGCGTCGTCGACCATCTCGCGGACCTTGTCGTACTGCATCTTGTTGTTGAGCGGGCCGAGCTGAGTGCCGGCCTCGAGCCCGTTGCCGACCTTCACGGTCTTCGCGATCTCGACCAGCTCGTTCACCACGTTCTGGTACAGGTTCTCGGGCACGTACACGCGCTTGATCGCGCTGCAGATCTGGCCCGAGTTCTCGAACGCGCCCCAGAAGATCTTCTGCGCGGTGGACTTCACGTCGACGTCGCCGAGCACGATCGCGGCGTCGTTGCCGCCGAGCTCGAGCGTGACGCGCTTCAGGTCCGGCGCGGCCGCGATCGCGACCTTCTTCCCGGTCGCGACCGAGCCGGTGAAGGAGATCTTGCGCGGCACGGGGTGGCCGGTCATCCAGCCGCCCAGCTCGTTCCCGCCCGAGACCACGTTCACCACTCCCGGCGGCACCACGCTGCGCAGGATCTCGCCGAGCTTCAGCGTGGTGAGCGGCGTGTAGGGCGAGGGCTTGATCACCACCGTGTTCCCGGCCAGCAGCGCCGGTGCGATCTTCCACACCGCGAGCATCAGCGGGAAGTTCCAGGGCGTGATCGCCGCGACGACGCCGAGCGGCCGGCGTCGCACCTCGGTGCGGTTCTGCGGCGTGTCGGAGATGACTTCGACGGGGATCTGCAGCGACGCGGTGTACTGGAACCAGATCGAGGCTCCGATCACCTCCATCATCGCCTTGTCGACCGGCTTGCCCTGCTCCTGGGTGAGCAGCGGCGCGATCTCGCCGCCGCGCGCCTTGATCGCTTCGCCGATCTCGAGCAGGGTCTGGCGGCGCCTGGCCTCGTCGCGGCTCCAGCCGCGGAAGGCCGACTGCGCAGACTGCATCGCGGCGTCGAGCTGCTCGCGCGTGCACTCGGGCGGCTGCGCGAACACCTGCTCGGTGGCCGGATTGATCACGCCGAACGTCCCCTTGGCGGACTCGGCCTTCCCGTCGATCGTCATCGTGTAGTCGCTCATTCGCGTTCTCCTCTCACGTCTTGCCGTCGTCGGATCTCAGCTGGCGACCTTCTCCAGCACGTGCACGGCGCAGGCGGAGCCCAGCCCGATCACGTGCGTCAGCCCCAGCTTCGCGTTCTGGACCTGGCGCTTGCCCGCCTCGCCGCGCAGGTGCGTCGCCACCTCGTAGATGTTCGCGATGCCGGTCGCGCCGAGCGGATGTCCCTTGGACAGGAGCCCGCCCGAAACGTTCACCGGGATGCGGCCGCCGAGGTAGGTCTGCTTCTCGTCGATCATGCGGCCCGCCTCGCCGTCCTTGCAGATGCCGAGGTTCTCGTAGTGCAGGATCTCGGCGGTGGCGAAGCAGTCGTGCAGCTCGATCAGGTTGATGTCCTGCGGACCGACGCCGGCCATCTCGTAGGCCTTCTTCGCCGCCTCGCGCGTGCAGGTGTTGACGTCGGGCATGGTGAGGTCGCGCTGGGTGAAGCGGTCGCTGGTCAGCACCGACGCCGAGACCTTCACCGCGCGGCGCATGCCGAGCTCGCGCGCCTTGCGCTCCGAGGCGAGCACCGCAGCAGCTGAGCCGTCCACGTTCACCGAGCACATCAGCTTGGTGTTCGGGTACGAGATCATCTCGGCGTTCATCACCTCTTCGAGCGGCGTCTCGATCTGGTAGCGCGCCTTCGGGTTCATGGTGCTGTGCCAGTGGTTCTTCACCGAGATCTTGGCGAACTGCTCGAAGGTGGTCCCGTACTTGCGCGAGTGCTCCATGCCGGCCTCGGCGAACACCGCGGGCATCGTGCCGGAGCCGAGCAGACCCTCGGTCGGGATGCCCTTGCCGCCGCCGCCGCCGCCGAGCAGGCCCGCGCCGGCCATCTGCTCCACGCCGACGCAGAGCACGAGGTCGTACAGGCCCGCCTTCACCGCAGTCCAGCCCTCGCGGAACGCGGTCGCGCCGGTGGCGCAGGCGTTGGCGCAGTTCACCACCGGGATGCCCGTCTGGCCGATCTGCTGCAGCACGCGCTGGCCGACCATGGCGTTGGCCTGCATCAGGTTGCCGCAGTACAGCGCCTCCATGTCTTGGATGGTGAGCCCGGCGTCGTCGAGCGCGAGCAGGGCAGCCTCCGCGCCGAGCTGCGGGACCGTGCGGTCCGACAGCTTGCCGAACTTGATCATGTCGGTGCCGAGGATGTAGACGTCGCTCATCGCGTTCTCCCTTCTCAGCTCTTCGCGGGCTGGAAGTAGTAGGTGAGGTACTCGTTGCCTTCGCGGTCCTTGCGCGGCGCGATCTTGTACACGACCTCGACCTTCATCCCCATCTTGATCTTCTTGGGGTCGGGGTCGATGCCGATCAGGTTGCCCTTCACGGTACCGCCTCCCTCGAGATCGACCACCGCCGACACGTACGGCGTCTCGATCCCCGGGAACGAGCGGTGGGTGATCGAGTAGACGTAGAGCTCGCCCTTGTTGGCGAGCCGGGTGGATTCGAGCTGGCGGCGCGCGCCGCACGACGAACAGACGTCGCGCGAGCCGAGGAACACGGCCTTGCACGCAGTGCAGCGGACCCCTTCCAGATAGGGATCGCCGCTCTCGGGGATCTTCAGGAAGGGAACGACGGGAAGCGGCTTCTTGGCAGCCGCGGCAGCAGCCTCGGACATGGCGCACCTCGACGAAGGAAAAACCCGCGCCGATTCTGCTCCACCGCGCTCCGGCGGGTCAAACGCCCGGGTTCTTCGCCTTCTTGCGCAGCGCCTTGAGCTGCGCTTCGAGCTCGTCGAGCTTCGCCTTGAACGAGGCGTTCTTGGGCTCGAAGGTGAGCGCCGTCTTCAGGTGCGCGTGCGCCTTCACTACGTCCCCCGCGCGCTCCGCCTCGAGGTGGAGCCCGAAGTAGCGCTTGCCGTTGGGTGTGGTGCCCCGCGGCGCCTCCGCCTCGCTGCGTTTCTCCTGCTCGAGCTCGGGGTTGTAGCGGGTCTGGCCGCTCGACAGCGCCGAGTCGTAAGCGGCGCGGCGGGTGCGGTCGCGCAGCACCAGGTAGCCCTCGGTGATGCGCCGCGCGATGCGGTCGACCGCCTCGCGCACGTCGTCCGGCTGGGCGAGATAGGCGTCGGGATGGAAGCGCCGGCGCGCGTCGTGATACGCGGTGCGCAGCGCGTCGCCGTCGGCGCGCGGGTCGAGCTTCAGCAGCCGGTAGTAGTCGACCCGGTCGATCACGCGCGCGAGCGCCTTGATCTCCTGCACGCTGTTGTCCGCCGCCGTCACCAGGGAGCTCCCGTTCGCCGCGCTCTCAGTCGTCGCCCAGCACCTGGTCGTCGTCGCCGTCGGGCTGGACGTCCGCCTCTTCCAGCTCGATCTCCTGCTCGCCCTCGAAGCCGCGCGCGGGCCGGATCGGCTCCTGCGCCTCGTTCCCGAGGTCGCCTTCGACCTTGCCGAACAGCGGCTGCTCCGCGTCGGGCTTCTCCGCCGGCTGCACGTCGGCCTCGAGCGCGGGGAGGTCGAGCAGGCCGTCTTCGACCTCTTCGAGCTCCGCCACCGGGACCGGCGCGTTGTCGGGCTTCGCCTTGCCCTTGGCTTTGGCGCGGGTCGGAACGGGCGCCGCGTTCGGCGCCACGTCGGCGGCGCGGTCCTTGGCGATGATCGACTGGATCTGCTCCTCGGACAGGCCGCTCGACATCGACACCGTGGTCGACGCCTCGGCGCCCGTCTTGGGATCGCGCGCCTGCACCTTCACGATGCCCTCGGTGTTGATCGAGAAGGTGACCTCGATCTTCACCTCGCCGCGCGGCCCGGGCGCGAAGCCCGAGAACTCGAACTCGCCGAGCAGCGTGTTGCCCTCGGCCTGGCGCGACTCGCCCTGGTAGATGCGCACGGCGATCGCCTGCTGGTGGTCGCGCACGGTGGTGAACACGCGCGTGTGGTCGATCGGCACCGGGCTGTTGCGCTCGATGATCGGCTCGGACAGACCGCCGGCGATGCCCATGCGCAGGGTGAGCGGCGTGACGTCGAGCAGGTAGCTGCCGGCCTCGGGCGATGCGAGCGAGGCTGCGTGGATCGCCGCGCCGATCGCGACCACCTCGTCGGGGTTGATGTCGGTCTCGGGCTCGCGCTGGAAGTAGTCGCGCACCGCGCTGCGGATCGAGGGGAGCCGCGTCGGGCCGCCGACCAGGATCACGCCGTTCAGGTCGCGCGTGGTCAGGCTCGCCTGCTGCAGCGCCTCGTCGCAGACCTTGAAGGTGCGCAGGATCAGGTCGCGGACGAGCTTGTCGAACTCCTTCCGCGTCAGCGTGTAGTCGACCGCGATCGCCTTGCCCTCGTGCTGGGCGAGGTCGGGGATCGAGATCTTCGCCTCCTCGCGCTCGGCGAGCTCGATCTTCGCCGCCTCCGCCGCCATGCGCAGCTTGGCGAAGGCGTAGGGATCGGTGCGCACGTTCACGCCGTGCTCCGACTGGACGCGATCGGCCAGGAGGTCGATCACGCGGTCGTCGAAGTCGTCGCCGCCGAGGTAGGTGTCACCGGAGGTCGCGAGCACCTCGAACACGTCCTTGCCGATCTCGAGGATCGAGACGTCGAAGGTGCCGCCGCCGAGGTCGTAGATCGCGACTTTCTGGCGCAGCTCCTTGCCGTAGCCGTACGAGAGCGCCGCGGCCGTCGGCTCGTTCAGGATGCGCAGCACGTCGAGGCCGGCGATGCGGCCCGCGTCCTTCGTCGCCTGGCGCTGGTTGTCGTTGAAGTACGCGGGCACGGTGATCACCGCGCCGGACACGGGCTGGCCGAGCGCACCCTCCGCGATCGCCTTCATCTCCTTCAGCACGAAGGCGGAGATCTCGGGCAGCGAGAACTCCTCGTCGCGGATCTTGATGCGGACGCCGTGGTTCTCGCCGGGCACGATCTCGTACTTGCAAACCGCGCGCGCCTTGCGGACCTCCTCGCTGAAGAAGTAGCGGCCGATCAGGCGCTTCGCGGACGAGACGGTGTGCTTGGGGTCGAGGATGATGCGCGCCTTGGCGCTGTTGCCGACCTCGATCTTTCCGTCCTCGTGGAACGCCACGACCGACGCGATCACGCGCTCGCCCTTCTTGTTGGCGAGCACCGTGGGCTTGCCGTCGAGCATCGCGCAGACGCACGAGTTGCTCGTGCCCAGGTCGATGCCGATCGTGACATCCTTGCTCATTCACGCGCCCCAGAGCGTGGGTCCGGTGCCCACGCGACCACTTGTCGGTGCGCGTTTCATCGGCAAGCGTCCCGAGCCGACTGAAGCGATTGACCCCGTCCCGGCACGGTGTTATCCCGACTCCCCGCCGTTTCCCCAGGAGGCCTTCGCCATGTCCGGTCACTCGAAGTGGGCGACCATCAAGCGCAAGAAAGGCGCTGCTGACGCCAAGCGCGGCAAGATCTTCACCCAGCTGATCCGCGAGATCTCGATCGCCGCGGGCATCGGCGGCGGTGACGCCAACGCCAACCCGCGCCTGCGCCTGGCGATCCAGAAGGCGCGCGCCGTGAACATGCCCAAGGACAACATCGAGCGCGCGATCAAGAAGGGCACCGGCGAGCTCGGCGGCGAGAACTTCGAGGAGGTCCGCTACGAGGGCTACGGGCCGGGCGGCGTCGCGGTGATCGTCGAGGCCACCACCGACAACCGCAACCGCACCGGCGGCGAGATCCGCCACATCTTCAGCCGCTTCGCCGGGAACCTCGGCGCGACCGGCTGCGTCGGGTTCATGTTCGAGCGCATGGGCGTGCTCGAGTTCGACCGCTCCGCGGTCGACCCCGACGCGCTGATGGAGGCGGCGATCGAGGCGAATGCCCGCGACGTGGTCGAGGAGCCCGAGACGATCACCGTGCAGACCTCCCCCGAGGACTTCGGCGCGGTGAAGGAGGCGCTCGAAGGCCGCTCCTTCGCCCCCGCCAGCGCCAAGCTCGCGCTGGTGCCGAGCTCGACGGTCAAGCTGGCCGGCCCGCAGGCCCAGCAGATGCTGAAGCTCTTCGAGGCCCTCGACGAGCACGAGGACGTCGCCGAGGTCTTCGCGAACTTCGAGATCTCCGAAGAGGACATGAACGCCATGTCTTAGCGGGGCCCGGCGCGGCGAAGCCGCGCCACCCGCTCTTCGCTCGGCTCCGCCTCGCTGCGCGCCTGCGCCTTCGGCGCCCGGCTTGCGGTCGCTGCGTTGGGGCTCGTCTGCGGTACACTCGTCCCGGTCGCTCTGACTGGGGGGTCGAGTGCGGGTACTGGGGATAGACCCGGGCTCCAATGCGACGGGCTACGGCGTCGTCGCGGTCGAGGGCAGCTCGCTGCGCCGCGTCGGCGGCGGAACGATCCGCGCGCGGGGTGAGACGCTCGGCGAGCGGTTGGCGCATCTGCAGCGCGAGCTCGCGCGCGCGATCGCGGCGCTCGGGCCCGAGGTCGCGGCGCTCGAGGCGGTGTTCAGCGCGCGGAATGCGCGCTCCGCGCTCGTGCTCGGGCACGCGCGCGGCGTCGCGCTCGCGGCGTGTGCGAGCGCGGGGCTTTGCACGGGCGAGTACACGCCCCAGCAGGTCAAGGTCGCGGTGACCGGCTACGGCCGCGCCGAGAAGCCGCAGGTGATGAAGATGGTGCAGCGGCTGCTGGGGCTGGCCGACGCGCCGCCGAGCGACGAGGCCGATGCACTGGCCGTCGCCATCTGCCACGGACTCTCGCTGCGCAGCCCGGCGCGTCTCGCGCTGCGCGCGCTGGCGGAGGGCCCGCGGCCGTGATCGCGCAGCTCGAAGGCGTGCTGGTCGAGAAGGCGCCCGATGCGATCGTCGTCGACGTGCACGGCGTCGGCTACGAGCTGCGCGTGCCGCTCTCGACCTTCTTCGCGCTTCCCGACGAGGGCAAGGTGGTGCGGCTCCGCGTGCACACGCACGTGCGCGAGGACGCGTTCTGGCTGTTCGGCTTCGCGACCGACCTCGAGCGCACGCTGTTCCGGCTGCTGCTCGGCGCGAGTGGCGTCGGCCCGAAGCTCGCGCTCGCGATCCTCTCGGGTCTCTCGGTCGAGCGGCTGGTGGCGGCGCTGCGCGCCGGGAACCTCGCCGCGCTGGTCGGCATTCCCGGCGTCGGCAAGAAGACGGCGGAGCGCATGATCGTCGAGCTGCGCGACCGCGTGGGCGCGCTCGAGCTCGCGGCCGAGCCGGCGGGCCCCGTTCGCGACGACATCACGGCGTCGGCGGAGAGCGCGCTGGTGAACCTGGGCTACCCGCGGGCCCACGCCGAGAAGGCGGTGCGGCGCGCGCTCGAGAGCCTGCCCGAGGCGCCCGGGCTCGAAGCTTTAATCAAGGAGGCGCTGCGTGCCGCGAGCGGATGAGCGCCAGAGCGAGCTGCGCGGGGACTCGGGCGAGCTCGAGCGCGGCGTCGAGGAGAAGCTCCGCCCGGGCTCGCTGGACGAGTTCGTCGGCCAGGACGCGCTGCGCGAGAACCTGCGGGTGTTCGTGCGCGCGGCGCGCGACCGCGGCGAGCCGCTCGACCACGCGCTCTTCTACGGCCCGCCCGGGCTGGGCAAGACCGCGCTCGCGCACGTGATCGCGCGCGAGATGGGCGCGCCGCTGCGGGTCACAGCCGGGCCGGTGATCGAGCGCGCGGGCGACCTGGCGGCGATCCTCACCAACCTCGAGCCGCACGGGGTGCTGTTCATCGACGAGATCCACCGGCTGAGCCCCGCGGTCGAGGAGATCCTCTATCCGGCGATGGAGGACGGGAAGCTCGACCTGGTGATCGGGCAGGGGCCGAGCGCGCAGACGGTGAAGATCGACCTGCCGCGCTTCACGCTGATCGGCGCGACCACCCGCGCGGGGCTCTTGACGTCGCCGTTGCGCGACCGCTTCGGCGTGATCGCCCGGCTCGACTACTATCCCGCCGCCGACCTGGTGCGCATCCTCGCGCGCAGCGCGCGCATCCTCGGCATCGCGCTCGACGACGCGGGCGCGGGCGAGATCGCGAGCCGCTCGCGCGGCACGCCGCGGATCGCGAACCGGCTGCTGCGCCGCGTGCGCGACTTCGCCGAGGTCGACGGCGCAAACGAGATCCGCGCCGAGCTCGCGCGCTTCGCGCTCGGCCGGCTCGAGGTCGACGAGGCCGGGTTCGACCGCATGGACCGCCAGCTGCTGCGCGCGCTGATCGAGAAGTACTCTGGCGGTCCGGTCGGACTGGACACGCTCGCCGCGGCGATCGGCGAGGACCGCGGCACGATCGAGGACATCTACGAGCCGTTCCTGATCCAGGAGGGCTACCTCGACCGGACGCCCCGCGGCCGCGTCGCCACGGAGCGCGCCTACCGCCACTTCGGAGTGACCCCGCGGCCAGGCGTTCCCGGCCGGCAGGACAAGCTGCTCTAGCGCGACACCTGCGACACGTGCGCCAGGCGCTCAAATGGACGGGGTGCGCGGTCGATCTCTAGCAGGTGCGCACTGCCGTGCGGATTCTCGCGTTCTTCCTGGCCATGCCCTTGCTCGCCGCGGGCGTGTCCGGCGAGCTGCTCCAGCGCGGAGGCGAGAAGCAGCTCGTCGAAGTGAAGACGCAGCTGCGCCGGCAGACCGCCAAAGGCGGCGCCGCGGGCGCGGCCGCCGAGGCGGTGGCCACGCGGCTCGAGCTGCTGCGCGGTCCGGCGCACTACGGTCTGGCCGGCGGCGCAGCCGTGCTGGTGCTCTTCGCGCTGGTTCCGGGCCGCCGGCGGATCAAGGTGCCCAAGGGCAAGAAGAAGGACGAGGCGCCCGTCGCCGCCGAGCCCGGGAAGGCGAAGAAGGCCGCGACCGTCGCCGCCGACGAGGGCGTCGCTCCGACCGGCAAGGAGAGCAAGCGCCACCAGAAGCAGGCCGCGGAGATCCTGGAGAAGGAAGGCCCCGAGGCCGCGGCGGAGTACCTGCTCGGCCGCAACATGAAGGACGAGGCCGCCGACCTCTTGATCCGTGCCGAGCACTACCAGCGCGCCGCCGAGGTCCGCCACGACCAGAACCGCTTCGACGAAGCCGCCGAGCTGTACAAGAAGGTCGGCAAGGAAGAGCAGGCGGGGGCGATCTTCGCGCAGATCGGCCGCCACGAAGAGGCGGCGCAGTGCTACTTCGCCGCGGGCAAGTTCTCGGTGGCGGGCGAGATGTTCGAGCGCGCGGAGAACTTCCGCGAGGCCGGAAAGTGCTACCAGAAGATCGGCTTCCACCGCCATGCCGCGCAGGCGTTCCTCAAGGGCGGCGCAGAGGCGCAGGCCGCGGAGAGCCTGATCGAGGCCTTCAACGAAGAGGGCGGAACCGCCGGCGCGAAGAGCGACCAGAAGGCCAAGGAGATGCGCGGCATCGCCCGCAAGGCCGGCGAGATCCTGGTGAAGCTCGAGCGTTTCGAGGAGGCCGAGAACCTGTTCGTGCGCGCCGAGGCGTTCGGCCCGGCCGCCAAGGTCGCCTTCCAGACGGGCAACTACAAACGGGCGTCCGACCTGTTCTTGCGCGTGCGGCGCGGCGACCTCGCCGCGAAGGCGCTCGAACGCCTGGGCGACGAGACCGGGGCCGCGCGGCTGATGGGCGAGTTCCTGCGCGACAAGGGTGAGGACGCCGAGGCCGTCGAGTACCTGGTGAAGGCCGGCGAGCACGCCGCCGCCGGCGACCTGTACCGCAAGCTCGCGCGCTTCGGCGAGGCCGGCGAGGCGTACGCGCGCGCGACGGACTATCCCGCCGCGGCCGAGGCCTTCCGCGCGGCGGCCCAGCTCGAGCCCGCGGCGGACGCCTACGCGCAGTGCGCGAAGTTCGCCGAGGCGGCGACCTGCTACGGCCAGGTGGGCAAGAAGGACAAGCAGGCAGAGATGCTCGAGAAGGCGGGCAGCGTCTTCGAGGCGGGCAAGATCTTCGCCGAGCTGGGCGAGAGCGACGCGGCGATCCGGCTGCTGCAGCAGATCGCCTCCGACGACAGCCGCTACGGCGAGGCCTGCTCGATCCTGGGCCGCATGTTCCAGAACAAGGGCATGCACAGCCTGTCGGTGAAGAAGTTCGAGGAGGCGGCGGGCTCCGACTCGGTCACCCGCCAGAACGTCGAGGCCTTCTACGAGCTCGCGCGCGCGCACGAGCGCCAGGGTGACAACGCCGGCGCGGCGGAGATCTACGAGCGGATCCTGAGCTTCGACTACCACTACAAGGATGTCGCCGCGTGCCTCGAGCGCTCGAAGGCGGCCGCGCAGAAGAAGGGCGGCGACTCCGCTCCCCCGCTGACCACTCCGACGCAGACGCCGCCGCTCGCGCAGACGCAGAAGCGCTACGAGATCGTGCGCGAGCTCGGCCGGGGCGGCATGGGCGTCGTGTATCTCGCGCGCGACTCGGTGCTGGAGCGCGAGGTCGCCTACAAGGTGCTGCCGGAAGGCCTGCGCGGGAATCCGAACGCGCTGAAGAACTTCCTGCGCGAGGCGAAGGCGGCGGCGCAGCTCAACCACCCGAACATCGTCACCGTGTACGACGCCGGCGAGTCGGAGCACGGCTTCTACATGGCGATGGAGCTGGTCGAGGGCACCACGCTGAAGGAGATCCTGCGCCAGCGCGGCGCCGTGTCCGCCAACGCCGCCGCGTACATCTTGAGGCAGATGGCCTCAGCGCTCGCCTACGCCCACGGCCGCAAAGTGGTCCATCGCGACGTGAAGACCGCGAACACCATGTGGACCACCGAGAAGCACGTGAAGATCATGGACTTCGGCCTGGCGAAGCTGATGGAGGAGGTGCGCAACGCCACCACCATGATCTCGGGCACGCCCTTCTACATGTCGCCCGAGCAGACCCTGGGCCGCGACGTCGACCACCGCACCGATCTCTACTCGCTGGGAGTCACCATCTTCGAGCTGGTGACGGGCGAGCTCCCGTTCCAGAAGGGCAACGTCCCGTACCACCACGTCCACACCCCGCCCCCGGACCCCCGGTCGATCAAGGCCGACGTCCCCGAGGGGCTGTGCAAGCTCATCCTGCGCTGCCTCCAGAAGGCTCCGGCGGACCGTTTCCAGAGCGCCAAGGACCTCCTGGACGAGCTCGATCGCCTGAGCGGCCGCGCCCCCGCCTGAGCGCGGCCCTCGTGACCGGCTCATCACGGCGTAATGAAAACGTCACTCCGTCGGCCTAGAATGCGAGCGCTCGGGGTGGCGTCCCCTCGGCGCCCGAAGGGCCGATGTGCTCCAAATCACAAGACGAATCCAGAACTTCGCGATTTCTTCCGATTTCACTCGGTACAAGCAGCAGCTGGCACGCAGGTTGCTGAAGCTCGTCCCGTTCGTGGGGGGGATCACAGTTCATGGGGCTTCGACTAGAGCTTCGGCGAGTGGCAGGGGGGCAATCTTGCTGAGGGGCGTCGAGCAGACCATTGCGACGCCGGTCCAGTGTACCGGGATCGGCCTTCACACCGGAGAGCCGGTCGAGCTCTCGCTCAAGCCAGCGGCCGCGGGCACCGGGCTCCTGTTCGTGCGGAACGACGGCGAGCATCCGGTGCGCTTCCCGGCGCGCGCCGAGTGGGTGACCGACACGACGCTCGCGACCACGCTGGGCAACGAGGACGCGCGGCTGTCCACGATCGAGCACCTGGTGTCCGCGCTGCGCGGGATGGGCATCGACAACTGCACGATCGGCGTGTCCGGGCCCGAAGTGCCCATCATGGACGGCAGCTCCGCCGCGTTCGTGTACCTGATCCAGCAGGCCGGCATCCGCAGCCAGGCGCGCACGCGCCGGCGCATCGTGATCCGCCGCCCGATCGAGGTGCGCGACGGCAACCGCTACGTGCGGGTCATGCCCTCGCGCGAGTTCAAGCTCTCGGTCGAGATCGACTACGCGCACCCGGCGATCGGCCGGCAGGCGATCGAGTCGCTGGTGCTGACGCCTGAAGTCTTCGCGCGCGAGATCGCACCTGCGCGCACCTTCGGCTTCCTGAAGGATACGCAGCGCCTGCGCGCGCTGGGCTTCGCCCGTGGCGGCTCGCTCGCGAACGCAGTCGTGCTCGACGAGACGCGCGTGCTGAATCCCGAGGGACTGCGCTTCCGCGACGAGTTCGCGCGCCACAAGGTGCTGGACCTCGTGGGCGACCTGGCGCTGCTCGGCGTCCCGCTGCAAGGGCACGTGAAGGCGGTCCGCGGCGGCCACCAGCTGCACCAGGCGCTGGTCGCCGAGATCCGCGCCAACCCGTCCTGCTGGACGCTCGAGACGCCGAGCGCGGAGCGCGAGCTCCAGCCCGAGGCGGGCGTGCTGCAGCCGGCGCTGGCCCGCTCCGGCCGCAGCTAGTCGCCCTTCGCGGCTCTGCGCTAGAGGCCGAGCGCCCCGATCACTGCACCCGCGACGCGCAGCAGGAGTGCGCGCGCCGGGGGGCAGAGCTGGACGGCCGACGCGATGTCGCCGCTCGCGCGCAGCTCGAGCTTCGCGGTGGTCGGCCAGGCGGCGAGCAGCTCGAGCAGGAGATCGCGCAGCTCCATCCCACCCCCGGCGAGCACGCGCGCGGAAGCCTGTCCGAGCGTCTGCTCGCGCCACACGTCGGGCGCCAGCACGCGCAAGAGCTCCGTGTCGAAGGTGCGCAGCGCGCGCTTCAGCCGGCGCTTCGCCCGCCGTCCGATGTCCTCGCCGGTCTGCGTCGACTCGTCGCCGGGCTGGCTCCACACGCCGCGCAGCGCGGCGTCCGAGAGCAGCCACGCCGGACCCACCAGCGCGGTCAGCTCCTGCTCGAGCGGCGCCGCGAAGGCGGGGTAGGGGCGCGGCTCGCTCGGCTCCGGCAGCGCTCCAGCCTCGGAGACCGCCAGCAAGAGCTCCGTTGCCGCGGCGACGGTCGGGTCGGTGGGCGCGCCGACCTCGACCAGCGGCGCGCCGTCGATCGGGCTCGCGCCGCCTGCCGGTCCCAGTGCCTGCAGCACCGCCACACAGGTCTTCTGCGCGCGCTCCCGTTTCCAGTGCGAGGCGATGCGCTCGAGTGAGCGCCACGAGCTGCGCCGCCCCGGATGGCGCTCGAGCAGACCGCGGTGCGCCTCGACCGACTCGCGGTGTGCCGCCGGATCGAACGCGGTCATGTCGGCCAGGGCCTCGCGCGCGCTCTGGCGCAGCGGATTGCACTCCAGCGCGCGGCGATAGCAGCGCTGCGAGCGCTCGATGTCCTCCAGCGGTCCCGCGTAGGCGCGGCCGACCGCCTCCCACAGCTCGGCCTCGACCGGGCGCTCCGGGTGCGCGCCGTCGAGCGTCCGCTCCAGCAGCTTCACGGCCTGGCCCCAGTCCTCGAGCTGCCCGAGGTTCCCCGCGAGCATGCGCGCCGCAGGCACGTGGGTCGGGTCGCAGCCGAGGACCTCCATCGCGCGCCGCGCGGCGGGGCCGTTCTGGCCGAGCGACGCCGACGCTTCGGCTGCGGTCCACAGCAGCGCCGCGCGCGCCTTCGCGCCCTTCACCGCGGCGAGCGCCTCGGTCGCGAGGTCCAGCCCTGCGGCGGCGCCGTCGTCGCTCCGCACCAGCTCGAGCAGCGCGACCCACGCCTCTTCGGGCGCCGACTCTCCGCCGGTGATCGCCTCGAGCCGCGCGCGCGCGCCGGCGCGCTCGCCGTGCTTCAGCTCGAGCTGTGCGGCGCGCAGCGCGAGGCGCGCCGCGAACTCCGCGGGGACGTGCTCGCTCCAGGCGTCGAGCTGCAGCACCGCGCGCTCGCCCTCGCCCAGGCGCTCGAGCAGGTCCACCGCACGCGCGCGCGAGACCTCGTCCGCCGGGCGGATCGCGAGCACCTCCTCCAGCGCGGCGGCGGCGCGGTCGAGCTGGCCCAGCCCCTCGCAGGCCTGCGCGAGCTTCACCAGCCGGTCGGCGCGCTCGTCGGGCGTGAGCTCGAGCGCGCGCAGCCGCGTCTCGATGCAGTCGCGCGCGCGCGCGTGCGCGCCCAGCCGCAGCGCCAGCGCAGCCATCTGGTCGAGCGCATCGGGGTGCGACGGCTCGCGCTCCAGCGCGAGCTCGAGGTAGCGGTAGGCCTCGGCGAAGCGCTCCTGTGCCAGCGCTGCCTGCGCGGCCGAGCGCGCGACGCCGCCGAGCTTGTCCTCTTCGGGCGAGCCGCGCAGCAGCGAGGTCGCCAGCCCGAACGCGCGCTCGGCCTCGGCGAACTCCTGGCGGGCGAGCGCGATCTGCCCGGCGCCCAGCAGCGCCGGCAACTGCGCGGCGTCGCGCTTCAGCGCGGTGCGGAACAGCGCCCATGCGCGCATCGGGTCGCCCAGGCGGTCGCGCGCGAGCTCGCCCGCGCGGGTGAAGAGCGCCGCCGACTGCGCCGGCTCGCTCTCGAGCTCGGCCAGCGCCAGCACGTCGTCGAACTCGCGCGCGGGGTCGCACAGCCGACCGTGGAGCATCGTGCGCAGCTCGAGCGCCTCGCGGCTGCGCGGCTCGCGCGCGAGCGCGCGGTCGCACGCCTCGCGCGCACGCGACGGATCGTCCAGCTTCGCCAGCGCGTCGCGCGCCAGCTCGAGCCAGCGGGCCGCGGTCGCGAGCTCGCCGACGTCGCACAGCGCCGCGTGGCGCTGCTCGAGCGACTCGCGCCAGCGCCCCTGCTCGGCCAGCGCCGCGGCGTAGCGCTCGCGGTCGTCGGTGCGCAGCGCTCCGCTCGCGGCGAGCGCCGCGAGCGACTTCGTGGCGAGCTCCTCGTCGTGCAGCTCGTCCCAGGCGATGCGCGCGAGGCGGCGGTGCAGGCTCAGTGCCTCCTCGCCGCTCTCCGCGGCGATCTCCTGGCACAAGAGGTCGCGCGCGCGCTCGAAGGCGTGGGCGCGCTCGAACACGCGCCGCGCCTCGCGCACCATCGAGATCTGCTCGTCCGCCGCGCCGAGCGCGCGCTCGGCCGCGTCCACCGCCTCGGTCCAGCTCTCGCGCCGCGCCGCCGCGAGCTGCGCCAGGCGCAGCCAGCGATCGGAGGCCATCGGACCGTCGGCGTCGCGGGCGAGCAGCGCTCGCAGCGACGCGGCCTCGTCATCGTGGCGGTCGAGGTGCGCGCAGAGCTCGGTGCGCAGGTCGTGCGCGCCCTCCAACCGAGTCGACTGCGCCAGCGCGCGGTCGACGTCGGCCAGCGCCGTGGCGGCGTCGCCCAACGCCTGCCAGCGCAGGCGCGCCGCCTCGAGCCACAGCGCCTCGCAGCGCTCCGCGCCCGTCGCCGCGAGCCGCTCGAGCGTCTCCGCGCGGCGCGCCTCGTCGCCGGGCCGGCGCAAGAGCCGCGCCAGGGCCGCCAGCCCCTCGCGATCGTTCGCGCTGCGCGCGAGCACCCGCTGCCAGGCCGAGATCGCGCGGTCGGTCGAGCCAAGCGCCGTTCCGAGCCGCTCCGCGATGCGCCGCTCGAGCTCCGCGCGCTCGGGGTCGGGCGCGAGCGGGAGCGCGCGCTCCGCGAGCGCGCACCAGTCGGCGTCGCGGCCCAGGTCGGCGTAGAGCGAGAGCAGCGAGCGCATGCGCTCGAGCTGAGCCGAGCGCGGTGCGGCGGAGTCCGAGTCGAGCCACATGCGCAGCTCGAGCGCGGCCTCCTCGCGCAGCTCCGGCTGCGAGGCGAGCAGCTCGATGCGCTCGCGCTGGCTGCGCATCCGCTCGTCGGCGCTGGCCTCGGGGTGCCGCGCGAGCGCGCGCAGCAGGTCGACGCGCTCGCTGGCGCGCCCGAGCCGCGCCAGGAGCTCGCTCTGGGCGCGCAGCCAGGCGAGCCGCGGCCGCGGCTCGCCCGAGAGGGCGCGCGCATAGCAGGCGCTGGCCTGCGCGAGCTGCCCGCCTTCGGCCAGGATCTCGCCCTCGGCGGCGGCCAGCGCCGCGCGTTCGGCGGCCTCGCTCGCGAGCGCGGCGAACGCGCGCACCGCCTCGAGCCGGCCGCCGGGCGAGCCCGCCTGGCGCTCGAGCGCGAGCCAGCGCGCGCAGGCGTCGCGGCCGAGCGGCGCGAGCGCGTGCAGCTTGCGCAGCCAGGCGAGCTCGGCCGAGGCGTCGTGCAGGCGCGCCGCGGTCGCGCAGGCCTCGCGCGCCGCGCGCAGCCGCTCGTCGCCCGCCTCCGCGGCGAAGCGGGCCGACAAGAGCTCCAGGAGCTCACTCTCGTCGCCGGACTCGCGGACCAGCGGCTCGAGCGCCTCGAGCACCTCGCGGTCGAGCGGAACCTCGGCGCGCGTGCGACACAGGATCGTGTAGGCCGGCTCGCTCTCGCCCGAGCGCGCCAGCGCCAGCCCGAGCCGGCGTAGCTCGGCGGGAGGCAGGCTCGGATCGTCGGCGAGCGGCCGCAACAGCGCCAGCTCGCGCGCCTCGTCGCCTAGCGCCCGGGCGGCCCGCAGACCGTGCTCGCGCAGGCCCGGGTCCGCGGGCAGCTCGCGCAGCACCAGCTCGAGCGCGCGCTCCGGCCGCGCCAGCGCGCCCTCGTACAGGCCGAGCAGCTCGCGCACCCACAGCCGCCGGCTCGCGGCGGTGCCCGCGCCGCCCTGGCCCAGCACGCGCTCCAGCCCCTCCGCGAGCGCCTCGGGCGAGGCGGCCTCGCGCAAGAGCGGCAGCCGCAGGGCGAGCAGCTCTGCGTCGCGGCCGTCCGTGCCGAGCAGGCGATCGACCACGTCCAGGCGCTCTCCGGCCGGCCGCTCGGCGCTCTCCAGCGCCGTCAGCCAGCGCCGCAGCCAGCGCGTGCGCTCGGGACCTTCGCCGCGGCGCGCGCGCTCCGCGCACAGCTGGATCTGACCGGAGGCGTTGCCCGCGCGCGCGAGTGCCGAGAAGAGGAGCTCGTCGACCGCCGGGTCGGCGCCCTCGGTGCGCGCACCCGCCAGCGTCTCGGCTGCGAGCCGCGCGTCGCCCGCGGCGAGCTGCAGCCGCGCCAGGCGGAGCGCGAGCGCCGAGCGCTCGCCGGGCCGGAGCTTCGGCTCCGCCAGGCGCTCGCCGAACAGGCGGCGCAGCTGCTGGCCGCGCTCGGCGCGCTCGAGCAGCGCGGAGAGCCGGTCGAAGGCGTCGGGATCCGCGCCGCTCTCGCGGAGCAGCGTCCGCAGCACTTCCTCGCCCCGGGCGGGGTCGCGGACGGCCTCCGGGCCGTCGACCCAGAGGCGCGCCAGCTCGAGCCGCGTCGCCCGGCGCTGCTCGGCGCTGCCGCTCTCCGCGAGCTGCTCGAGCGCGCGGACCTGCCGCTCGGGCGCGCCGGCGGTGGCGCAGAGCTCGGCCACGAGGCGCAGCTCGTCGGGCCCGAGCGCGCCGTCGGCCTGTGCGCGCTCGAGGTCGGCGAGCGCACGCGCCGGGTCGCGCACGCGCTCCGCGAACAGCCTCGCACGTTCGACCAGGAGCGCGCCTCGCGCGCCGGCGTCGGGCGCATTCGCGATGCTCTCGTCGAGGAAGGCGAGCTGGTCGTCGCTGCTGCCGTGCGCGCGGAGGATCGCGAGCAGGGCGCTGCGGACCGTCGCCGCGAGCGGCCCGGGGGCACCCTCGCGCGCGCGCTTCAGCGTGGCGATCGCCTCGGGCACGCGCTGGTCGCGCTCCTGCAGCGCGGCCAGCCGCAGCAAGAGCTCCGTGCGCTCGGCGCCGCCGACGTGCTCCTCGCGCATGCCGAGCCAGGTCTCGAGCTCGCGCGTCTCGCCGCCCGCCTCGAGCGCGCGCGCGAACAGGTGCTCGAGCCGCCCGTCGCGGGTCGGATCGGCGAACTCGCGCAGCACCGCGACGGCGTCCGTCGCGCGGCGCAGTCCCTCGAGCAGCAGCCCGGCCCGGCGGTGCGCGAGCTCGCGCCGCCGCGCGGGGTCGCGTTCGCGCGAGAGCCGGCGCGCCAGCACCTCGCACAGCTCCTCGATCCGGTTCTGTTCCGCCAGCATGCTCTCGAGCAGGTCGCCCGCCGCGGTCGACTCGGGCTCCCGCTCGAACGCGGGCTGGAGCACCGAAGACGCCTGCACCAGGTCGCCGAGCTCGGCCAGCGTGCGCGCCAGCTCGAGCGCGAGCGCGAGCGGCGCACGCGGGCCCGCGGCCTCGAGCTGGGTGCGCAGCTCGCGCGCGAGCTCGGGGAGCTTGCCGGTGCGCCGGTAGTACTCGACCAGCCGCGCGCCGAGCGCCTCGTCGTCGGGCGCGCTCGCGCGCGCGGCGCGATACCAGCGCTCCGCGCCCTCGTGGTCGCCGTCGTCCCGGGCGAGCGCGAGCTCGGCCAGCCGCACGCAGGCGAGGGCGTGGGCGCGCGGGCTCTGTCCCTGCACCAGCGCCTCGAGCGACTCGAGCCAGCGCTGCTCCTGCGCGGAGTCGCCGTCGTCGCGTGCGAGCTCGGCGAGCAGCCCCAGCGCTTCGGGCGAGGGAGCGAGCTCGAGCCAGCGCTGGGCCGCGCTGCGCGCGCGCGTGCGGTCGCCCAACCCGCGCGCCGCCTGGGCGACGTCGGCCAGCAGCACCGCTGCGCGCTCGGGCGGGGGTTCGAGCGCGAGCTCGCGCTCGGACACCTCGAGCAGCGCGCGCGGCTCGCGCGTGCTGGCCGCGAGCTCGCGCATGCCGGCGAGCGCCGACGCGCAGCTGGGATCGGTCTCGAGCGCCTCCGAGTAGGCGGCGTGCGCCTCCGCGGGCGGCCGCCCCTGCTCGAGCTGCAGCTGCGCCAGCTCGCACAGGAGCGCCGCGCGGCCGCGCCCGGCCGGGGCGGAACGCGCGAGCGATTCGATCAGCGCGCACAGCTCGGCCGCGCGGCCGGTCTGGCGCAAGAGCTCGCGCAGCTGCGCGCCGGCCGCGGCGTGGGCGGGCACCTGCTCGAGCGCGCGGCGGTAGGCCGCCTCGGCGTTTCCGCCGTCTCCGAGCGCGTGCAGGTGCAGATCGCCCAGCTCGACCATCAGGTCGGACGCTTCCTCGTTGCTCTCGGCGGCCGCCATGCGCCGCTCCAGCACCTCGGCGCGCTCGGCGTGGCGGCCCATGCGCGCGAGGCAGCGGTCCAGGATCGCCAGCGCCTCGCCGTCGTAGGGGTCGTTGGCCAGCAGCCGCTCGAGCTTCTCGACCGCCTGCACCGACATGCCCTCGCGCTCGTAGAGCACCGCGAGCTCGAGCAGGCGGATCGGGTCCGGTCCCTCGATCGCCGCCAGCTTCTCGAGCGCGTCGAGCGAGGCGCGCGCGCTGCCCGCGCGGCGGTGGACGCGCAGGCGCAGCTTCTGCACCGCGGCGTCGTCGGAGGCGATCTCGCCCGCGCGGTCGGCCCAGTAGGCGGCCGCTTCGACGTTCTGGGCTTCGTCGAGCTGCAGCGCGGCGGCGCCGACGGCGAGGCTCTGCCGTTCGACCGGATCGTGCACCAGCTTCCACAGCGCGCGCTGCAGCTCGTCGACGCGCGCGTAGTTGCGCGCCGCGCGCTCGATCTCGATCAGCCGCTCGTGCGGCCCGCGGCGCTCCGGGTGCGCCGCGACGACTTCGCGCAGCAGCGCGCCGCGGCGCGCCGTGTCCTCGGTCGGCAGCAGCCGCGCCATCCGCTCCAGCACGTCTGCGCGGACGTTGCCGGTCAGCCCGGGCAGCCGGCTCTCGTGCAGCGCCAGGGCGCGCGCGCGGTCGCCCGCGTCCTCGGCCAGGAGCGCGGCGCCCTGCACCGCGGGGTCGCAGCGCGGGTCGAGCTCGAGCGCGGACTCGAAGCGGCGGCGCGCCTCGTCCTTGTCGCCGAGGCCGCGCCAGAGCTGGCCGATCTCGGCCAGGAGCTGCGCGCGCTCCTTCGGTGCCGGCGTCAGCGCCTCCTCGGCCTCGGCGAGCTGCAGCGCCGAGGTCGCATCGCCCGCCGCCGCCAGCATC
>Ga0318524_10000103_pt1 | contig 25524 bp, 19 predicted proteins | sample GRESIP052b4f22_FD_203685 | JGI IMG/M metagenome (GOLD analysis project Ga0318524, IMG submission 203685) | Tropical soil microbial communities from Luquillo Experimental Forest, Puerto Rico - GRE.SIPMG.052b4f22 | ecosystem: Environmental > Terrestrial > Soil > Tropical forest > Bulk soil... | reverse complement strand
AAGGTGCTCTTCTGGCAGGACTGCTGCACCCGAAACTTGTTCGAGAACACGCCGTAGAGCTCGACCGTCGTGGGAATGTTCGGATCGGCGGCGCTCGGCTCGGTGATCCTCGCCGTCTCGGAGAAGAGCGGAATCGGGATCGGATTGGTCGGGCCCTGGACCTGGTTGAACGGGTTTTGGGCGCCGGGAAGCGGGGCGGCCAGTGAATAGCCCGCCTTCTGCGCCGTCGTGTTGTTGGTGACGAACGGCAGGTCGTCCGCGGTGTTGCGGATGCCGTCCGGCCCGACGAAGAAGGGGTCCGCGCGCAGCACGGAGATCGCTGGGTTGATGATGGGCACGCCGTCGGCGTCGGTGGAGCTCGGGGCACCCGTGAGGTTGGCGGAGATGTCGTCGGCGATGCCCGTCTCGTACGCGCCGAACCACTGCAGCGCGGAGACGTTGGTGAAGTAGCCCTGCGGCTTGATCGGCGTGTTGATCGTAGCCAGGAACGGGTAGATCGTCGGACCGATCTTGCTCGAGCCCCACTTTGCAGTCAGCAGCTCCGGCGTGCTGGACTTGGCGAAGATCGCGAAGCGGTTCGGGAACGGCCGGGTGGCGAGCAGCGCGGGGATGTTCGCGTTGAAGTTGGTCGCCGGCGTTCCCAGGATCGCGGCGGCCTGCTCCTGGAGCTTCTTGGCGCTGTTCGGATCGCCCGCCTGCAGCGCCTCCTCCGCCTCGGCGGTGAGCGCGCTGTAGAGCGACTTCTCGGTGATGGAGAGCGTCTGGCCGCCCACGAGCAGCGCGTGGAGCCGTGCGAACTCCGTCTCGCCGAGGTCCGGCCGCGCGGCGGCGAGCAGCTGCTCGCTGGCGAGCGTCGAGAAGCTGCCGGCCCGGACCGCCACGTAGGCGGGCAGGCCGGGCTTGATCGGGCCGTTGAGCGGCGAGCGGCTGTTCAGGTTGCAGAACACCGCCAGCGGGAACGGGTTCGCGAAGACGCCCGGGTCGTTCACGCACTGGCGGTAGCGGCGGCTCGGGTTCAGCACCTCGCGCGGGTCGGTCAGCGAGCCCGGGATGTAGAGCTGCTTCAGCAGCCCGGCGAAGTAGGGCGAGTTGTTCTCGACGTTCTGCACCAGGCTGGCGGGCTGGCGCACCGCGCTGCGCGCGGCGTCGCCGTAGGAATCGGCGCTGTGGAACAGCCCGCACGCGCGCGTGTAGATGCAGTCGTACGACGCGAGGATGCGCGTGTACAGGAACATGGTGTCGAACGGCCCGAAACCGTCGGGGAAGAGCGAGAGCTCGAACTCGAGGTTCAGGACGTGGCGGAACTGGGAGAAGGTGATGTCGTGCGCGGGCAGCTCGGTGCCCGTGAACAACAGGCGCATCTCGTAGAAGCCGTGGATCGAGAACTTGCGCTCCCCGGGAAGGTCCCACTCGAACGCGTGCGCCGTGTTCGCCAGACCGATGCCCGTGACCGCAAGCCAGAGCATCAGGGCCGCAATTCGACCCGCAGCTGGCCTTCCCCTCATCGCCTTCCCCTTCCCGTTCTCCGCAGCCCTGCTCGCGGCGGCTCCCTCAAGCGCCGCGGGCACTTCGTCATCTTCCGACCGCCACTTCCGCTCGCGGCGAAGAGCCCCATTGCTGATGTTGCTCGGACACACCGCGAAGTGTCGCGGTGGTGAGGGTCGAGGCGCCGGGAATGGTGTCCACGGAGCTCATTCACCGGCGCCGGAAGTCGGCTGCGGCTCGGGGTGCGGGAGCATCTCGTACCAGGAGAGACCGCCGTCGGTGGAGCGCAGCACGTTCCCGCCCTGCCCCACCATCCAACACACCGTCGGTGTGCCGCAGGTGGCGTCGCGGAAATAGCCGTGCTTCTCGGCCGGGAAGCGGCCCGCTCCGCCGTCCTCTCCCAGCTTCTGCCAGGTCTGGCCGCCATCTCTGCTGATCCGGCGCAGGCCCTTCTCGCCGATCGCCACGATGTTGTTCTCCGCGGTGATCGCGCCGAAGACGGCCTGCTTGGATCCGGTGGGCAGGTAGGTCCAGGTGCGGCCGCCGTCCTCGCTCGCCAGCACGACGCCGCCCAGCCCCGTGATCATGCCGTGATCGCTGTCGCGGAACTTCACGTCGAACAGGAACGGCGTCTCGATCACCTCGATCTTGACCACGCCGTCCGAGGCGAGCTTGGTCTGCCCGAACGCCTTCATGTCGACGCCTTCCTGGTCGAGCGGCGTCGGGCGCTTGATCTTGATGCGGTCCTGGTTGATGCCTTCGTTCTCGAGGAACTTCTGGACCGCGTCCGCGCGCTCGTCGGCGAGGAACGTATCCTTGCGCTTCTTCATCTCGTCGGCGGTCAGGAAGCCCTCGATCTCGATCTTCAGATAGGCCTTGTCCGCCAGGACCTCGGCCGCCTTGAAGATCTGGTCCCATTTCTCCTTGGGGATCTTCTTGTCGCCGGTCGGGAACGAGACGTCGTCGAAGTGGACGGTGCCGTTGATGTGGCCCCGCTCCCAGCTTTGGCCGCCGTCCTCGGTGCGGAAGATGTAGCCGTACTCGCCGGCCATCCAGCCGTGGCTCTTGTCGAGGAAGAAGACGTCGTTCAGGAAGATGTCGTCGTAGATCTTGTCGCCGCGCTCGAAGGCGGCCATCTCTTCCTCGGACAGGTACTTGAAGCTCGGGTGGTCCTTGGTGATCAGGAACGAGCGGTCTTCCCAGGTCTTGCCGCCGTCCGCGGTGTAGTAGCGGCCGCCCCAGTCACCCACTGCCCAGGCGGTGCTCGCGTCCACCGCGCGCACCGCGAACAGGTGCTGCGGAGGCTGGCGCGGGATGGTCTGGTTCTCCCAGGTGTCCCCGCCGTCGGTGGTGTGGATGACGAAGCCGCGCCGGCCGACCGCCCAGCCGTTCTTGTCGTCCGCGAACGAGATGTCGTAGATCGCCTGGTCGGTCTTGCTGTCGAGCTTCTTCCAGTTCTTGCCGCCGTCGACGGTGCGGTAGATGGCGCCGAAGTAGCCGCCGGCCCAGAGGTGGTCGGCCCCGACCGCCGTGACCGCGTACAGGTCGTCGGGCAGGTCGATCTGGCCGCTCTCGAATTTCTCTTCGAACTGCTCCTGCTTGCATGCGCTCGCTGCACACAGCGCAGCGGCGGAGCAGATGGCGGCGCGCAGCGCGCGAGAGATCCCGGCGCGCGTGACGCGCTTTCGTCCGAGCGTGCCCAATTGCCCTCCCGTCGGGCTTGAACGCGCCGGGCGCGCAAACCCCTCAGAGCCGCAAGATTTTCCCGCATCCGGCTCGAGCGTCGCGGCGACTTGAATGCAGCGGAGGTCCACGACCGCGCCGACCGGTGGCCGGTTCTATTACGAGCGCGGACCCAGTGTCAAGCTTCCGCGAAATTTCGCGCCGCGATGTGCAGAACATGCGCAACTCCGGGCGCCCCGAGAGACGCGGGGGATCCGCCGAACCACTAGAATGCGCGCGGTGTCACCGGGGAGAGAAGGCGCCGGAGCGCCCCGCTCGGCCGCCCGCACGTTGCTGCGCGCCGGCCTGCTGCTCGCGCTGCGCGACCTGGGGCCCTTCGGCGGGCGCCGCTCGCGCGCGGAGCGCGACACCGCTGCGGGTCAGCGCCTGGCGGACGCCCTGGGCTCGCTGCGCGGGCTCTACACCAAATTGGGGCAGCACCTGGCCACCCGCGTCGACGCACTTTCGGACGAGTTTCGCGCCCCCCTCGACGCACTGCATCAATCGGCGCCGCCCGTCCCCTTCCCGGTGATCCGCGGCGAGCTCGAGCGCGGCCTCGGCAGCGCGCGGCTGTTCGCCTGGATCGATCCCGAGCCGCTGGGCACCGCGTCGATCGCGCAGGTCCACCGCGCGCGGCTGCGCAGCGGAGCCGACGTCGCGGTGAAGGTGCGCCATCCGGAGCTCTCGCCCGCGGGCCTCGAGCGCGATCTCGCCCGGTTGCGCCGGGCACTGCCGCTGCTCCGTCCGTGGCTCTCGCCCCGGGATGGCCGCGCGCTGCTCCAGGAGCTCGGCCGCGCACTGGTGCGCGAGCTGGACTTCGAGCTCGAGGGCCGGACCGCGGAGCAGATCGCGACCGCGTTCGCGAGTGACTCGCGCGTGCTGGTGCCGCGCGTCCACTGGGAGGTCACCTCTACGAGCGTGCTGACTCTCGACTATGTCCCGCGCGTCCGCCTCGACGATCCCGCCGCGCTCGCCGCGCGCGGAGTCTCGCCCGAGGCCTGTCTCGCGATCGTGGTCGACGCCTACGGACGGCAGGTCTTCGGCGACGGCCTGTTCCACGCCGACCCGCACGTCGGGAACCTGTATCTGCTGGACGACCCCGATCGGCCCCCGCGGGTGCTGTTCCTCGATTTCGGGCTCGCGGAGCGGCTCGCGCCCGAGGTGCGCGAAGAGCTGCGGCTCGGCCTGCAGGCGCTGCTGCGCCGAGACGTCGACTCGCTCCTGGCCGGGCTGTCGCGCCTGCAGGCCGTGATCCCGGGGCGCGAGCGCGAGGCCCGCGCCGCGCTCGAAAGCGCACTCGCCGCGGGCGCGTCGAACGCGCTCGGCGCCGGCGTCGCGGCGATCCAGTCGCTGAAGCAGCTCGGCAAGCAGCTGGTGCGCGAGAGCCGCGCCTTCCGCATCCCCCGCGACCTGTTGCTCTGGGCGCGCACGCTCGCCTACGTCTACAACCTCGGCGAGCGCATCGCCCCCGGCGCCGACCCCATGCGCCTGTTCCTACCGCACCTGCTGCGCTTCATCACCACCGCGCCGGCGGACGCCAAAGCGAGCGCCTAGGACTGGACCGGAGCCTCTCGGCGCATCGCGCTCCGCGCAGAACCCGCCGGTCGCGGTCGCGAGTACGCTGCACGCTCCCTCTGGGTTCAGCGCGGCCGCGCTCGCGAAGTCGACCTCTCCAGCCCAAAAAATTAGAGCCGCGTCGACGCACTCAGCAGCGCGCTCTTCTAGTCCGCGCCCGAAGGCTCTTCGGGCGCGACGAGGAGCCGGAAGCGGATCGGTGGTCGGCGCGGCTGGGTTTTCTTTTGGTGGTTCGCGAGCGCGACGGGCGCGGAGCCCAGACCGAGCGTGCAGCGTACTCGCGACCGCGAGCGGCGGGCTCTGCGCCCGCCGCGCGATGCGCAGAGGAGCTCTTACTCGACGATGCCTTCGCGGATCAGCTTGGCGATGATCTCGAGGGTGCGGACGCGGTCGGCGGTCGAGACGCTGATCAGGTCCGCGATCGACATACGCCCGTCGATCTGCGAGAGCATGAAGCCCTCGTCGGGCTGCAGGCGCAGCTTCATGATCTGCGCGGTCGTGACCTTGAGCCGCAGCACGCGGCCCTGATCGCCGATCTCCTTGGCCCAGGACTGCGCGCGCTCCGTGCGGACCAGCTGCAGGTAGCCCTGCACGTCGAGCCGTTCGGGCTGCTCCTTGGCAAGCTTGCGCAGCTCGCGCCAGGCGTCTTCGTAGCGGCCTTCCTTGTAGGCGGCGAGCGCGGACTGGATCTGCGTGTCCGGGTCGTCGTCGGCCTCGAACTCGATCACCGGGCCGCTCTTCGGCGTGTCGTCGTCGTCCGTGACCGGCTTCTGCGGCGCACGGGACGGTGCGGACTTCGCCGCTGGCTTCGCAGGCGCGGGGGCAGGCTTGCGGGCGGGCTGCGCGGCGGCTGGCTTCACGCCCTTCGGGCCGGCGCGCTTGCGCCCGCCGCCCTGCTCCTCGTACGCCGTCTCCAGGTAGTCGTGCACCGCCTGGTTCTCGGGGTCGAGCGCGCGGGCCTGCTCCCAGCACGAGATCGCGGCCTCGAGATCGCCCAACCCGTAGTGGTTGAGCCCTCGCTTGAGCAGCCGCGTGACTTCTGCGTGTCTCGCCTCGTCCACGGCTCAGCCTTTGACGGCCACCTCGTCGCCCTGCTGGTACATGCTCGCCAGCCGCTCGATCTCCTGCGGAGTCAGCGTGCCGCGCGGGTTCACCTGGATCGACTGCGCCCGGCCGGTCGCGAGGTCGCGCGCCGAGACCGACACGATGCCGTTCGCGTCGATGTCGAAGGTGACCTCGATCTCCGGCTGGCCCTTGGGTCCGGGCGGGATGCCGGCCAGCACGAATTCGCCGAGCAGGTCGTTGTCGTCTGCGCGCTCGCTCTCGCCCTGCAGCACGCGGATCTTCACCGCGGTCTGGTTGTCGCGCGTGGTGGTGAAGATCTCCTGGCGCGAGGTCGGCACCGTGGTGTTGCGCTCGATCAGCTTGGCGAAGTGACCGCCGTAGGTGGCGATGCCGAGGGACAGCGGGGTCACGTCGACGAGCAGCGGACCTTCCTTCTCCTCGGACAGCATCGCGGCCTGGATCGCGGCGCCGACGGCGACGACCTCGTCGGGGTTCACGCCCTTGTGCGGAGTCTTGCCGAAGAACGCGGCGACGACCTTCTGCACCATCGGCATCCGCGTCTGGCCGCCGACCAGCAGCACCTGGTCGATCTGCTTCACGGTGAGCTTGGCGTCGTCGAGCGCGCGCTGCACGATCGGCCGGGTGCGCTCGACCAGGTCTCCCACCAGCTCCTCGAGCTTCTCGCGCGTGAGCAGCACGCTCATGTGCAGCGCGTTCTCCTCGGCGTCCGCGGCGATGAACGGCAGGTTGATCTCGGTCGAGCCGAGCTGCGACAGGTCGCACTTGGCCTTCTCCGCGGCGTCCTTCAGCCGCTGCAGCGCCATGGTGTCGCCGCGCAGCGAGACCTTCTCCTTCTCCTGGAAGGTCGCGAGCAGGTACTCGACGATGCGGCGGTCGAAGTCCTCGCCGCCGAGCTGCGTGTCGCCCGAGGTCGCGAGCACCTCGATCACGCCCTTGCCCATTTGCAGGATCGAGATGTCGAAGGTGCCGCCGCCGAGATCGTAGACCGCGATGTTCTCGGTCTTGTCGCGGCCGAAGCCGTAAGCGAGCGCGGCGGCGGTCGGCTCGTTGATGATGCGCAGCAGCTCGAGGCCGGCGATGCGCCCAGCGTCGCGCGTGGTCTGGCGCTGCGCGTCGTTGAAGTAGGCGGGCACGGTGATGACCGCCTGCTGGACCGTGTCGCCGAGATACTCCTCGGCCACGCGCTTCATCTCGCGCAGCACGATGCCCGAGATCTCGGGGATGGTGTACACGCGCCCGGCCACCCGCACGCGCACGTCGTTGTTCGGACCCTGCACCAGCTCGTAGGGCAGCAGCTCCTTGAACTTGGTGACGTCGGACGAGTCGAAGCTGCGTCCGATCAGCCGCTTGGCCGCGTACACCGTGTTCTTCGCGTTGGTCACCGCCTGGCGCTTGGCCAGGTGCCCGACCAGGCGCTTGCCTTCCTCGGTGACGGCGAAGATCGACGGGGTCGTCTTGTATCCGCCCGTATTGGGGATCACCACCGGCTGGCCATCCTCGAGGATGGCCACGCAGGAGTTCGTGGTCCCGAGATCGATTCCGATCACTCGACTCATCGCATTTCCTTCACGGTGTCCGACACATCAAAGTGTCTGGAGCGCCTGGCGGATGTCCTTGTCCATGGGATCGAGCTCCCAGGCCTTCTGCAGGTGTTTGCGCGCCTTCTGGACGTCTCCGGTCTTGCGGTAGATCTCGCCCGCGGTCTTGCGGAAGCGCAGGTTCTCCTCGTCCAGCGACGCGGCCCGCTCGGCGTAGATCGCGGCCTTCTCGAGCCCGCCCTCGAGGCTCGCCAGCAGCTCCGCGAGCCGGTGCGCGAGCTCGGCGTCGGTGGGGGAGAGCTGAGCCGCCTCCTCGAGCAGCTCCGCCGCGCCTGCGCGGTCTCCGGACAACAGCATCTCCGCCTTGCGCCGCACCTCGGCGGCGCGGTCGGCGTTCGCGCGCGGCAGGATCTCGGCGAGCTCGTCGTGGTACTCCTTCTCGCGGGGATCGAACGCGAGCGCGAGCTCGACCAGCTGTGCCGCGCGCGCCCAGTCCCCCGACTGCTTCTGCGCCAGCGCGGCCTCGAAGTGCTTGCGCGCGCGCGCGCGGCTCTGCTCGAGCTGGCGCTGCAGCCCGACCAGCATCAGCCCGGGCGACTGCAGCCCCAGCCGGCTGCGCAGCGAGGCCCCCCGGCCGCTGGTCGGCGCGCGCGAGACCGGCGCCGTCGGGGGCGGCAGGGTGATCGGGCGCGCCTGCGCGGTGGTGGGAACGAGCGAGCGGTCGTAGGCGCCGCGCAGCTTCGGGTCGCGCAGCACGTCGTGCGCGGCGACGATGCGCTTGTACACCTCGTTCAGGAGCTCGCCGTACGGACCCAGCTCCTTCTTGAAATAGCGATCCGGATGGTACGACTTCGAACGCTGGAAGAAGGCGTCGCGGATCGCCTCGGGCTCCGCGTCGCGCGGGAGCCCGAGCACCGCGTAGTAGTCGAGCTGCGGCAGCGCGCGGGCGAACTCGCGCACCTCGCGCTGGAATGCCTCCGGCAAGTCCACGCGCGCGCCCGAGCTCGCCGGGTCCTGAGCCGGCTCCCGCTCATGGCTCGAACTCATCCCGCCTCCACACCGATGCGCAATTCGACCCAAGAACTATCGGGCCGGCCGGGTGGAAAATTTACGGAGCGGTGGCGGACAGTGACTCGCCTGGCGCGGCTGTCGCGAAATTAGCCCGCGATTAATAGCTCGAGGATGGCCTTCTGCGCGTGCAGGCGGTTCTCGGCCTGGTCGAACACCAGCGCGCGGTCGGACTCGAACACGTCGGCGCTGATCTCCTCGCCGCGGTGCGCCGGCAGACAGTGGAGGATGCGCGCGTCGGGAGCGAGCGCGACCAGCTCCGCGTTCACCTGGAACGGGCGGAACACGCGCCGGCGCGTCTCGGCTTCGCTCTCCTGTCCCATGCTGGCCCAGACGTCGGTGTAGATGAACGCGGCGCCCTTCACCGCCTCGCGCGGGTCCGCGACGAAGCGGATCTGGGCTCCGCTCTCGCCGGCGCGCTGCTGCGCCGCGCGCACCACCGCCGGGTCGGGCGCGTAGCCGGGCGGCGTCGACACCACCAGCGACATACCCAGACAGGCGGCGAGGTTGATGAGCGAGTGGCACATGTTGTTGCCGTCGCCGACGTAGCAGAGCGGGTCGGCGCGCAGGTCGCCGTGCTCCAGGATCGTGAGCGCGTCCGCCATCGCCTGACACGGGTGCAGCCAGTCGGTGAGCGCATTGATCACGGGCACGCTCGCGTGCGCCGCCAGCGTGGTCACGACGTCGTGCCCGTAGGTGCGCGCGACGATGCCGTGGCACCAGCGCGACAGGTTGCGGGCGACGTCCTCGGGCGGTTCGCGCTCCCCGATCTGCACCTGCCCGGGCGGGAGGTACACCGGGAAGCCGCCGAGCTCCGCGACCCCGACCTCGAAGGTCACGAAGGTGCGCAGGCTCGGCTTGGCGAAATAGAGCAGCACCGACGCCCCCTCGAGCGAGCGCACCGGGACGCGCCGCTTGCGCAGCTCCTTCAGCTCGCGCGCGCGCTCCAGCATCTGCTCGATCGCGTCGCGCGGCCAGTCGGCGATCGACAGGAAGTCCTTGGGCGTCTTCCGGCTAGCCCTTGCTGCGGACAAGCTTCGTCCCCACGCCGCCGTCCGTGAAGATCTCGAGCAGGAGCGCGTGCGGCACGCGCCCGTCGATCACGTGCGCGGCGGTGACGCCGCGCTCGAGCGCCTGCACCGCGCACTCGAGCTTCGGAATCATGCCGCCCTTCACCGTGCCGTCCGTGATGGCGCGGCGGACGTCGCCGGCACTCATCTGCTGGATCAGCCGCTTGTCGTCGCCGAGCACGCCCTCGACGTCGGTGAGCAGGATCAGCTTCTCCGCGGCCAGCGCTTCGGCGATCGCGCCCGCGGCGGTGTCCGCGTTCACGTTGTAGGTGTGGCCGTCCGCATCGACGCCGACCGGGGCGACGACCGGGATGAAGCCCTCCTTGGTGAGCGTGCGGATCAGCGAGACGTCGACGCGCTCCGGCGTACCCACGCGCCCGAGGTCGCGGCCGCCCGGTCCGAGCAGCCGCCGCACCCGCAGGAAGCCCCCCGCGTCCTTGCCGGTGAGTCCGATCGCCTGGCCGCCGGCGTCGCCGACGAGCGCCACGATCTCGGCGTTGATCTGGCCGCCGAGCACCATCTCGACGACGTCCATCGTCTCCTCGTCGGTGATGCGCACGCCGTCGACGAACTCGGACTGCTTGCCCAGCCTGGCGAGCAGCTGCCCGATCTGCGGCCCACCACCGTGCACGATCACCGGGCGCAGCCCGATGAAGCGCAAGAGCGTCACGTCCTTGGCGAACGAGGCCTTGAGCGCGTCGTTCTCCATCGCGGCGCCGCCGTACTTGATCACCACGATCCGGTCGAAGAAGGCGCGGATGTACGGCAGCGCCTCGACCAGCGTGTTCGCCTTGCGGATCAGCTCTTCCATGGCGCTCACAGGATGAAGCGCGAGAGCTCGCGGTCGCCGGCGATGTCCGCGAGCCGCTCGCGCACGCGCGCGGCGTCGAACACCTCGGAGGAGCCGCCGCGGTCGGGCGCCTCGAACAGCGCGTCGTCGAGCAGGCGCTCGAGCACCGTGTGCAGCCGGCGCGCGCCGATGTTCTCGGTCGAGCGGTTGACCTCGGCCGCGATGCGCGCGATCTCGCGGATCGCGTCCGGCTTGAACTCGAGCCGCACGTTCTCGGTCGCGAGCAACGCCTGGTACTGCTTCACGAGCGCATTGTGCGGCTCCTCGAGGATCCGCACAAATGCCGCCTCGTCCAGATCCTCGAGCTCGACGCGGATCGGGAAGCGGCCCTGCAGCTCGGGGATCAGGTCGCTGGGCCGCGAGACGTGGAAGGCACCGGCCGCGATGAACAGGATGTGGTCGGTGCGCACGGTGCCGTGCTTGGTCTGCACGCTGGTGCCCTCGACGATCGGCAGCAGGTCGCGCTGCACGCCCTCGCGCGACACGTCGACGCCCTGCGTCTCGCGGCGCGCGATCTTGTCGATCTCGTCGATGAACACGATCCCGGTCTGCTCCACGCGCTGCACCGCGCGCTCGCGCACGCCCTCGGCATCGATCAGGGCCGCGGCTTCCTGCTCGCGGAGGAACTCGCGCGCCTGGGCGACCTTGACCCGCCGGGCGCGCGTGCGCCTGGGCATGAAGTTGCCCATCAAGTCGCGCAGGTTGACGCCCATCTCCTCGATCCCCTGCGGCGAGAAGATCTCGAGCGTCGGCGCGCTGCGCTCGGGCATCTCGATCTCCACCTCGCGCTCCTCGAGCTCGCTGGCGCGCAGCTTCTCGCGCATGCGCTCGCGCGTGGCGTCGGGCGCGCCCGCCGCGCCGGGCGCCGGCGGGTAGAGCGCGTCGAGCAGCCGCTCCTCGGCGATGCGCTCGGCCGAGGCCTTGACCTTCGCGAGCTCCTCCTCGCGCACCAGCTTGATCCCGATCTCCATCAGGTCGCGCACGATCGACTCGACGTCGCGGCCGACGTAGCCGACCTCGGTGAACTTCGAGGCCTCGACCTTGGCGAACGGCGCGGCGGCGAGCCGCGCCAGCCGGCGTGCGATCTCGGTCTTGCCCACGCCGGTGGGACCGATCATCAGGATGTTCTTCGGATGGATCTCGTCGCGCAGGTCGCCCGTCACGTTCTGGCGCCGCCAGCGGTTGCGCAGCGCGATCGCGACTGCGCGCTTGGCGGCGTGCTGGCCGACGATGTAGCGGTCGAGCTCGGACACGACCTCGCGCGGGGTGAAGCTCATGACAGCGCGAGCTCCTCGACGCTGATCTGGTCGTTGGTGTAGAGGCAGATCTCGGCGGCGATGCGCAGGCTGCGCTCCGCGATCTCGCGCGCGCCGAGCTCCGTGGCTTCGAGCAGTGCGCGCGCCGCCGCGAGCGCGAACGACCCGCCCGAGCCGATCGCCGCGACTCCGCCGTCGGGCTCGATCACGTCGCCGTTGCCGGAGATCACCAACAGGTCCTGCGCGTCCGCGACCACCAGCAGTGCCTCGAGCCGGCGCAGCGAGCGGTCGGTGCGCCAGTCCTTCGCCAGCTCGACCGCGGCGCGGCGCAGCACGCCGCCGCGCTCCTCGAGCTTGGCCTCGAAGCGTTCGGCGAGCGCGAACGCGTCTGCGGTCGAGCCCGCGAACCCGGCCAGCACCGTGCCGCCGCGCAGCCGCTGGACCTTGCGCGCGGTCCGCTTCATCACGGTGTCGCCCAGCGTGACCTGGCCGTCGCCGGCGACCACCACGCGGTCGGCGCGGCGGACCGCGATCACCGTGGTGGCGTGCATGGGCTTCAAGCGTCTTCCTTTGCGCGGGGGTGCGCCGAGCGGTACACGCGGGCGAGCCGCTCCGCCGACACGTGGGTATAGCGCTGGGTCGTGGACAAGCGCTCGTGGCCCAGCAGTTCCTGGATCGCCCGCAGGTCGACGTCGGCGTCGAGCAGGTGCGTGGCGTACGAGTGGCGCAGCGTGTGCGGGCTCGCCCGGCGCGCGATCCCCGCCAGCACCAGCCGGCGGCGCAGGATCAGCCGCACGCCGCGGTCGGAGAGCTGGCCGCCGCGCGCGTTGGTGAACAGCGGCTGCGCCAGCCGGCCCGGCGCTGGCCGGGTCTCGAGCCACTCCTCGAGCGCCTCGCGCGCGGCGCCCGGTACGGGCACGATCCGCTCCTTGTTGCCCTTGCCCGCGACGCGCAGCTCGTGCCGGTCGCGGTCCCAGTCGCGCACGCGCGTGCGCGCGAGCTCCCCCACGCGCAGCCCCGTGCCGTACAGCAGCTCGAACAGCGCGCGGTCGCGCAGCGCGAGCTCGGGCGCGCGCTCGGGATCGTCGGCCTCGACCAGCCGCTCGCAATCCTCGGCGGACAACGGCGCGGGCAGGCGCCGCTCGCGCTTCGGCCCGGGCAGCCCCTCGGTCGGATCGAGCGCGCGCAGGCCCGACTTCACCGCGAAGCGGAAGAACGCGCGCAGCGCCGCGAGCCGGCGGTTCCGGGTCGACGGCTTGTGCGCGCGGTGGAAGCTCGCGAGATAGGCGCGCACGCCGAGTGACTCGACGCCCGCGAGCCCGCCGCCCCGCGCCGCCTCTGCGCTTTCGGCGAGGCGCCGCGCCTCGGACAGATAGGCGCGCAGCGTGTGCGGCGACAGGCCGCGCTCGGCGGCGAGGTGCCGCTCGAACTCCGCGACCGCCCGCGCGTCGTCCGGGGTCAAGCCGCTCCCACCGCGCGGGTCCAGGCCCCGAGATCGGAGAGCGCCCGCGCGGACAGCCGGGCATGCCGCTCGCGCCGCGACACGCGCGCGTGTCGGCCCTCGAGCGGCGGGAACAGGCCGAAGTTCACGTTCGTCGGCTGGAAGCGGCGCGGATCGGCCTCGCGCAGGTGGCGGAGCAGCGCCGCGAGCGCGGTGGTCGGCGGCGGGAGCGGCGCCTCGTCGCCCGCCGCGCGGGCGGCGACGAAGATGCCCGCGAGCAGTCCCAGCGCGGCCGACTCGACGTAGCCCTCGACGCCGGCCATCTGCCCGGCGAAGTGCAGCCCGGGCCGGGCGCGGTGCGCAAGCCGCTCGTCGAGCAGCTCCGGCGCGCGGATGAAGGTGTTGCGATGGACCGAGCCGAAGCGCGCGAACACCGCGTCCTCGAGCCCCGGCAGCGTGCGGAAGATCCGCTTCTGCTCCCCGATCCGCAGCTTGGTCTGGAAGCCGACCAGGTTGTAGAGCGCTCCCGCCTTGTCCTCCTGGCGTAGCTGCACCACCGCCCAGGGCGTCGGGCCGCCACGCGGGTCGGCGAGCCCCACCGGCTTCATCGGCCCGAACGCGAGCGTCTCGGGGCCGCGCTCGGCCATCACCTCGATCGGCAGGCAGCCCTCGAAGTAGAGCGGCTCCTCGAACGCGTGCAGCGGCACCTTCTCCGCCGCGACGAGCTCCGCCACGAAGCGGTGATACGCCTCCCGGTCGAGCGGGGAATTCAGGTAGTCGCCTTCGCCGGCGTCGGGCGCCTGCCAGCGCGAAGCGCGGAACAGCCGCTCGTGCGCCAGGCTGTCCGCGTAGACGACCGGCGCGATCGAGTCGTAGAAGTAGAGCGAGTCTCCGCAGAGCGCGCGCACCTGCTCGGCCAGCGCGTCCGAGGTGAGCGGCCCGGTGGCGAGGATCGCGAGCCCGTCGGGCAGCTCGCGCACCTCGCGGCGCACCAGCTCGATTCGCGGCTCGGCCGCGATGCGGGAGCCGATCTCGCGCGCGAACGCCGTGCGGTCGACCGCGAGCGCGGAGCCGGCGGGGACGCGGTTGGCGTCGGCCGCGGCGAGCACCAGCGACCCGGCGCGGCGGAGCTCCTCGTGCAGCAGCCCGACCGCGTTCTCGGGCGCATCGGAGCGGAGGCTGTTCGAACACACCAGCTCCGCCAGCTCGTCCGTGGCATGCGCAGGCGAGCGCCGTTCGGGGCGCATCTCGAACAGGCGGACGTCGACCCCGCACCGGGCGAGCTGCCACGCCGCCTCGCAGCCGGCGAGCCCGCCGCCCACCACGTCCACGCGCGCCTTCATCTTCGGCGCGAGAGATTAGCTCGGCGCGCCTAGCCGGGCCCCGCCAGCGCCAGGCGCGCGCCTTCGCGGCGCAGCCGGCCGTCGAGCTCGAGCTCGAGCAGCACGCGCGCCAGCTCCGCCGGGGCCCGGCCCAGCGCGCGCGCCAGCCCGTCGAGCTCGCACGGGCCGTCGGCCAGGTGGTCGAGCACCGCCCGGGCCGCGGGTGAGTCGGGGGCTGCCGGAGCCGCGAGCGGCAGCGGCGCGAGCGGGCCCAGCACCGCGTCGCACAGGTCGCGCGCCTCCAGCGCGGGCGCCGCGCCGTCGCGCAGCAGCCGGTTGCTGCCCCGACACAGATCTGTGTCGATCGGACCGGGCACCGCCAGCACATCCCGGCCCTGCTCCAGCGCGTGGCGGGCGCTCCACAGCGAGCCGCTCTTCTCGCGCGCCTCCACGATCAGCGTCGCGCGGCAGAGCCCGCTGATCAGCCGGTTGCGCTCGGGGAAGTGGAACGCGCGCGCGTCCTGGTCCGGGCTGCGTTCCGAGAGCCACGCGCCGCCGGCGTCGAGGATGCGCCGCGCGAGCTTCTCCTGGCCGCGGGGCGTCACGTGCAGCAGACCCGACGCCAGCACCGCGACCGTGCGTCCCTGCGCGGCGAGCGCGCCCTCGTGGGCCGCGGAGTCGATGCCGTAGGCCAGGCCCGAGACGATCGCGACGCCCGCGCGCGCGAGCGCCTCGGCGAAAGCACGCGCCGTCGCCAGTCCGCGCGCCGAAGGCCGGCGCGAGCCCACGATCGCGAGCGCCGGTCCGGGCGGCAGCTCGCCACAGACCCAGAGCAGCAGCGGCGGATCCGGGATCGCCTCGAGCGCGGCGGGGAACCCCTCGGAGCCGGGCGCCAGCGCACGCACCCCGCGCGCCGCTGCTTGTGCGAGCGCGCGCTCGCCGGCGCCATCCTGGATGGCGTGCGCCACCGCGCTGGCGAGCCTGCGCGGCAGGCTGCGGGCGAGCGCTGCGCTGCTGGCGCGGAGCACTCCGTGTGCCCCCAGAGACTCCAGCAAGAGGCGTGCGCCGGCGCGGGAGAGCGCGGGCACCGCGCCCAGGCTGGCGCGCGCGAGGACCTCGTCGTCCACGAGAGCTCCGCGGGACCGGGCGGGGCGAGCGCGGGTAGAGTAGCCGCCCATGCCCGAGCCGCCCGCGCGCACTCCGAGCTCACTGCTCCCCGCCTATCTGTTGCCGTACCTGATCTACGTCGGGCTGGGGGCGGCGTTCGATCTGCGCGGTCACGCGCCGCTCGTGTACGGAGCGCGGCTGGTCGCGGTCGGCGGCGCGCTCGTCTGGTTCCGCGGCGACTACCGGCCGCTGCGAGGCCCGCGCTCGCCGGCAGTGTCGGCCGCAATCGGGGGGCTCGCGGGCCTGGCCGGGATGGGGCTGTGGCTGCTGCTGCGCGCGCCCTTTCCGCCGCACGACCCCACGCCCTGGAGCGACGGCGGCTGGCTCGCCCGCGCGCTCGGGTCCGCGCTGCTGCCGCCGGCGGTCGAGGAGCTCTTGTTCCGGGGCTTCGCCCTGCGCGTGATCCTGTTGATCGAGCGCGCCCGGCGCGCCGGCAGCCCGACGCCCGTGGGCGACGCCCTCGACCGCTCGGCGCTCGCCGACGTCGCGCCGGGCGCCTGGAGCGCGCTGGCGGTGGTGGGCTCGAGCGCGCTGTTCGCGGCGGGCCATTGGCCGGCGGAGTGGGTCGCCGCGTTCGCCTACGGGGTGCTGATGTGCGCGCTCTGGATCGCGCGCGGCGACCTCGTATCATGCATTTCGGCCCACGCAGTGACGAACGCGGCGCTCGCCGTGTTCGCACGGGCCAGCGGCGAGTGGGGAAACTGGTAAGCGATGTCCGAGATCCCGCAGAGCTACGAGTTCGCGAAAGCCGAGCGCGACTGGGTCGAGCGCTGGGAGCGGGCAGGCGTGTACCGCTGGGATGCCGCGCGCCCGCGCAGCGAGACCTTCGTCGTGGACACGCCGCCGCCCACGGTCTCCGGCTCGCTGCACATCGGACACGTGTTCAGCTACACGCACGCCGACCTGATCGCGCGCTTCTGGCGCATGCGGGGGCGGAACGTGGCCTTCCCGATCGGCTGGGACGACAACGGGCTTCCGACCGAGCGGCGGGTACAGAACGTGCTCGGGCTGCGGCCGAACGCGAAGCTCGCCTACGACCCCTGCTGGAAGCCGCGCCGCGACAAGCCGGCCGACGCGCCGCTCGAAGACGTGTCGCCGCAGAACTTCATCGAGGCCTGCAAGCTGGTGATGTCCGAGGACGAGGCCGTGTTCGAGGCGCTGTGGCGGCGGCTCGGGCTCTCGTACGACTGGTCGCAGCTGTACCGCACGATCTCCGCGCACCCCCAGCGCATCGCGCAGCTCTCGTTCCTGGACCTCGTCGCCAAGGGCGAGGCGTACCAGAAGTTCGCCCCCACGATGTGGGACGTCGACGACCAGACCGCGGTCGCGCAGGCCGAGACCGAGGACCGCGAGCAGCCGGGCGCCTACCACGACCTGCGCTTTGCGGTGTCGGGAGGCGGGGAGCTGGTGATCTCGACCACGCGGCCCGAGCTGCTGGGGGCGTGCGTGGCGGTGGTCGCGCATCCCGACGACGAGCGCTACCGAGCGCTCTTCGGCAAGACCGCAGTGACTCCGCTGTTCCGCGCGCCCGTGCCGATCCGCCCCAGCGCGCACGCCGACCCCGAGAAGGGCACCGGGATCCTGATGGTCTGCACCTTCGGCGACCAGGCCGACGTGGAGTTCTGGCGCGCGCAAAGCCTGCCGCTGCGCCAGCTGATCGGCGCCGACGGGCGCATGCGCCAGGTCGACTTCGCGGCTGAGCCGTTCGCGAGCGAAGAGCCCGCGCGCGCGCGGGCCGCCTGGACGGAGCTCGAGGGCAAGACCGTGAAGCAGGCGCGCACGAAGATCGTCGAGCTGCTGCGCGCCGACGGCGCGCTGGTCGGCGACGCGCGCGCGATCACCCATCCGGTGAAGTTCTACGAGCGCGGCTCGCGCCCGCTCGAGTACATGCCCACGCGCCAGTGGTTCGTGCGGCTCCTGGTCCACCGCGAGGCGCTGCTCGAGCAGGGACGCAAGGTGGTCTGGCATCCGGCGCACATGCGCGCGCGTTACGAGAACTGGGTGCAGGGGCTGAACCAGGACTGGTGCGTCAGCCGCCAGCGCTTCTCGGGGGTGCCGTTCCCGGTGTGGTACCGGCTCGACGCGAGCGGCGAGCCCGACCACGAGCACCCGATCTTCGCGCGCGCCGAGGACCTGCCGGTCGATCCACGGCTGCAGCCGCCGCCGGGCTGCACCGAGGCGCAGCGCGGCCGGCCGGGCGGCTTCGCGGGCGACGCCGACGTGATGGACACCTGGGCCACCTCGTCGATGTCGCCGCAGATCCTGTCGCACTGGACGCTGGATCCGGCGCGCCACCGCCAGCTCTTCCCCGCCGACATGCGGCCGCAGGCGCACGAGATCATCCGCACCTGGGCCTTCTACACCATCGTGAAGGCATACCTGCACGAGCGTGCGATCCCCTGGAAGGACATCGTGATCAGCGGCTGGATCCTCGATCCCGACCGCAAGAAGATGTCGAAGTCGAAGGGCAACGTGACCACCCCGGCGGCGCTGCTCGACCAGTACTCGGCCGACGCGGTGCGCTACTGGGCAGGCCGCGCGCGGCTCGGAGTCGACACCGCGTTCGACGAGCAGGTGATGAAGCTGGGCAAGCGGCTGGCGACCAAGCTGGTGAACGCGGGCCGCTTCGCGCTGCTGCAGCTCGAGCGCGCGGGTGCGACGCCCGAGACGCACCCCGCGAGCGCGATCCAGCACCCGCTCGACGTCGACTTCGCCGCGCGGCTGCGCGAGCTGGTGGCGCGCGCGACGGGGTCGTTCGAGGCCTTCGACTACGCCGCCGCGCTGCAGGCCACGGAAGAGGCCTTCTGGGACTTCTGCGACAACTACCTCGAGATCGTGAAGGTCCGCGCGTACGCGGAGCAGCCGTCGCCCGAGCAGCGCTCGGCGCTGGCGACGCTGCAGCTCGCGCTGCGCGTCTTCCTGCGCTTGTTCGCGCCCGCCCTGCCCTTCGTCTGCGACGAGATCTGGTCCTGGCGTTTCTCCGCCGGCGAGGACGGCCGCTCGATCCACGCGGGGCCCTGGCCGGGGCCCGAGGAGTTCGCGGGCATCCCGCTCGAGCGCGCGGGGCGCGCCTACGCCGCGGCCTGCGAGGTGTCGACGCGCATCCGCGGCGCGAAGACCGGCGCGAAGAAGAGCCTGCGCTGGCCGGTGGCGCGGCTGCTGGTGCGCGGGGCAGAGCCCGACCTCGCGGCGCTGCGCACGGTGCTGTCCGACGTGCTGGCGGCGGGCGTGGTCGACACTTCGGTGTGTCAGCTGGCCGCGGGAACGGCCGCCGACGGCGGCCTGTTCGCCACCGAGGTCGAGCTCGCCGCGACCGCCCCGGAGTGATCGCCGAGCTCGAGCAGCGCGCCTTCTCGGCCTGGCCGGCGGCCGAGGTCGTGCCGCTCGGCGCCTGGCGGCTGCGCGCCACCTCCGGCGTCACGCGCCGCGCGAACTCGGCCTGGACCGCCGCGGAGATGCCCGAGCTCGAGCACGCCATCGCGCGGGTGGAGTCGTTCTACGCGGAGCGCGCGCTGCCGGCGGTGTTCCAGCTCTGCCCGCTCTCGCCGCGCGCGCTCGAGCCGGCACTCGCAGCGCGGGGCTACGCGGTCGACGCGCCGGTGGCGATCCTCACCACGGAGCTCCGCGAGCTCGCGAGCCGCACTCCGAAGGGCGTGTCGGCGTGCGTCGAGACGGAGATTTCCGCCGACTGGTTCGAGCTCGCTGCGCGCCGCGGCCGCTACGCCGACGTGCCCGAGGTGTTCCGCGGCCTGCTCGCGCGCATCGGCACCGACGCCGGCTTCGCGCTCGCGTCGATCGACGGCCGGCCGGCGGCGACCGGCCTCGGCGTGTGCGATCGCGGCTGGCTCGGCGTGTTCGCCATGGCCACGCTGCCAGAGCTCAGGGGCCGCGGAGCAGCGACGGGGCTGCTCGACGCGCTGCGCAGCTGGGCGCTGTCACGCGGCGCGACGCGCGCCTACCTGCAGGTCGAACGCGACAACGGCCCCGCGCTCGCGCTCTACCGGCGCGACGGCTTCCGCGAGGTCTACGGCTACCACTACCGCGTCCCCTCGCCCGCCAGCGCCAGCACGCGCTCCGCCTGAACCAGGTGCGGCTTGTCCAGCATCTGGCCGTCGAGCCCGACGGTGCCGGCGCCCGGGCTCGCGCGGAAGGCGGCGATCACCCTGCGCGCGTGCGCGACCTCGGACTCGCTCGGACTGAACGCGCGCTGGATGACCGGAACCTGGTCCGGATGGATCGCGATCTTGCCGGTGAAGCCGTCCACGCGCGCGCGCGCGCAGGTCTTCTCGAGCCCGGCCGAATCGCGGAAGTCGGGATACACGGTGTCGACCGGCTGCACCCGGGCGGCGACGGCCCCCGCCAGGCAGAGAGCGCGCGCAAGCTGGTAGACGAAGGCGAGCTCGCCGTCGGGCCCGCGGTTGGTCGATGCACCGAGCGCCGCCGGCAGGTCCTCCGCGCCCCAGGTGAGCCCGGCGAGCCGCGGGCTCACGTCGGCATAGCTGCCCAGCTGGAACACCGCGCGAGCGGTCTCGGTGGCGACCGGCAGGATGCGCGTGCGCCCGTCGGGGATCTGCTCGCGCGTCTCGAGCGCGGACAGGTAGTGCGCGAGCCGCGCGACGTCGGCGCCCGAGTCCGTCTTCGGCAGCACGATCCCGTCCGGCGCGCCCGGCATCACCGCGGCGAGGTCGGGCAGGGCCTCGGGCGACGAGAGCGGGTTCACACGCACCCACAGCTGCGAGGTCCGCGTGCGGTGCGAGGCCAGGTACTCGCGCACCAGCACGCGCGCCGCAGGCCTGCGCTCGGCGCTGACCGCGTCTTCGAGGTCGAGGATCAGCACGTCCGCGGCGAAGCTCTCGGCCTTGGCGAGCTTCCGCTCGCTGTCGCCCGGCACGAACAGCCACGCCCTCGCGCTCACGCGCGGAGCGTACACGAAGTCGAGTAGACTGGCCGCGGAGGACCCGCATGTCCGAGCTTCCGCTGCGCAACGGCATCTTTCTCGCTCCGTTCCACCCCGTCGACGAGGATCCGACGCTGGCGCTGCGGCGGGACCTCGAGCTGGTCGAGTTCCTGGATCGGATCGGCTACGACGAGGCCTGGATCGGCGAGCACCACTCGGCGGGCTACGAGATCATCGCCTCGCCCGAGCTGTTCATCGCGGCGGCGGCGGAGCGCACGCGGCGGATCCGGCTCGGCACGGGCGTGATCTCGCTGCCGTACCACAACCCGCTGATGGTCGCGGACCGCATGCTCCAGCTCGATCACATGACGCAGGGCCGCGCGATGTTCGGCGTGGGCCCGGGCCTGCTGCCCTCTGACGCGCACATGCTGGGGATCCCGGTCGCGAAGCAGCGCGACCGCATGGTCGAGTCACTCGAGGTGATCCTGCGGCTGCTCGCCGGCGAGATCGTGACGGCCAAGACCGAGTGGTTCGAGCTGCGCGACGCGCGCTGCCAGCTGCTGCCCTACACCCGGCCGCGCCCGCACATCGCGGTGGCGAGCACGGTGACGCCGTCGGGCGGGCGCGCCGCCGGGCGCTACGGCCTCGGCATGCTGTGCGTGGCCTCGACCCAGCCCGACGGCTTCGACGCGCTGGGCGTGAACTGGAGGATCGCCTGCGAGTTCGCCGCCGAGCGCCGCGCCGAGATGCGGCGCGAGGAGCTGCGCCTGGTGGCGCCGATCCACCTGGCCGAGACGCGCGAGCAGGCGCGCAAGAACGTGGCCTACGGGCTTTCGAAGTGGGCCGCCTACTTCAACCGGATCAGCCCCGCGGGCTTCGGCACGCCAACGCCCCAGGGCGATCTGGCCGACGGCCTGGTCGAGTCGGGCCGCGCCGTGATCGGCACGCCCGACGACGCGGTGGCGATGATCGAGCGGCTGGAGAAGAAGACCGGCGGCTTCGGCGTGTTCCTGCAGCTCGCGCACAACTGGGCCGACTTCGAAGCCACCAAGCGCTCCTACGAGCTGTTCGCCCGCCACGTGAGCCCGCGCGTCGGCGGCGCGAACCGCGCGCGCGAGGCGTCGCTCGCGTTCGCCGGCGACGGCGCGGTGAAGTTCATGGGTGACGCCATGGCCGCGGCGCAGGCCATGATCCAGAAGCACGCGCAGGAGGAGAGCGAGCGGAAGCGCGCGCGCTAGCTAGTGCGCGGTGCGGAAGGCATCGCCGACGTGCAGGTCGCGCTCGGACTTCATCACCAGCGCGAGCGACGTCCCCTCGCCCGACTTCACCACGAACAGGTCGCCGATCACGTCGTCGGGCACGACCAGCAGCTCGAGCGTGAGCGGATCGCGCACCTCGCGCCCGGGCCGGAACACCGTCAGCCGGCGGCCCGGCACCATGCCCTGCTTGGTGCCCGCGTCCAGGATCACGAAGTCGCCGGCGCCGGTCCGCTCGCGGTACGGCGCGAACGCCACGATCTGACCGTGCACGTCCTGGCCGGAGCGCACCTCGGTGATCGCCGCCGGCTCCTCGACGAACGGCAGCACCCGATCCCCGGGCTGGATCTCGGCGTACGAGGTGATGATCTTCGCCCAGCTGGTCTCGGGATAGAGCTGGGTGATCTCGGCCTTGCCGAGCACCTGCACGAAGTAGCCGAGCTTCGCGCCCGTCACCGGATGGTGTAGCTCGCGGCGGATCCGGAAGACGGTGAAGGCATCGCCCACGTGGCCCTGGCCTTCGCCGACCGACAGGATGGTACGCTGGCCCTGCGACACCCACACGTTCTCTTCGTGGTTGCCCATGACGGCGCCGCTGGCCTTCATCTCCTCGGCGGTGACGAAGGATTCGCCCTGCAGCGTCGGCACCTCGACCTTGACCTCGTTGTTCACGTCGGCCGCGTCGAGCGAGGCGAACGGATCGGGCTCCTGCGCGTTCGCGGGCGGCGGTGCGGTTGCCGGCTGCTCGGCAGGAGCCTCCGGCGCGGCTGGCGCCTCGGGGGTCTTGCCGGCGGCCGCGAGCGCAGCTGCCTCTTCCGGCGTCAGCTTGCGCATCGAGCCGTTCGAGATCCAGATCAGGTCGCCCGGATAGATCCAGTGGGGATTCGCGATCTTCGCCTCGTTCTCCTTCCAGACCGAGGGCCAGATCCACGGCGTGCCGAGATACTTCTGGGAGATCGCCCAGAGCGTGTCGCCCTTCTGGACCTTGTAGATCTGTCCCTTGCGGCCGTCGGGAGTCACCCCCTCGCCTTGCTCCTGTGCGAAGGCGAGCGTGGGGAGGACGAGAAGACCGAGGGCGAGCGTGATGGGGCGCAGCGCGGGCATGGAATCCCCTTTCCGCGTCGCGCATCGGCAGGCGGCGAGTACGCCTTTACCTGAGCCGTGTACGGCCGCGGGCGTCCGCGCCCTACGGCCTTCGCTCGGCTCCGCCTCGCTGCGCGCCGTCCGGGCTTGCGTGACTCAGGACACGCTCAGGAGAGCTCTTTCAAGAACTTTTCCGCGTCGTTGCGCTCGGGGAAGACTGCCACTTCGTCGAGGGCGCGCTTCAGCTCGGAGACGGCACGGTCACGCTCGCCGTTGCGGTCGTACGCCTTCGCCAGGTGGTAGCGCACCGTGCCGCGCAGCGGGTGTCCCTCGGGGTAGCCGTCGATCGCCTCCTTGAACAGGCCGATCGCCGCGGCGGGAATGCCCTTCTTGTACATGATCCAGCCCAACGTGTCGGCGACGCTGGGGTCGGTCGGCATGGCGTTCTTGGCGTCCTGCGCGAGCTGCAGCGCGCGGTCGAGGTCGGCAGCGCTCGGGTTGTCGGCGTTGGCGAGCAGCCAGGCGAGGTTGTTCTTCGCCCCCGGCTGGTCCTGATCGACCCGCAGCACCGCCTCGTAGTACTCCTTGGCCTGGTCGATCCGGCCGGAGCGCTCGCACAGCTGCGCCAGCTCGAGCGCGATCGCCGGCGTGTTCGGCTGCAGCTCGAGCGCCTTCTTGTAGGTGGAGATCGCGTCGTCGAGCGTCTTCTCGCTGTTGTTCTTCTTCCAGAGCTCGCGGTAGAGCTTGCCCAGCGTCATGTACGACTCGACGCGCTTGGGATCCTTCTCGATCGCGATCTTCAGGTCCGCCTCGGCCTTGTCCACCGAGTCGGGCTTCTGGTCGGGCGAGCCGAGGCGGATCTTGGCGCGCATCTCGTAGAGCGCGGCGTTGTCCGGCTGTTCCGCGATCCAACCGTCCACCTTCTTGAGCGCCTCCTCGGGCTGGCGCTCGTCGAGGTCGGCCTGGGCGATCTCGGCCATCACGGCCGGATTGGTGGGATCCTCGGTGTGGAGCTTCGCGAGGATCGGCTGCGCCAGCTGCGGCTCGCGCGTGCGCCGATAGAGCTGCGCCACCTTCAGCCGGATCTCCGGAGCAGCCGCGTCCGGCAGCTGCACCGCGTGCAGCGCCTCGCGCGCGTCGTGGATGCGCTTCAGCCGCACCAGCGCTTCGACGTAGATCAGGTTCACGCGGAGGTCGCCCGGGCTCTGGTCCAGCGCCGCCTTGGCCTCGCGCGCCGCGTTCTCGTTCTCGTTCGCGTCGAGGTAGAGCGCGGCGAGCTGGCTCCGCGCGGGCAGGTTCTGCGCGTCGAGCTGGAGCGCCTGCTGGAACTCGCTGCGCGCGAGCTCGGTCTGGTGCTGCGCCAGGTAGGCGGTGCCCAGCAGCACGTGCGCGGACGCGTTGGGCTGCTCGTCGATCACGCGGCGCAGGCTGGTCGCGGCCTCGTTGTACTTCTTGTCGAGCAGGTAGAACTTCCCCTCGGTGAAGAGCCCCAGGATGCTCTTGGGGTTCTCCTTCAGGACGTCGCGCACGATCTGCCACGACTCGGGCGTGGGACTCGCGTCCTCGCCCTTCTGGTCCACCATCAGCTCGGCGCGGCGGAGGCGTGCCGACTCGCTCTTGGGATCCAGCGCGATCGCGCGGTCGACGTCCTGGAGCGCCTTGTCCATCGCGCCGATGCGCCGGTGGTAGTCCGCGAGCACCAGCAGCGGGTCGACGGAGTCGGGCTTCGCCTTCACGCCCTCCTCGAGCATCGCCTCGGCCTTGTCGGCCTTGCCGGTGGCGTAGTAGAAGCGCGCGAGCGTCAGCAGCACGTTGCCGTCGCCGGGCTCGTCCTCGCGCGCCTGCAGCAGCACCTGCTCGGCCTTGTCGTTCTGTCCCTGGTTCAGGTAGAAGTTCGTCAGGAACAGCCGAACGCCGGTGCGCTGCGACGGCGTCTCCGCCACGGTGATCGCGGTCTCCAGCTCCTTCAGCGCCTCGTCGTTCTTCCCGATCATCGCGAGGAAGCGCGCCAGGCTGGTGTGGTTCTCCGCGTTGGGCTTGGCTTCGACGAGCTTGCGCAGCGCGTCCTCGGCGCCCGCGATGTCGCCCTTGCGGCCGAGCGCCTGGGCCTTCAGCGAGAGCGCGGCCTCGTGCTGCGGATTGATCGCGAGCGCCGCGTCCACGTCCTCGAGCAGCCCGTCGATGTCGCCCTTCACCGACTTGAGCCCGCCGCGCAGGAGCAGCGCGTCGATGTTCTTCGGGTCGTCCTCGAGCAGCGACGTCACCTGCTCCAGCGCGCCGTCGTAGTCGCGCGCCACGAACAGCACCTGCGCGAGCTTCAGCTTCCACTCCGGGTTCTTCGGCGCGAGCCGCGAGGCCTCCTTGTACTGCCAGAGCGCGTCGCCGTACTCCTGCAGGTTCCACAGCGTGTCGGCCATCTTGAAGTGCGCTTCCGCGTCGTTCGGAGCGAGCTTCAACAGGTTCATGTAGGCGATCTTGGCCTCGTTCCACTCCTTCTGATCGAAGTAGCCGTCGGCCGTCTTCCGCTGATCCGCGATCCGGGCCTCACGCGAGGTGCAGCCCACGACGGCCGCAAGAACCACCAGGACGACCACGGCAGCGCGCTTCACGGAAGGACCTCCAGGGGCGAATGCCCGGGCAGGTAGCATACCGCGGAGAGGGCGCCCCCGCGGCAGCAAGCCCGAAAGGCGCGCAGCGAGGCGCAGCCG
>Ga0318524_10000101_pt1 | contig 25923 bp, 25 predicted proteins | sample GRESIP052b4f22_FD_203685 | JGI IMG/M metagenome (GOLD analysis project Ga0318524, IMG submission 203685) | Tropical soil microbial communities from Luquillo Experimental Forest, Puerto Rico - GRE.SIPMG.052b4f22 | ecosystem: Environmental > Terrestrial > Soil > Tropical forest > Bulk soil... | reverse complement strand
GTGCGCTGCCAAGCGCCTGCGACCTTGACGAAGGCGTCGTGCGTCGCTGCCGTCGCGCCGTACAGGCTGAGATCGATGGAGGCGGCGCCGGCCTCGACCAGTGCGCGCACGGTGTCGGCGCGGAGCAGCGTCCCGTTCGACTTCACGCGGACGGCCATCCCGCTCTCGGCGGCGTGGCGCACGAACTCGGCCAGGCTCGGGTGCAGGAGCGCCTCGCCGCCGGTGAACCCGAAGTAGAGGCACCCCTCGGCGCGCACCTCGTCGAGGATGCGGTGGATCTCGGAGTCGCTGAGCTCCTCGCTGCGCGCGCGCCCGGGAAGGTACGCGAGCTCGCGGTCGAAGTTGTAGCAGTGGACGCAGCGCAGGTTGCAGCGCATCGACAGCTCGAGCGTGACGTTCAGGGGAATGCAGCCTTCGAACGCGCGCAGCTGGATCCGCTCGTCGTGAGTGGTCACGCGCCCGGCTCCTCGCCGACCTGGAGCGTCTGCAGGCGGACGAGCTCGTCCACGAAACGCGCCGTGTCTGCGCGCGCGACCTCGAGCGCCACCTCGAACTCGTCGGCGATCATCGTCGCGATCTCGTCGACGCTGTGTGTGCCGTCCGCGAGCGCCCAGATGCGCTCGGCGACCGGATTCAGGCCGAGCAGCTCGCGGGCGCGGACACGCAGCAGCACGAGCTCGCCGTCGATGCTCTGCCAGGCGGTGGAGCGCGAACGCTTTGGTCTGCCGGCGCTCATGCCGCGGATCCGGCGACGTCGAGGCGCTGTTCGAGGAACGGGATGAAGGCTTCACCCTCGGGACAAGCCGCGGTCGCGACCGGCACGCGCTCGCAGACGCGCGCGAGCAGGCCGAGGATCGCAGGTTCCACGCTCTCGACCGCGAGGTAGCGCACCACGTGGGGAGCGAGCGCTCGCACGGCTCGCCCCCCGCGATGGAGGTCGACCCCCAGCTCGCGTCCCCGCTCCAGGAGGAAGATGGAATCGCAGGGCCGGCGCAGCGGCGAGCCTCCCCACCAGGGCGTTGCGAGGATCTCGACACCGTTTGCAGTGGGGCGCAGCACGATCAGCTCGTCGCAAGCCGCCCCCAGCGCACGCGCGGCGGTGCTCTTGCCGGCACCCGATGCACCGCAGATCGCGACGGCGCGTCCGTGGGGCCGGACGAGCGCCGCTCCGTGCAGCAGCAAGCCGCCCGCGCCCGGCAACGAAAGAGAGAGAGCCAGGCGGAGCAGGCAGTCGAGCGCGGCGACGTCGACGGCATCGGCGACGAATCCCGTCCGCGTGGCGACCGAGTAGCCCCCGCGCACCGCCCCCGCGATCTCGATTGCGCCCGGTGCAGTCTCGTGCAGCGACGCCTTCGCGAGGATCGTGGGTTCGCCCCAGCGGCCGCTGGCACGGAGATCCACGCGGAGCTCGATCGGCGCCCCGCGGGAGGCTGACTCACCCGTGCTCTCGAACACGGTGAGCCAGGATGGGAGGGCTTCGAGCACCTGGGCCGGAGCGAAGATCGAGATCTCTTCGCCAGCGACCGCGAGTCGTCGCGGCTCCGGCGTCGGCATCGTCTTCAGCCCACCATCAGTCCAGCGCAGCTCGGGTTTCCGGGCTGCTTCGCACAGGACATCCCGAACGAGATCGGGTCGTACGGCTCACGCCAGACGATCTTCGGCGGCTCGTAGGGTCGCTTGGCCTCGCGGGTATCGCCCGCGCTCTCGATCTTCTCGTCGTTCGACGACTCGCTCATCGTTCCCTCCAGTGCCGTTCGAGCGCGTGGCCCACGCGGCGCCACCAGCGGCGAACGAACTGCTCCCTCTTCACTTCGACGACTCGGCCCAGCAGTGACTCGGCGGGGACCGGTGAGTCACTCGCCCGGCATGCATCCCCGCGGGTCACGGCCGACCCACCGCGGATCTCCACGAGCCGGTGTGCGACCAGGCGATTCCCCGCCATCCTCAGCACGACCTCCCCTGGCCGGGGAAGCCCACCGACGCGGATCGACTTCACGCGGAGCCGGTCGCCCTCGCGAATCGAGGGCGCCATGCTGGATCCGCGCAGCTCGATCCAGGTCCCGTCCGGCTGTGCTCCGGACTGCCAGATCCCCTCCAGCCAGCGCAGAGTCTGCAAACCCACCTTCCCCGCTTATACGCCGCGTCGTCCGACCAATCAACAGAAATCTGTGTCGGGGAGCCCACGCGCGGCTCATACTCGAGCGCGTGGAGCTGATCCTCGCCTGCGCGCGCACGCGTCTCGGAGAAGCGCAGCGAGAGCGGGTCGCGATGCTGGCGCGGCTCGAGACCGATTGGGCGGGTCTCGTGCAACGGGCGCGCGATCACGGCGTCGCGCCGCTCGTCCACCGCTCTCTCGAGTGTGTCTGCCCGTCCGCCACCCCGGAGGGGCCGCGCGCGGAGCTCCAGGCCGCCTTCCGAGCGAATCGCTTCCGGAATGGAACGCGGGTGGCGGAGCTCCTGCGCGCGGTGTCTGTTCTCGAGGAGCGCGGAATCACGACTCTCGCACTCAAGGGACTGGCACTGGGCGCGCGCGCCTATGGCGACGTCTCGTTGCGGCAGCACACCGACCTCGATCTCCTCGTGTCCGATCGGTCATTCGCGGCGGCGCGCGAGGCGCTGTACGGCCAGGGCTACCGGGATGCGCCTCCCGACGAGCCTGGCTCGCGCAGCCATCCGCCGGACGGCGATCACGCCGTCTCGCTGCTCGGGCCCGAGGGAGCCGCGCCGATCGACCTGCACCGCTCGCTCATGCCGACATCGTTTCTCGGACGCATCGACGTGGAGCATGTGTGGCGGCGCCACGATCGGATCGAGCTCGGCCAGGGGCACGTTCGCGTTTTGCATCCGGAAGACGAGCTCGTCTACCTCTGCGTCCACGGCGCGAAGAACTGGTGGCATCGCCTGAGCTGGCTGTGCGACGTCGCGGAGGCGATCCGCTCGCGCGCCGATCTCGATTGGGACGCAGTGGTCTCACTGGCTCGTCGCTGGCGCGCGCTGCGCATGCTTCGGCTCGGCGCGCTGCTCGCGTTCGACCTATTGCAGGCGCCGGTGCCGAGCGACGTCGTCGCGTCTGCCCGTTCGGACCGCGCCGTCGGCGCGCTGGCGGCACGCTTGCGCCTCGAGCTCCTGGCCGGCTCCTGGACCCGGTTCGACGACGCGGCTCGCGCACGCTTCCACCTCGCGCTGGCGGACGGACAGCGCGAGCGCGCACGCCATCTCCTTCATCTGGCGCGGCGCTACGCCCGGCCCAACGCGCTGGACCGCGAGATGGTCGTGCTTCCGAAGGCCATGGAGCCCGCGTACTACGGAGTCCGAGCCGTGCGGCTCAGTCTTCGCTGGTGGTCCTACCGGACGTGATCGCCGCCCGGGCCTCCGTCATGCGGGCCTTCTCCGTGCGGACCGCGGGCTTGGGGAGGCGGCCCTCCGTGAGGCCGGGCGTGCTGTTCGTAGTGGTCGCGCACGACCGGCTCGCGGGGCTGATACTTGTAGTTCTGTACGGTGTGCAGCGAGCGCTGCTGCTCCGCAGCTCTGGGGTAGGTGTTTCCCTTGTACCGTCGCTGGTAGGTGGGGACTGGCGCGGGGCGCGGCAAGTGACTCTTCGCGACGTGATTCCAGGCGACGTGGTGCGTCTCCCAGTCGTGCCCCCAGCGCTCACCCCAGTGCGGCGGCTCGTTGCGCGCCCAGCCGTGGAAGAACTCGGGCGGACGGCGGTAGTACCGCACCGGCACGTCCAGGACGTACACGGGCACGATCTCGGGATCGACGATGGCCCACGGTCCGTCGTACCAGGAGCTCGCGTACCAGCTGCCGTCCTGGAAGACCCAGTAGAGGCCGTCGTAGAAGAAGAAGTTCGCCTCGACGCTCGGCCCGTAGTAGACGGGCGTGCCGGGGACGACGGTCAGCGCGGGAAACGCGCCGAAATGGATTCCGATGTCGATCGACGGCGCGCCGATCGCGATGCTGACCGCCGCGGTCGAGGGCACCGCAGGGGAAAGCAGGAGGCCGACCGCGAGCGCACCACCGGTCGCGATTGCAAGTATCTTCTTCATTTCGCCTCGCTGAGCGCAGTTGGAGCGCTTCTTCCTGCGAAGGTGCAAGGCGCACGCCAAGCAGGGCGAAAGAGCTTCAGGGCGCGTACTTGGTGAAGACCAGATCGCGCGGGCTCGCCTTGTGGCAGGGAAAGCAGCCGTTGAGCATTGCTTCATCGGTGAAGGGTTTGCCGTCGTTGAACTGAGCGAACCGCCAGCCGCCCGTCGCGGCGTACTTTGCGGAGTCCTTCACCATGAACTGGACGTTCGTGGGGGGTCCGGGGACGAATGACTGAGGCCGGCCGAAGACCTTGTCGTTCTCCTCCGACGAGACGTGCTTGTAGTGCAGCGCCGCGATGACCGCGCCGTCGGGGAACGGAAGCTTCCCTGCGCGGTAGGCTTCGATCGCCGCGTCGTTGCCCAGGATCGCCGCGAAGCTGTGGAAGTCGCCCTCCTCGTGTGCGACGGAGATCAACCTCCAATCGCGGTATCCCGGTGGGAGCCTGCCTGCGGAGATCGCATCATCGTCTGCGTGCTGCGGCGACTGGGGTCCCGCGCCGAACGCTGTCGCAGCTGCAATCACCAGGAGAAGGATCCGTCTCAAACCCCGACTCCTCTGTAGACGAGCTCCCCCACCACGCGGTACGCGGGCCCGCCCGGGCGGTCGCTGTGATGGGTCTTGCCGTCATACACGGGGACCGACTGGAAATCGAACGGGCTCACGCCTTCGAGGCACGCGACGTTCACGCTGAGCTGGCTCGGGTCGGAGCGGCGTTGGTGGTGCGTGTAGATCCCGCACCTCGAGCAGAACCAGTGCTTTGCCTGCTTCGTGTTGAACCGGTAGAGGGTCAGCAGCTCTTCGCCTGCCGTGATCCGGAGGTCCTCGAGGAGCACGGTGACGACGACTGCTCCGCGCATGCGGCAGAGCGAGCAATCGCACCTGCGAGGCTTCTCCAGCCCTTCCAACAGCGCTGCGACGAATCGAACCGAGCCGCAGTGACAGCTGCCGTTCATGGCGCCTCGACCTCTCAGTGCACCGGCGCGTCCAGCAGCGCCGCGCAGTGGTTCGTTGCGGCGCTGACGCACTGGTCGAGCGTGCTCCGCGGTGCCGGGCAGAGCGTGCCGCAGTGGACGACCTGCCCGCGCACCACCACCGATCCCTCCTCGCGGCCTTTGCACGCCTTCGGGGGCGGTGGGCCGCCGTGCCCGTCCGCGGTGCAGCCGTAGCTCGCGTACACCTCGTGGCGGCAGGCGAGCTCGATGCGATGGAAGCAGTCGGCGAAAGGGTCGGCGGAGGCCGTTCCCGCGAACAGCAGCGCCGCGATGAGCGGAAGAGCGCGCATGGGGCATCTTCTCACGGCGTTTCCCACGGGCGCCTTAATTCTCCGCTCATCGCCCCGTGTGCGCCCGTCCGAGCCTGCGCCGCTACACTGCCCCACGGAGATGAAGGCTTCGCTCTTCTTGAACCCGCCGTCCTTCGACGGATTCGACGGGGGCGCCGGGTCGCGCTACCAGGCGCGGCGCGAGGTGCGCTCGTTCTGGTACCCGACCTGGCTCGCGCAGCCCGCGGCGATGGTGCCGGGCAGCAAGCTCGTCGACGCGCCGCCCGCGGACATGACACTCGAGCAGGTGCTGCCGCTCGCGCGCGACTTCGAGGTCTGCTTCCTGCACACCAGCACGCCCTCGTTCCACTCCGACGTGCGCACCGCGGAGGCGCTGAAGGACGTGAACCCGAAGCTCGAGATCGGCTTCGTGGGCCCGCACGTGGCGATCCTCCCCGAGCAGTCGCTGCGGGCGTCGAAGGCGATCGACTTCGTGACCCGGCTCGAGTTCGACCACACTTGCCGCGAGGTCGCCGAGGGGCGGCCGCTCGACCAGGTGGACGGGCTCAGCTTCCGCGCGCCGGGCGGCGACATCGTTCACACCAAGGATCGCGCGCTCACCGACATGGACGCGCTGCCCTGGGTGGTCGACGTGTACCGCCGCGACCTGGTCGTCGAGCACTACGAGATCGGCGAGGCGCTCTATCCCTTCGTGTCATTCTACGGCGGGAGGGGCTGCCGCTCGCGCTGCACCTTCTGTGTCTGGCCGCAGACGGTCGGCGGCCACACCTACCGCGTGCGCAGCCCCGACAACGTGGTCGGCGAGGTGCAGCGCGCGACCGAATACTTCCCGCAGATCCGCGAGGTGTTCTTCGACGACGACACCATGACCGACGCGCGGCCGTGGGTCGAGGACGTGGCGCGCAAGCTCGGTCCGGTGCTGCTGCCCAAGGGCATGACCTGGAGCACGAACGCGAAGGTGAACGTGCCGTTCGAGACGCTGTGCGTCTTGAAGGAGAACGGGCTGCGGCTGTTCACGGTCGGCTTCGAGACCGGAAATCAGGAGATCCTGAACAACATCAAGAAAGGCATGAAGGTCGAGCAGGCGGTCGAGTTCGCGGAGAACTGTCACGAGCTCGGCATCAAGATGCACGGCACCTTCATCGTCGGCCTGCCCGGCGAGACGCGCGAGACGATCCGCCGCACGATCGAGTTCGCGAAGCGCATCAACCCCCACACGCTGCAGGTCTCGCTCGCCGCACCGCTGCCCGGCACCTATCTCTATGATCAAGCCAAGCGCGAGGGCTGGCTGCGCAGCGACAGCGACGAGAGCGAGCTCGTCGGCGGCGCGGGGTTCCAGGTGAGCTCGCTCGAGTACCCGCACCTGTCGCACGAGGAGATCTTCGCCGCGCAGGAGGAGCTCTACCGCAAGTTCTTCTTCCGGCCCGCGAAGATCGCCGAGATCATGTGGGAGATGCTGAAGAGCCCGCCGGTGCTGCGCCGCCGGCTGCGGGAAGGCGTCGAATTCCTGCGCTATCTCAAGGCGCGCCAGGACACGCCGTCGGCCAGCCCGCAGGCGTAGCCTCTCCTGGCGAGGAGGCTGCATGACCCGGGTGATCGTCGCGATGTGCCTCGCCGGCCTGTCGGCCGGGACCGGCCAGACCTTCCTGCGCGTCGGCGCGCAGCAGATCGGTGAGATCAACGACTACGCGCTCGGCCCGCTGCTGAGCTGGTTCGGCAGCGCCGTGGCAAACCCGTGGATGATCACGGGCACGGCGCTGAACGCCGTCTGCTACGGGTTCTTGATCGCGGCGCTCTCCTGGACCAGCGCCACCATCGTGCTGCCGCTCTCGGCGCTCGAGTACGGCTTCGCTGCACTGCTCGCGGTCGCCTGGCTCGGCGAAGCGATTCCGCCGCTGCGCTGGGCGGGCATCTGCGTCGTCATCGTCGGAGTCCTGATGATCGGCGCAGGGGGCGGAGCCTGAAGGCCGCCTACCAGTTCTCGTCCTTCTCGTAGCCCAGCCGTTCGAGCGCGGTCGGGTAGCGCTTCTTGAACAGGTCCTTGTGGAAGGAGCGGAAGTAGTCGCGCCACTCGCCGACCGCACCCGAGCGCAGGTGCGTGCCCGGGCCGCCAGCGCGCCGGTCGAACGTGTACCGTGCCGCGATGCGGCACGAGCGCTCGACGGCCGCATCGTGGAAGCCGTAGTGAGTGAACAGCGCGCGGAACGTCTCGCGCTCGTTCACGCGGATGTCCTCGTAGCGGATCTCCAGGATACGCGGGTCGCTGTAGTTCCAGCGCAGCATCTGCCGGACCCAGAACTCCGCGCGCTCGATCTCGGTGGCGATCCCCTCGTCCTGGTCGACGGCGTTCAGGTACTCGCGATAGGTCATGTTGCGGTACTGCGCCATCGGGATGTTCGCCCAGGTCTCCTGGGTCCAGCGGTGGTAGAAGTACGCGGAGACCACCACGTCGCGCGGATCGCGCAGCATGTGTGAGCCGACGAACGGACCGATCGCATCGAGCTCGACGTGGCAGCCGGGATCGACGAACACGTCGATGTCGCGGTCGTGCTCGAGCCGGTGGATCGCCGGGTACTCGTGCCCGATGGCGAAGCGCATGCCGTGGGTCGCGGCGACGTCGCGCAACACGCGCGAGAACCAGGTGGTGCCGACCTTGTGGTAGCAGCAATGGATCAGCTTCGGACGCTCGGCGCCGCGGAAGGGACTGAGCGCGGGGGCGAACGGCCGGCGCGTGATGCGCTTCAGCTCGGGACCTGCGCGCAGCAGGAGCTTCTCGAGCAGCGGCACTCTCGAGACGAGCTCAACTCGCGTGCGCGCCAATCCTTCCTCCCCGAAGCGGCCTGCACTGCTTTCGACGATCGGCGTCGAGAGCTTGACAGAGTGCCACAACGGAGAAGTGAGAACACAATAATGAGACGCGGCTCAGCCCTTGGGGTCGCGGATGGTGACGGTTCCCTGCGCGAGTGCGACGAGGCGTTCTTCGTTCGCGACCTCGATCCGCACCACGGCGAGCGCCTTCGACATCGACACCACCGTCGCCTGGGCAGCGAGCACGCCCTGGGTCACCGGCGCGAGCAGGTTCAGCTTGAACTCGGTCGTGGCCGCCCACTGTCCGCGGGCCATCAGCGGATAGCAGACGCAGCCGAGCACGTGGTCGCACACTGCGGAGATCACTCCGCCGTGCATGGTCTTGAACGGCGTGAGCAGGTCCTCGCGCACGGCCATCTCGGCGCGCAGCGTCCCGGGGCCGACGTCCACGATGCGCAGCCCGAGATACTGCGGCAGCCCGGTGAGCCGGTCGTTCGCGCGAATGAATCCCTTTGCGACCTCGGCATCGAAGCGGTCGGCGAACGGCTGGCTCATTCGTCTCCTACGGCTCGGGGCCGCGGTCGCGCATCGCCACGCGGCACGGCTGCGAGATGTCCTGCTCGTGATCGTACAGGCACTTCACGAGTCCCGTGCCCGCCTCCAGGCCGGGACACAGGCGCTCGGCGTCGCCGCCGCAGGCCTGGTGAAGCGCGGCAGCGCGCTCGTGCATCTTGTCGCGCACCAGCGCGATCTTGTCCTTGCACTCCTTCGAGAGCTCGGCGTCGTGCTGCTGCAGGCAGCGCATGACCGCACCGTGACCGGGATCGGTGTCCGCGCACAGCCGCCGCGCATCTTCGGCACAGGGCCCGGTGGGCGTACCGGCCGGCGGCTCCTCGGCGCGTGCGGCCAGCGCGGCCAGGACCAGGGCGAGTGCAGCTGCGGCGAGGCTCTTCATGGCGTCCCTCCCAGTGTGCCCTGCACGATCGGCAACCCGGACAGCCATCCTGTGCGATCCGGCTCGCCCCGTCCACCCGCCGGCGGCGCGCTTGCCCGCGCTTTGGGCGCAGGCTAGAACGGAACACGGTGGTCCCGGTTCGCGACAGCCTCGCGCTCGTGCTCGCCGGCGGCGAGGGCCGCCGCCTGGCGCCGCTGACGCGCGAGCGCAGCAAGCCGGCGATGTACTTCGGCGGACGCTACCGCCTGATCGACTTCGTGCTGTCCAACCTGGTGAACAGCGGCTACCAGCAGATCCGCGTGCTCACCCAGTACCGCGCGACCTCGCTGATCCGTCACCTGACGCGCGCCTGGTCGCTGGGCGGCGTGCTCGACGCCTCGATCGATCCGGTTCCGGCCGGGCAGAACATCGGCCCGTTCTGGTTCCGCGGCACGGCGGACGCGATCTTCCAGAACCTCGACCTGTTGCGCGAGCTGCGCCCGAAGGACGTCGCGGTGTTCGGCTCCGACCACGTCTACAAGATGGACGTGTCCGCCATGCTCGACCACCACCGCAGCTCCGACGCCGACCTCACCGTCGCCACGCTGCCCGTGCCCCGCGAGACGGCGCGCGACTTCGGCTGCGTGAAGGTCGATCAGAACGGGCGCGTGATCGACTTCATGGAGAAGCCCGCCGACCCGCCCGCGATGCCGGGTCAGCCCGACGTGACGCTGGTCTCGATGGGCAACTACCTGTTCCGCACCTCGGTGCTGCTCGAGGAGCTGCGCCGGGACGCGGAGATGCAGGAGACCACCCACGACTTCGGGCGGGACGTGCTCACCACCGCGCACAAGCGCATGAAGGTGATGGCGTACGACTTCGCCTCGCAGGTCTGTCCGGGCGAAGGCGAACGCACGCGCGGCTACTGGCGCGACGTGGGGTCGATCGACGCGTTCTTCGAGGCGAACCTGGACCTCGTCTCCGTCGACCCGCGGCTCAACCTGTACAACGACGCCTGGCCGATCCGCGGCACGCAGCCCTCCTCCGGGCCCTGCAAGTTCGTGTTCGCCGACGAGAAGGACGGGCGCGTGGGACGGGCGATCGACTCGATCGTCGGCTCGGGCTCGATCATCTCGGGGGGCGCGCTCGAGCGGACGGTCTGCTTCTACCGGGTGCGCGTGAACAGCTACAGCCAGGTGTCCGAGAGCGTGCTGTTCCCGACCGTCGACGTGGGCCGCGGCGCGAAGCTGCGCCGCTGCATCGTCGACAAGGGCGTGCGCATTCCCGCCGGCGAGAAGATCGGCTACGACCTCGAGAGCGACCGCAAGCGCTTCACCGTCTCGGACAACGGGGTGGTGGTCGTGACGCGCGAGGACTTCGGCCAGCGCGACGAGTTCGACGTCTAGGGGGCGGATTTGCGCGTCTTCTTCGCGACCAGCGAGCTCACGCCCCTGGCCCAGAGCGGCGGCCTCGGCGACGCAGTGGCCGGCCTGGCGCAGGCACTGGTGGCGCGGGGACACGAGCTGGTGTCGCTCCTTCCCGCCTATCGCACGGCGCTCGCGAGCCCGAGCTGCCCGAAGCTCTCCGAGGCGGGCGCGCTGCGGCTGACTGGTCCATTCGGCGAGGTGCGCGGGCGCTGGCTCGCGGGCACGCTCGCGCCGCGGCACGAGGTCCGGCTGCTCGACATCCCCGCGTTCTTCGACCGCGCAGGTCTCTACGGCGAGGCCGCGGGCAACTACGCCGACGAGGCCGCGCGCTTCGCCTGCTTCTCGCGCGCGGTAGCGCTCCGCGCATACGAGGAACGGCCGGACGTGCTGGCGGCGCACGATTGGCACGCCGCGCTGGCGATCGCGGTGCTGCGCACGCTGTTCGACCGCGGCGCAGCGCGCGGGGTCGGCACGGTGGAGGTCGTGCACAGCAACTTCTATCTGGGCCGGCAGCCGGCGAGCGCGATGGCCTGGACGGGGCTGCCGCCGGAGCTGTTCAGCCCCGACGGGCTCGAGTTCTTCGGCGACCTGTCGCTCTTGAAGGGCGGCGTGGTCTTCGCGGATCGGATCGTGGCGGTGTCGCCGAGCTATGCGCGCGAGATCCAGCAGCCCGAGTTCGGCCTCGGCCTCGAAGGGCTGTACCAGCTGCGGCGCGCACGGCTGTGCGGGATCGCGAACGGTCTGGACGTGGACCGCTTCGATCCGGCGACCGATCGCGCGTTGCCCGAGCGCTTCCATGCCGGCGCGCCGCTGGGCAAGCGCACCTGCCGCGAGCGCGCGCTGGCCGAGCTGGGGCTGCGCGCACCCGCGCCCGGGCGGTTCCTGGTCGGGATCGGGCGGCTCACCGCGCAGAAAGGCTGGGACGTGCTCGCGGCGGCGATCCCCGAGCTCGTGGCCGAGGGCGCCTCGCTGGCGCTGCTCGGCGACGGCGAGCGGCCGATCGCGGACGCGCTGCTGGCCGCGTCGCGCCGCTTCCCTGGACAGGTGCACGCGGCCATTTCCTGGGACGAGCGCGCCGCGCGCCGGCTCTACGCCGGCGCCGACGCTCTGCTCGTGCCCTCCCGCTTTGAGCCGTGCGGCCTCGTTCAGCTGACGGCGCAGCGCTACGGCGCGCTGCCGATCGCGCACCGCACCGGCGGTCTGGTCGACACGATCCGGGACGGCGAGAGCGGCGTCCTGTTCGCGCCGCTCACGCCCGAGGCGCTCGCCGCCGCGGCGTCGCGCGCGGCGAAGCTCGTGGAGGAGCGCGGCCAGGAGCGCATCGTGCGGGATCTCCTCCGGCTCGACGTCTCGTGGTCGCGGCCGGCGGCGCTCTGGGAGGCCGTGCTCGAAGACGTGGCGCGCGAGGCCCGTGCCCGCCTCTGACGCGAGCCCGCTCGGAGCGACGCTCGGCGCCGGCGGCGTCGACTTCGCGGTCGCCTCGGCGAACGCCGCGTCCGTGACAGTGTGCCTGTTCCGGAATCCTATCGATCCGCGCGAAGCGGACCGGATCCCGCTCCTGCGCGGCGATGACGGCGTCTTTCGCGGCCGGGTCTCGGGCGCGGGCGCAGGTCAGGCGTACGGGATCCGCGTTGGCGGGCCGTGGGCACCCGAGCGCGGGCTGCGCTTCAATCCGGCCAAGCTTCTGGTCGATCCGTACGCGCGCGCGCTCACCGGCGAGGTGCGCTTCGGCGAGTCACTCTACGGTGAGAACGACCTCGACAGCGCGCCAGACATGCCGCGCGCGCTGGTGATCGACGGCGCATTCGACTGGAGCGGCGACCGGCCGCCGCGGGTGCCGTGGACGGAGACCGTGCTCTACGAGCTGCACGTGAAGGGCATGACCATGCGCCATCCCGACGTTCCTGCGCAGGAGCGCGGGCGCTATCTCGGGCTGGCCGCGCCGGCCGTGATCGAGCACCTGCGCTCGCTCGGCGTCACCACGCTCTCGCTCCTGCCGGTGCAGCAGAGCGCCACCGACGCGCACGTGGCGAAGCTCGGTCTCGCCAACTACTGGGGCTACTCCACCCTCGCCTACTTCGCGCCCGACGCGCGCTTCGCCAGCGGCTCGCGCGGAGAGCAGCTCGCCGAGTTCCGCGAGATGGTGCGCCGCCTCCACTCCGCGGGCTTCGAGGTGCTCATCGACGTGGTCTACAACCACACCGCCGAGGGCGACGCGCGCGGTCCGCTCTACTCGCTGCGCGGCATCGACAACCCGACCTACTACCGGCTCGAGCCCGGCCGGCCGAGCGAGTACGAGGACTGGAGCGGCTGCGGCAACTCGCTGGACCTGCGCCAGCCGCGCGCGCGGGCCCTGGTGCTCGACAGCCTGCGCGCGTGGGTGCACGACTTCCACGTCGACGGCTTCCGCTTCGACCTCGCGTCGGCGCTCGGGCGGGAGTCACCGGCCTTCTCGGGCGCGTCGGCGTTCCTCTCCGAGCTGGTGCGCGATCCGGTGCTCGCCTCCGTGAAGCTCGTCGCCGAGCCCTGGGACGCGCGCCCGGGCGGCTACCAGCTGGGCGAGTTTCCGCCGCCGTTCGCGGAGTGGAACGACCGCTTCCGCGACACCGCGCGGCGCTTCTGGCGGGGCGACGCCGGTCTCGTGCCCGACCTCGCGACCCGGCTCGCGGGCTCGCAGGACCGCTTCGCCAGCTCGGGCCGCCCGCCGCAGGCGAGCGTGAACTTCGTGACCTGCCACGACGGTCTCACGCTCGAGGACCTGGTGAGCTACGCGCACAAGCACAACGAGGCGAACCTCGAAGAGGGCCGCGACGGCACCACGGAGAACTGGAGCTCGGGCTGGGGAGCCGAAGGGCCGAGCGACGAGCCGCGGGTGCTGCGGCTGCGCGAACGCGCCAAGCGCAACCTGCTGGCGACGCTCGCCTTCTCGCTGGGCGTGCCCATGCTCTCGCACGGCGACGAGCTGTCGCGCACCCAGTGCGGAAACAACAACGCGTACTGCCACGACGGACCGCTCACCTGGCTGGACTGGTCGCTCGACGCGCGCAGACGCGCCTTCCTCGCGTTCGTGCGGCAGGCGCTGGCGCTGCGGCGCGCGCAGCCGATGTTCCGCCGCGAGAAGTTCTTCACGGGCGAGGGCGACGTGAGCTGGCTCCGCCCCGACGGCGCCCCGATGACGCCGGCCGACTGGCCGGACGTCGGGCACTGCGCACTGGGCGTGCACTACGGCGGCAAGGCGCCGGCGCTGTTCCTGCTGAACGCCTCGCAGCGCCGCGTCTCGTTCCGGCTGCCCGCGTCGCCGCCGCACATGCGCTGGCTCCCCCTGTTGTCCTCGACGTCCAGGCCGCCCGGTCGCGCGCGCGCCGGGCAGATCGGCCTCGCGCCCTTCTCGTGTCTCTGGCTCGGCTGCGAGGGCGACGGCGGTGAGTGAGTCGGCGCGGCCGGCGCTCGCCGCGCTCGCGGAGCGGCTGGGTGTCTTCGCGAGCTACTACGACATCGCCGGCACGCACCGTCCGACCAGCGATACCACCCGCGAGGGGCTCTGCAGCGCCATGGGACTTGCCTGCGCGAGCGAGAGCGACGCGCAGCGCACGCTCGAGGAGCTCGGCGCGCGCGAGGCGGCGCAGCGGGTCGCTCCGGTGCAGGTAGTGCGCGAGCGTGCGGGCGAGGTGCCGCAGATCCGCCTCCGTGCTGCAGCGAGCGAGCGCGCGCACGAGGTCGGAGTCGAGCTCGTCTGCGAGGGCGGCGAGCGCGCGCGCAGCGCCCTGCAGCTCCCGGAGGGCGATGGCGGAGGGTTTGCCGAGCTGCCGCTGCCCATCTCTCCCGGGCCGGGCGTGCACGAGGTCCGGCTCGACTTCGGCGGCGCGGGCGCCGGCGAGCGCGTGCGGCAGCTCCTGATCGTCGCCCCGACGACCGCCTGGAGGGCGGACGAGGCGCTCGGCTCGGAGCGGGCGCTCGGGCTCTGGACCCATCTCTACACCGTTCGGAGTCGGGTGAACTGGGGCTTTGGCGACCTCTCCGACCTCGCCCGGCTGTGCGAGTGGGCCGGCTCGCTGGGCGCGCAGTTCGTGGCCCTGAACCCGCTCCACGCGCTGCTGAACCGCGGCGCGGCGATCGCGCCCTACAGCCCCGTGTCGCGGCTGTTCGGCAACCCGCTCTATCTCGACGTCGAGGCGGTGCCCGAATTCCGCGACGCGCCGCGCGCGCGCGCGATGGCCGCGCAGCAGCCGCTCGCGCGGCTGCGCTCGGCCGACGCGCTCGACCACCCGGCGGTGCTCGCCGCGAAGCTCGCAGTGCTGCGCGAGCTGCACCGCGCGTTCGCCGCGCGCGAGCGCGCCGGTGCCACTGCCCGCGGGCGCGCGCACGCCGCTCTTCGCGCGGAGCTCGGCCCCGAGCTCGAGCGCTTCGCGGCGTTCGAGCTCTTGCAGGCGGAGCTGCGCGAGCCCGACTGGCGGCGCTGGCCGCTCGAGCTGCGCGACGCTGCGGGGCCGGCGGTGGCGGAGCTGGTGGCGGCGAACGCCGACGAGATCGAGTTCCGCGCCTGGCTGCAGGTGGAGCTCGAGCTGCAGCTCGCCGCGGCCGCCCGGGCCGCGCGCGATGCCGGGATGGGGCTGGGCCTATGCAAGGACCTCGCGATCGGCAGCGCCCCGGACTCGGCCGACACCTGGATGTGTCGCTCGCTGTTCGCCGACGGCGCGACGCTGGGCGCTCCGCCCGACGCCTACGCCGCATCGGGACAGGACTGGGGGCTGCCGCCGCTGGTTCCCGGGCGCCTCAGCGAGGACGGCTACGGCTACCTCCGCGGGGTGCTGCGCGCGGCGTTCCGCTCGGCCGGCGCCCTCCGCATCGACCACGTGATGGGGCTGCAGCGCCAGTTCTGGATTCCGGCGGGCCGCCCGGGCAGCGAGGGCACCTATGTCGCCCAGCCGGCCGCAGACCTGTTCGGCGTGCTCGCGCTCGAGTCGAGACGCGCGCGAGCGCTCGTGATCGGCGAAGATCTCGGCACCGTGCCCGTGGAGCTCGGGCCGGAGCTGGAGAGCTGGGGGGTTCTGTCGATGCGGGTGCTGTGCTTCGAGCGCGACGGCGAGCGCTTTCGCCCGAGCGCCAGCTATCCCAGGCGCGCGCTGGGCATGGTAGTGACGCACGACCTGCCGCCGCTGGCGGGCTGGCTCGAGGGACGCGACCTTTCGCTGCGCGCCGAGGTCGGCGCGCTCGCGCCCGGCGAAGAGCTCGGCCGGGCGCTCGACGAGCGGGCGCGCGAGCGCGAGGCGCTGGCCGCGCGCCTCCGTGAAGAAGGAGACCTCGATCCTGCCGCGGGCGATGCGGACGCGGTCGCGGCCAGCGCGCAGCGCTTCCTCGCGCACACGCCCTGCCGACTGGTGGCGCTCGGGCTCGACGACCTGGCCGGCGAGCGGGAGCCGCTGAACCTGCCGGGCGTGCCGGTCGAAGTGCACCGCAGCTGGTCGCGGCGCATGCGGCGCGAGCTCGAGGAGATCACGGACGACGGCGCGCTCGCGTCACTGGTGCACGGCGCCGCCGCGCGCGTGAAGCAGGACCGCGGCGATCCCGAAGGGGAAGCGAGATGAGCGACTCGTCGCGTCCCTTCCCTCCGGAGCACAGCGTCCCGCCGCGGCGCGACTTCACCGCCGCGCTGCAGCACAGCCTGCGCTACACGCTCGGCAAGCGCTGGCAGGACGCGTCGCCGCGCGATCTCTGGGACGCCGTCTCATTGGCGGTGCGCGAGCCGCTGGTGGAGCAGATGCTCGCGACCGAGGAGCGCTACCGCGCCGCCGACGCGAAGCGGCTCTACTACCTGTCGCTCGAATTCCTGATCGGCCGGTCGCTCGGCAACAACCTCTTGAACCTGGGGCTGCTCGAGCCGGTGCGAGCCAGCCTCGCGCAGCTGGGCGTCGACCTCGAGTCGCTGCGCGAGCTCGAGCCCGACGCCGCGCTCGGCAACGGCGGCCTCGGCCGGCTCGCCGCCTGCTACCTCGATTCGCTGGCGAGCCTCGACATGCCCGGCTTCGGCTACGGCATCAACTACGAGCACGGCCTGTTCCGCCAGGCGATCGAGGGCGGCGAGCAGCGCGAGCACCCGGACAGCTGGCGCGCGCACGGCTCGCCCTGGCTGATCTCGAAGCTCGACGAGGCGCTGCGCGTTCCGGTGTACGGCGGGATCGAGAAGGTCGGTTCGAACGGCGGTCTGCGCGACACGCGCTGGGCGCACGAGCGGGTGCTGCTCGGCGTGCCGAGCGACATGCCGATCGTGAGCTACGGCGGCCAGACGGTGAACGTGCTGCGGCTCTACTCGGCGCAGGCGTCCGACGACTTCGACATCGGCATCTTCCACCAGGGTGACTACCAGCGCGCGTTCGAGCAGAAGCTCGACTCCGAGCGCATCTCCAAGGTGCTCTACCCGCCCGAGTCCAGCGCAGCCGGCAAGGAGCTGCGGCTGCTGCAGGAGTACTTCTTCGTGGCCTGCGCGCTGCGCGACATCGTGGCGCGCTACCTGTCCACGCGGCGCAGCTTCGACAGCTTCCCGGAGAAGATCGCGATCCAGCTGAACGACACGCATCCGGCGCTCGCGGTCGCCGAGCTGGTGCGGCTGTTCGCCGACGAGCACGGCCTGCCGTTCGAGCGGGCCTTCGAGCTCGCCCAGCGCTCGCTCGCCTTCACCAACCACACGCTCCTGCCCGAGGCTCTGGAGCGCTGGCCGAAGCCCATGCTCGAGCGCGTCCTGCCGCGGCACCTGCAGATCATCGAGCTCGTCAACGCCCACTTCCTGGCCGAGGTCGAAGTGCGCTGGCCGGGGAACGTCGAGCGGCTGCGCCGCATGTCGATCTTCGAGGAGGGCTCGCCGCAGCAGGTGCGCATGGCGCACCTGGCGATCGTGGGAAGCCACGCCGTGAACGGCGTCTCCAAGCTGCACTCGGAGCTGGTGAAGACCGCGCTGGTGCCCGACTTCGCCGAGCTCTGGCCGGGGCGCTTCCAGAACAAGACCAACGGCATCTCGCCGCGGCGCTGGCTGATGAAGGCCAACCGCGGGCTCTCCGAGCTGATCAGCTCGCGCATCGGCGAGGCGTGGATGCACGACCTGGAGAACATCGCCGAGCTCGAGACCCATGCGCGCGACTCCGAGTTCCTGCGCGCGTTCCGCGACGTGAAGCGCGCCAACAAGGCGCGGCTCTCGGGTGTGATCGCGCAGGCCACCGGCGTGCGCCTGGACCCCGACACGCTGTTCGACGTGCAGGTGAAGCGGATCCACGAGTACAAGCGCCAGCTGCTGGCGGCCCTGCGTGTGATCGAGGCGTATCTCGAGATCGCCGACGACGGCCGCGAGCCGGCGAGCCCCCGCGCCTGCATCTTCGGCGGCAAGGCCGCGCCCGAGTACTTCACCGCGAAGCTGGTGATCCGGCTGATCAACGACGTCGCGGCGGTGGTGAACGCCGACCCCCGCACGCGCGGAAAGCTGCGCTGCGTGTTCGTCCCCGACTACCGGGTTTCGCTCGCCGAGAAGATCATCCCCGCGGCAGATCTCTCGGAGCAGATCTCCACGGCGGGCATGGAGGCCTCGGGGACCGGGAACATGAAGCTCGCGCTGAACGGCGCGCTCACCATCGGCACGCTCGACGGCGCCACGATCGAGATCCGCGACCGCGTGGGCGCGGACAACGTGTACATCTTCGGGCTGCACGCCGACGAGGTGGCGGCGCTCCGCGCGAGCGGAAGCCACGACCCGCGCGCGCTGATCGAGCGCACGCCCGCGCTCGCGCGGGTGCTGGCGGCGGTGCGCGAAGGCCGCTTCTCGCCCGCCGAGCCCACGCGCTACGCGCCGCTCCTGGACGGGCTCGAGCGGCAGGACCGTTGGCTCGTGCTCGCCGACTTCGCCTCCTACGGCGAGGCGCAGGAGCGCGTGGCCCGCGACTGGCAGGACCGCGCCGACTGGGACCGCCGCGCCGTGCTCACCGTCTCGCGCATGGGCTACTTCTCCAGCGACCGCGCGGTGCGCGAGTACGCCACGGCGATCTGGAACCTGAAGCCGGTCAGCTAGCCGCGAGCAGACGTGCCACCGCGGCGCGGAAGTCCGCCAGCGAGAACGGCTTCTCCAGCAGGGTCAGCGACGGGTCGGCCGACGCCCACGCGCGCAGCCGTTCGGACGGATAGCCGGTCATCAGGATCGCGCGCACCGCGGGCCGCTCCGCGCGCAGCTCGTCGATGAAGACCTGGCCATCCGGCGGGCTCGCCAGCGCCCAGTCCGAGATCACCAGATCCGGCACGAGCTCGCGCGCCAGCTCGCGCGCGGGGCCGCCGCCCGCGGTGCTGCGGACCTCGTGGCCGGCGGCCTGCAGCACTTCGATCAGCCCCTGTGCGAGCCCGAGCTCGTCCTCGGCGACCAGGACGCGCGCCACGGCCTAGCCCGGGCCGCGTCCGGCACAGGGCAGCTCGACGGCAAAGCAGGTGCCCGCGGCGCAGTCCTCGACCCGGATCTCACCGCCGTGGTCGGCGACGATGCGCCGCGCGATCGCAAGACCCAGCCCGGTGCCGCCGCTTCCGCCCTTGGTCGAGAAGAAGGGCTCGAACACCCGCTCGCGCGTGTGCTCCGGAATTCCGTCGCCGTCGTCGCGCACGCGCGCGCACACGCCGTGCGGGGTGCGCTCGGTGGTGATCTCGATCGAGAGCGGCGCGCGTCCCGACTCCATGGCGTTGCGCAACAGGTTCACGAAGACCTGCTCGATCTCGACGCCGTTGCCGACGATCGGCGGCAGCTCCGGAGTGCAGGCGAGGCGGAGGCGCGCCCCCCGCTCGCGCGCGTAGCCCTGCACCAGCCGGGCTGCGCGCTGCACCAGCTGATTCACGTCGTGGCGTCTGCGCTCGCTCCGCCCCTGCGCGGCGAAGGCGAGCATGGAGCCGACGATCGCGCCGCAGCGCCGCGCGTGGTCGGCGATGCGCTGCAGCGCCTGCGCGGCGTGGCCCTGGGGAGCCGTCTCGCGCTCGCGCTCGAGCGCGATCTCGGAGCCGAGCAGGATCGCCCCCACCGGGTTGTTGATCTCGTGCGCGACGCCCGCCGCGAAGGTGCCGAGCGTCACCAGCCGGTCGGCGCGGCGCAGCTCGGCCTCCGCCGCGGTGCGCTCGGACAGGTCGCGCGCGATCACGGCGAGGCGCAGCGTGCCGTCGCGCGCGGGAAATGCGCGGGCCACCGACTCCAGCGTGCAGTGGCCGCCGCCGCGGCGCGCCAGCCGCATCACGCACTGGCGCGAGACGCCGGGCTCGGCGAGCTCCGCCACGGTGCGCCGCACGTCGTCGAGATCGTCCGGGTGGAGCTGTCGATCGAGCGAGCTCCCGAGGTAGTGCTCGGGCGGGAAGCCCAGGACCGTCTCGAAGCGCGGATTCACGTAGGTGAACACGCCGTCGCCCGTGAGCTCGGCCACCAGGTCGTTCACGTTCTCGGCGAGCTCGCGAAAGCGGCGCTCGCTCTCGCGCAGGCGCTGCTCGTTCGCGCGCGCGTCGGTGACGTCGGTGCCGGTGGCGACCACGCAGCTCACCGCACCATCGGGCGCGAACAAGACGCGGCTCGTCCAGGCGACCAGCCGCACGCGGCCGGAGGTGTCGCACACCTCGACGTCGCCCGTGGCCTCGTCGCCGCAGGCCTCGCGCGGTCCGAAGCCGAGCTCGAGCGGGGTGCGGCCGAGCAGCTTGTCGGCGGGCATACCCAGCACGTCCTCGCAGGCGCGGTTCGCCAGCACCACGCGCCCGGCCGGGTCGAGCACCAGTGCGATGATGTCGATCCCGTCGAGCAAAATCCCGGCCGCGGCCTCGAATGCGCGCCGTGGGTCCGCAGCCGCCGCCACGATCGCCGCTAGCCGAGCTTGCGCCCGAGCTCGAGCGCGCGGCCGCCGTAGTCCGGCTGGACCCGGCAGCTGCGCGAGAGCCGCATCGCCTGACGCTTTCCGGTGTCGTACGCAGGCCAGTAGGGGAGCTCCGCGTGGCCGGGGTGGCCGGTCTTCGCGAAGGCGATCCACGCCTCCTGCATGCGGTGCGCGAGCTTCGGCGCGCCGCCCGCGACGCTCAGCCACGGGCGCATCCACGGCTCGAGGATCGCACCGAACACGAACGGCAGCTCCATGCCGTGGCAGGCGCCGATCCGCCCGCCCACGAGCGGCGGCGCCCAGGCGAACGAGTACGCGTAGGTCCCGCGCGAGCGCGTGGCGTGGTTCTCCAGCAGCTGCGCGGCCGGGCCGTGGAAGATGCGATCGGACTGGAACGCCGCCCAGCGCTCGTGCGGCGCGTCCGGCGACCGCGCGCCCTGTGCCCGCTCGTACAGCGAGACAGCGTGCTCCGCATCGCTGTCCCCTAGCACCCGCGCGAAGCGCCGGCGCAGCGCCGCCTCGTCCATGCGCCGCGCGGACCAGTCGCCGAGCATGAACAGCTTCCACTCGTCCACGTTGGTGCCGGCGAGAATGCCGACCTCGGTGGAGGCGCCGCGCAGCAGCGCCTCGTGCGGGGGCTCCGGCAGGAGATCGCCGTCGACCGACGGCTGGAACGCGAGCCCCAGCTTCAGCGCGAGCGCGAGGCTGGTCTCGGCCTGCGCCTTCAGCAGCACTGGGAGCGGGACCCCGCGCAGCGCCTCGATGCTGCGCCCATGCGCGCCGAGCCGCGCGACGAGCTCCTCCGCCACGCGCTGAGCCTGCTCGCGGGTCGACACGTTGTGCGCCGCGCCGCTCTGCAGGATCGCGCGGCGGAACAGCCCTCGCGCGCGCGGCGCGGCGAGGAGCGCTCCGACGCTCATCGCGCCCGCCGACTCGCCGAACACGGTGACTGCCTCGGGATCGCCGCCGAAGGCGTCGATGTTCTCGCGCACCCACTCCAGCGCCGCGATCTGGTCGCGCAGACCCAGGTTCGCCGGCACTTCCTTCCCAGCGGGCACGACGCCGTCGAGCGCGAGCGAGCCGAGCGCGCCGAGCCGGTAGTTCAGCGTCACGACCACCACGTCACCGCGCGCGGAGAGGCGCGCGCCGTCGTAGAGCAGCGTGCTGCCCGAGCCCATCAGGAAGGCCCCGCCGTGGATGAACACGAGCACCGCCCGGCGTCGCCCGTCCACTCCGGGCGTCCACACGTTCAGCGTGAGGCAGTCCTCGCTCTGCCCGGCGCTGGCTCCGGCGAAGCGCCGCACCAGCCAGTTCTGTGCGCCCGCCTGCGGCGCGCTCGCACCGAAGCGCCGCGCCTCGCGCGTGCCGGGCCAGGGCTCGGGCGGCTGCGGCGCGCGAAAGCGCAGCTCGCCCACGGGAGGACGCGCGTAGGGAATTCCGCGGAACACCACCCCGCGCCGCGCGGGCGCGCCTGCGAGCCGGCCCAGGCGGGTCGTGGCGAGGGGGGTCACGCCGTGCTGAGGAAGCGCTCGATCTCGACGGCGACCGGCTCGGTCTGCTCGTAGGGGACCATGTGCGAGCCGCCGTCGACGATGCTGAGCCTCGCATGGGGGACGAGCTGGCGCCAGCGCTCGGCGTAGGGCAGCGGGATCAGCTTGTCGGCGCTGCCCCAGACCACGAGCGTGGGCGCCACCAGCCGGTAGAGGCGCTTGGCGAGGCGGCGGTTCGGGATCGGGAAGAGGATCTTCCCGGCGGTGCCGAGCCGACGCGCGTTGGTGACGAGGAACTGCTGCAGCGCTTCGGGGTTCCCGAAGTCGATCCCGCCGGTGAGGAACTTCTCGCCGTTCTTCGGGTCGGCGAAGAGCGCGCCGACCAGCTCGAAGGGCAGCATCGAGAACAGGTCGGGGATCGGATGCGCGTCGAGCCACAGCCCTGCCGGCGCGATCAGCGCCAGCTTCGCGAGCGAGCGGTTCGCGATGCAGGCCATCTCGGCCGCGATCATCCCGCCCATGGAGTGACCGGCCAGGCGCACCTCGGCGTCGAGCCCGAGCGCGTCGACCACGTCCCAGCCGTGCAGCGCGAAGTCGAGCATGTCCTCGAGCTTCTCCTCGCCGCCGTCCGCCCCGTAGCCCGGCCACTCGGGCGCGAACACGTGGAAACTGCGGGCCAGCCGCTCGAGCAGCGGCTCCTCCCTGAACAGCCCGCCGGCGCCGTGGAAGAAGACCAGCGCGGGCCCCTGCCCTGCCTCCAGCACGCGCGACTTCAGCCCGCGCCGCGTCTCGATCCGCAGCTCGCGCATCAGCGTCCGCTCCGCGCGGCGAAGGTCTCTTCCGGCCGCACCCGCGACTCGAGCGGCTTGCACCAGAAGCGATCGTCGTTCTTCCACTCCGGCCAGACGTCGCGCAGCTGCGGCATCACCCGCTCGGCGAAGAGCCGGGTGGAGTTGCGGACCTTGTCGTCGGGCATGTTCCCGATCTGGAACAGGAGGAAGAGCGACCCCAGCCGCAGGCTCTTGATCATGTGCTCCATGCGCTCGCGCACGGTCGCCGGCGAGCCGGCGATCACGTAGCCGCCGTCGACCAGCTCCTTCCAGGTGAGCGAGGTGAACAGCCGCTGGTTCTCGGCGCGGAACTGGTTCAGCTTGCCCGACTGGATGGTCTTGATCGTGCGGTAGCCCGGCGGATCGGCGAAGCCGAGATACACGTGCAGGCAGCGGTTGTAGAAGTAGAGCACGTGCTCGGCGTACAGCTTCTCGGCCTCGGCGTCGGTGTCGGCGACGCACACCACCTGCGCGAAGGCCGCACGGTAGGGCGACTCGTCCTTGCCGGACGCCGCGACGCGCTCCCAGTAACCGTCGAGCAGCGCCTTGCCCGCCTTGTAGCCGGCGTAGGAGAGGTAGGAGTAGTTGTAGTCGTTCTCGACGCAGAAGTCCCAAGTCTCGATCGAGCCGCCCCCGGGGATGTAGATCGGTGGATGCGGCTTCTGGATGGGCCGCGGCCAGCAGTTCACATATCTGAGCTGGTTGTACTTACCGTCGAACGCGAACGGCTCGGGCTCGCGCCAGGCCTTCATGATCAGCTCGTGCGCCTCGTAGTACTTGTCGCGGGTCAGCGCCGGGATCTGCCCGTAGCAGAAGTTCGTGTCCATCGGCGTGCCGACTGGGAATCCGGCGACCAGCCGTCCGCCCGAGATCACGTCCAGCATCGCGAACTCCTCCGCGACGCGGATCGGCGGGTTGTACAGCGCGATCGAGTTGCCGATCACGCAGATCGCGGCGCGCGAGGTCCGCCGCGCCAGACCGGCTGCAATGATGTTGGGCGACGGCATCAGCCCGTAGGCGTTCTGGTGATGCTCGTTCACGCCGATTCCGTCGAAGCCCAGGCTGTCGGCATATTCGAGCTGATCCATGTATTCGTGATAGACGCGGTTGCCTTCCGCCGGGTCGTAGAGCTTGCTCGAGATGTCCACCCACACCGAACGGTGCGTCTGCCGGAAGTCCTCCGGCAGGTGGGGCCAGGGCATGAGGTTGAACCAGGTGAACTTCACGGGGATCCTCCCGGGCGTGCCGCGCCTCTGGGTGGAAATCTTACTCGCTGCACTGGTGGCCGCGCTCGCGCCAGAGGTGGCGCGGGCCGACCGGGTCTACCTGGACGTGGATTCGCCCCATTCGGGCGACGCCGTGAGCGAGCCCGTCCCCCTGGTCGAGTTCAAGGGCTGGGCCGGCACGGGACTGCGCGGCAAGCACGACGTGGTGATCCTCCTGGACCGCTCGGCCAGCACCTTTCGCTCCAGCGGCATGGACGTGAACGGGAACGGCCGGATCGGCAAGGACATGCCCGCGGCGCTGCGCGACGAGGCGGTCACCTGGACCACGGACTTCGGCGACACGATCGTGTCTGCCGAGACCGAGGCGGCGCGCCGGCTGGTCGAGCGGCTCGATCCCGAGACCACGCGCATGGCGATCGTCACCTTCGGCGGCAACGCCAAGCTCGAGGCGCCCTTCGGCAGCTCGCGCGAGAAGCTCCTGGCGGTGCTGAACTCGCTGCCGCCGCGCCCGAACGAGAACGGCACCTACATGTACGGCGCGATCGAGGAGGCGATCGCCGACTTCGAGGCTGCTCCGCCCGAGCCCGGTCCGAAGCGGCAGCGCGAGATCCTGCTGCTCTCGGACGGGGTGCCGACGGCGCCGCCGATCCCCTGGTACGCCGCGCAGCTCACCGCGGTGCAGGCTGCGCGCAACGCGGCGCGCTCGAACGCCCGGATCTACGCCTACGCGCTGGGCCCCGAAGCCGCCGCGGACCGCAAGAGCTTCGACGAGATCGTACAGGCCAACGGCGGCGAGCTGATGGTGCTCGACTCGCCGGGCGAGATCGTGGAGTTCGTGCCCTACCTGTCGTGGACCAGCATCGCCAGCGTGCGGCTCGAGAACACCACCAGCGGCGAGGGCGGCCGCGCGGTGCGGCTCTTCCCCGACGGCACCTTCGACGGCTTCGCACCGCTGCAGGCCGGCCGCAACGAGCTCAAGTTCACCGCGGTCTCGCAGGGCGGCGCCCAGGCTTCCGTCACGCGCTGGGTCAGCTTCGAGAAGACGGTCCCCGACGCGGAGAAGCTGGCGCGCTTCAAGAAGCTGCTCGAGATCCGCGCGGTCGAGACCGAGCTCGCCGAGCGCGCGCGCGTGAAGCGCGAAGAGCGCGAGCGGCTGCAGAAGCAGCTCGAGATCAAGCCGGACGCGCCCTAGCGCCGCCTCACTTCGGAGGCAGGAAGCTGACCGCGCCGGTCACCACGTCGTACATGGCGCCGACCAGCTGGATCTTGCCTGCGTCCAAGGCGGTCGCGATGTAGGGGCTGCGGGTGCGGATGTCGCGCATGGACTGGCGCACGTTCTCCTCCGAGACCGCGGAGACGCACTCCTCGCCGTGGGTGTCGCTGCAGTGCGCCGCGACGACCGACGGCTTGATCTTGCCGAGCAGCGCCGTCAGGTTGCCGAGCTCGACGTTGTCGATCGCGCCGTGGACGGCCCCGCAGCGCGTATGCCCGAGCACCACGATCAGCTTGACGCCGCTCTTGGCGGCGTACTCGAGGCTGCCCAGGTCGTCCTCGTCCACCACGTTGCCCGCGACCCGGACCGAGAACAGGTCGCCGATCCCCTGGTCGAAGACGATCTCGGGCGGCACGCGCGAGTCCATGCAGGAGAGCACGGCGGCGAACGGGAACTGGCCCGAGGAGGTCGCCGCGACGGTCTTCGGCCAGTCGTGCGTCCTCGGCTTGTTCGCCAAGAAGCGGGCGTTGCCGTCGCGCAGCTGATCGAGCGCCTGAACCGGCGTCATCTTGCCCTGCGAATCGGCGGTCATGACCTGCGCGGTCGCGGCGCTGGCCACGGCGCACAGGAGCAAGCTGAGAAGTGCAGCTCGATGTCTCATCGCATCCCTCCAAAGAGCGGCGTCGCCGCGCCGTAACCGGTCTCGATCAGCTCCGTGTGCGGACGCACGCGCGCAATCTCTTCGCGAATCGGCTTGG
>Ga0318524_10000075_pt1 | contig 29821 bp, 26 predicted proteins | sample GRESIP052b4f22_FD_203685 | JGI IMG/M metagenome (GOLD analysis project Ga0318524, IMG submission 203685) | Tropical soil microbial communities from Luquillo Experimental Forest, Puerto Rico - GRE.SIPMG.052b4f22 | ecosystem: Environmental > Terrestrial > Soil > Tropical forest > Bulk soil... | reverse complement strand
TGCGCGAACAACCTGCGGACGTGGTCGAAGACCCCCGTGTAGGTGGCGGGGTTGGACCGCGGCGTCCGCCCGATCGGGCCCTGGTCGACGTGTACCACCTTGTCCAGGTGCTGCATCCCGGTCACCCGCGTGTGCTTGCCGGGCACGATCCGCGTGCCGTGCAGTTCCTTGGCCAGCGCGCTGTACAGGATGTCGTTGACCAGGGTCGACTTGCCGGATCCGGAAACCCCGGTGACCGCGATGAAGCAGCCCAGGGGGAACGCCACGTCCACGCCGCGCAGGTTGTGCTCGCTGGCCCCCTTGACCACGACCTCCCGGCCCTTGGGCCGCGGGCGGCGCGCCTGGGGCAGCGGGATGGACTGGCGGCCGGTGAGGTAGGCGCCGGTCAGCGATTCCTGGCTGGCCAGCAGGTCGGACAGCGGGCCGGACACGACGATGTGGCCGCCGTGCTCGCCAGCCCGGGGACCAATATCGACCACCCAATCGGCCGCGCGGATGGTGTCCTCGTCGTGCTCGACGACGATCAGCGTGTTGCCGAGGTCCCGGAGCCTGATCAGCGTCTCCAGCAGCCGGTGGTTGTCGCGCTGGTGCAGGCCGATCGACGGCTCGTCGAGCACGTACAGCACGCCGACCAGGCCGGAGCCGATCTGCGTGGCCAGCCGGATCCGCTGGGCCTCCCCGCCGGCCAGGGTCGCCGACGCCCGGTCCAGGGTCAGGTAGTCGAGCCCGACGTCGAGCAGGAAGCCGAGCCGGGAGTTGACCTCCTTGAGGATCCGCCCCGCGATCTGCTGGTCCCGGTCGGACAGCTCCAGCGTGAGCAGGCGCTTGGCCAGCTCGCCGATGGGCAGCGCGCAGAACTCGGCGATGGACTTCCCGTCGACGGTCACCGCGAGCGACACCGGCTTCAGCCGGGCGCCCTTGCAGACGGGGCAGGGGACCTCGCGCATGTACCCGGCGTACCGCTCCCGGCTGGAGTCGCTCTCCGCCTTGGCGTGCCGCTCCTCGATGAACGGGATCACGCCGGTGAAGTTGGTGTAGTAGGAGCGCTCCCGGCCGTACCGGTTCTTGTACCGCACGTGCACCTGCTGGTCGTAGCCGCGCAGCAGCGCGGTACGGGCGGCCGAGGGCAGCCGCTCCCAGGGTGTGTTGACGGTGAACCCGATCGCGTCGCCGAGCGCCTCGATCAGCCTCATGAAGTAGTCGCTGACGTGCCCGCCGCTCCACGGCCCGATCGCGCCCTCGGCCAGAGTCCTGGCCGGGTCCGAGATCACGAGCTCGGGATCGACCTCCAGCCGGGTGCCCAGGCCGGTGCAGTCCGGGCAGGCTCCCCAGGGGGAGTTGAACGAGAACGACCGCGGCTCGAGCTCGTCGAACGACAGGTCATCGTAGAGGCAGGCCAGGTGCTCGGAGAACATCCGCTCGCGATGCGGGTCATCCTCCGGCAGGTCGACGAAGTCGAGCACCACCACCCCGCCGGACAGAGCCAGGGCCGTCTCCACCGAGTCGGTCAGCCGGCGCCTAGCGGACTCCTTGACGTCCAGCCGGTCGACCACGACCTCGATGTCGTGCTTCTCGTACTTCTTCAGCGCCGGCAGCTCGCCCGCGGGACCGACGCTGTCCAGCCTGATCACGACGCCGTCGACCCGGGCCCGGGCGTAACCCTTGGCCTGCAGGTCGCGGAGCAGCTCGCCGTACTCGCCCTTGCGTCCTCGCACCACCGGGGCCAGTACCTGGAACCTGGTGCCCTCGTCCAGCTCCAGCACCCGGTCGACGATCTGCTGCGGGCTCTGCCGCGCGATCGGCCGACCGCAGACCGGGCAGTGCGGCTTGCCCACCCTGGCGTACAGCAGCCGCAGGTAGTCGTAGACCTCGGTGATCGTGCCGACCGTGGAGCGCGGGTTGCGCCCCGCGGCCTTCTGGTCGATGGAGACCGCGGGCGACAGCCCGTCGATGAAGTCAACGTCCGGCTTGTCCATCTGCCCGAGGAACTGCCGGGCGTAGGCGGAAAGCGACTCGACGTACCGCCGCTGGCCCTCAGCGAAGATCGTGTCAAAGGCCAGGCTCGACTTCCCGGACCCGGACAGCCCGGTGAAGACGATCAGGGAATCGCGCGGCAAGTCGAGCGAGACGTCCTTGAGGTTGTGCTCGCGCGCGCCGCGGACGACGAGACGATCAGCCACGGTCTGCTCAGCTCTCCCGTCGTTGACGTCGGTCTTCAGGGTTTAGGAGGCGCGTCGCCATGGTATCCGGGGGGTCTGACAAAACGAGGCGCTTCCGGGGCGGCGGGACGGCCGCCGGCGTGGCCGCGGGTATCGCCGCGGGACGCGGCAGGTTGCGGCGGGCCACCCGGAGGGCAACGTTCTGCCCGGCCGCCGCATTCCCGCGGATGCGAGGATGGCCGGGGCGGAACGGCACGACCGAGGAGGAACGCGGTGGACAGCGACACCGGCCGGCTGCGTGCGCGGATCGACGCGGCCACTGGCCGCCTGGCGGCGGCCGCGGCCGGGCTCACCGACGCCCAGGCCCGGGAGCCCTCGCGGCTGCCCGGCTGGAGCCGCGGACACGTGCTGACGCACCTGGCCCGCAACGCCGACGGGCTCCGCAACCTGCTGATCTGGGCCCGGACCGGGGTGGAGACGCCGCAGTACCCCAGCTGGGAAGCCCGGGAGGCCGGGATCGAGGCCGGCGCCGGCCGGCGCGCCGCGGTGCTGGCCGGGGACGTGGAGCAGTCCGCGGCCGCCTTTGCCGCCGAGGCCGCGACCCTGCCGCCCGCGGCGTGGGAGGCACCGGTGCGCGGCAGGAACGGGCCGGAGCACCCGGCCTGGTTCACGCTGGTCCGCCGGCTGGGCGAGGTGGAGATCCATCACGTGGACCTCGGCGCGGGGTACGCGCCGCCGGACTGGCCGGCGCCGTTCGTCGCCGACCAGATGGAACGGGCGGCCTGGCAGTTCGCCGAGCGAGACGACGTCCCGGCGTGCGTGATCGAGGTAGCCGGCACCGGGCAGCGGTTCGCGATCGGGCCCGCCTCCGCGGTCCGGGTCGCCGACGCGGTGACCGTGGCCGGCCCGGGCTGCTGGCTGCTGGCCTGGCTCACCGGCCGGGATGACGGGACGGCGCTGACGGTCAGCCCCAGGCCGGCCGTCCCCGGCCGGGAGCCGGCCGCCGGCCACGGCGGCCTCCCGCCTAAGCTGCCCACGTGGGGCTGAGCGAGCCGGAGGGCGCGGGTCCACAGCGCCCCGGAGGCGAGCAGGAGACACAACGGAGACGGAGAGAGCATGACCTACACGGGCGACGTCAGCGTCGGCGGGCCGGCTGACACCAGGGAGCTTCCCGGCCTCACCATCACCAAGGTGGCCGTGGGCCCGATGGACAACAACGCCTACCTGCTGCGGTGCAGCGGTACCGGAGAACTGCTGCTCATTGACGCCGCGAACGACGCCGGCACGTTGCTGGCCCTGATCGGCGACACCCCGCTGGCCCGGATCGTCACCACGCACCAGCACTGGGACCACTGGCAGGCGCTGCCGGAGGTGCAGCAGGCTACCGGCGCGAAAACGACCGCCCATCCCGAGGACGCGGGCCCGCTGCCGGTGACCCCGACCGACCTGGTCCGGAACGGCGACACGATCAGCGTCGGGGACTGCGAGCTGTCCGTCATCCACCTGCGCGGCCACACCCCAGGCAGCATCGCGCTCGTCTACGACGCGGGCGGTGAGCCGCACCTGTTCACCGGGGACTCCCTGTTCCCCGGCGGACCGGGCAACACCGAGCACGATCCGAAGCGGTTCGGCCAGCTCATGGACGACCTCGAGGAGCGGGTGTTCGGCCAGCTGCCGGACGGCACCTGGGTGTACCCGGGCCACGGCAAGGACACCACGCTCGGCACCGAGCGCCCGCACGTGCCCGAATGGCGGGCCCGGGGCTGGTAGCGGCCGGCGCCGTGGAAGCCCGGTGCGATGTCGTCGTCGTCGGGGCAGGGCTGCTGGGCCTGGCCGCCGCGCGGGCGCTGGTCGGCCGCGGCCGCGAGGTCATCGTGCTGGAGCAGGCTGAGGTCGGCCATGACGGCTGCGGGTCCAAGGGCAGCTGCCGCATTTTCCGGCTGGGCTACGGCGACGCCTGGTGGGTCGGCCTGGCCATGCGTGCCCGCGGGCCGTGGTCCGAGCTCGAGGACGAGTTCGGCGGACGGCTCCTGCAGCCGACGCCGCACCTGACCTTCGGGCCCGAGCTGAACGCCGTCCGCCAGGCCATGGACAGCGCGGGCGCGCCGCACGAGTTCCTGTCGGCCGCCGAGGTGGCTGCCCGGTTCCCGCAGGTCTCGGTGGCCGGACCGGCCCTGCTGGAGCAGGGCTCCTGCGTGATCAGCGCCGACGCTGCCCTGCGGGCCCTCGCCGCGGCGGTACCCGATATCCGCGCCGGCACCGCGGCCACCGGCATCGAGGATGACGGCCGCCAGGTCACCGTCCGTACCGCCGCCGGCCCGGTCACCGCGGCCGCGGCCATCGTGTGCGCCGGGCCGTGGACGGCCGGGCTGCTCGCCGCCGCCGGGATCTCGGTGCCGTCGGTGGCCACGATGGAGCAGGTCGGCTACGTGGCGCCGACCGCGGAGCCCGGCCCCGCGATGCCGATCTTGATCTGCCACGGCGCTGGCGAATTCTACGGCCTGCCCGTGCCGGGCTCGCCGCTATACAAGATCGGGTTCCATCACAGCGGGCCGCCGACGGACCCGGACCGCCAGGAGCAAGGTCCCGACCCGGGCCTCACGGAGCGGCTGCGCGGGCTGGTGCCCCGGTACCTGCCCGGCTTCGGCCCGGATCTGGCCCGGACCGAGCGCTGCGTCTACGACAACAGCCCGGACGAGGACTTCATCGTGGACCGGGCCGGCCGCGTGGTGATCGGCAGCGGGACGTCCGGGCACGGCTTCAAGTTCGGGCCGCTGCTCGGCGAGTGGCTAGCGGACCTCGCCACCGGGGGCGACGCCGGCCCGCAGGCCCGTCGTTTCTCGCTCGGCCGGCTCGGCACGGGCGCTCACTGAACCAGGGTCGCGGACACGATCACGTTGCTGAGGTAGTGGCCGGTCGCGTAGTCGAACGCGCCGCCGCAGGTGATCAGGCGCAGCTCGGCGTCGGGTACCGGCCCGTACACCGCCGCCGTGGGGAACCGGGCCTTCGGGTACGAGCGCACCGACGTGACCTCGAACACGGCCAGCGTGCCGTCGGCCCGCCGGATGTACACCCGGCTACCCGGATGCAGCAGGCGCAGCCGGAAGAAGACCCCCGGCCCGGTTAGCGAGTCGATGTGGCCCACGATCACGGCGGCGCCGGTGGCGCCGGGCCGCGCGCTGCCGGTGTACCAGCCGGCCACCGTGGTGGTCGAGGGGACCTGCAGCGCGCCGGACAAGGTGAGCCCGAGGTGGACCAGCCCGGTGCGGACGCCGATGGAGGGGATGGTCAGGCTGACCGGCCTGGCCACCTTCTGCGGGGTCGGCTGCGGAGCGGCCGCCACGCGGCCGATGGGCACCGGGACCAGTGCCGGCTTGCCCGCCGGCACGGCCGGGCGGCCGGTCTGGCTAGCGACCGCCAGCCCGGTCACTCCGGCGCCGGCCAGCAGGATGCCGCCCGCCAGCGCCGCCGCAGCGGCCGGCCGGCGCACCGCGCGCAGCGGCGAGATGTGCCGGCCGGACCGCGTCACGGGGTCACCGCGCGTGCATGGCCGGGCGGCGGCGGCGCCGCAGCCCGATGGTCCCGCCCGCGGCGATCAGCAGTCCCGCCGCGGCGGCGCCGATCCACGGCAGCAGCGGCGCGCCGGGCCGCGCCGCGGTGCCGCCGAATCCGGTGGCCGCGGCGCCGGTCGCCACGATCTTGCTGCCCGCCGAGTCCACGAGGGCGTCGACCTTGAGCTCGCCCGAGTTGTCCAGGACGACGAACGTGTAGATGGTGTCGGGGGCCAGCCTGAACTGGGCGCTGCCGTGCTCGGTGGTCCCCACCGCGTGGACCGTCACCGTTCCCGCGTGCACCGACCTGTAACGCGTCACGGTCGTGAAGTTGAGGTGCCGGCCGAGAATCTTGCTCCCCGCAGTCACGGTGACGTCGGTCTGGTGCATCGACGCCTGGATGACCCGCGCCAGCGCCGCGTTCTGCGTCATGGCCAGGCTGTCGTCGATCACCTGCAGCCGGATCCCGGCCAGCGGTCCCATGCCCGCCACGGTGTACGCGTGACCGCTGACCACGTCGACCGTCGTGGACAGGACCGGCTTGGCGGACGCCGCGGCGCCGGCGGCCCGCATGGCCACGGTGTACTCGCCGCTGCTCACCGCCTCGTACGGCGATACCTCGCCGTAGGCGACGTGGTGCAGCACGACCATGGCGCTGGGATTACCGAATGAGTACAGGTAGACGTCCACGGGCGGCGTGTTCGGCGACAGGTGCGCCAGCCGGATGTAACCTGTGCCGGTCGCCGCGGACGCGGCCGAGGCGCCGGCCGCGAGCGCCCCGGCCAGGCCGAGCGCCAGAGCGCAGCAGGTGATCAGCCTGGTGACCCAGGCTCCTTTCCGTGACAGCTTCATAAGTGCTCCCCTTCACTTTGATACTGGGTGGAATGCGCGCCTAGCCGCTCAGCAGGCCCAGGGGGCTCGGCGCGGCGAACTCGATCCGCGCGATCTCCTGGCCTCCGGCCAGCCGCGCCAGTGTGGCGCTGTTCGGGAGGTACGGCGCCTGCTGCGCGCGCGCCAGCGCGAGCACGGAGGTCAGGTACCCGCTCTTCGCTCCGGGCGGGCTGGCCAGCTCGACGGTACGCAGCGGTACTCCCGGGCCGGCCCCGGGCCCGGAGTCACCGAACGCGGCGATGCTCACCGTGCCCTGGTGGGTGAGCGTGGCCAGGATGGCCAGCAGTCGCGTGTCGACCTGGCCCGCAGCCAGCTGCGCCCGCGCGGCCGGCGCGGCGGCGATCCGGGTATTGCGCAGCAGCACGCGGCCGAGGTTCTGCCGTACGGCCTGGTCCGCCCGGAGCGCGGCCAGGTACGCGGCCGCGCCCCCGGGGGCGTAGACGCGGACGTCGATCCGCGCCGATCCGGAACCGAAGCTGGCGATCACGATGGGCGCGTAGACGCTGGTCAGGCGGCTGCCGAATGCGCTGCGCACCGCGGCCGTGGCCACGATGACGGCCGAGCCCAGCGGATCGCTGGCCCCGGAATCTAGCGTCATGAGGTCCCCGGCGGGAAAGCCCCGCGCCTCCAGGCCGGCGCACATGGCCGGATCGCACGACACCACGGCGCTGTGGCTGACCTGCGCCGTGACCCAGGTGACGGCCTGCTGCCGGGCGGCGGCCGCCGCCTGCACTTGGGCCAGGCCCGGCGTGCCGGGCGCCGCGCGGTGCCCGCCGGGCGGGCTCCCGGACCGGGTGCCGCGCAGCAGCGCGACGGTCAACCCGCCCGCGGCGAAGACGATCAGCACCACGATGAGCGCGGCCAGCACGCGCCACCACGTCCGGCGCCGCGCTACCCACAGCCGCGCCGTGGTGCCGACGACCTGGGGCCAGGACGGGGTGGCCTCGGCGGCTGCCCTCGGAGCGAGGGCCTCAGCGGCCTGCCGCTCGATCTCGGCATCCCGCCGCAGGACCACGGGCCCGGTCACCGGTTCGTCCGGTGGCGGGACCGGGTCTGCGGCGGCGCGCCCGTCCGGGACCTCCGGCCGCGGCTTGTCCGGCTCCGGCCCGGGCGGAGGCTGGACGCCGGCGTCGGCCTGCTGCCCGCCGGGGAGCCGGGCCTCGGCGCCGGCCGGCTGCTCGCCGGCGGGCCGTACCTCAGGGCCGGCCGCCTGACCCTCCGGGGACCGCACATCGGTTCCGGCCGCCTGCGGCGGCACGGGCCGGAGTTCGGGCCTGGCCGGCTGTTCCCCCGGGGCCCGCACGCCGGCTGGCCCGTCTAGGAGTCTCGGGCGCGGAACCTCGGGCCGCCTGCCTGGCATCAGACGGCTGCTGCCGGGGACGCGCCGGGGCAGCGGGTTGGGCGGGGGCGCCTGGCCGTTCGTCATGGCGCTGGCCTGCGCAAAGTCCGCAGATGAGGGACCGCTTGGGACAGTACTGTCCGGTAACAAACCGGACGCGCGCGCAGCCCGGCCGCTGGGCATTTGCCTCGCAGACGGCAGAATCTGGACATTCCGTCCATACGCTCGTCCCCCCAGGGCAGGCTCGTACCTCCCCAGTTAGACAGTTGAGCACATCAGCGGTCATTGCCTCAGCAAAAATGCTGGATTTTTACCTTAATCTCGCGAGCGTTGCGAATTGCCGTTTGCAATATGCGCTCAGTAACCATCCAGCCGTGACCGGGGAAACCGGGAGCGGCCGTTGGGCAGACTAGCAGCCCGGGCAGAGGCACGAGAACGGCGGGCCGTCGGCGATTACGCCGCGCTATCCGGGCGAGGAGGGTCGTGCCTGGCCAGCCGGGCATAGACGGCCACCGCGGCGTCGACCGCGACGGACGGTGACGGCAGCGCCGCGGCACGCGCCGACGCGGCCGTCGCCAGGTGTCCGGACAGTACCGGGTCATCGAGTACCGAGGCTACCGCCGACGCGAGCCGGCCCGGGTCGTCCGGCGGGACGAGCAGCGCCCCGGCCTCGCCGGTCAGCGCGGGAATCCCGCCCACGCGGGACGCGACGAGCGGCCGGCCGGCCCGGAGTGCTTCCTGCACGATGAGCGGCTGCCCCTCCCAGCGGCTCGGTACCACGACGACGTCCGCCACCGCGAGCAGCGCCGGGACGTCGTCGCGCTGGCCGAGGAACCTCACCTCGGTGCCCGCCGCCCGGGACTGCGCGGCCAGCCGGCCGGCCAGCGGGCCGTCCCCCGCGATCACCACCAGCGGCGCTGGGTCACGGTGCTGCAGGCTGGCCGCGGCGGCCAGCAGGGTGTCGAAGCCCTTCTGCCGGGCGCACCGGCCGGCCGCGAGCACCACGGGACGCCCGCAGGCGCCGATGTCGGCCCGCGCCTTCCCGGTCGCCCCGGCCGACGGCGGCTCGGCGGCCGGCGCCGGGACCGCGGTCAGCGCGACGTCGCGCGCGCCGACCCGGCGCATCCGGCCGGCCAGGTCCGGGCTGACGCAGAGCACCGCGTCCGCCCGCCGCGCGGTCAGCCGCTCCAGGGCCAGGTAGACAGCCCTGGACACGGCTCCGTCCGGGGCCGCGTTGTGCACGGTGACCAGCAACGCGGGCCCGCGTCGGCGGCCGTGCGGCCCGGCCAGGGCGAGCGCGGCGGCCGCGCCCGCGCGCAGGCCGTGCGCGTGCACGACATCGGGTCTGGCCCGGGACAGCAGCCTGCGCAGCCGCAGCGTCGCCTGCCCGTCGTGCGCCCCGCGGACCCGGTGGCCGATCTCCACCGGCCCGAACGCGACCGCCGGGAACAGGCCCCGCGCCGCCGCCGGGCCGAACACCTCGACGGCCAGCCCCCGCGCGGCGCAGCCGTCGGCCAGCATCGCCACGTGATGGCCGGTTCCCCCCGCCGTCGTGCCGATGACGTAAGCGATCCGGGCCGCGGTCACGGCATGACCTTGCGCTTGGTCCGGGCCACCACCGCGCGCAGGTCGCCGCCGTCCAGCGCGTACGCCGTCGCCCCGAACGCGATCACCGCGCCGCAGCAGGCCAGCAGGGCGACCGCGGCGTTGGGGAAGAACCCGGCAACCGGCAGGGCCGCGGACACCCCCGCGCCGGTGGCCGCGCCGGCCACGGCGCCCGCTAGCCCGGCCGCCGCGGCGCGCGTGGTGCCGTGCAGCGCGGCGCCGCCCCTGGCCCGGCGGACCGCGGCGAGCAGCGCTATTCCCGACACCACCAGGCCCACGGTGTTGCCCAGGCCCAGGACCGGCACCACCCAGTGGGCGGTGACCATCTTGACCGCGACGACGTCGACCATGATCACGATCAGCCAGCCGCCGGCCATGGCGACCGCGGCCGCCCGGTTCTGCCCGTCGGCCAGCAGCACCCGGGACAGGCACGCGATCAGGCCGTACCCGATCACCCCCGGCGCGAACGCGGCCAGCGCCAGGGCGAGCTGCCTGGCCTGGGCCGGGTGCGAGGCGAACAGGTGGGCGGCGGGGACGGCGGCCCCGGCGAGCAGGGCCGCGCCCAGGCAGGACACGAGCAGCACCGCCCGCGTCGAGAAGGCCGCCGTCGCGTCGAATTCCTCCCTCTCGAGTTCAGCGCCGGCCCGGGCTGACAGCACGGGGAAGGCGCTGACCGCGATCGGGACGGCGAGGACCGCGTACACCGCGAAGGACATCTGCCAGCCGTAGTTGTACAAGACCACCGCGCCGCTCCCGCCGTGGCCGTTGGCCAGCCGTGTCACCACGATGAGCGATGCGTCCTGGGCGATCAGGGCCGCGATCCCGACCGTGGCCAGGCTGCCCGCCCGCCGGGCGACGCCGTCCGGGAACCTGAGCATCGGCCGCAGCCGCAGCCGCAGCCGCAGCGCCGGTATCACCGCGGTCAGCACGAGCGCGGCCACGCCCGCCGTGGTGCCCACCGACAGCGTCAGCTCGGCCGCGCTCGACAGGCCGGCCAGGCGGGTGGTGTGCGTCCCGCCGAGCGGCACGAACACCAGGTAGGCGGCGATGACCACGACGCTGGACAGCACCGGGGCCAGCGCGGGAGCGGTGAACTTGCGGTGCGCCTGCAAGATCCCGTAGAGCACCACGGCCAGGCCGTACAGCAGGATCTGCAGGGCGAACACCTCGAGCATGCTCGAGCCGACGGTGACGGCCTCCGCCTTCGCGCACCCTCGCAGGTGCGGGATCAGGACCGAGATCACCGGGTTGGCGGCCAGGGCCAGGAGCACGCTCACCGGGGCCAGCAGCAGAACCGTCCAGGTCAGCAGGGCGGAAGAGATCCGGCGGGTGTCGCGAGCCGCCTGCGGGTCCGCGGCGGACCGCTCGGCCGGGCCCGCCAGCACCGGGACCATGATGCTGGCCAGCGCCCCGCCCAGCACGACGTCGTAGATGATGTTCGGCACCAGGTTCGCGGTGGTGTAGGCGGATCCGAGGCAGGAGTTGGCCACCGTGTGCGCGAACACCAGCTGGCGCCCGAAGCCGATGACCCGGCCCGCCGCGGTCAGCGCCGCGATGAGGACGGCGGCCCGGCCGATGGCCTTGGTCAGCTGGCGCGGACGGCTCGATTCCGGGCTCCGGTCGGTCACCGGGAGAGCAGGCCTGGTCACTGAACCTTTCGCATCCGTCGATTTCCGCTCAGAGTACGTGCGTGGTGGTCGGGGGGAGGATGAAAAGGCTCACTGCGGGGCGGCGGCCGGCGACGAAGCCGCAGGCCCGGGCGCCGCGGTCGGCGCCTGGCTCATCCCGCCCGCCCGGCCGGGCACATTCACCTCACCAGCCCCGTCCGTACCGCCCGTGCTTGGCACGGCACCGGGTGCAGCGCCGGCGGCCGCGGGCCGGCGGCCGAGCATGTCCAGCCACCGCAGCGGCGGGGTCCGGTCGATGACCCGGGTGAAGCTGACCACCTCGCTGGCGGCGGTTAGCCCGGTGATCGCCGCTAGGACGGCGATCCGCGCCTTCCGCGGCAGCGTCCCGGCGGCCGCCGCGCCGAGCATGCCACCCAGCGCGTTGGCTCCCGCGTCACCGAGCATCGCCCGCTCGCCGAGGTCCTCCGGCAGCATCGCGAGCGCGGCGCCCCCCGGCGCCGCGGCGGCCAGCGCTCCCTCGGGCGAGGCGACGCCGAGCGCGGCGCCCGCAGCCAGCGCCACCTTGATCGCCCGCCCGGGGCGGAGGTCGAAGAGGTTGAGTAGGTTCGCGCCGCCCGCGGCCAGGCCCGCGTTGATCAGCAGGTCCGCCGCGGGTGCGCCGCCGGCTCCGTCGCCGCCGACGCCGGCCTCGCCGACCAGCGCGGCGGCGGCCAGCCCGGTGAGGCCGATCCCGGCCATCTTCACCGCGCCGCTGGTGACCTCGCCGCGGGCCAGGGCCCCGAGGTGGCCGCGGAACCCGCGCCGGGCCGAGCTGCCCTTCAGGTCGTCGTAGCCACCGAACGCGGCGCCCCCCGCGCCGGCCACCGCGAGCGCGGCCCGGGCGCGGGCGGGCAGCCCGGGCGCGATCAGGGCCGTGGCGGCGCCCGCCGCCGCGGCCGCTGGGCCTTCGAGCAGGGTCACCGGCTCGCCGCGGTGGTTGGTCCTGGTCCAGGCCTGACGGCCGCCCGGTGGGCGGGCGTTCAGGCCGGCGTAAGCGGCGCGCGCGCTGGCCGCGGCCAGCGCGCCGGTCAGCAGGGCCCCGCCGATCCGGAGCGCGCCGCGGCTCACGCGCGGACCGGCTGCTTGACCGACGGCGTGGCCGACGGCGTGGGGGACGGGGTAGGCGCCGGGCTCGGGACCGCGCCGGTACCGTACGCGGCCGGCTTGTGCCCGGTCAGCAGATAGCTGAGGGCCTGAGCCACCAGGATCTGGCCGACTTCCTTGTCCGCGTTGTCGACGCTGGACAGCTGCGCCCCGGCGCTGCCGCTGCTCAGCTCGTCGATGGCGCTGCCGGGCCCCGAGCCGGCCAGGGAGCCTGCGAGGACGACGTGGCTGGAGCTCGACAGGCTGAGCTGCTCGGCCACCGAGATCAGCGCCAGGTTGGCGGGGTTGGCGTCAGCCGCCGGCGGGGAGCCAGGGATGATCACGACGGCGAGCGTGGCCTGGTGCGTCGCCGCGGATCCGCCCGCGGGGTTCAGTTGCAGGAATCCTTGCTGCGCGAACCTGGTGAGGATGTTGTTGACCTGGTCCGCGGGCAGGTCGGCACCCTCCTTGGTGACCAGCGCGGCCGCGAGCACCTGCGCGGCTTCCTGCTGCCCGGCGATCAGGGGGTTCACGCCCGTCGTCTGCAGCAGCAGGCCGGGGGGCGCGGTCTGCTGGGCCAAGGCCTTGAGGCTGATCTGCGTGCCGGCGCTGGTGTCGAAGAACGAGGGCTGCAGCGCCGCCTGGGTGGTGATCTCCGCTCCGGCCAGCTTCAGGGCGGCGGTGACGCCGTTGACGGTGGTGGCGTCCGCGCCCGGCGCGGTGACCAGCGCCACCTGCTGGCCCGCGAGCAGGCCGCTCAGCAATCTCGGCGCGGCGGCCTGCGCGAACGCCTGGTTGCTGGCGAGCTGGTTCTCCAGGTTTCTGATGTTGGCCTGCTGCGTGGAGATCGTCCGTTGCTCGCGGGTCGAGGCATTGTCGAAAAACTTGACCACGTCGGGCTTGAGCGCGCTCGCGCCGATGACGATGCCAATCGCCAGCGCGAGGAACACAGCCACAATCGAGACCAGGTGATAACGGAAATCGATCACTAAAGCAATCCAGTCAGCCAGTACCAGAAGGTCTCCAGCTGCGTGCCGAGATACCTGAAGAAGATCTGGCCCGCAGTCAGGGTCGTCGCGGCCACCACCACGGTCACGGCTGCGGCGAGCAGCAGCGGGACGACGGCCGAGGCCGACACCCGGCTCTGGTAGAGCCTGCTGACCCCCTTGGCGTCAACGATCTTGTCGTCCACCCTGAGCCGGGTGAGGAACGTGCTCGCCATCCCCGACCGGCCCTTGTCCAGGAACTCTACCAGCGTGTGGTGCATGCCCACGGCGACGATCAGGCTGGCCCCCTGCTCGTCGGCGATCAGCAGCGCGATATCCTCGCTGGTCCCCGCGGCCGGGCAGATCGCCGCGTCGAGCCCCAGCGCCCGGACCCGGGACAGGCCCGGCGCCCGTCCGTCCGGGTAGGCGTGCACCACGATCTCGGCGCCGCTCTGCAAGGCCGTGTCCGACACCGAGTCCATGTCGCCGACGATCAGGTCCGGGCGGTAGCCCGCCTCCAGCAGGGCATCGGCACCTCCGTCGACGCCCACCATGGCCGGCCGACGGTCCCGGATGTAGGAGCGCAGCGTGGCCAGATCCTCGCGGTGGTGGTAGCCGCGCATCACGACCAGCGTGTCCCTGCCGTCCAGTTTCGTCCGCAGGGCGGGGATCCCGATCCCGTCGATGAGCAGCGGGTACTCGTTCTTGACGTACTCCATCGTGTTGGCCGCGAACGCCTCGATCTCGGCGGCCACGTTGGCCTTGGCGCTGGCCATCGCGGCCGTCACCGAGCCGGCGTCCTGCTGCCGGCCCTTGGCCACGACCTGGTCGCCGGCGTACAAGGTGTCGCCGTCCAGCCGGACCAGCTGCCCTTCCTGCACCCGGTCGAACACCTCGGAGCCCACGTCGTCGATCAGCGGGATGCCCGCCTCGATCAGGAACTGTGGCCCGCGGTTGGGGTACCGTCCGCTGATGCTTTGCGCGGCGTTCACCACGGCGGCGACCTGGCAGCCCGCCAGCGCATCGGCGCCGGTCAGGTCCAGGTCCTTATGGTCGATGATCGCGATGTCACCCGGGCACAGCCGGTTGGCCAGGTTCTTGGTCTTGCGGTCCAGCCGCGCGGTCGCAGTTACGCCGGGCAGGTCCTCGGACCCTTTCCGGCGCACTCTGCGTGGTTTCCGAGGCTGGGCCTTCATCGCACAGTAAGTTTGCCAGATTTCGAGCCTACGGGACGCCGCAGGTGCGGTCACGGTCTGCAATCATCAGCAGATCCACAGCCTGGACCCAGCTTCAGCCCGCCGCCCGCTCGGCCGCGGCGGCCGCGAGCAGTTCCTCCGCGTGGGCCCGGCCGAACTCGGAATCTTCCAGGCCCGCCAGCATCCGCGACAGCTCCCTGACCCGCCCCGCCTGGTCCATCCGGGCGACCCCGCTCCGGGTGACCGAGCCGTCGTCGGCCTTCTCCACCACCAGGTGGGTGTCGGCGAAGGCCGCCACCTGCGGCAGGTGGGTGACCACGATCACCTGCGCGCGCCGGGCCAGCCGGGCCAGCCTGCGCCCGACTTCCACCGCGGCCTTGCCTCCGACGCCGGCGTCCACCTCGTCGAACACGAAGGTCGGCACGGGGTCCGCGCCGGCGAAGACGACCTCGAGGGCCAGCATGACCCGCGACAGCTCTCCGCCGGAGGCTCCCTTGTGCAGCGCGAGCGCCGGGGCGCCCGGGTGCGCCGACAGCCTGATCTCGACGTCGTCGGCACCGTACGGGCCGACCTCGCTCAGCGGCGTCACCGCCACCGTTAGCGTGGCGTGCGGCATCGCGAGCGCGACCAGCTCGTCGGTCACATCGCTGGCGAACTTCTCGGCCGCCTCTTTCCGGGCGGCACTGAGCCGGCCGGCCAGCTGCCCGACCTCCGCGGCGAGGCCGGACTCCTGCTCCGTCAGGGCGGTAATCCGGTCGTCGTCGCCCTCGAGCTCGGCCAGCCGGGCGCCGGCCCGCTTGGCCCACACGAGCACGGCCGTCACGCCGCTGCCCGCGGCGTCCGGCGGCCCCGGGAGATCCGCGGCGCTGGCCTCGCCCGTGTCGTCCGCAGGGGCCCCGGCTGTCTCCGTGGCCGGGCCGCCGAACAGCCGGATCAGGCGGCTGAGCGTCGCCCGCCGTTCCTGCACGGCGGCGAGCCTGACCGGGTCCGCCTCTACCGACTGTGCGTAGGAGGCCAGGTCGGCGGCGACGTCGGAGACCAGGTAGGCCGCCTCGGAGACCCTCGCCCCGAGGGCCGCCAGGGCGGCGTCGTGGTGGGCCGCGCCCTCCAGCGCCTGCCGCGCGACGCCGAGCAAGGTGACCGCGTCGGCCGTGTCGTACTGGCCGCTCGACGGGTCGCCGAGCAGCGCCTCGTGCGCCGTCGTGGCCGCCGCGTGCAGCGCGTCGGCGTGCGACAGCCGCTGCTCCTCGGCGAGCAGCTCGAGGTCCTCGCCGTCGGAGGGGTCCGCTTGCTCGATCTCGGCCAGGCCGCGCCGCAGGTCCTCGGCCTCGCGCTCCCGCTCGCGGGCGCGCGAGGTCAGCTCGTCCAGCTCGCGGCGGACGTCACGGTGCCGCTGGTAGGCCCGCTGGTAGTCGCCCAGCAGCGCCGCGAGCTCGGCGCCGCCGAAACGGTCCAGCGCCTCGCGCTGCCGGGCGGGTTTCAGGAGCTGCTGCTGATCGGCCTGCCCGTGCACGGCGACCAGGTCGTCGGCCAGGTAGGTGAGCAGCGACACTGGAACCGACCGGCCGCCGGCGTGGGCGCGGGAACGTCCCTCGGCCGAGACCGAGCGGCTCAGGATCAGCGTGCCGCCCCCGTCGTCGAGGTCGCCGCCTGCGTCGGTCACGTGCCGCGCCACCGGGCCGTCGGCCTCGACGCTCAGCCTGCCCTCCACGTTCGCGCGGTCGGCGCCGGGCCGCACCCGCGCCGGGTCGGCCCGGCCGCCGAACAGCAGGCCCAGCCCCGAGACCACCATGGTCTTGCCTGCGCCGGTCTCGCCGGTGACCACGTTGAACCCCGGGGAGAGCTCGAGCACGGCGTCGTCGATCACTCCGAGCCCGGTGATACGGACTTCCTCAAGCATCGCCGCCCGGCTCCTCATCTCGCTGGCGCGCGGCCGGGGTTTCCCGGCGAGCGGCCGCTTCCTGCTGCGCGGCCGTACCGTCGTGCGCCGCCTGCCGCCGGTCGCCCTTGCCCCGCCAGCCCGTCACCGGGAGATCGAACTTGGCCACGAGCCGGTCGGTGAAGGGTGCGCTGATCTCGCTACCCTCGGCGCCCGCGCTGACACCCCGCAGCCGGGCCAGCAGCACCGGCTGGCTGCCGCGCCGCACCTCCACGCGCGCTCCCGGATCCAGGTCAACCCTACGCCGTCCATCGCACCACAAGACGGCCCGGGAAGTCTCACCCTGGCCCCAGGCGGGGCCGATCACCTCGGCCGCGAGCACGGAGCGCGGCGAGACGACCATGGGCCGCGCGAAGAGGGCGTGCGCGCTGATCGGCGCCAGAAGCAGTGCCTCGACCTCCGGCCACACCACGGGCCCGCCGGCCGAGAACGCGTACGCTGTCGAGCCGGTCGGAGTGGCGAACACCACCCCGTCGCATCCCCACCGGGACAGTGGGCGCCCGTCCACCTCCATCACCAGGTCGAGCATCCGCTCGCGCGCGCCCTTCTCGACGCTGGCCTCGTTCAGGGCCCAGGTCGTCGTGATCACGTCGCCGTTCGCCCGCACGCTCACGTCAACAGTCATCCGCCGCTCGATCTCGTACTTCCCCCCCACCACCTGGTCGACCGCCTCGGAAAGGTCTTCCGGCTCGGCCTCGGCCAGGAAGCCCACGTGGCCGAGGTTGACCCCGAGCAGCGGCACCCCGGCCGGCCGGGCCAGCTCGGCCGCGCGCAGCAGCGTGCCGTCACCCCCGATCACCAGCATCATCTCCGCGTCGTTCGCGGCCAGGGCCGTGGGCGGTGCGATCTCGGTGTCCGCGGTGCCCAGTTCGGCGGCCTCGGACGCCAGGACCCGGACCGTCATCCCCGCGGCGGTCAGCCGGTCCACGACGATGCGGGCCACGCGCACCGCCGCCGGGCGCTCGACGTGCGCGACGACGAGCACGGTCCGCTCGGGCTTCACTGGGGTCCTTCCGCGATGGCCTGCCGCAAGGCGGCGTGATCCAGCGGCGGCGCCGCGCGGCGCAGCCACAGGAAATACTCCACGTTCCCGGACGGGCCCGGGAGCGGACTGGCCACGATTCCCGCCGCGCCCAGGCCGACCTCCCACGCTACGGCCGCGACGGATTCGACCGCGGCCGCCCGCCGGTCCGGGTCCCTGACTACGCCGCCCGCTCCCACGTTGCCCTTGCCCACCTCGAACTGCGGCTTCACCAGCAGCACGAAATCGGCATCGGGGGCGGCGCAGGCCGCCAGCGCGGGAAGCACGAGCGTCAGCGAGATGAACGACAGGTCCGCCGTGACCAGGCGGGGCGGCGGCGCCACCTGTTCCGGGGTGAGCTGGCGCACGTTGACGCGGTCCAGCACGGTGACCCTAGGATCGCTGCGCAGCGACCAGGCCAGCTGGCCGTAGCCGACGTCGACCGCGACCACGTGCGCCGCCCCGGCCCGCAGCAGCACGTCGGTGAAGCCGCCGGTCGAGGCGCCCGCATCCAGGCAGCGCCGCCCGGCCACGGCCAGGTCAGCGAAGGCCGCCAGCGCGCCTTCCAGCTTGCGCCCGCCGCGCGACGCGTAGTCCGGGCCATCGGCCGCGTCCGCGATCGTGATCGCCGCGTCCCGGCCCACCTGTGTGGCCGCCTTGGCTGCGGCCTGCCCGCCCACCGCCACCCGGCCCGCCGTGATCAGCTCCGCCGCCTGCTCCCGCGACCGGGCCAGCCCCCGGCGCACGAGCTCGGTGTCCAGCCGCGTCCTCCTCACCATGGACTCGCCAGCGTTCCCGTCAGCGGCCTGCCCGGCTCGCGGCGTCGGTGTCGTCCTGGGCCTGCGACGGCCCACGGGTATCCAGCTCGCCGAGCACGTCCCGCAGCCTCCTGTGCACGTCTTCGAAGATGGGCCGGTGTTCGGTCACCGGGCGCCCGGGCAGCTCGTCCAGCCTGGCCAGCGCGGCGTCTACCCGGGGCTCGCCGGTGGCCGGTTCCCGGGACGCCTCGCCCGGCTCGGGGAACGGCCCGTCAGCGGTGTCGGATTCCGTCTCCATCAGCCATCATTCTCCTCGTCCTGGCCTGCTACCCGCGGTGGCTGTTCTGCCTTGTCTGGAACGCTACCGCCCGCGGGCACCGGGCCGGCGCACCTAGCCGTGCCGACGTGGCGGCGAGTTGGCCACGGACGGCCCGCCAACTGCAGCGGACCGGGGAGAATGGCCTGGAAGGCGAGGTGGCGATGGCGACCGCGGAAGAGTGCCGCAAGGCCCTGGAAGGGCTCATGGCTCGCATCTCGGGCCTGAGCGCGGACGACCGCGCTGCATACCTGGCGGACCGGACCCTCAGCTGCGAGGTCCCTGATCTCGGGGTGACGTTCGTGACCCGGCTGAGCCCGGACGGCGCGGATCCGGTCCGGGAGGCTGGCCAGGGTGACGGCCCCGCCCAGATCCGGTTCATCGCCAACAGCGACGTGGTCGTGTCCATCGCCGACGATCCCGGGAGCTTCGCGCGGGCCTGGCTGACCGGGCGGCTGAAGGTCCAGGGCAACGTGTTCGACCTGCTGCGCCTGCGGAAGCTGATGTAGCGCGCCCGGTAACAGCACCTGCCAGTTCATGGACGGCACTGTGCCACGCCTGTCTGACAGTCCGCGGGATAGCTTAGGCCCTATGACGGCCCTGATCCGCCGGCCGCGCGCGGAGATCGCGCCGGGCGCGGTCCACGTTCCCGGCTGGCTCAGCCGCGGCGAGCAGCGCAGGCTCGTGGCCGCCTGCCGGGAGTGGGCCCGCCCGCCCGCGGGGATGCGCGCCACCCAGCTGCCCTGGGGCGGCGTGATGTCGGTGCAGACGGTCTGCCTGGGCTGGCACTGGATTCCCTACCGCTACTCGCGGACCGCCGAGGACTGCGACGGGGCCCCGGTCAAGCCGTTCCCGGGCTGGCTGGCCGAGCTCGGCCGTCGGGCGGTGGCCGAGGCCTACGGCCGCCCCGGCGAGGCCGCGGGCTACCGTCCGGACACCGCGCTGGTCAACTACTACGACGGCCAGGCCCGGATGGGCATGCACGCGGACTCCGACGAGCACAGCCTGGCGCCGGTGGTCTCGCTGAGCCTGGGGGCCAGCTGTGTGTTCCGGTTCGGCAACACCGAGAGCCGCGGCCGGCCGTGGACGGACGTCGAGCTGGAGTCCGGCGACCTGTTCGTGTTCGGCGGACCGTCCCGGCTCGCCTACCACGGAGTGCCCCGGACCCTGCCGGGCACCGGCGATCCGGGCATCGGCCTGGCCGCCGGCCGGCTCAACATTACGCTCCGCGAATCCGGGCTGGGCTGAGCATGCCCGAGGGCGACGTGGTCTGGCGCACCGCGCGCCAGCTCGACGAGGCGCTGACCGGCGACCCGCTGCGCCGCAGCGATTTCCGGGTGCCGCGGTTCGCCACGACCGACCTGGCCGGGCGGGAGGTGACCGGCACCGTCTCCCGGGGCAAGCACCTGCTGACCCGGGTCGACGGCGGGCTGACGATCCACACCCACCTGCGGATGGACGGATCCTGGCGGATCCGCCCGGCCAGCGACCACCTGCCGCGTGATCACCGGATCAGGCTCATCCTGGCCAACGACGCCCGGCAGGCGCTCGGGTACCTGCTCGGCATCGTCGAGGTCCTGCCGACCCATAACGAGGAACGTGTGGTGGGCCATCTCGGTCCCGACCTGCTCGGTCCCGGCTGGGACCCGGACGAGGCGGTGCGGCGGCTACGGGCCGGCCCGGGCCGGGCCATCGGCGAGGCCCTGCTGGACCAGCGCAACCTGGCCGGCCTCGGCACCATTTACCGGGCCGAGACGCTGTTCCTGCGCGGCGTCAGCCCCTGGCGCCCGGTCGCCGACGTCGACGGGCTGCCCGAGCTCGTGACCCTGGCCCAGCGGCTGCTTGACGCCAACAAGGAACGCGCCGGCACGGTCACCACGGGCGACCGGGGCCGCGGCCGGGAAACCTGGGTCTACGGCCGGGCCGGGCGGCCGTGCCGCCGCTGCGGCACCCCGGTCCGCCGGGCCAGCCAGGGCTCCGCTCCGGAGGAGCGGCTCATCTTCTGGTGCCCCCGCTGCCAGCCGGCCTGATCCATGGCGGCGGAGAACAGAGCCGGCCGCACCCCGGCCCCGTACTGCCACCCCGGCTGGCCGCGGCACGACAGCGGGCGGCGCGCCGGGCCCCGGTGCCGGCGCGCCGCCCGCTGCGGCACTTCCGCCTGCGCTAGGCGTCCCGCCTGCGGAACAGGATCAGGCCGCCGATCAGGGCGATCGCCGCGTAGCCGCAGAACACCGCGAACCCGGTCCACGGGCTGAACGGGTTGGTCCCGGACTGGTTCTCCCAGATCGCGCCGCCCGCGTTGAACGGTATCCACTTGTCGACGTGCACCGCCCAGTTGTAGGGCAGGAACCCGGCCAAGATCGTCGCCACGAACAGCAACCCGATCGCGGCGCTGATGGCCCCGGCGGTGTGCCGCAGGATGGCGCCCAGGCCGAACGAGAGCAGGCCGCAGACCGCGAGGAACAGGCCGCCGCCGATCACCGCGCGCAGCACCCCGGGCTGGCCGATCGTGGAGTTGATGTGCTGGCTGGACAGGATGGCCTGGCCCACGAAGTAGCTGACGAAGGACGTCACCAGCCCGACGACCAGTGCCACGCCGCCGAACACCACGGCCTTGGCGGCGTACAGCACGCCGCGCCGCGGCATCACCGTCAGCGACGTCCTCATCATGCCGGTCGAGTACTCGGACGTCATCGTGAGCGCGCCGAGCACCGCGATGACCAGCTGGCCGAGAATCAGCCCGAACAGGCTTGTCTCGGTGGCCTGCGAGATGAACTGGGCCCTCTGGTGCGCCTGGGCGAACGGGGGCATCTGGCTGAAGTTCTGCGCGTGGCCGTAGGCGAACAGCGCGCTGATCCCGATCGTGATCACGACGAGCGCGATCAGCGACCAGTACGTGGAACGGACCGAACGGATCTTCGTCAGCTCCGAGCGGAGCGTGCCGCCGAAGCCCGCCCGCCCCCGCGCGGCGGGCAGCGCGGCCCGGGTGCCGACCGGTATCACTGTCGTTGCCATCTCAGGCCACCTCTCCTGCGGTAGCGGGCTCGAGGTCCCGCTGGTCCGGCATCCCGGCGTGGAACTGCACGCTCGAGGCGGTCAGCTCCATGAACGCCTGCTCCAGGGACGCCTGGGCGGGCGCGAGCTCGTGCAGCCGCACCGAGTTCTCGAAGGCCAGGTCGCCGACCTGGCTGACGCCGAGGCCCTGCACGGTCATCAGGCCGTCGTCGTCCTCGCGCACCTGGCCGCCCGCGGCCGTGACCGCCCTGGCCAGCGCGGCTGGCTGCGGCGTGCGCACCCGGACCGACTGCCGGGAGTTGGCCGCGATGAACTCGGCCACCGTGCAGTCCGAGATGAGCCGGCCCCGGCCGATCACGAGCAGGTGGTCGGCGGTGTGCTCCATCTCCGACATCAGGTGGCTGGAGACGAAGACCGTGCGCCCCTCGGCGGCCAGCGCCTTCATCAAGTTGCGGATCCACAGGATGCCCTCGGGGTCGAGCCCGTTCACCGGCTCGTCGAACATCAGGATCGCCGGGTCGCCGAGCAGGGCGGCGGCGATCCCGAGGCGCTGGCCCATGCCCAGGGAGAAGCCCTTGGACCGCTTGCGCGCGACCTCGTTCAGGCCGACCAGCGCGAGCGTCTCGTCCACCCGCCGGCGGGGCAGGTTGTTGGTCTCGGCCAGGCACAGCAGGTGGTTGTAGGCGCTGCGGCCGCCGTGCACGGCCTTCGCGTCCAGCAGCGCCCCGACCTGGCGCATCGGGTAAGCCAGCCGCTCGAACGGCTGGCCGTTGACGGTCACCGTGCCGCTGGTGGGATGGTCCAGGCCGAGAATCAGCCGCATCGTAGTGGTCTTGCCCGCTCCGTTCGGGCCGAGAAAGCCGGTGATCTTCCCGGGCTCGACGCGGAACGAGAGGTCGTCGACGGCGAGTGTGTCACCGTATCGCTTGGTGAGCCCCCGTGCCTCGATCATGTCTCCCCATTCCTCTCCGCCGGCCGTGGCCGGGTGCCCGGCCAGCCCCCTCAGTCTGGCCGGGCGGCCGCCGGGGCTGCGTCGCCCGAAGGGCTGATTCCGGTGCGACGGAAGTTGGATTTCCGGGCGGGCCGCCCTAGACCGGAAAGCGGAGAACCGACCGCGGGCTACCCCGGGAAGCGGAGGCGGGCGACGGCGGCGGCCACGCTGTCGGCGGCCACCGCGTCCGCCGACCAGGCGGCGGCGCACAGGGCCCGCAGGCCGTCGATGGCCGCGCCCCCGCCATCGATCTCCAGTCGCGCGGCATGCCCGTCCTGACCTGCCATAACGCTCTCCAGCCGCGCGGTCCAGCCGCGACAGCGGAACTCGGTCCCGGCGGCGGTCACCGGCGGGTGCGGTTCGAGCAGGCCAGTCAGGTCGTGCGCCAGGTACGTGGGCCGCCGGTGCGCCGGGGCGAGGATGGCGTCGGCCGGCTGGGTGACCCCGGTGAGCACCAGCATGCTGTCCGCCCCGACCCGCACCGCCCCCTCGATGTCGGTGTCCAGCCGTTGCCCGGTTGCAGGCCCCGCGGGGTCGGCAGCGTGAGGTCGGCGTTGGAGGCCACGAACCAGGCCCCGGCCCGCACCGCGAGCCCGCCCTCGGCCAGCAGCGGGTAGCCGATGTCCGGTGCGTAACCCTGCACGACGGCCGCGGGCCGGTCGAGGGCCGTGGACACCGGTCGCAGCCCCCGTTCGCGCACCGCGATCCGCAGCCCGATGCCGCCCACCACCAGCACCGGAGCGCCCGCAGGCAGGCGCTCGGCCAGCAGCCGCGCGGCGGCCTGCGCCGAGGTGACTATCTCCGTCTGGGCTGCCGGGACGCCGAGGCGGTTGAGCTGCGCGGCGATGGCCGAGGGCGACCGGGAGGCGTTGTTGGTCACGAACGCCAGCCGCATCCCACGGCGCCTGGCTTCGGCCAGCGCCTGGGTCGCGCCGTCCACCGCGGCCCCGCCCATGTACACGACCCCGTCCAGGTCCAGCAGCGCCACGTCGTAGACGTCGGAAAGCGGGCGCTCGCTGGATCGCGGCAGCGCCGCCTCGCCGTCCCGGCGGACCGGGCGAGCCGTGACTGGCTCAGGCATCGCGGGCGTTCCGTTGCGGATTCTCGGAGTTTTCGGCCTGAGCTCGCGCCCTGGCCCGCAGCGTGGCCCGTACGCTGCGCAGCGCCTCGGCGTAGTGCCTCAGGTCCGGCTGCATGGCGGCCGCCAGCGCCAGGTGCTCGGCCGCCGCACCGGGGTCACCGGTCCTGGCCAGCGCCAGGCCCAGGCCGAACTGCGCGTAGTCGTCGTTGGGGCTGGCCTCCACGATCCGGCGGAAGTTCCCGGCCGCGGCGTCGTACCGCCCGGCGTCGAACTGCGCCCGGGCCAGCGCCTCCAGGACGCTGCGGGACTGCGGCTCGGCCGCGGCGGCCCGCTCCAGCAGCTGCGCGGCTGCGGCGGCGCTGCCCCGGCCGAGCAGCTCCAGCCCGCGCTGGTACAGGTCGTAGGTATCGTGGCCGACCGGGTCGGCGGCCTGCCCGTCCCCTCCGGCATCAGCCGCCCCCGGGCCGTTCGCGGCGTCCGAGGCGGACGGCTCTGGCCCGGGGCGGGAATCCTGGCCGCCGGCTGGTCCTTCTGACATATGTGCAGATCCTTCCGTCCGGCCACGAGCCAGCCGCACCCGGGCCGCCCGGGCTCGCGCTGGCGCCCTTTCGCGGAGTCCGTTATGCCCGGGACCGGGTCAGCGGACTCGCCGAAGTCACCTCTCCACCGTACGACGTCATCGCCCACGACATAGAAGACCAGCTGATCGCGGCCGACCCGCACAACGTCGTCCGGCTGATCCTGCCGCGGCACCAGGGCGACATGTACGACGACGCGGCCGCCACCTTGCGCGAGTGGCAGGACGAGCGAATACTGCAGCCGGACCCCGAACAGTCGCTATACGTCTACGAGCAGGCCACACTACACGGCCGCGACAATGGCGGCGCGCCCGCGGGCCAGCCGGCCGTGATCCAGCGGGGGCTGATCGGGGCGCTGCGCCTCAGCCCGCTGGAGGCCGGCGTCGTCCGGCCGCACGAGGACGTCGCGCCAGGCCCGGTAGCCGGCCGGCTGCAGCTCATGGAGGCGACGCAGGCCAACCTGGAACCGATTTACCTGCTGCACGACGGGAGCGCGCGCGGCGAGTCGGCGCGCATCATCGACGAGACCGCCGCCGGGCGGCCGCCGCTGGCCGACGCCGTGACCCCGGACGGGATACGGCACCGGCTCTGGGCCATCACCGACCCGGCCGGCCTGACCGCGATCGCCGCTGACCTGGCACCGCGCAGCGCGCTGATCGCGGACGGCCACCACAGGTACTCCGCCTACCTCAGGCTGCAGGCCCGGCGCCGGGCCGCGGGCGACGGTCCGGGCCCGTGGGATTACGGGCTGGCGCTGCTGGTGGACGCCTCGGCCTACCCGCCGGAGATCGGCGCGATCCACCGGGTCATCCCGGGACTGGCCCCGGCCGCCGCGGCGGACCTGGCCAAGGCGGCCTTCACCGTGCGGCGGCTGCCCGGCGGAACCAGTGAGCTGCCCGCCGCCCTGGACGAGCTCACGGATGCAAACCGCCACGGCCCGGCGTTCCTGATCGCGGGCGGCGGCGAGGTCCGCCTGCTCGCCGACCCCGACCCAGTCCAGGTCGACGCGGCCATGCCGCCCGGTCACTCGGCGCGCTGGCGCGCCCTGGCCGCCTCGGTCCTGCAGGAGCTGCTGATCGCCCGGGTCTGGGGAATCAGCGACGCCGAGCCGGATGTCCGGATCGTGCACAACGACGCCGCCGAGGCGGTCGCCGAGGCCGACCAGACCGGCGGAACCGCGGTCATCTGCCCCTCGATGTCGACCTCGGATGTCTACGCGGTCGCCGCGCGCGGCGAGCGCGTCCCGCGCAAGTCCACCTCGTTCGGCCCCAAGCCGCGCACCGGACTGGTGATGAGGACGTTCGCTCAGGGCTGAAACTGGCCTGTCGCCTCCGGTCGCTGGCGGGCGGTGCCGCCCGTCCTCAGCGGCCGGCCGCGGCCTTCCTGACGTAGAGCTGCAGCGGGGCCCAGTCCCCGGTGACGGGTACGAAGTTGGCCCGGAAGTAGCCCAAGAGCTGGGGGGTCCAGGCGATCCGGCCGGGGTCGTACGAGGTGAGCAGCACGTAGCGCGCGGCGCCGAACGCCTGCCGCCACGCCGCCGCCACGGCCGGCACCCGGCCGGCCGTGAGCGAACTCTGGCCATGAGCCAGCGCGTAACTGGTGCCGAACCCGTCCACCATGACCGAGCAGCCTGGCGTGGAGGAGGTGAACCTGTCCGCCGATATGAGCAGCGCCACCTCATCAGACAGCACGCAGGCTCCCGGCGGGATGACCCGCTGCACGGCGGACAGGGCGTCGGCGTAGGTCGGGGTGGGGCTGCTCTCGGCCCCGCCGGCGACGAACGGCAGCACGAGGACGGCCAGGCCGGCCAGGCCGATCGCGGCCCGCCGCAGGCCGGCCGAGCGGTGCGGGGGCGCCCGCCAGCCGTCGAGCAAGCGGGCCGCGGGCAGCGCGAACGCCATGGCCAGGAACGGCGCGAGGAACGCGGGATAGTGATAGTAGAAGTCGTCGGGCACCAGGAACGCGACGACCACCAGGGCGGCCGTGGCCACGCTGAACCACTCCAGCGGCGGCGGCCCGCGGTGGGTAACCAGGTAGGCCGCGATCAGCGTTCCGGCCACGACGACGACCATGCCGATGGCCACGATCAGGTACGTGACCGTGCTCAGGTCCCAGGCGACCAGCCCGGTCAGGTACTGCAGCCGGTATCCCAGCGGGGTGCGCGTATCGGTCCGGATGAGCTGGGCCACGATCACGCTGTCGTAAAAGCGCCCGGGGGCCAGGATGGCGAACGGAAGCACCGGGATCAGGAAGCCGGCCGCGACGCCGGCCACGAAGCGGGTAGCCCGCCGGACCGGCTCGGCGCCGAGCAGGCAGGCCGCCACGATCACGGCCGCCGGGATAATCGCCCAGACCTTGACCGCGCCCGCGAAGCCCAGGGCCGCGCCGCCCCAGGCCAGCCTCCGGCTGCTGCCGGCCAGGCGGTCGCGGTCGAACACCGCGACCGCTCCGGCCAGGCAGAACACCGTCAGCCACGGCTCGAGCATGACCGTGTGCGCGGCCTGCACGCTGCCCGGGTAGATGGCGATGACACCGCAGGTCACGAGCGTGGCGAACACGCCGCGGTGCCGGACGAGCAGTCCGCCCAGCACGACGGCCGCCGTGCTGGCCGCCACGGTGAGAACCTTCGCGACCGCGATGGACCCGGCTGTGCCGATCAGCGGGGACAGCGCGGCGGCGGGGACCATCAGCAGCACGATCCCCGGTGGTTGCACGATGATGAAGTCCCGGTACGGCACGATGCCGTGGATCAGCCGCAGGGCCCCGCCGAAATCCGTCCCGTCGTCGTAGTCGCCGACGCCGAGCAGGTGACCGGTCCGGAAGATCTGGAAGCACCGCAGTCCCAGCGCGAGCAGGGTGACGGCCACGATGACCGCGCCGGCCGGCGTGAGCGAGAACGGCAGCCAGCCCAGTCCCGGCGCGGCCCGGCGCGAAGAACCGGTGGCCGGCCGCACAGTCGTTCCGCTCACAGCTAGCTACTTCCCACAGGCTTCGGGTGAGATCCGGCGACGAGGCTGTCCCGGCCGGGGCCTCCGGCAGCGAACCGAGGCGTCCGCGCGGCCCCGCTGCAATCGCCACCCGATCCTACCCGCTCGGTCTGCGAGGATGGGGCGCGTGAGCTCCGCAGCAGCCAGTCCCGGCGCGGCCGAGGCCGTCGTGGACCTGGGCCACGACGTCTACCAGATCGACACGTTCATGGCCGGATACTCGCGGATCACTGCGGGCTACCTGATCCGCGGCGACCGGCCGTGCCTGGTGGAAACCGGGACGGCGCCGTCGGCGCCGCTGGTCCGCGAGGCCCTGGCCGGCCTCGGCGTCGGCCCGGCGGACCTGGCCACGGTGGTGGTCACCCACATCCACCTGGATCACGCGGGCGGCACCGGTGACATCGCCGGGATGTTCCCCGGCGCCGAGGTGGTCGTGCACGAACGCGGGGCGCGCCACCTGGCCGACCCGACGCGGCTGATGGCCAGCGCGCGCAACGTGTGGGGCGACCAGCTGGACCAGCTGTTCGGCACGCTGGCCCCCACGCCGGCCGAGCGGATCCGCACCGTGGACCGGACCGGAACCATCGACCTCGGCGGCGGGCGGCGCCTAGACAGCCACTACGCGCCCGGGCACGCCCGGCACCACGTCGCCCTGATCGACTCGGTGAGCGGCGATCTGTACGTGGGAGACGCGGCCGGCATCTACATCCCGGACACCGGCGACCTGCGGCCCGCCACGCCGCCCCCGGAATTCGACCTGGCCACGGCCCTGGAGTCGCTGCGCACGTTCGCCGCGCTGCGGCCCGCGCGGCTGCTGTTCAGCCACTACGGCCCGGTGGCCGAGGTCACGCACATCCTGGACCGGGCGGCCGAGGAGATCAACGTCTGGGTGGACGAGACCAGGCGGGCGCGGGACCGGGGCGCGGATCTCGACCACGCGGTGGCCATGGTGGCCGAGCGGACCAGGGAGCGATACGCGGTGCTGCGCGACGACGCGGACGCGGCCATGGCCGCGAAGTACGACCGGACCAGCAGCACCGCCGCCAACGTCGCCGGAATCCTGCACTATCTGGACAAAGACCGCCAGGAGCCGTAACGGGCGTCCGTTAGAGCGGACTCCCGGATCTTCCGGCAGATGGTTGCCGCCGCAAGGGGTTTGTGTCCGTAGATGGCTACTCCCGCGACCGGCTACGGACACTTTCACCCGGGCCCAGATCGCCGCCGAAGTCGTGGTCAGCCGTGATCCTCACCAGCCAGCAGCTCCTCTGGGTCCTCCCGGTCCATCGGGTCCTCCCCATCAGCCAGGTCCTCCCCGTTCGCTGGGTCCTCCCCATCCTCCTGGTCGGCGAGGTAGTCGAAGACGACCGAGTCGAGTTCCTCGAAGCGCTCCGCGGCGTCGGTCGTGCCGTCGGTATCGGCTGCGGCGGCCCTCCCGAACCAGTCGCGAGCCTCGTCCTCGCGCCCGGCGTCCAGGAGCGCGTCGGCATAGGCGTAGAACAGCCGCGCCGATTCTGGTCCCGCGCGGCCGTTGGTCAGCTCGGGGATCTGCAGCACCGCCACGGCGGCCTCGGGGAGTCCCTGGTCCCGGCGGATCCCTGACTGCACGATTCGCAGCTCGATCGCGGTGGCCTGGTCGAGGTCGCGAGACTCCGGGCCAGTGACCAGTTCGAGCGCGCGGTCCAGGCGGCCGAGCGCGCGCTCGCTGTCCGCCATCAGCGGCAGGTAGCTCCCCCGGCCGGTCAGCCGCCGCGCGGCCCGTAGCTCGGTCAGCGCTTCGGCCCACTCGCCGGCGCGATACGCGGCGATTCCGGACGCCTCCCGCACGAGGCCGACCCGGGCAGCGAGCCGCCGCGCGGCCAGCGCGTGCCGGTAGGCCCGGGCCGGATCCTCCTCCACGCCCGCGGCCACCAGCCGGCGCGCGACGGCGTCGGCGAGATCCCCCGGCAGGGTTCTCAGCTCCGCGCGCGCCTCGGGATCCAGCTGGTCTGCCGTAATATCCGCCGGAATGTCGGGCCACCGGTCATCGGGCGCGCTCCGGCCGGGCCGCTGCGGCCGGGACCGGTCGTCACGCGGGCCGCCGGACCGTGGCCTGCCCTGCGCTCCGCTGGGCCGCGCCCCGCCCGGCGCTCCCGCCGAGCGCGGTCCCCGCGCGGCTCCGGAGCGGACGCCGCCTCGCGGCCCGTCGCCGGGCCTGGCCGGCGCGGGCCGCCGGGGCGGCCGCTGCTCACCGCGTTGCTGCTCTTCGCGCCGTCGGCCGGCCGGGTCGTCATGGGCCGGCTGACGCGCTGGCCGGTCCCGGCCGCCAGGCCGACCGCCCTGCGCATCACGTGTCCGAGCCGGGCCCCTCGCCGTGCGGGCCGGCCTATCATCGCGGCGCTCCGCAGCGCCGGTCCCAGGCCCGCTCGGCCTGCGGTTGCGCCCCCCGTCATCGGTGCGGCCGGAACGGCCGCCCGCAGCACCGGAACGACCCGTAGCAGCACCGGAACGACTCTGCGCAGCACCGGAACGACCCGCAGCAGTACCAGAACGACCCGTAGTGGCACCGGAACGACCCGTAGCAGCACCGGAACGACCCACGCCAGGACCGGAGCGACCCGCAGCGGCACCGGAACGACCCTGCGCAGCACCGGAGCGACCCGCAGCAGTACCGGAACGACC
>Ga0318524_10000018_pt1 | contig 46488 bp, 54 predicted proteins | sample GRESIP052b4f22_FD_203685 | JGI IMG/M metagenome (GOLD analysis project Ga0318524, IMG submission 203685) | Tropical soil microbial communities from Luquillo Experimental Forest, Puerto Rico - GRE.SIPMG.052b4f22 | ecosystem: Environmental > Terrestrial > Soil > Tropical forest > Bulk soil... | reverse complement strand
CATTGGACACGCAAGGTATGAGGAAGAAGATGAGAAAGTAACCATACCGCATCCCGAAGTGGAAGTGAGAGAAGAGATTCTAAAGTTACTTCTCTGGGTTCGTTGTTTGGAAAAAAAGATTTTAACTCTTCCTCTGTATAGCAAGGGGAGTAAGATTGAACTTGTTCAAGGGTGAGTTGGATTTTCATAGTAAGGTTAATATATCACACAGTTGACAAATTGTCAACTGTTATTGACGGTTTTATTTAAAATTGGTTTATTCCCGCTGACCAGTCATTTTTGTGACATTCCAAATTTAGTTTCGATTAACTGAAGGAGAAGTGATTGACAAAATTCAATTGATGTCCCTCCTCTCAAAATTGCAAGGCAAAGCCTTTGTAGATTAAATTTAACATCGCAACCCTCCTGCAAAGGGCAGGCAGGCCACGGGGTTCCATACCCTCCTCCATTCCAGAATCCCATACGATTCCGAATATCTTTTGGCTCATGTTCCCAGGCTGAAAACATGAGGATGCGCAACATCGCGGGATGTGTGAGAAGAAAGGATTGAGTATCCAAATCCGTGTTGCGAGGCAAGGGGATTGTAGTGATATGCGCCAACCCTCGATCTTTCATTGCATAAGTGAGGATGAATTGCACAGCACAACCTTGCATTTGCAAAGCTTGAGCAGCGGCAAACAAAATTGCGCCAGCATATTCAATTTGAGTAGGTGAGAACATTGCGGAAACCGTAAGTTCCAATTGCACTACAAGAGAAGAAGGGGGCATCTCATCTTCAATTTGTGAGATTACAAACATGTCTTCGGGAATCCCTTGAATGTATGCTTCCACATTTGGCGCGCACCCGTCTACAGAAGAAAGAAATTCATCATGCGTAGCTGGTAGTGAGATGTTAGATTCCAAGGCTTCTAATATCTTCAGCATGCGCTCTAATCCCGCAGGATTGCCTTTACGTATTAGATCGTAAGCTTCATCTTTGGAACGTGTGAGCGTGAAATGTGGGCGGACTAACAACGAAGAGCGTGACGAATCCGGCCCATCATTTGGGTGATCCTGTTGTGAATAATCCAAAAAGGATTCGAGGGTCGAATAATTCTTGTGAATTATCTCAATTTCAGTATCCCACATATTAAACGTCGCTTGTCGCGTTGATTTTATCCACGGTCAGCTTGTCTAATCCTTTGAAGATCACCATTTTTTCCACTTGCTCCAAGGTGAATTTACCAGAGTTGATCATTTTTCCGCCTTTGATTGTGGCACGAGGCGAAACGACATGCTTCAATCCAAGCTTATTGACCTTGCGCCGAATGGACTGAACATGAAGACAGAAATCTTTGTTCGGTGCTATGCGCTTTTCCATCCGTTCGTCGTAAGGGAAATCTACAAAGATGAAGCGATCGAGCGTTGCGGCATTTAAGCCCATTGAGCCAATATAGGTTGCGTTCGCACCCGTGCCAAAGGTATTTGCACTAGCGAGGATGATGCAATCTTTATGCCGCTGAATTGTTAAGTCAGGGAAGCCAATCTTTTCATTGGCGAGCAATGCGTTCAATGCAGTGCCAACAGCGGGACTTGCAAAGTCAATTTCTTCCAAGTGAAGCACGCCCCCATTTTCGACACACTCACGGATAGGTGTGCGCACGTAGTTTCCCGCTGCATTGAAGTAGCCAAACAATTGCGCGTTCGTTGTCTCACGTCCGATAGGCGGCGCATAATAGGGCATCTCTAATTCCTCTGCCACGATTTCCGCGACTTTGGACTTACCACTGCCCGCCGGTCCTACCATCCAAATGTTTTCGCGCATTTCAATCAAATCATGAATTGTTTGATGGAGGATGTGTCGAATTTCGCCTGTCTCTTTCTCTTCTGTAGGGGCGGGCGGGATTGATAGCTTCGCGCCCATCCGTTGCGAGCGTCTCGCTTTGAGGGTTGCTTGGATTTGGTCTTCGGTGATGTTCAGTTCCATAGGTGTTGAATTTTGTCAGCTTACAAATTCGGGGAGGGTTGCCATGATCGCCCGGCATGCTCCGCTTAGATCGTGAAAGATAAAGGCAGGAGTCAGAGCTTGTCCGATTGGCTTTTCTTCCATGATTTCAGATATCAGGGTTGCGCCCATTGGCACTTTATATAGATCAATCAAGTGACGAGTCATCGCGAGGGGTTCGCCCGTCTGTCGCACTACACAGAAATAAGAGCCTTTCAAAAGAGCGAAATATGAAACCTTGGAGGGAGAAAGCTTGATACCTCGAATCGCCCAGCGATCTAGCAATGGGTGTGATGCTGGTCTAGGTCCGGTTAATTCTTCTGGAATGCTTGGTGCGGGTATGGGAACAAGCGAGCGTGTTTGTTCGGCTGGCTTCACTTCCGTTTTGGTCGTTTGTGCGAGCGCCTTCTGCATCGCAGCTATTAGGTGAGGATTGGGACGTGCTTTCATCTTGTGTAGCAATATAGCACACTAAAGGGAAGTTGTCAACTGATAATGACAACAAAAAACCCGCCCTTTGCAGAGCGGGTTTTTGTGAGATTACAACTCTTTGTCTTAGCTAGCAGGCTGTGCCGCTGGACTCGTCCGGATGGCTCTGATAGCAGCATCGGCCATATCCAGAATATCGGGCATCGTCTTGTTCGGGATGTCTACTTGCGCTTGAGTCAGGAACGTCGCGAGTTTTGTCGCGAAGTTTTCCGGAGTGATCAAGCGAGGGTTGCCGCCTCCGCCTCCGCCGTTCGCTTGTGGTTTGCTGGCCGCTCTGCGCACTTCGACATAACCCTTGCCTTGCGCGAGTGCCTTCTGCACTCGCTTCTCCTCTGCCTCACCTTTCGGCCATGCAGCCGAGAGAAGCGCGGAAACGAGCGTATATGCGCTGTATCCCTTTTCGCCGGGTTTCTTGTCGTTCTGAACGGCTGCCAGCTTTAGTCCGTATTTCGCGGCAACAGCGGTCTGGATCGCGAGTCTGCAATCGTTGCGATCGAGCGTCGGATTCTCCTCGCGGAATTCGCGGACAGCGATAATGATGCTAAGTGAGTTGTTGTTCAGCGCATTTTCGCCATCCACACGGGCAGCGAAGAGCGGTTCCAGTTTTCCGACCAAAATGCTGATGTCGGGCGCGGGTTGTTCGGTTTGCGCGCTGGTCGGAGTTGCCGGGGTTGGAGCAGCTTGTTTCGTGGTGGGAGCTTTTGGTTGAGCGATCTTAGCCATATGGAGTTCTGTTTTTGGTTTTTGGTTTTGTGAGGTAACAATTTTTGCTACTTCCTACTGTCGGCTACAAGAATAGCCGACAGGGTGGAAATGTCAAAACTTATTTTTCACTATTTTCGCCTATCGGTGGAATGTCAGCCATGATACGTGGGGAGTGATCAGGAAAAATCCAGATGTAACCATCGGAGAAATTCGCGCCGAGCAGGGTTTCTTCGCCTTCCCAGCGATATTCCCAGCACAATTGTTTCGCTGCCATTCGGTGAACATTTGCCGGGTTGACAGGCCATTGTGCCAACTCACAAAGCTGTCTCAGCTTGTAAAGCGGGAGTGTGATCTCTTGTTTGATCTTTGGATTCTTGTGTGGCGCGCTGGCTTTAATTCGTGCGGGTTGTGTGCGCGTTGAATCAAGGCAGGTAGTAAGGATGGCAGTCATGATTAGAGTATCGTCGCGCGGAGGTTGGAAGCAATGATGTCGAAAGTATCATTCGCGCTCACTACATGAGCAGAAGATACAGAGCCATCAGCGTTCAGGAATTCGATCAGGATTAGGTTATCGGACATGGTTTTGATTTTTGATTTGGTTGGCGTTTCGTCTTGGTTGTCAGGCAAGCTTGTCTTTCGTGGCGTGAGCCCAAATTTCTTTGATCCGGTCGGTGCGAGTTTGGAGTGGTGGGCGGGTGATGGGAAATGTGGGAGAGGGTTTGGCTGTTTTGCGTGTAGGTTTGGTTGTTTTCATAGTTAGCGAACGGGGATGTCGAGTATGTCACAGATGCGTTGGCAATCCGCTTTTTTGGTAAGGTATTGCGCCTTGTAATTTGCCGCTTGGCGTTCGGCGTAGAAGTCACCGAGGTGACCTTGGTTGCCATATTTGATATATTGGCGGTATACCTTAGCGAGTTGAGCGGCTTCTAGGCGGAGTTCAGTCGCTAATATGGCGAATTTAGCTTCGAGTGAGGCGGAATTGTTCATTTTGTGAGGTTACAAATTGGCTGACAACACCACAATAGGCGATTTTGGCGAGTTGTCAACTAAATCATTTAGAGTGTGCCATCTAAGTGTGCCATCTAAGTGTGCCATCTGACACTTAAGTGTGCCATCTAATGGCACACTTCCAGAGTGTGCCTTCTGAGAAATAAAAAGGACACTCTAATTGCGTAAATGGCACACTCTAAGTGGGTTATCTAATAAAGTGTGCTGTCTGAGTGTGCCGTTAAAGCGCGGAGTGTGCCGTTAGGTGGGATTGTGTGCCGTCTAATTTGACCGGGCTGTTTTTATTTATTTTCATCACATTGTCCCTCCTCCTCCCTATATCTCTATATTCATGTTAGTTAGTGTATATATAACACTATATACATATACATACTCACACATACACTCTTAGAGTCAGTAGGTAAAGAGAGGGTCAGAACAATGTGTTGTTTTAAAATAAAAACGGCCTAACCCGTTTAGAGTGTGCCATTTGCGACATAAGTGTGCCGTCTACGGTCTAAGTGTGCCTTCTAAGTGTGCCGTCTAGTAGAGTGTGCCTTCTAAGTGTGCCGTCTGACGTAATAGAGTGTGCCATCCGTTAGAGTGTGCCTTCTAAGTGTGCCGTCTAAATAAATGGCGTGTTTAATGGATTACAAAATGGACGTAAATACCTCAATTGGCCGTGTTTAGATTACAAAATGGGCCAAATCATGCACTTTTGGCGATTCGTCGTATTTGTGAGGTTACAAAATGGGGTTTTTCGTCGTTTGGCGTCTTGAAAGGCCGATTTTTCCTCTGTAGAAGCGCGGTTGACCACACCCGGTCACCACCCCCATGCCGCCGGCGTTAAAGCATGTTAGGAACCTCGTGTAAAAAATCCGTTGAAATATTGACCTTCCTACGCTACACTACTATAATGTGGTATCAAACGACACCGGAACAAATTTCGATCGAAGAGGCTAATGTAATCCTTTTGGATACAGAAGCTAAAGAACTCTTTCCAAATCAATACAATGCACTCTTGGATTCAGTTAAAGAGAGAATTGCAGAGTTTAAAGACAAATCTAAACGAGACAATGAACTCGCATGGGTGCAACCTTCTTATGAACAAACACTTAAACTCAACTGTTGGTTGTATGGCATTGATTACATTGTTGACTTTGATGCAAATCGTATCGGAAAGACAGCAGGAGGAGTCCTAAACGCACTTCTTTGGATTCTTCCCAATGATCCTGATTGGATGATGTTCCAATCTTTCACAGATCACAAAGGACGAACCTTTAAAACAATCCCTCGACCTTCCATCCATTTACTCAAGGGTTATCGTAAAGCTCTACAGGATGCTAATTTACAAGGTGATCCACGTAAACCATTAGACGCTCCTGAAAATTTGGCATGTTACAAATTTTACCTCAAACACCAACAAACAACCAACCCAAAACCAAACAACGCCAAACGGACAATTTGGGTAGGTGGACCTTCACAAGACTGGAACAAAAAGAATGTAATGAAGGAATGGTTGAAATGGACACCAAAGGCAAATATTGAAAAGTTTTCAGAGTATGATGGAACTCTAAAGCTAACTTACGAAACAAATTCGAAAGTTCATCCAACACATGAAGTAGAAGTGCTCTTCAAGTCCTATGACATGGAAGACACCAAATGGTCAGGAGGTGCAGTTGATGGAATCATGATGTCAGAAGGTATTCCGGCCAGTATCTTCAACGAAATCAGACAGCGATACAAGTATCCTGCATTTGCATCATGGGACTATACACCTTATGAAGCACGCAACACAGGAGGCAAAGCGGCATTAGCTTATAAGGTCTTCAAAGGTGAAGAACCACTCCCTCTACATCCAACAATCTATGAAGGTTTCGGCATTGAAGATTGTCCAGATTACATTATGGACGAGGAGAAAAGAGAAGACCTGATCAAGAACTGGCAAAATAAACCCGAGGGTGAAGCACGTATCAAAGGAAAATTCTTCTCCTCTTCCCCCATCGTTCTCAAACATTATGATCCGAAGTTTCATGCTTTGCATATTTCCTTTGTAGAGTTGCGAAAAATGTATGCGCCAAAACCACTCATCCTGTTTCGTGGACTTGATCCGGGTTGGGGGCATATGACAGCTTGTGCATTCATGGCGTTAGCTAGTGACAACACAAAATATATTTTCAGATATTACACTGCAACTCAACGCACAATCTCAGAGCGAACAGAAGACATCATCATTTTGTCAGGTAACAAAAAAGTTCAACATCCACGAAATCCAAAATTGTGGCAAGAGCAAGTTGACAATCCCGAAAACAAATATCAAATGACTTGGTTGGACTTTCATAGTTTTAAAACAGATGAAACAACGGGAGTTCCATACGCAAACAACTACATAAAGGAAGGACTTATCGTTCGACCTTCCCTAACACTTGGCCCAAAGGAACGCGCGGTGTCAATTGATGACATGTTGAAGCCACAATTACATTTGCCGCATCCAATTACAAAAAAGACGCCCGGCGGAAAGCTTTTCTTTCTTGTAGAGGAACCGGGGGTGGCAGAAGCTTTGCAAAGAATGCAAAATATCTTTTGGGGAACATATGAAAAAGGTGAAAAAAAAGGATTGACAAAAGATACTATTCAAGATTATGATGATGACGAATTGGATGGATTGTGTTATGTTGCCTTACCTGAATTGCGTTACGAAAGTTTTGTAAGATCACAAAATACAATGAATCCAGACCAACGACAACTTTTCAACTCAATCAAATTCGCATAATGATTACAGTAGCTCGACAACAAACATTACAAGAAGTGTTGGCTATTGCTGCGAAAATTCCTCCAAATATTGCAGGAGATTTTTCTCAAGATCAATTGGAAAAAATCTTTAGTCAAATGTTCACGGATTATATTTGGCCGCAGGTTACTACAAGATTACCGTTTGAGGCAAAATGGGATACATTGAAAGAAATGTATAAAGCGCAACGGGATAAATCTCAAGCGCGTTCGGTTCAAAAGCAAGAAGAGACAACAATCAATTTCGCAGGTGAAGACCCTCTCAAGCTTGCGGATACTTTAATTTTTGATACTGTAGATCGTTTGACACGATTGAATTATTTCATTTCGTGGAAAGATCGTCCAGTGCAGTATAACATGCCTCCTAACTTGTTTACTCCATTGGAAGACCAATTTTATAATCCTACAAATCGGAAACTTCAAATGTCCAATGCGGCATTAGATTGGAACAATGAAACTCAAAATGTTCGCGGTAAACATACTCCGTTATGTCAGCATCATTATCTTTATGGGCATTCTTTCACCCATTGTGATTTTGTTCTTGATGTTGAACCTGATCCACGTTCTCCTGACTTTCTCTTGGTAAAAGATATTGGAACTACTTTTACTCCTGTATCAACTCGTAAGCTTTGGTTAAATCCAATGCTTCCAATTGATGAAATGGAGAAACAAGTTTGTCCATTTTTCTTTGATGTAGTTCCTCGCAGTCAGGTTTTGGAAAATCAGTATGATCCAAAGTTAAATCCATTTGGATTTTTGAATTTGGATAAGTTAGGTGCGGCACAGTGGTTGTATGGGCCAGAAGCTAAGGCATTTACTGATGCACTTCCACAAGGCGCAAAAGGAATTATGACGCAAATGCGTCCTGAGTATTCAGGCGAAGCTTTGTGGACATTTTACCCTTACCTTACACTTCCTTCTACAAGAAACAATCCAGACAAACCAAAAGTTCAAAGATATATTGTGCAATGCTTTGCCAATAATCTTTTTTCTGGAAAGATCGTTCCGATTCGGATTCAAAAACTTTTCTATCCGCATGGCAGATTACCTTTATTTGGTTGTGCTCATATTCCTGATTTGGATTCTGGAATGTATACGCCAGCCATCGGCGAAATTCTGGAATCACATTATGTAGAAATTGTTCGTGCAACTGAACAATATATTCTAAATAAGGATTGGATTAATAATCCACCTACAGAAGTGCAAATGGGGAGTCCTGCGGCGACAAATAGTAATATTAATCGTCCAGGTGCAAGGTATGAAGTCACAGGACCAAATGACGTAAATCGTCGGCAACCTTATGATGCGACACAAACAACGTCGATTTTCATCGAGACAACGGACAAGAAAGCACGCACAACAGGCAAAGCAGTTGACGCAATCATGGGAGAGGCAATGGGCGGACGAACAACCGCAACCGAAGCTAGTAATGCGTTTCAAGCTTCCATGTCAGGTGTTACTGCTGATATTGATTGTTTCAGTTTAGCACATTACAAAAATTATGCTATCCGGCATTGGGAAAATTTGCAGATGTTCATGCCGAAAAGTATTCGTGATCGAATTTGTGGAGTTTCTGATGCAACTCCTCTTGATGATCAAGATTTGCTAGTTTCCATTGGAATTAAAACGGATGTAGGTTCAACATTCATTGAATCCATTGTAAAACAACAACATTTACAACAGGCGATTGCTTCTTCGACTACTTCTCCATTTTTGGATCAAGCGATGTTGTGGAAAGCGTTGTTCCGTGAATTGAGATTGACGGAAGCATTGGATGCAGTAAAGGATAATGGATTTGAATTTCAAGTTTCAACAGCAACTACACAAGCAGTTGAAACATACTATGGTAAAGTTATTGCAATTGATCCAAGTCAAGATCACCAAATTGCAATTACAGTAAAGACAAGATTTTTGCAAGATGTCAATTCAACCTATAATGAAGAAATGGCAGGTCTTCCATCTCCTCATCAGGGGATGACACGTGCTCAATATCTTGCATATCAAATTCAGATTCATCAGCAATTTGTAATGTTACAACAAAAGCAAGCGATGATGATTCAAGAAGCACAGTTGATGGATGAACATCGTCAACAATTACGTGAATTTCAGTTAAAACAACAGCAAATTCAGAATAAAGGTGCAGTTCGCGCCCCTTCTGGACCTGCACAACCACAAAACCCAGCACCTATGCAGGGTGCTCCAAATCCAGCACAATAATGACTACGCTATTCGGTAATAATTGGAAAACGACTCTTTTTGGCTTTTTTTGCATGCTTTGCATGTATTTGGCTCTAAATCCAACCACTTTGTCTTCTTGGGTGCCTGCACCTATTGTGGCGAAGGTAACTGGCGCCGCTGCAACCATTGCAGGTTTCATTGCTTTCACTCAAGCAAAAGACAAAGACGTTTCTGGCAACGGAGCGACAAACAATCCTGCAAAAGTTGCACTTTCAGACGGTTCACAAAAGATTTTGCCGCTGATTCTTATCGGTTTTTTCTTTTTCTTTTCTGTAGGATGCGCTACTCAACCTACATTCAATCTTCCAAAAGGGAGCCGCGCAACAATTACCGTAAGCGATTCTCAAGCAACAGGACCAGAAGCATCTGCAAATGTTTCAATTCCGTTGGATGGAGGCGGAAAGTAATTTTGTAATCTAACAAAAATTATGAGAATTCTTGAAACAATTGGTGATGTTGAAATTAACATCTGTGATGAAAATCAACTCCTGACTTTTACGGCAGGAGCAACCATTGATGGAGATGGAGCAGGAGGAAATAAAGAGCATGATCCATGTTTTCAATCTGATACTTCTCTTCACTATAAAGGGAAGCCATTAAATTCACGAGTAGACAAATTCATTGTCCTTCCCATTCCAATGTTTAAACAAGTGAAACCTGTTTTGCTTGGCAGTGCTGTAGTTGTTCAGAATACGAATAATGGAAAAGTAGTAAATGCAGTTGTGGGGGATAAAGGGCCATCTCATCATATTGGTGAGATTTCAATTGCACTTGCAGAAGCATTGGAAATTCCTTCTGATCCAAATAAAGGAGGAATTGAAGCACACATTCTGAAATATGAGGTGCATATGGGAGTTCCAGCTGTTGTGGATGGTAAAACTTACGAACTTACACCTACCAAATAAATGTCTACGCCTCCTAAAAAGCATACAGAATTTGAAGCAAGAATTATTGCCACTTTTTGTGACATGCCAAAAGAGGAGGTGGAAGCATTTTTTGAAAAACACTTTCTTCAACCTCTTGTGAATCAACTTGATTCACAAGAGGAGAAGGATTTGCCTGCTGAATATATCAGGCAACAACGCAAACAAACCAAAAAAATAATGCAAATCTTGTTGACATTTGACAAGAGATAGTGTATATTATGAATAAGATAATGAGTGAAGAGTTGCAGAAGTGGTTGAGTCCCTCACCGCTTCTCACTTTTGCAAAAGCCTTGCGTATGCAAGGAGGTGCTGTGCCTGACTCAGCCGCATCGAATGACTTGCTGAAACATTTTGAAGGCATTGATTTGGATGAACTTCCAGACAGTGTTCGTGAAAAAGTAACAGCCGCAAGAGAAGGTATTGTAACCTTACAAAAAACAGTCACAGATGCAAACACTAGAGCAGAAAAAGCACAAGAATTCGGGAGAAATCAGCAAGCCAGAGCGGATAAGCTGGATACTGTTGTGCGCCGTCACAATCTCGATCCTAATGCCTCTGCTTCTAACACAAACCCGCCAAATACTGCTGATGCGCGTATTTTGGCCCGCGCAGCCCGTTTTGAAGCACAAGGAATCAAACCTGATGTTGCTTTGGCCCATGCCAAGCTTTTCGAGGTTGAATACCAAGAAAATCAAAAGGAATTCGATTCAAAATTGGCACAGGTTGCAGGAGGAGTTGGTAATGTTCAATCAGACCAAGCAGTTTCGGATTTTGAAACAGCCAACTCAGATGCTTTCCGAATTCCGGAAATCAAACAAGAAATTTACACTGCGGTTAAACAACTCAAAGACAACGGGAGAGTTGTCAATGCCGAAACTCTTAACCATTTGCTAAACATGGCATACGGAAAACTTGCTCGCACAAATCCTGACGCTTTGAAAAAAGAAAAAGTGGAGGACGCTGTTCCGCGTTTTGGTAAAGGTGGTGGAATGTCAGGAGGAGGCACAGTTGTAACCTCACAAAATGGAAACAACAATGGGGCGCCTGTTGCTCGTGATCCACAAACGACTGACATCATGAGCAAAATCACAGGTTTTATGACTGCTGGAATGCCTGCAAAGAAGAAATAATATGATCGAAGGACTTTCAATTCTCGAAGCAGGAACGGTTGCGAATCCACTTACTGGCTCAAAATTTGCTCTTCCTCCCGGTTTTCCAGCGAATATGACTTCTCGTTGGGAAGAAGAAGGTGCAGGTGTGATTGAAGCACAGCAAAAAGAAATTCTTGTTGATGCGAATGTTGCAGCAGATGGTTGGCAAGTTTACAAAGTTGTTAATCGTGAAAAAACAGAAGCCATTATCGAACAGAAATATCTGGAAATTTTGACTGGACTAACCGAAGAAGAAAAGAAAAAGAAGCTTCCAGACCGTCCAAAATTACCTCCTGTGATGGAACCTTTTACGCGAGTAATTGGTAAAAGAAAATTCGTTTTGATGATGCGTCCACGCGCACTTCAAGGTGCTTGTAATAAAATTTACGCTCAAACTAGCCGTGAACGTATTCGGCGCGAGCAAGCAGAAGCGGCTTCTGCGGAAAATCCCGAAGATGTGGGAGGAATGCTTTCTCATTCTGTCTTGAAAAAGTATAGTAAGCTTTTCGAGGAAGAAGAGGAAGGTTCTGTCTATATGGCAGGGCAGTCTACGGGAGCCAAGCCAACCCGCCTTCACGAAGCTAGCGAAGTTGAACTTCAATAGTTTTGTAATCTAACAAAAACAAACCAAGAAAGACCCTAGCAAATGGATATGCCAATGACGACTCCGCAATTGTTTTCGCGGAGCCTAACCAACCGACCAGAAAATATTGGAGGTGAATTGGGACTAGACAACGGTTCTAATACCTTCAATGCTCACACATTTGTTGTGTTGACTGCCGGAGTGTTGGCAGCCGTTGCAACAGGTGGAACCTCATCGTGTGGATTAGTGCCAGATGTTTCTCAGCCATCAGGCACTCTCCCTACAATGCCTTACATCCCTTTTGGGACAAAGCATTTTCCTTATGCGCTACCCGGTCAGCGTTTTACTGTTTCAGTGACAGATTCTTCTGGTCATGTGGGGCAGGCAAACAGTGCGCCACAACTCTCTGCTATCACTAAAGGTAGTAGTTATGGGATTATCAAACTCGGAAATGGAAATCATGCCTTGAATGTTTCCGATACTTCCAATCTTTTCTTTACTGTAGTGGACATCCCATCACAGTGGGGAGGAACCGCGCAAACTTCTGCCACGTATAATCCAGTGGTTATCGTGGAAGTGGTAGCCGCAGCACAACAGAAAATCGGTTAACATTTAGCATCTTACAAATCTATGATTATCATGGAAGAAATCGCGGAGCACTTCGATTACAACTTTTCCTTGTTCAAGGATGAGATGTATACGCTGCTCCCAAAGGAATTCCCGAACTACATGCGAGAAGAATCCTCTTCTCGTCCGTTTGAGAAGCGAAATTATATCGGTGGATTGGGACTTCCTTTCCGTAATCGGGATACTGAACCTCTCCCAATTGCGATGCCTCCAAAGGGTTTCCCTTCGATGTTCATCCCTGTCCAGTATCGGCTGGGATATGTAATCGACAAACAGTCGATTGAAGATGAACTTTGGAAGCTTCTTGCTGATCGTCCAAAGTCAATGATTCGAGGTGCAGTGGTAATCAAGGATATGGTTGCTGCTGACATTTTGAATAGTGGCACTTCAACAATGCCATATTCAATTGACGGGCAACCTCTGTTTTCCGTTGCACATCCACGTGAAAATGGTTCGGGAAATTGGACGAATATCATTCCGTCCGCAGTTCCAATCACGACTGAATCGGTTTTCAATGCCATCACTCAATTGCTGATGTTGTTGACGGATACCAACAATATGCCGATTTCTTACACAGGATCGGTTAATTTGTTTGTTCCGTGGATTAATTCTGCTTATGTAGAGGCAGCATGGTCTGTCGTCAATTCGCAGATGAATCCGGACACGACGGATAATCGCAATAATGCGGCAAAAATGTTTAATATCAAGTGCGTTCCACTTCGGTATTTGACTAATCCTAACTTCTGGTATGTGGGTTGGGATGTGAGCGCGCCGCAGTATGGGTTGACCTTGATTGACCGTGTTGCGCCAGAAATCACGCCGTTGCAAGTATATGGGGATAATCCTCATGTTTATTACAGTGCGATGCGCATGCGGTTCACTGCTGGATACGAAACCGCGCGTGGGATTGGTGCGGTTGGTCCAGCTTAACCAAAGTTTGTAAGCTTACAAAAACATGAGCCGCGGACACGCAAAAGGACCATTTAATCTGGTAAACCCAAATGACGTTTTGCCCGTCATCAGGGTCCAGAAACAATGGCAACTTCTTGTTGGTCAGTCGCAGTCGATTCAACTTGTCGCTGATCCGGGGACTGGCCGAAATGGGCCAGTTTTGCTCCGCATTTGCGTTAATACGAATACTGCAACAACCAATGGCAGCAACGCGCTGTTGATTGGAAATACTGGAAACCCGAGTGCCTATTTTGCCGCAGGAGATTCTACTCCCGGTTCAGTAGGTTTCGCTACAGAAAAGAAGTTTGAAATTACAGCGGGAACCACAATTACCGCTTCATTTACTTCTAATGCTGTAAAAGCAACAGGAGTATTGACGATTACTTCAACCACAAGCGCGAATACTCAAACTGTCACAATTGGGGGACAGACATATACGTTCAACACTGTGCTGACAAATACAGCAAACAACGTATTAATTGGCGCGGATATTACCGCGATGGCAGCAAATCTTGCTTCTGCTATTAATGCGGGAGCAGGTTCAGGCACAACATATGGAACAGGAACAGTTGCAAATGCGAGTGTAACTGCAACTTCCTTGGCGGGTGTTGTCACATTGACTGCTATTAATGCAGGAACCGGAGCAAATTCAGTTGCAACTACTGAAACCTTAAGCAATGGTTCATTTGCGAATGCCACGCTGACAGGCGGAGATATTGCATCTACTGCTGGTCAGATGAACATTTACATGGATGCCTAAACAACTTCATAGGGGGAGTGTCTGATAGAAGGGGCGGAACCGTAGACGCGCGGTTTCCGCCCCTTCTTACTTTTTTCATATGCTTTTTCAAGAAATGTTAGATCAAATCAAGGGAGAGGCACGTATCAAACAAGATGATACCCTTGATGAAATAGTTTTTGGAATTATAAATCAACAGTTTAAAGAAGCTGTTCAAAATAATCGTCCGTGGGAATTAAGAAAAGCAGAAAAGATTCCATTAACAACAGGGAATTCACTTTTTAATCTGCCACAAGATTTTTATCTATGGCATGAAATTCTTTTCAATGATGCGGATACAGGACGTGTTTGGGGATTAGTTGATCAAGACGGAGCAGCACAACCTGCTCCTATTGGAATGTATGGGCATCCTAAATCCTTTGAAATTATTGAAAATAATCAGATTTTTGTTAATCCTTCATCTTCAATTGTAACAGGAGATTTTATAAATTTGGTATATTACAAAATTCCTCCTATTGTTACAGAAGAAATACTCACTCAAGAAAATCCAATCCCTCGCCTCGAACCTTTTATTATTGCAGCTAGTATTCGCCGTGTGCGTATGTTTCATGATGATGACATGGCAGTTGCTCAAATGCTTACTGGTGATATTCAACAAGCTGCACAAGGTTATACGAAAGACCTTCCAGAAGAAAAGGAGTAACAAATGGTTTTAGCTGAACTTCGAGATTTGATTCGCGCGGAAGCGATGATTCAAGGTATTCGTGAATATCAGAATTTAATTGATTGGCTAATCAATCAAGAACTTACAAAGCTTACAGGAAAACATAAATACAGTGACTTAATCACTAGCTATATTTTTACTGCTTCTGTAGATCAGACTTCTTCTTTTTCGTTACCCTCTGATTATCAGCTTTTGGAAAATATGATGTATCTTCCAAATCCTGATATAAATCCACAATGGACAAATGCTAAACAATTAGTGAAAGGGATATACTCTACTTTTCTACAAAATTTTCAAGGGTATCCAAATTTCTATGTGATTCAAGGACAGACAATTTTTGTTTATCCATATACAGCCTTTAATACAGGTGATCAAATTAATTTGTCATATTACAAAAGGCCACAATTGCTGAATGATTCGGATGTAATTCCTGTTCCTGCATTGGAAAATGTTCTCCAACTTTTTGTAATGGCTCGCATGTGGTTTATGAAGGATACAGCAAAAGGGCAGGTAATGCGAGGAATGGCAAATGAAGCTTTAATTGCTGCGCGCGCAGAATATGCTGGAAAGTAAAGGACAAACTACACTTGCCTTTGCAGGCATTAACCAACAAGACTTTAAACAGTTGCAGTTGGTTAGTGGTGGGTATCCTGCACTTATCGGATTGCATCAGCGATTTCCCGGTAAGACTTTACAAGAAGTAGAAAATGGTCCTGTTTCTGCCATTTATGTATTTTACAATACGTATGGCAGAAATTATATGCTTACTGATTTTGGAGGAACAATTCAAATAACTCCTGTTACTCCTCCAACAATTACGATTCCAGCATTACCTCCAAACAATGCAATTTGGTTTGACGATTTCTCAGGCTACTCTCCTGATGGCTTAATTTCTAATTTATGGGGAGCAGGCATTTGGCCTAATTCAGTTGGAATTTGTGAAACAATTATCCAAGGGATAATTGATCCTTTTAAGATTTTTGCTAGTGTTCCAGTGGGTGGAATTTCAAATACACCTTCTCTCCAACCTGTTCCAGTTTCTACTCCAACAACTCCTGAAACACCTGTTGATCCAACGAGTCCAGGTTATCTTTATCCTCCTAATCATTATGCACCTTCTATCTTGCTACAACACCAAGAAGGCCAAGCTAATAATGCATGCCAAGGGCAAGGAACTCCAACTGTAACCTTTGACGATATTATTCGTTACAGGTTAAATCCTTCTTCTCCTGTATTGGATACAGTTTCAGTATTAGCTATTCTTGTAGGTCAAAAAGGATTTTTTCATGGTGTAAGTTATGGTAGAATGAGTAATAAACAACTTGGATTGCTAGTTGGCGATTGCCCCGGACCTCCTTGGCCTACTCCTGCAATTTGGGATGTATATGCTGATGCAAGTTATAATAAAGTCCAATGATCGAAACTATTCCAACGATAGGAATTGCTATGCCAACCGCTGCTGATTGGGGACAACTATATCAATTTAATGGCACAGGAGATGCCGGATTAATTCTTCCTCCACGTGCTTATTATTTCAGAGATTTTTTTTCAGGTCAATGGAATGATATGTCCATTGGCATTATTCATTGTGAATGTGGAACTAGTGGTTCAACTTCTGCATTAGTAAATGAGAGACAGTTAGAAGATAATCTAGCTAACTTATTCAATTTTGGAATATCACAAAGTTTGTCTTCTGCCATTGATGTTGCAGGAAATCCAAATTTCGTAGGATTAGCAGGATTAATGGGTGGACCCTCACAAGTAAATGCAGGAGTCAATACGCTAGGTTGGTTATCTCCTACTTGTATTTATAATGGTAATTTTCAACAAAATGGGGGAACACTTTTTCAAGCCGATCTTTCACAAGGAGTAACTAGCACTCCTTTTTCGATGTTAGGCATTCGATTCATATACAATCCAATTAATCAAACTTTATATATGAATTGGGCAACTCAAACTGGAATCTCGTTACCCGCTGAAGGTGATGATGTAACCACTTTAACTACTTTTTTACAAGGATTGTCAGGATCAACATCAGGAGCACAAGCTTCATTTCCTTTAGTCAATAATTCAAATCTAAATACTTTTTATCTTTATTGGCCTTACTTAAACAATTTAATAAAATTGCATTGTGTTGGCGCAATCAAAAATTCATAATTTGTAACCTCACAAAATGTTAGCTACAAAAGGAGAAGCTGAATTTTATGCTGGCAGTGAACCTGCCAATTCGCCGACTGCACAAAAGGTTGGAGTATTTTCTCTCTGTAGTGGCGGCGTTCCAATTAATGGAGCATTTGGGAGAATTCCGGGTAAATCTCTTCTTTCTGTAGGATTAGATACGGGGGGTGCAATGTCGATTTATCAATTCGGGCGTAAGGTAGTTGTTCAAAGATATACTGGAATTGAAATCTTTGATATAACTGAAATTTCACCACAACCACAAGATTACCTCTATGATAATGAGGGAAATTTGGTATATAACAATTCCAATATTCCAATCACTGTTCAAATTTCATGAGCACTCATTCACAACTTTCAGGCTATGAATTGCATGATGCTTTTAATTTTATACAAGAAGCTGATCCAGGTGCAGTAGGCGCAAACCTTTATTGGTTAAAAATTTCTACAGGAATAGTAAAAAGGCGTTCTGCGGATAATACCTCTTGGATTATTATTAGTCCGGGAACCACTGTTTTTACTGGATTAGCTGATGTTCCAAATTCGTATACTGGACAATCAGGTAAATTTTTACAAGTAAATGGAGGTGCAACAGGTCTTCAATTCGCAACCGCATTAACTGATCCTACAACTACAAAAGGGGACCTCATTATCCGCAATTCTTCTGTTCTACAACGCCTTGGAGTGGGGTCAGATGGGCAAGTGCTTACCGCAGATAGCACTCAAACTGGAGGTATAAAATGGGGGACCGGAGGTGGGGGTGGAAGTGGGGATATGGTATTAATTTCAGGGCAAAAGCTTTCAAGCACAACATCTTCTATTACTTTCTCTTCTATACCTGGAACTTATACTCATCTTCAACTTATTTGTCATGGGGCAAGTAATTCAATTGGCTCTGGAGATTTTGAAAATGCACTTGTATCTTTTAATGGAGATTCTACATCTGGAAATTATATGAGTGCATATGGCTACTATGGATCTTCTTCTGGATCAAATACTGACCTTCCTCGAGTTCTAGGAACTTTAGGAACGTCTGCTTCAGTAACTGGAGGTCCTACTGCGGGATCATTTTCTTGTATGTTGCCGGGGTATTCTGATACAATTTTTCGTAAGAGTTGGCAATCCATTTCAACTTCATATCGAAATTCTTCTGGAAAATTCGCAATTTCAACAGTTGGATCGTGGTTGAATACTTCAGCTATCACATCTATTGTTATTACCCCTCAATATGGATCAAATTGGATTACAGGATCAATTTTCAGTCTTTACGGTATAAACGGATAAATTAATATGTCTGTTGTAATTACAGGATTACAAAATCGAGTAAAGAATTCTGCTGCATATGCTCAAGAAATTGGGCTTATGTTGATTGCAAATGGGGAAGAACCTCCTTATTTGTTATCACAAAATGGAGAACAAATTCCAGCAGGTATTCAACCTCCTACTTTTATTCCTACTGTAGCAGATGGAGGTTCAGGAACTTTAACTAATGGTGATTGGGTTGTTTACATGTTTGTTTATGTAATGGAAAATATTTTTCCATTAGTAGCAGCAGTAATATATAGCAATCCTTCTCCTGAAAGTGCTCCTTATCAAATTGCAGGGTCAGGAACACGACAGAATACTGTGACTGTAAAGTATTCTTCAAGCTCGCTTGTTACTTCTATTTATATATACAGAACAGGATTACAGACAACCGAAGAACTTGCAAAATTGGCTGCTGATGCTGGAAATTTAAATTTTATAGGTAAAGTTGCCAATGTAGCAGGAACGGGAACTACTACTTTTACTGACAATCTTTTGACCGCAACAGGTAATGATGTTCTTCAATTCATTAATTTTGTTGCGCCACAATTTCGATTTGTTGTTTGGGACGGTTCTTATTTTTGGGGATGGGCAAATCAACCTTTTAATGCAGTAGCTTCATGGACAACAGGAGGAATTGTAACCTTACAAAATCCAGCTACAGATCAATTTTATGGTGGAAGAAATGGACAATTTATTACTTTCTCTAACATCACGTCAGGCGGAATAGATGGAAGAGGGACATACATCTTTTCGCAAACTGGACAATTTACGGGACAAGTTCAAGATGAAGAAGGAAATAATCTAACTCTTCCAACTACGGCAACAGGTAATATTGTAATCATAGGACAATCTGCAACGCTTTACCGTTCAGGTCATCGTAATCCATTTCAATGGGGTTATGAATATAATATTGCAGGTGCCTATGTTCCCACTCTTTGGGCTTTAAAAGTAGGGGGTTCAATTGGAACTGCAATTAGTATTGTTCCTGCTCAACAGCTTTTAAAGCTAGATATGGAATATCCAGCTTTGTGTGTAACCTATTCTTTACAAACATCGGATACTGACGCATTTGCACAGACTCAAAGACAAGTTTCTAATCTATATTCCATTACTAGCCATTTTTCTCAATTTCCTGCGGTTTTCCAAGGAAGACAAGTATTATGGGGATTTGATTATAAAAATCTTGCTGTATTAATGTGCGATGGATATACCCAAACCCCTATTTCTGGCCCGATTTCTATCCTATTGCGTAGCCTCACAAAGAATAGATCATTGCAACTTTTGTGTCATGGATTGTATGATCCAGTTACAGAATGTAATTTGATTTGGCTTTCATCTGCGGCTGCCGATCAATCTAATCCGGTTGCAATGTTTGATCTCTGTATTTATCAACATGCACCTACTGGATATTGGGGAATTCTTTATGACTATGGCATTTTATGTTCTGCACCTGTTGAAGACCCTAATACTTCATTAAGAAGCATTATAGTTGGAACTGAAAATGGTTTTGTAGGAAAAGCTTTTGATACGACCACTTATGGAAATTGGCTACCTATTGATTCATTAGTCAGTGGTTTTATCAATAGTGCTACTTCAAATTCGATAACACGTTCAGAAGGCCAAGATGATTTCAATCCACTTGATTCTGGATTGATTGGCAATTTTTGTTTGATTACAAATTCCGCAGGATTAGATACACAAGTTGTCAAAATTACCGGAGCGACAAGCGATACATTAATTTTTGAACAGGTATTAAATCCGATTCCTTCTACTTCTGTAGATACTGGATTAATTACGGGTCAATGGTTATTTTTTATTGGACTTATTGAGCTTCGTATGTTAAAATACTTTGATGGTGGGGAACCATCTGTAGACAAAGCACCTCGTGAATATTGGGCTACTATCACAGATGCGCAACTTCCTACTGTTGAATTTTTTCCAGAACATGCACAACAAGCTTCACAATCTCTTACGTTAAATAATGATAGTGATCTTGATGCTTGGTTTAACAAAATTAATTTCCCTACAAAGAAAGGAAAAACATTTGGAATTGCTTTAGTAGAAAGATCATATGAAGCAACTCGTGTTTATAACTTCACTCTAACATGAATAACCGTTTTGTTCTTAATTTGAATCCTTCTGCTCTTCCTGATGATCAAACAGGAGCAGTTGCAATGCAAGAGTTGATTCGATTAGTTGATCAGTTAAATACTGCAATGCCTCCAATTGTAGTAGGTCCAAATCAATCTTTACCTACTGGTATTGCAGTAGGTCAACCTGTTATTGATTGGAGTTCAGGAACTTCTACTATTAAAGTCTGGGACGGTGAAAATCTTGTATAAATTTGTAACCTCACAAAATTATGGCTATTTCTTACACAGGCGATTGGACTAACAGCCTAAATGATGCACTCGATACAATTAGTCGAGTGAATTCGGTTAGCCCAAAAACCACTCCTGTAAATGCTACTGCTGCGAGTCCAAACCTTTTTGGAATGACTCCAACAGCAACTACTCAAGCTTTTGATACCGCTTATTCAAAAGGAACTGCGGATTATGCACCTTTTCAAGATTCAGGAGTTCAAAAAGCAATTGGACAATTACAGGATGTTTACAATAACATTCCTACTGCTTATGATGTATCAGGCACGTTAAAAGCTACTGATGCCGCTCGTTCTGCTGCGCTTACAACAGGAACTCAAGCTGCAAATACCGCGGCAACTAAGTTTCAAGAATCACAAATTCCGGGTGCTTCTCAAGGTTCAGGAGCAGCGATGTTGCGTGCTCAAGCGTTATTACCTTACATGCAAGCGGATACAACCGCTGCTCAAGCCGAAGGTCAATATTCGGATTCTGCAAAACAAACCGCATTGACAACTGCTGCTAGTATCGCAGATAACCTCGCAACCTTGCAACAGAATTATACTAATAGTTTGGCAGCTTACAATTCAGGTAAAGCTCAATTTGGTTTGTCATATGCAAACGACCAAACAGGATTGGCGCTTACTGCAAGCACTGCAAATACAAATGCCGCTTTACAAGCACAAGAAGCTGCAAATGCTCAAGCAGAACAAGCTCGGGAAGCCAATCTTTCTGCTGCACTTTCTACACAAGCCCAACAATCACAAGCTGCACAAACTGCAACTAATCAACAAATTTCGGCTGCTCAAGCAATACTTGCTAATACTAAAGCGCCTACAGGTTCATGGGTTACAAATAACAATGGAGTTGTTACTTCAGGTCAAAACGATTATCAAGCTTACCAAAATTATCTTGCTGGTCGATCAGAAGCTTCAAATCAACTTGCTAAAATTGCTTAATTATGGCACGTCGTAGACCAATCCAATATGGCAGTCCCGTGTTAGGAGGTTCTCCTAACAATGGATTAACTGCTGCTCAAATAGATGGAAATGCAACAGTTGTGCCTCGTAGCACAATAGGAATGACTGCTGCACAAATTAATTCATCTCCAAGTGAAGAAGATAATGCAGCTTCACTACAAAGACAACAAGATTGGAATACATTTGCCGCTGATCAAGCTGCGCAAATTCAACAAGGAAAAATTGTAACATCACAAAATACTGATGATGCAAATGCGCAACATGAAGCAGTCAGAGTTGCATTGTCAAAAGTATTTGGATATGATCCAAAAAATGCACCTCCGATGCAAGTTCTTATGCAGAGGTGGGCTAGTCAACCTCCCTCCGTGCAAGCTGGAATTATTAAGGCAGGTGGAGCGCAATTTCTTGATCCAGAACAAGGTCAAGCTGCAATTCAAAAGCAAACAGATGCTCATGATGCGGCTTTGCAAAAATTCAAAGGGCAAGTAACAGATGGAATCGCAAGTGGCAAAGTGCAATTTGATACTGATCCAAAAACAGGAAAAGTAACTCCTTTCACATGGGAAGATGATCCGACGCTTCCCGCAGGAACACGTAAGATAAAAGTGCCATTTACGCCAATGCAGCAAATGGCTTTAGATAGTGCAATAAAAGATGGTTCAGTTCCTGATGCGTATAACCAAAATCCAAATACTGCTCCCACTGTTCCAAAACCATTAACTACTGCACAATTTCAAGATATTCTTGATGCACGTGCAGCTACAGGACAACAAATTCCTGTTAATATGAATCCTTCGGGGACACTTGGTGCTGCCGCTACACCTCCAATGTCTACTGATCAAATGCAAGCCATTTTGGATAGAAGAGCAGGATTGGCAAGTTCAAGTCCATCTACTTCTTCACTTGAGACTGCATTAAATGGAGTTCAAATTACAAATCCATCTTCAGCCACTCCAACTGATTCAACATCAACAATGAGTTTGTCACCTTACAATTATCAAGGAACGATGCAACTCGGAACAAACTACGAATATCAAAACCCGCTTCAATTAAAACCTAATTCTTCTACTTCTGTAGTGGCAGCAGCTAACCCTGTTGATAATTCAGAACCACAAGACCTTGCATCTAAGATTGGACGTGGTTTACGTAATGCAAGTAACACTGCGATGACTACTATTGAAAATGCAGTTACCAATCCTGACAATTTAAATGCAGTAGTCCCTACTGTTGCAAATACGGCTGCTGCATTTCCTAACGCTCTATTGAGATTGTTTAATGCAGGGCAGCGTGGCTATAATGCTTATTTTGGAGTTAATGGGCCACAAATTCCCTTAATTCCAGAAATGAAACCTTCCAATACTTTTGTGGATGCCACACCCGATGATGCAGCTAAAATTGCAAGTGATTTAGCTCAATTCCAAGAACCTTAATATGCCTTTTTCCGATAGTGAGTTACAGTCTCTTTATGGTGATTTATCACCAGTAGGCAATGCAACAGCGCCGATTGAAACTCAACCTGATTCCGCGGAAGTTCCATTTAAAAGGTTAAAGCAAGTTGCAAATATTTTGCCTAATGTGGGTAATGCTTTAGCTACAAGTGCGGCAAGTTTAGATGCGCTTGTAAATGAAAATCCCGAACAAGGGCAACAAGAAATCGACTATGCAAAACATTTGCTTCCTACTTTTGATGTAGGGCCATCCAAAGGGATTACCGATATTGCATTAAATACAGTTGCACCTGAAATGGCTGCATGGATGGTTCCTTATGTTGGAGTAGGTAAAATTGCAAAAGGATTAGGTGCAGGTGCCGCATTAACAGAAGGACTTGCACAAGGTGGAGCGAATTTTATTTCTTCAATTAAAGAGTCTCCTGATCTCGCTGCCGATCAAGGAGGACTTGGATTAGTATCAGGTGTGCTACAATCGAGTCTGCCACGTGCTGCACGTATCCTTCCACTAGCAGGAGTCTCAGCTTTGGAAGGTTACAAATCTGGCAACTATCTTGGAGCAGGATTGAATTTCGCAATGAACATGTTGCCGGGTGCTCACTTGGATGTGACAACTCCTACGTATACGCCGGGCTTGTATGATGAAGCTTTAATGGCACTTGGTGAAAAGCCAAATCCATTATCTAATCTCGGAGATGCTGGCACAGAAACGTATAGTCCTGCTGATCTTCAAGCTCATGATGTTTTTTCTTCTGTAGAGAATTCAGGATTAAATATTATGACTTCTGAACGACAAGCAATTAATAATCTGCATGAATTGCAGAATTCTCCTGCACCTATTGATTCAGTAACAGATTTAAAATTGTCTCAAGATCAAGGTCCATTACAGTCTCCTTTAACAAATACAGTAGTAACTCCTTCTGGATTAGATTTGGAATCTAATCGTTTTTCAAAATCAATTTCGGATAGTCAACCTTATACTACAGAGGATTTACAACCTCATGATATTTTTTCGGGATTAAAGCTTGAATCTCCTGAATTACAATCCGAAATTATACATCCACAAGATGAAACTCCATCTGGTCTGAATTTGTCATCTGACAAAATCGAAAATCATCTTTCGACAAATCCCGGCGAGCCAAAAGTAATTGAATCAACGCCCACTCAACAATCTGCTCCTTCATTATCTGATGCCAATCAGCCAGAATCTTTAAAGCCTTCTTCTTCTGTAGAAGCGCCGCCTAATTCAATGAAACAAATGGCTTATGATGTGTTCAATTCAAAAGAAAATACAACTAAAATTGAAGGTTCTACAGAAGAAAAACAAGCGATCATAGATGCATATAATTCTCTTGCTGAAGATTCAGGGACTCCAAATGTAAAGATTTCTGATGTTTTAGATGAAGCAAAAATTCCTTATCAAAAAGGAACAGGAATCATTGCCGCAATGCATGAAGCAGGTGATATTTCTCAATTATCTTCAGGAGATTGGTCTCAAGCTTCAATAAAAAATCGTGCAGCAGGAGTGCGAACACCTTCAACAGAAGACCCTGCATTGTTGATGAAAATGGCGCAACCAAAGGCACAAGAGCTTCCAACTGTCTTGATGCCTGATGGAACAACCATGAACATTCAACCATTAATGGATGGCCCACATATTATTTCAACTGTAATTACTGATGGGGAAACTCATCTAGCAGGAACCGATTGGAATACAACTCACCGTGGGCCAGCGGGACAATTTGATTATCCATCTATTATGAATCAGCAAATGGATGGTCCTAACCTTGCTGAAACACTTGCTGCTGATAAATCAGGATTTTTGTTACGTGACAAATCTGGCAATATTCGTGTTACTACGAATAGAGCAGAAGCTTTAGAAGTTGCGAAGGAAGCAGGACAAACAACAAAGCAAAATGGAAATTTGCATAGCCAAGATTTAGTTGAACAGCCTAATCCTCCTGCACCTAAAAATGTTCAAGAGCATTTAAATGTAGAAAAATCAGAAGATGCTGATCAAATAGCAAAAGCAAAGCAAATTGCAGATACAAAAGCGCAATTGCAAGCAAATCTGGATCAAGCAAAACAAGGTAATGATTCTTTAAAAATTCGAATTGCTGCTCGAAAACTTCGTGAATTTTTACAAGAAAATGATCCTGAGAATGCAGAAGCCTTGAGTATGAAAGCAGCAAACAAAGCGCAAGCGGGATTTGCTGATCCAAAAACACTACGAACACTTGCGATAATGAGTGCAGCAGGGTTAACCGGAGTTGTAACATATCAAAGAACAAAAGGTGATATGGGTGCAACAATTGCAGCAGGATTGATTGTGCTTGGATTGGGAACTGTAGGTTCAAAAGCTTTTCGTGATTTAAAAGGAATTGTAGGAGAAGAAGTTAAAGCGCCAAATGTAAAAGTTCCTGATGCCACTATCGCAGAACGTGTAAAAAATTTTTCACAAGATACTATTACTACTCCTGCTGGAATGGCAGTTGGTAATCATGCAGGAATGTGGGCTGGCGCAATGAAAGGATTAGAAGATGTGCTAGGATGGCGGAAAATGGCGGAGACTTTCAAAGATTACAAGCTTAAAGCGCAAGGATTTGTTGATGATATTTTAAATCAACAAATCAAAGCTCTTGCTGAGAATGGTAAAGTTAAACCTTCTGATTCTTTTGCAGAAGCAACTACACGTTATATTCGCGGGCAATTAAATGATCCAGTTGAAGTTCAAAATCTTTTGAATTCAGGAGGGATGATTTCGGGCGAGGGAAGTGCATGGAATAAATTGACTGCTGCTCAAAAAGCGAATTATCCTGAAAAATGGATGCAGCTTGATGATCAACTTTCAACTAATACCAAAGGAGATGGAGTCACAATTTGGCATGTTACAAATTCTGTAAAAAATCAACTGCTAAAAGGTGAACAGGATGCACTAATGAGATTGGCAACCACACCAGAAGATAAGAAATTTGCGCAATACGCAATTACTACTCGTGGTAATCTTGACTCATTAATGCAAGTAATTCATGCTGCTGCTGGGCCTAAACAAGCTGGAAAGTTAGTAGGAACGATGGGGCAATATGCGACGCGCGCCCATTCCATTCTAACTGATCCTAAGTTTTACCCGGATGATGCCACAATACAAAAAACAATGGATGTTTTGGCACATACCAAAATTAATGATTTTCTTTCTTCTGTAGAAAAGGGTCCAATACCTATCACCTACGGAACGCAGATTTATCATGTATCTCCAAATGCTGCGGATACTTTTAACAATTTATTTACTCCTGAATCTTTGCGTGCTGTAGTTACGCAACAAATAAAGGAATTAAAATCTATTGGCGCAGGACGAAAAGCAGGTTTATTTGCTACAGACGATGCCAATATTAATGGAAATATCTTTACTGGAAGGAAAGAGATTGATGCAGTAAGACAAGCATTGCTAGGCACTCATACAAACCCAACTCAAATTATTCAAGATACTTTTAATAAACTTTTGCCTGCTGCACAAGCTTCACATCAGTTGCTTGATCTTACACGTGCAATAGAAGAAAGTGGATTACCAGGACGATTTGAAAGTGAAGTGCAATATAACAAGGCAATTAATGATTTAAAAGGAAAGTTAGCTTTGGCTTCTGATCCAAGAATGCAACGCACTCTGACAAATCAGTTGAATGAATTAAAAGCTTACATTCCAATTGGAAATGACAATCCTTCGATGGCGTTGATGCAAGGTTCTTTTGTTTCAAGACATGTGCATGCACAACTTGATGATGCTATGCAACCTTTTGGAATGTTACAAGATCAAATGGGAAAAGGACTTTCTAACTTTAATCGTATTTACAAAGAAACTCATCTTGTTTGGAATCCTGTTACGCAAGCTCGCAATTTTGCACAGATTCCTATGTTCCTTGTAATGGGTAAGGCAGCGCATGATGCTGATGCTCTTTCAACTGCTTTCAATATTGTATTCAAAGATAACACAACAGATATTGGAAGATGGGCAACTCGTAACGGAGCCTTGTCAGCAAATCCAGTTAAAGGAGAATTAGATCAAGGTTTTCGCCAATTACTTGATGGCACTACAGACAATAAGATTTGGGATTTATTTCAAAAGGCACGTGGATTTGTGCATGGTGTTTATTCTAAACCTGATGATTTTGTTCGCACTGCGGTATTCATTGCCGCGGCAAAAAGGTCAGCAAAAGAGTTGGGAGTCCCATTAGATCAAATGCACTTGAGTCAGGAAGTGACAGATGCAGCAAGAGAATTCATGTCACGTAGAACAATGGATTATGGTAATGTTCCCAATTGGGTTAAAATGGGGAGACAAATTCCTCTTGTTTCTACTTTTCTTAGCTATTCACATGAAATTGTAAGGATTACAAAAAACATGGCAGTAGATGCAGCAAAAGGTGATTTGGTTTCAGGTGCTTCTCTTGCTGCTCTTTCTGTATTCCCTTTTCTTGCACAACAACAAGCAATTAACAATCTTTCGCCAAAAGACAAAGCTGATTGGCTACGTGGGAATAACGCCACGCAAGACTATTCAAGGCCACGTTTTAAACTTCCAATGTCGAGAAATAAAGATGGATCGTTTAATTACTACGACATCACTCCTCTTATGCCATTTGGAGATTATCTTGGATTGGGGCGTTCGTTGGCGGCTGGCGATTATAGAGCGGCGCTAGCTAACAATCCGATTGCAGGTATTGATAATTCACCTGCTTTGAATCTTATTGCATCACAAGTTACAGGCAAGGATTTACATACACAACGTGATTTTCGTGACGGATGGGATAGAACTAAAAATGTGTTGTCTCAAATTGCACCTCCTTTAACACCGGGAATTGGAGGAGATTGGGATAAACTTGCACCCGAAGAATTAGGAGGATCGCTTAATCAAGTCAATATGAAGACTGGTCGCACCTCTACTATCAAAGGCGCTTTGCTTCGTAATACGATTGGGCTTGATGAATCGCAATTGCAACCTGATATTGCTGTATCAAATTCAGTTAAAGGTGCGCAATCCGATATTGCAAATGAAAGAGCATATCTTCGTGATGTTCTTTTACAAAATGGGATTTCAGAAGAAGCCAAAAAAAGAGCAACAGATCGTTACGTTTTTGCAGTCCATAAAATCGTGAATCAACTCAACCAAAGAATAAACCCACAACAATAATTTGTAACCTTACAAAAATATGAGTGACGGAAATAAAAACATTGTGCCACTTGGCTGTGCTGAAACCATTGATGGTTCTTCGACAGTGATCAAAAATATCCTACTTATTCGTGCTTTTACCGATTGCGCATTAGCAAGTGTAGTTCGGGTAAATCCTCCAAATCCAGCTTCAGGAGCCGCAGTCGATAGCTTTACTCTCCCTGCTGGGCATTGGTTGGAATATGTAGCATCGCTAACTCTTACTTCAGGAACTTGTGATGTGATCTATCTTCCAACTCCTGTAACCAATCCTTTTGCTTAATATGCTTTTTCTTTTACAAGTCCCACCAACAGGTGGAACTCCTCCTCCATCTGCTCCTTCTCTTCTTGTAGAAACGGGTAGAAACGGGAGATCATCTTCTTCTTGAAACAGGAGACAAACTTCTTCTTGAATAGTTATGGCTGACGAAAAACTTTCTCAATTGACAATTGCAACAGATATTAGTGCAGGTGGAACAATTTACGTTGTTCAATCGGGTGCTTCTTATCAAATGTCTGTTACTGATTTTTTTGGAGGCACTAATGCAATTCCAAATATCAAAACAGTAAAATGCACTTTCGATGGTTCAGATGGAACTTATCTACAAGATCGTGGAGGTGGGTTAGACATTCTTTATTTAGGAGGATGGCAAAATCTTCGATGTGGAAAAATCACTATTTCAACAGGAGGAAGTGCCGCTGTTGACATGGAGGTTCAGAACTTTCTTCAAGTTGACTCAGCTAGTATTCCCTCTACACCAAGCGGTGGATTTCGTTTTTACTCGGATTTAAGTAATGCCCCTTGGATTATTGATCCTTCTGGTTCTACTTATGAACTTTCACGTGTCGTAGGTTCGGGGAATGCTAGCCTAGGAGGAACCCTTAGTCCTGGAGGAACTACATCCGTTACTATAAGCATAACGGGGGCTACGTCAGCTGATTATCCGGTTGTTCGCGTAACTTCGGAAATGAATGCGCAGGTATCATTTTATGCTGTTGCGAACTCTGGAAATGTCACGGTTAATTTCGGAAATGCAGACAACGTTAATACCTACAATTTACCTGCAACGGTTTATGTAGGATTACTTCGTTTTTAATGAAATATTTTTTACTTCTTCTTTTTGTAGGATTACAAATTTCCTGCACAGAAATTCGAATTGGAGATACTATAGCAAGAAAGATTGCAAAATCTTCTACTATAGGAAAAGGACAAAACAATTTATGTTTGCCTTTTGCTTACGCATTACATAACAAATTTGAACAAGCGAGGATCAAATCAAAAGTAGTATGTTATCATTGGCAACATACTACAGACAATAAAAATGGTGATCATGCGATTGTTATTTTTGATGATCAAGGGCGCACCTATGTAATGGACAATCAATCTTTTGAACCTACATGGGTAAAAACTTCTACTGAATTAGACATAGCACAACAATTTTCAGGAGTATTTAATCAAGTTATCCCCTATCATTAATGGACGAAGTTTGGAAATATTTCTTATCTCAAGGCGCATTAGGAATTGTATTGGCGTGGTTTATGATTCGTAATGAAGCAAAAATGAAAGCTATTGAAGAGGCAATTGCAAGAGGACAACGTGTTGACCTTTTAAGATTGGCTGCTTCGCCGTTAGTAGCAAGTCCTTTGAAAGAAGAAGCCAAAGGTATTCTTGCTGAAATTGATCAGTCATTAACCAAAAAATGAGCAACCCACTGGCTTTAATAGTGGAAGACCGTCCAGAAATTGCCCGTATGTGGCGTGGAAATCTGGATAGATTGGAGATTAACTCCATTCATGTAACAAATCTTACAAACGCATTTCACGAATTAGACAAGATTCCACCTCCTGATATGGTGTTGTTGGATTTGAATCTAAATATTGAAGAAGATGCGAATTATACTGTAACTCAGATCAAAGAGATGAAAAAAAGAAATCCCGATTTGATCGTAATAATCATTTCGGGAGTTCTTACGCCTGAACTAACTGAACTAGCAATCAGGCAAGGTGCAGATGGAATTCGTGAAAAACTTGAGCTAAGACGACAAGAAGATTTTTGGGCTGCGATTAAAGAGTCATTAGGCAAAGCGCCTACAAAAGCAAAGCATGCTTTTACACATCCTCTTGAGATTTTAGAAGCATTATCAAAAAAGCTTCATCTCCTCTAAACCCCAAAGCAATAAACCACAAGCGTCATATTCATGTTCCGAAATTTGTAACATTCCAAATTTCTTTTGAACTTCAAGTTCAGTAGCTTTTTTGGGGCGATTCCCTTTCCATTGTAGCGGAGTTGGTAATCTAACATTCGAAGTATGTAAAGCACAATACCTAACGATCTCTCCACACACATAAGCAAGGTCTAAGGTATAACCTTGGCGCGCCGCTACCTCACCACGCACTGAGTTTTCGAATTGCGGATATTCGATTACAAGGTGCGTGATTTTTTTGTATTGATAAATTGCCAGTAGCAGATGAAGACGATTTAATATATCACCTGCAATTGATTGAAGTCTTAGGGGGTTATTACGGGGTATTTCTAGAGGATGATGTAAACAGGTGACAATTTTTCCATTTCCACAAGTAAGTGCAAAACCTACATTTTTGACAGAAGGATCAACGGCAAGAATAAGCATCGGGATATGTGATTGATTGTTTATAGTTTTTAGTTTCGTATTTCTTTTTATCAGCCGCATTTGTAACTGACAAATAAAGTTTTGCACGTAAAGGAATGTCGTCAAATTTAGGCGAGAATTTAGAAGTCATGTTCTCCATTAACTCACAAAGAATTGCTTCAATATTATCATGCCCAATATCTAATCGCAAAAAGCCTGAACTTTCATCATGAGTTGTTTTGCAAAGATACCCTACATTTTGACCCAACTGATCAGACCATTTATGTAATGTTTCATAATTAGCACGAATCTGTGCTTTAGGAAGTGATCCTGTGCCACATCCCTGCACTAAATAAGCGACTACTTTATAAGCTTCCAAACCCTGATAGATATGACCAAAAGTGTCTTGCACATAGCCATAAGCATTAAGATTCCTTTCTACCTTATCTTGGAGTTGTCGAATCGCCGGGCAAGCAACATGTATGTCAGAGAAAATTTCTTTTCCTTTCTGTAATTCCAGTCCTAATTTATCTGAAAATGCTCTTGCACCTTGACCAAAATTTAACGACAGTTTGGCCGTTTTGAATTCTTTATAGACTGACCAATGCGGAATGCGCTTGGATTTGATAGCTTCCAATTCTTTTTTAGATTTGTCACCTCCCAAAATTCGGTTACAAAGCCAAACATATTCATTCCATTCCTCATCTGCTTCATAGGCGCGTCGTCTTGCTACATCATTACTTTCGTAAATATGAACAACATTCTCTACTTGTGTAGAGTCAATCCACCACCCGATACATCCGGGTGGAACCAACATAAATTCGTCAATGGACTCAGTTGAATTTTGAAAGTTGATCTTGTAAAATGATTTGGACAAGGTGCGGCGTGTTGCGGCACGTGATATTGAATAAGAATTGGGAATCCATCCACCGAGACTAGTTCCCAATGCGGCTTCCAAGTAGTTATGGACATATTTTCTTATGGTTTCATTATCTCGCATTTGCCAAGCGAGAAGTGCAATTTCAGATATTCCGTCAGGTAAAGGATTACCGGGATTCCATCCTCGCATATTCTCCTCTGTCATCCCCACTATGTCTACAAGGTCTTTTTTCTTGACCTGAAATTCTCCTGTTGCAGTAAGATCAAAAACGTAATCTTCGATTTGAGCAAGGTATTTACCAACTTGTCGGTTTGAATTGGCATTTTTAATCTTGCCTCCTGAAAGTTCTTGAACCTCACGTTGAATTACTTCTTTTCTAAGTTCAAGATCAGCAAGCGTAGTTTTGCATTTTTCAACATCTACAAGAGTTCCTCCATCATATGTCATCTCTTGTAGAGGAAATTTCATTGCCATATCAATGCAGTAAGCTTCCCAATGTTCATCCTTTGTTACTATTGGATAGATATATTCCCAAAGATTTTTATGCTGGTATAAATCCCAACGATGATATGCTCGCAATTTGTCATCTACTAAATTTCCAAAACGATGCCCTGACTGCTTCAATTCGAATTCAGGCCAATGTGGATCACCAAGCAAAAACCAATTAAGAAATTTACAACCATGTGCAGGCAAACCTGGATGACAAGTTTTAATTGCCAGCATTGCATCATGTGTATTTTCTTCTGGAATATTTATTCCATAGTTAGCTGAAAGTAAGTCGTCGTAGTTTAGATTGTTAAATCCAACACGTATAACGTCGTCTCTACAGAGAAAAGAAGATATTTCTGCAATTTTTTCTTCTGTAAAAGGTGCTTCCCAAACTCGCAAATCAACTTCGTTACCTTGTTCATCACATTCTAAAGCGCCGAACAAGGACATGTTGGCATATTGTGGATGTTCTGAATCAGACTCCAAATCGTAATAGATGGTATTCATCCGATAAGTTTTTTGGCAGGAAAATCAAAAGCAGGCACAGACAAATTCATTTCAGGTTTTAATCCTGCCTCTTCCGCAGCTTTAAAAAGCACTCGCCAATTATCTACACATTCCGCAGGATTCATAAGAAGATACTTGAAGGAATAGCAAACCCATACTTCTCGTTTTTCATCCTTCGATCCATGTTTATCTTTCATCTTTCCTTCAACTACAAATTCACATCCCCAATTTCCCGCAACGACAACTGAACTTGCATTGAAAACTTCTTGTCGAATGATATGATTCCAACAAGTTTTGTAAGATTCCAAAAGCCATGCTTTTTTTGGCTTCTGTAGCGTGACCTGACATTTGAAAACATAATCAATCCAAACGTCTTTTTCTGTCAAAGAAAGTCTTTGAAGAATCCAAATTAAAAGTTTTTCAGCAAAGTGGTCGCCCGGCCAATCTAAAAGAATAACCAATTTCGCTTGTGGATTCCCCCATCCTTTGACATTGTTTTGATTTTTGTGACATTGAAAACCTAATCCACACTTCTCACAAAGTTCTGTTTTTGTCATATTACAAAATTAATGCTGTAATTCACTGAGCTTGCGTTCCACCCACTTCCTGCCCGCCGTGGATAATGCCCATTTGTTGTATCCTTCTCCTTTTTTAAGGAGATTTGAGAGGAACATAGTGGAAATAATCCGTTCTGCATACATAACATGAACTCCCATTGATTCATTGATTTCCTGTTTAGTAAACTCAACTGTATGTGAGATATACAATAGAAAATCACTAATCTTATCTTTGAATACTTCTTTAATCTTTGCAATGACTTCTGATTCATTAGTAACTTTTTGTAGGTCATATTGCACTTTAGAATATCGGGCATAACCAAATGAAGGTTTCTTGTAAAATCGATTAAGAAGATCAGCCGCCCCTTCTACATGTTTTTCAGTTACAACTAATCTCTTCTTATCATTATCCCATGCAAATTGAATACAAGCAATTGCTAAAGCAACACGTGCAAGCTTTAATCGTCCTGAACCTGATTTAAAAATTGGTAAACTCGGATGATACACGCTACACATTTTAAGCGTGTAAGTTAAACAAGCACGATAAGCGTCTAACGTAAAATCAATTTGTTCAGGTTTTAAAGACCATGCAAACATTACAAGTTCCTTAAACGCTTCCAACTCTACAGAAGAAAAAAGCTTTCTTTCTTCTGTAGAACGATCACTATTAATTACTTTTCCATCTACTTCATCATCGGTTACTGTAAGAAGTAGATCGAATCTTGCAAGGTCTTCGTTGTGCCCAACTAGGTCTTGTGCCGCTTGAACGCCTGTATTGTAATCTGACAAACTACGGCCTTTGCCACGCACGTTTGAGAGGCAGATCAATCTGGTTTGTGCAGCGGTCGCTCCCGTCAAACCAGCTTTGTCGTATCGCGCAATTCCCGACGAACGAATATCTGACATCCAAGATATTTCCTCTGTAGTCAATCCAGATAATTCCTCCATGACTACAAGCTGCCGATTGTATAATGGTATCTTTCCCCATCTCAAGAGGAACATCCCACTTGAACTCTTTACAGCACCTCCGACAAGTCCAACGTAACTGCATGATTCCGAACTGATAAACACGCCGCAATGGAAAAGGTCCGTTAGTTTTTGGCATACTTTTGATTTTCCTGTTTCAGTATCACCTAAAATTAAGGTATTGAGCCATCCACGCTGCATTCCCTCAAAAGGAAATTCAAAGCGAAGGGGTGCAATCCAACTAAGTAAAGCAGCAATATGAACATCATCACGGTTATGAATGCCGCTATAATGCGTAGAGATAGAGTGAGCCAATAAACGCAATCCGTCAATAACTTTAGTTTTGTCGTCGATTTGAAATTCAGAAGATAACTTTCGATAACTTTCATCGTCAAATTTGTAAGAATCCAAAATATTGGAAACAGGTTCAATTTCGGTAATCATTCCAACTGATTCCTGACTGCTCATTTCAGAAGTTGGAATCACAGTCATTAGATAAGGCTTGTTGCATTCGATATGCTGCCCAATAAAATAACATTTTTGATTCTTGTATATGATCTCAATTCCCGGCTGAACCATAGGAATAATCTCAACTTCAGTAATAGTGAGATGTTCTATAAATTTGACATGAGCTTTGGTATTGAGCCAAACATGCACTGCACGAATAATGTCTTTGTCAGGTGCTCCTATCAATTCCAACATTTCACGTGAGACGCAAAGACGATATAGTTTTCCTCCTATTTCGAAAACATGAGGAATGGAAAATGAACGCGGCATTACCCCTGATACGATAGCTTTAACCTTGATAGGTTTATTAAGAAGCTTAGTGTTACTACTTATGTCAGAAACATTAAAAATTCCTTGATTCTCTATTTTTGTAGGGTCGAAAACTTTTGCAAAAGAATGATACTCTTCTTCAATTTCGCTTTCCGTTTCTTCTCCATTCTCCTTCCCCGGCGCTTCTTTCGAAAGCTGTATTGCAAATTCAACAAATTCTTTAGCAGTTCCTCCTTCTCTTCTGTAGTCAGAATAATCTTTAATTCCCTCTCCTTCCATCTCAATAATGAAAGCAGGAATTCCTTCCGCTTCTAATAAATCAAGCCTTTTCTTCGCTCCTTCTTTTCCTGCTTTGTCGTTGTCTTGAACAATTCCGATTGAAACATTGAGTTTTTTAAGTTCTAAAGCCCATTCTTTTTTGCATGCTGATTCCCCGGTTGTATAACAAAAAGAGGGAATTCCATCATCCCACCCCTTAAGCGTGTCTCTTTCACCTGTCATCCAGAACACAACTTCGGGTTTATGTTTGCTTCTACATAGAGAAAAAAGTGGATTATGTGGAAAAATTGAAGCAGGTGAACCATAACCCACTTCATTGTCTTTGTCTTTATTTTCTAAATGGTTAAGAAATTTCGGAAAATTCTCATTCTCCCGCATTGATGGCAAGCGGTAATAACGGATGTTGAGGAGTTGACCAAAGCCATCCAATATAGGAATCGTAACTCTCCTGACTTTGGCATCCCATCCAAGGTTAAAACGCTCGATTGTCGCGTTAGAAATGCCGATTTCATTTTGTAAGCTTACAAAAACTTTGGGAGAACCTTTAAGACCAACTTTAAATGGATGAAGTTTTTCTTCTACTTTGCCGGGAGTTGAAAGTATGGGACGGAAAAACTTTGAGTAAATAGACGTGGCTGCTGCTTCATCATCTTCTGTAGAGGTGATTTCTTTTTCAAAATGAATGATCGACCCCACACGTTTACCACAAGATTGACAAAAGCATCCTCCTGTCGCATTGATATTGAGAGAGAAAGATGCTCGTTTGTCTGTTCCTTTTTCATGATTTGTTGCCCAAGGGCAAGTTACGTTTGTATTATGATTGCCATCCCATTTTGGAAAATAAAGTTTGTAATATGCCTGAAAATCGACATTTTTGAAAATGAAATCAATCAGATTTGACATGCCATGTTATAAAGGGGATAAGGCAGACTATATCCGGTCTGCCAGCGGTTGGGAGTTCTTGGTTCTCCGACCACTGTGCGGCGTTCCTTAGAAAAGGATTACGCTGTTGGCATCGCTGGCTTTTCATCTTGATTGTCTGGAACCGAATCAAGATAAACATTCACTGCACCTGCCTTTGTGGATTTTTTCGCTTCGGCAACCGTGATAATAACCCACATACCCTCGGCTGCCATCGCCGCAAGGTCTTCACACATTCCGTCCCACGTTGTCGGAGTCTCATATCCGAGCATCGCGAAAGCGGATTTGAAGTAAGCCATGCCATCTGTATTTTCTTCTCCCTTGTCATTGAAGAAGTTCCAGTAAATACGGCATTTTTTGCCATATTCAGAAGCTGGTTCTTCATCTGCGATAATCACTTCCAGATATGCGGCTTGTTTGAGATTGTCGGTTACTCCTTGTGCTTCGACAATGAGCGCATTGTAAGTCCCCGGCAATGGGGCATTCCAACTACGTCCCTCCTTCGCGTCGATTTCCGACAATCGCTGACCGAAAGCATCCATTGGTTTTGATTTTGCAGCCGCAGGTTGAGCTTTAGCGACGGGTTGTGCTTTTGCAGGTGTAGCAACAGGAGCGTTGGGTTTTTTGAGAACGGGCATAGTATGTCTGATTTAGTTTGTTTTGTTTGCTTGGTTTGTCAGGTTACAAAACCTGAAATTAATCTTCGTAAAAGCTGAGATAGTGTTCGTGTGCTTCTTTTACGCGAGCGGCTCTTTCTTCTTTTGAACCAGTAAAAAATTCTCTGATTTGAGCTTGTGCTTCAATTGGATCAACAGGAACAATCCATGCAGGAGGCAGGATTCCACCACGATTTTTCGCGAGGATGTCTTCACTTCCCTCTGATTTTAGAATACGATCACGATGCTTTTGGCCTTCGCGAATTCCACCAAATTCACCATGAACCACAATATCCATTTGTGGCATGATAAGCTTGAAAATACCGGGTGGAAGAGTGGTTTCCTTTTTAGCTGCAACTCCTTTTTTGAAGTTGGATTGAGTAACATACTGATGTGTAATCAATCCAATACCTCGGCCTGATTTGAAAATCGTAGTAAGTGCCTTGCGCATTGGATCATTTTGAGCCAAATCATATCCTTTGCCGTAATCTCCAAGGTCTGAAATATGCTCTACTTTCTTTGTAGAAGTGTAGTAATCCGCACACATTTTACAAAGTGCATCGACAGTATCAATCGAAATGAATTCGAAACGCTGAGATTCTTCGATACGTTTGACAGCTTCCAAAAACGAGATATGCAAATTATCATCGCTGTCTGTCGATTCTGCACTTCCTTCCCATTCGTCAATAATGATTTTGAATCCTGCCATAAATTTATGGCCTTCTTCTACAGCAAGATTAAGAGCATTTGGGAAATTGAACATCAGTTGTGTTTTTCCCCAACCTGGAGGTGCAACAATCATCCAACGGAGATTTTGCATTTTTACATCTTGGTCAGTTGCTTCACCGGGAAGTCCATCTTCTGTTCCCGTTGCGTATGTTCGACGTGCGAGAGGTTTTGTAGGAGTGACTGTTGCTGTCGTTGGTTTACGAGGAGGTGCTTTTAGTGGAGGCATAATTTTGTGAGGTTACAAATTATTTTAAAGGTTTATGTTGCACAATGTAATCTTTACATTCTATTTCAAGAACTGAAAAGACTTCTTTAATATACTGATGAATAGGTTTAGATGGTTCTGCATACACGCCATTATCCCAAAGCCATAAAAGATACTGGGCTGGGACATCTATCATTTTTATTCCTTTATGTTTTCCAAAAGGCATTAGAGAAGAATCGTTTAGTTTCATTTAAAAAGGAATATCATCAGGACCATTTACGAATTCTTTATTTCGATGCCCCTGCCCTAATCCTTCATTAAGGACGGTAAAAAATGAATGCCGTTGTTGTTCATCTGTATATGATTCATTTTCATGTAAAGGATTTTGCATTCGATCTCGAAGCCATTCTGCTTCTTCTTCTGTAAGATCAAGTGTGATCATAGCTCTTGATGTTTGATTTCACGATTTTGAAAAAAGAATTTGGAGACATCCCATCCTTTTTCACAAATATCCCAAAATTCACAACGGTTGCCAAATGAATTGCAAGCATTAGTGTTTTTGTTCAAGATAATTGACTCACACTCAGCAGGATTATCACGAACCAATGCCAGACGTTGAAGCTTAGGCACTAAAACTTCATCTTCGAATCGTTTAATTGCTTCTGGAAATATGTCACACGAAGATCGCTGAAAGTAAAATTCAGGACGAGAAGCAATATCATTGCAAACGCGAGTAATATGTCCAGTCCAAGTTCCATCCGCTTTTGTTTGTTTGAGTCCCGGTTTTTGCATCATATCCAATTGAAATGCAAATTTCTTCTTCCCCCATTTCGGATAGTTTTGAACCATCAGCCAGCAATAAGTCATGAATTGTAACTTAAATTGCCACCCGTCTGGAGCCGTAAGCCAAGCTGATGCAGTCGATTTAAAATCTCGAATAAATTTCAAGGTTTCAGAAGCAAGATCAATCTTTCCACGAATTTTGAAATCTAACAAATTAGCGGAAAGTTCTTCTTCTACAATAAACCACTCATGATGGCGTTCCTCTTCATAAATCCTTGCATATACTTGTTGATATGCAGGCATCACACATGCCCAATAATCCAACCATTTCTCAAATTCAGAATCACGAGCGATATTACCCGGAATTACTGGCTCAACAAATTTTGTAACATCACAATTTGGGTCTTTGTGAAAGGCTTCCTGAAAATTATGCCACGCTGCTCCTACGAACAAAGGCCAAGGAAAATGATCTGCACGCTGTAAAAGCCAGTTATACCGTGCATTCCATTTAAACGCACATTCATCAAACATTGAAAGTTCAGATTGCGTAACACCATCTTCCAAAGTTTCAGCGCGAAGAATATGGGGAGAAAAGATTGGATCACTCATTTTTATTATAATATCACAAAAGTTACTTTCTGTCAAGTAGTATTGACACTCTTTTTAAAAATTTCTTGAGTTGACGATTTTGATTTTTCAACTCAATCATTTCTTTTCGCATCTGATGTATGAGCATCAAATTCTTACGATTCATTTCCTGCACCTGTCCATATGACTCTACAGAAACAAAGCCTTTCATGTATAAAAAAGTAAAATAGTTTTAGCCAGTGCAATTAATTCACCAGCTTCTTTTAGTTTAGTTTGTAAGCTTACAATTTCTTGTTTAGCTTTTTGTAACTCATCATCGGCAGCTTTCCATTTCTTTTGCCAATCATGTGATGCTGCCCGATATTCTTCTGCTAGTGGATTATCACCAAGATTCATTTGCTAGTATTTTTATTATTTCTTCTTCTGTAGAACGCGAATCACTTACGAGTTGATAAGCTCGGGCATCCATCGTTCCTCGTGTCTGTAAAAAGTAGTAATGCGCGCCATCATGTTGTGAACCTTTCCTTTCATGGCGAGCCATTGATTGTTGCAAATCTAAATACTTGTAATTAATTGAGTAATAGACTGCGTATTTAACGTGCTTAAAATGATTGACTGATGCACCCATCGCTTCTGTTGCAAGCACAACTGAAAACTTACCACTTTGCCATTCTACAGAAGAAAAAGGAGTAGTCCCAGAAAATTCCAACCACGGATGTTTTAGATCTTTAGCAATTCGAGAAATATCAGCATGATAAGCACACCACACGACAACACGATGTCCACCTGCAACAATATCATCAACCAAAGAAAATAATTTTTCGAGTTTCGATGATTTGTAATATTCCAAATTGTTATCCGAATTAACAAACCATCCATTGCTAATGCCATTAATAGCATGAACAATTTGAAGAGCATATTTATATGATTTATCTTTGTGGTTATAGGTTTCTTTTAGCTCTTTAATTGCTAATTCTTGCTCTTTCGTTTTGTCGAGTTTACAAAGTTGTATTCGTGTCGGGCGACTTTCAGGAAAGTAGCAATCAACTCGATCGCTGATAAGTGCGTTAATTGCTTGGTCAGAATTCGGTTTATTAACATAGCTAATGCCATATTTTGTCTTCGATTTAACTTGGAATCGAAGGCGGAATTCTGTTGTTCCAGAAGCAAGTGGATGATGTGCATTAAGAGCAGCAAGTTGACCAAAGATTGCAGTATTGTCTCGCGATGGCATGATGGTTCCTGATAAACCAATCCTCGCAGAACAAAATAATGACATTTGACGCAAAAGGATAGATCGTTTGGCTTGTGCATTGCAAAAGAGGTAAAGTTCATCAACAATCAACATTTGACCTTTTGGAAAGTAAATTGGAATGTTTTTAAGATCACCTGCTGACAAAAAAAGAATCCTTTTAGGATTTTTGTGACATGACAATTTAACTAGATTGGTTGGTTGATAATCATTGGTATAGCAATTGGCATTATTAAATCCAATTGTTTCCATTTCATCCATCCAATCTTCAAATGAAATTCTCCTACAGACAATAATACAATCTTTGTAATCTGACAAATAAAACGCGGCGAGAGCTAAACGTGTTTTGCCAGTCCCCATTGCCCACCATGCAACAAACACATTTGGAGAAGATGGTTCAGCCATCATATCTAACGCGCGTTTTTGATTATCGTCTAATTGATCAAGCATAAAAGAATGGGGAGAGGGTTAAACTTGCGAGGCATTGGTCTAACACCTCTCCCCAATTGCGAATTTTATCTGTCGGAATAATCCACTTAACCTTATACCGCGGAATCTGTCACGGTTGCCAGTTATTATGTTGCCTGTGTTGAATGTCAGTTCAAATTGCAGGTTCCCACCCGTCCAAGGTGGGTGTAATTAACCATAAGTAGATGCCTCCTGACGTGGGCGCTTGCAGCGCAATGTTGGTCGTTTCACGTTGCTGACACAACGCGTTTCACTTGTCTTTATAAGGACAATTGTGAAAGTTGGTTCCCATATCCAACCATATCTATAACCGCGCCACACCATACGGTAGCCAGTTAATTTATGTGTGGATATGAGATTTGTCATCTTACAAAATTAATGTTTGAAAAGTTTTACAACCGCAGTGTATTCTTCTTCTGTGAGTTTTACAAGACGTTGGCGAATTACAGCTAAACTGCATCCTCGCATTCTTTGGATCAAATCTTCGTGGCTAACCGTGGACTTCAGGGGTATAGGTTTTGATCCAGAGGGTAATGATGTCGCGGGGGCGTTTTCGCTTGTATTTTGCATATGCTTTCAGTCTCTCTATGTCTTGAGCATCAAGTTCAAGACGAAATTTTTTAGTATCTTCGAGAGCTTGTTTTTCGGTTTGCCCTTGATTAGCCGTCTCTTCTTTTCTTTCTGTAGATTGCGAAGATTCATAGAAAGCTAATGCTTTTTCTCCTGTAGGGTCTTCGGGATTTTCTTTCTCCCAAATTTTCCATCGACGATCAAATTCTTCGGCAAAGTCAGGTTGGAGGATGTAATCCTTACCTTTACCAAAGTAATTTGCAGGACATTCAAGCGGCATCGGTTTTGTTACCTTCCAAATTCAGTTCTGGATGGGGTTCCGATTCCTCTTCGCGAATTCGCCCGAGGCAATTACTTTCAGCGACAATACGATATTTATTTCCACGCCACGCAATTCGCGTTTCACTATGTGGCGCATAAAATACAATGTCGCCGAGCTTAATTGAATCAGAAACGAGGGGTCCTTTATCAATTACTTTTCCTTGTGAAAGATCCACTCGATGTGCTTCTGGAATAATAATTCCCGATGATGTGCGATCCGCAGCCTCGATTGCTTCCAAAATGAGATTGTCGTAGAATGGTTGTAGGGTAGCTTTCATGATTGTCTAATTAGGCAAAATGCGTCTTGATCTTTATTAAACACTGCTCTGACTTGTATTCCTCCCCGAGATGCAATCTTTGACGCAAGATTATAGGGTTGGTTTCTGTAGGATTCGGGAAGATCACTGAATTTGCAAGTAAATCTGGAACTTGTCTTCAATACTTGAATAATCCCCGGCACCAAGGAGGCGGCGCGTTTTGTTTTTTTCTTTGGCTTACTCATTGATTGTGACAGTTGCAGGAGTTACATTTTTAAGGGTTTTTTCGAGATTGATTAAAACTCCAATACTGATTGGGCGTTCTTTGAACCCGTCTTCTCTGGCTTTTTTGATTGAAAGTGCAGTATTAGCAAACATATTAGCGGCGCGGGCGGCATCAATTGCAGATAGCTCACCTACCTTATCCGCAAAATGTCCTGCTGCCATCATCGCATTGGCTTGCATGACGTTTTCTAGAAAATCATATTTTTCGACATCAGTAGGAAATTCTTTTCTGATGTAGTTTTGTAATGTGACAAAATCAATTTTGTATTTCTTTTGAACATCAGTCACCGCAAGCTGACCAGCTAAAACTTCTTCCGCAGCTTTTTTTACCGTCTCTTCTTTTGTAGAAGAGACACGCGGAGACAACTTACGGCGATGTTGTTCTTTAAGAATACTCATTTGATAGTGTTAATATAGCAGAAATTTATTATTTGTCAATCTTTAATGACAATATTTTCAGGAATTTTTTGCAACACACTTCTACAAGAGAGAAGCATATCAATTGTAAGTAGATGGCAGGGACGCTGTTCTGCAATCATTGAATTTGGATTAGCATCTACAATGAATTGTCGCACTACATCAAGTGAAGTTGCGTCAATAAACTCTCCAATTTGTCCTGCGAGATATGCCATTTGCAAAAGAAAAGTATGTTGACAACTTTCACAAAAGCAAACAAATCCGATAAGTTGGTCGAATGCAAGAGTTTTAGGTAATATGCTTTTGACTTTTTCATCCAAATTGTCCCCTTCTTCAATATCAATATACCAAATTTCAGAGGATTTATTTTTGATTTTTACAATAATGGGAGTTTTCATGAATTCTGATGTATATCTTCGATTCTTACTGCACGATTTTCAAGAAGAGCGCGACGACATGCATGAATTACAGCATCTTCCATTTGGCGAGGTGTGCAACCCCATGTTGCCATTGCAGAAATATCCGCTTTGTCATATTTCAAATTCTTTGGAAATTTGGAAATCCACATTTGCTCTGCCAATTCACCAATGGGAGGTTGCAGCTTAACAACGTCTGTGATTCGAGATTCCAAAGCTTTATCAATCAAGTCAGGATGATTGGTTGTGAATAGGAGTAGAGAAGGAATTTGCCGCTGTTTCCATTTGTCGATCTCTACAAGAAGAGTATTAACTATCCCAATATTTAGGATGTTATCTTCATTGATCATGCTTCGGTCCCAAAAAAGCGCGTCCGCTTCTTCAAAGATAAGAGTATTCTTTTTCTTCTTTGTAGCTTCCGCAAAAGCTGTTGTGATTTTCGTTTCTGTCTCAGAAAAATGTGAATTGGCAACATCAGCAAAATTAATAATGGAAGATCGTGTGCTGACTTGATTCGCCATATGTCGAGCTATCGTTGTTTTTCCTGTTCCTGGCTGCCCTTCCATGCGCACAATAGCAAAAGGTTTAGGAAAGAAAGGCAGATTGAATGCCATCCACTTTTCAGGTTTCTTGAGCGGTGCGAGAATTTCTGAAATCTGCCGCTCTACAAAAGGAGAAATGATAAGGTCCATTATTTGCGAGGTTTTTTAGCTTTTGATTTGGATTTACCAACCTTGATTTTGTTAGGTAACAAATTAGCTAGGAATTGTTTCTTTAGATATGCTGATACTGCACTAAGTTGACAATTTTTGCAAATCCAATTGTAATCATTATGCACAGAAATTTCAACATCAACAGTATAATCTTTAAGCCAAGGTTTTGTTGTGATTGGGACTGTGATTCGATCACTACGTTGCCATGTATTTTTGTCCGTCTTTTCCTGTTTGCAACTGTCGCAGAAAGTTTTATCCATTATTTGTTCATGCTAAATTTCTTTTTTCTAACTGGCGGTAAGCTTCATCAGGTGAAATACCTTTTTTGTAAGCTTCTAAAATAAATTTTCGTTTTTCTTGTTCAGATTTGGAGTGGACGAATGGAGCAACAAATTTCTTTTCGCCTTGGAGTTTCAATAGTTTGATATGCTGTTCTGCAATATCCCAATCTTCAAAAATCCAAGCGTCAATTGATTTGTCACTCCATCCCCATAATTTCAATGCTTGATCATACGTGCGATGTTCCATGTAAGGCATGCCATCTGAACGGTAGCAAGTCCTTTGAACAGTCGCAAGCATAAACTATCTTTCAATATCCTCTTCCTGCATTTGCTCCGTTGTATCGAATCCCTCTTCGACGAGCGAACGCCATGAATGATTCAGGTTCTGGAGTGAAAGTGACGTGCATTTGTAAGCTTACAAGTTTTGCACGAATCGCAATATGATCAGCGAGAATTTTGGCTGTTTTGAACTTGGATCGGAGTTTGCGGGTTTCGTTGGGCATAAGAGTAATAAGAAGTGAGGATAGATATTACAAGAAGAAAAAGAAGACGAAAAAACTTGTTTCGTTCAGCATTCATTTGGATGAATAAAGGTTGCTGCGGATGGAGGTGTCATTTGTGAATTCCATTCCGCAATTTGTTTCTTTGTTTGCTCGACATGACTTACTTGAAGATCAAGTTGTTTTTGCGCGATTGCATTGCGCTCTTTCATGAGCGTAAGGTATGGATGCTCTTCATCTTGTTTGATTTTTTTAACGCTTTTTATAACTACCCACCAAAGTAAGCACATTGAGGTTAATGCGCCGATACCTACTCCTGATAGAAACATTAGAGTATTCATTTCTTTTTCTTATTGAATAGTGAAGTTACACCGTCACGAAAAGTGACTTTGTATTTTGGATTGGTTGCTTGCATTTCCTTTCTTGTAGGAAGTTTTTCGAGTTGGTGTTTTGGTTCAGGTTTGCCACTTGTTTCACGTCGTCTCATGATGTGTATTCAATTAAAATTTGGTTTCAATCAATCGTGTCTTTCATTGATTGGAAAGAAGATTAAAACCATCTTCAATGGCGAGTTTATATGCTGACTTTCCTGCTGTTGATTCTGCTGCTGCCCGTGCTGCATCTGCTGCTGTCCATGCTGCTGATTCTGCTGCTGATTCTGCTGCCCATGCTGCTGATTCTGCTGCTGATTCTGCTGCCCTTGTTGCTGACTCTGCTGCCTCTGCTGCTGTCTTTGCTGCCCATGCTGCCCATGCTGCCCATTCTGCTGCCCATGCTGCTGTCTTTGCTGCCCTTGTTGCACTGTTGTTAGCCCATTGGACACGCAAGGTATGAGGAAGAAGATGAGAAAGTAACCATACCGCATCCCGAAGTGGAAGTGAGAGAAGAGATTCTAAAGTTACTTCTCTGGGTTCGTTGTTTGGAAAAAAAGATTTTAACTTTTCCTCTGTGTAGCAAGGGGAGTAAGATTGAACTTGTTCAAGGGTGAGTTGGATTTTCATAGATTGGAAGTCTTTCGAATCGTTGTTTTGTCGTCTTATGATGTGTATTCAATTAAAACTCGGAGTCTGGAAGGGGAAAGATAAGTAATCGCATCAGCTAGCGTTTGAAAAGCTTGAGTGAAACGCCATACACCTTGGTTTTTGTAAGCTAACAAAAAGTTGGATTGTTGAAATGGCAGCATAGTGAATTGCAGCCGATTATTTTTCTCATACCATTCCAGAAATTCGATAGCTTCGGCGCCGACAGTATGAATGCGTGTTCCTTTTTTTCGATCAAATTTGATATAGCCAATGCCTTCACTCTTTGTAGGAACTGCCTTGAGTGTATCTTTCATTTTGTGAAATTACAAATTAGGGCCGAATGTCATCAAGATGTGCACAAGTCTTTCATTGATTGGAAAGAAGATTAAAACCATCTTCAATGGCAAGTTTATATGCTGCCCATTCTGCTGCCCTTGTTGCCCATGCTGCTGATTCTGCTGCTGATTCTGCTGCCCGTGCTGCATCTGCGGCTGCCCATGCTGCTGATTCTGCTGCCCATGCTGCCCATGCTGCTGACTCTGCTGCCTCTGCTGCTGTCTTTGCTGCCCATGCTGCCCATGCTGCTGTCTTTGCTGCCCTTGTTGCACTGTTGTTAGCCCATTGGACACGCAAGGTATGAGGAAGAAGATGAGAAAGTAACCATACCGC